>Ga0123337_10002049_pt1 | contig 23833 bp, 23 predicted proteins | sample frozenSSSSmetaG_FD_89792 | JGI IMG/M metagenome (GOLD analysis project Ga0123337, IMG submission 89792) | Glacier valley bacterial and archeal communities from Borup Fiord, Nunavut, Canada, to study Microbial Dark Matter (Phase II) -... | ecosystem: Environmental > Aquatic > Freshwater > Ice >...
CGCCGCCAGGGTAACCACCCAGCAGTTTCACATTGCCCTGGAATATGCCAAAAGTAGCCTGCCGGTCGTTCCCTGCCGTGGGTTTGTAGGTACCTGTGGCGATGTGTATGCTGGTACAGGTGGGGTTAACAGCCAGGGCTTCGTGCAGTTCTTTGTAGGCTGTGGCCCAGCTGCTGCCATCACCCGACACCGCCACGCTGCCGTCTACATAAATATCGGGCAGGTTTTCTCTCACCGACAAGGCTTCGGAGGTGCTGCTGCAGACGCCGTCGTTTACGGTAACGGTATGTGTTCCGGTACCATCTGCCTCAATGGAAGCGGTGGTATGCCCGCCCGGTGCCCACAGGTAGGTATAACCAGCCGGTGCGGTCAGCGTGACACTGCCCCCGGGGCAAAAGCTGGTAGGCCCCTGCGCGGTGATGGTGGCCTGAACGGTGCTTGCCGTCACCACGATGGAATTGCTTGGTTTATCGCCCGCTGTACAGGCATAGTTTACATAATACGTTCCCGACGCTGTGACCGTGATGCTGGCCGAAGTTTCGCCTGTGCTCCAGGTACCGCCCTCGTTGCCCGACAGTACCACGCTGCCACCGGCACAAAGTACTGTGGAGCCCTGGGCCGCAATGGCAGGGAATCCCACAGCCTCATAAGCCCCCATATCCACACTTGCACCCTGTATACGGGCATTACCAGCGAGATCCGTGGTGGTACCGGGCAGTACATAGCTGTTGTTACCCGCATTGATGGCGGGGCTGCAGTCTTCCAGGCTATAATCACCATTGGCCGCATCCGTAAACAGTGGGTTGGTGGCGTAAGTGACGTTGGTACAGGTAGTATTCGCCGGACAGGTGGAAGATTCTATAAGGCTGTTGTTGATGGTGTAAAATCCACTGAATGCATTGCTGCCTCCATTGCCCCATTCTATGCAGTTGTTGAAGATGGGTGGTTGGCTGCTGCCATCTGAATTGCTAATAGCAATTAAGCCTCCGCTACTGCTTGCCGAATTATTGATAAATGTACAATTCGTTACTTGCAAGGGAGTACTCTCATCACCTCCATTAGGCTCATAAATTAAATAATTTATGGCTCCTCCACTAGCAGCACTATTGCCTGAAAACAGAATATTACTCAAATCAAAAATTGGCTTATCGGGATTGGAGTTTTGGTTATCGGAATATACATACATGCCGCCGCCATCCCCCTCAGTTGTATTCGCATTGATCGTAACATTTTTGAATACAGGTGTACACCCCACGCATAGGAAACCACCTCCTTGGTATTGTGCTTTATTGTTACTGATGACGACATTATTAAGTATAGGTGAGCCATACATACTTGCCCATCCACCTCCATAGCCATCTGAGTTATTGTTGTCAATTGTAACATGAGTTGTCTCAATTGAAGACTCTTCGTCGTAAATTCCGCCACCTTGGAACGCTGTCTTATTGCTCCTAATGACTACATCAGTGAATTTGGAGGAAGAATATATAGCATATACGCCAGCACCATAAAGATTTGACCAATTATTACTAATGATGAGATGGCTGAGTACTGGTGAAGAGGAGATGATATATATACCAGCTCCTCTCGAAACCTTAATACTTTCACCGTTCAGCGAAAAATTCCAACCGTCATTAGCATAGCCATCTTTTATAGTAAAGCCATCCAATGTAGCCGAGCCTACATCTCCCGCGCTGATCACTATATGTTTCGCATCCCCCTCATTGTGCTCATCGTTACCGTCCAGGTCACCGCTCAGGATGGTCGGGTTATTTGTCCAGTTGCGGTTTTCAAAAACGGTTTCGCCTTCGGTAAAGCCACCGTAGATTTTTACATTCTTCTTTAATACAAAGGCCTTCTGGTCGTCATTGTCACCATTACCAGCGCGGGTATCGGGCTTGTAAGTACCGGCCGCCACCCAGATCTCATCCCCCGCTTCGCTGGAAGGGGAGGCGTTGATCATCGCCTGCAGGCTCGGGCTGGCGTTGTCCCAGCTGGTGCCGTTTTTGGTACCAGCTCCGTTTACCGTAACGTAGCGTATGCGGCTGGTAATGGTTACGGTCACCATTGTACGGGGTCCTTCGCAGTCGTTTGTTTTTTCCGAAACATAATAAGTACCCGCATCCACTACATCCGTGGAAGCGAGTGCCGTGCCGCCGCTGCTCTGGGTATACCATTGCGGGTTGGTAGCGGTGGCGGCGAGGTTGGCTACGGTGGTCAGTGACGGGAAATTTTGGGCTACCGGAGCTACCGGGGCGGCGGGGGTGGTAATCACGGTGGCTGTTACATCCAGTCTGCCGGCGCTTTCGCAGCTATTGGCGGTTTGGCTGGCGTAGTAGTGGGTGCCATTGACCAGAGCCGTAGTCGGCGGGAGGGCCGTGCCTCCGCTGGCATTAGCATACCATAAAATCGCCGGACCGGTTACAGACAAATCGGCAACCATGGGATTGGTATTGCTGCAAAAACTCTGTATTGCTGTGCCGTTGGGTGCTTCAGGGGTGGCCTTCACAGTCACGGTGGCTGCACCCGTTTGCGCCACACTGCATGCGTTGGCTGATGCTACCTGGGTCAGGTTGTAGGCAAAAGCGCCAACCCCGGTTGTGGGCACAGCCAGTGCGGTACGCAGGGAACCGATGTTCCAGACAGAAAGATAGTTCGCATCGCTATTCGTAAAAGGGTTAATTGCTGCGCTGTATTGCACATAACCGTCGGCCGTCCTCAGTACCAGCTGTATGTTTTCAATAAACTGCTGGCAACAGCCGTTGCGGTTGTAGATGTTTACCGTGGCAATATGGTAGGACGCCCCCAGGTCTATTTCCATATAGGCATCCGTGCCGCCCACGGCTGTATGGGCCATGTTGTTCAGGTTGCCGTCGGTGAGGTTGGCGCCTGTCTGGCCGTCGTGCACGCTGCTCATCGCTACCGGCTTGCCGGCGGCTAGTTCTGTGCCGGTGCCTGCTTCATATACCTTTATTTCAGCAATGCTGAGGTTATCGAGGCTACCGGTTTTATTTTGTTGTATGCGTATGTAGCGGGTACCGGGTGTGGTTAGGGTCTGCGGTGTGCCTGCGTTTACATTGTAGGTAAACGTGTAAGGCGCCGTACCGCCGCTGCCGGTAAAGGTGACCGGTGTGGTGCCGGAAACACCGGCGCACACGGTGGTCGTGCCGCTGATGGTGGCGGTGCATGCGGACAGGGAAAAGACAGGCCCCGTTTTGTTAACAGGCAGATTGTCGCCAGCGTTAGCAATCACTGCCAGGTTGCAGACCAGTAGCAGTAAACAAATGGTAAAGTTTTTTTTCACGATAGAGAAGCTTTTGAAAAATGGAGCAGGAAAGGTCTGGTACAGAAAAAGCAAGTGCAAAACACTCCCTTTTCACCCGAAAAAGCGAAAATCGGGTATGGACAAAGTATGGACAAATGAAAATAAACTGTGGATAACTCTAGTTTTTAGGAGGAAGGAGAAGGAGAAATTATTTTCTTCCCTCCTCCCTATCCTCACCTTCCTCCTTCCTTCCGTTCTTACCTAAGTCATTCCCGGGAATCCTGGTCCCTTTCTGGGAGGGCCATTTTTTTATACAGCCTGCTTTTGGCGCGGCGCACGCTGCCGGGGTCTACGTTGAGCAGCGCGGCAATTTCCTTGGTAGACAGATTGATGTGGAAATAGGCATACAGCCTGACTTCGTTCTTGGTGAGCGAAGGATGTCTGGCAAGGAGTTCGCCGAAGAAGTCGGGGTGCACCTGTTCGAAGTGCAGTTTGAATCTGGACCAGTCGTGGTCAAGGTGAAGATTACTGTTGAGAATGGACTTTATCTCATTTACTACCTGATATTTGTTTTCGGGATACCGCTGGTTGTTATTTTCGATCTGTTTCTTAAGTTGCACCAGCATTTCGTTCTTTTGCACAATGTAGAGTGTCGTCGACGCGAGTTCGCGTTGGTGCGCTTCCAGATTCCGGTTAAGAAGTTCATTCCTGATTCTTTCTTCACTCATTTCCGCATTGACCTTACTGACCTCGAGCTCAACCAATCGCTTTCGCATTTCCAGTGCATCCAGATCGAATTCCAGTTTTTGCGACCTGATCTCTTCTGCACGTAAATCATTCTGCAACATTTTCGTACGCGCTACCAACGCAATGGAGAAGCCGAATGCCTGAGCCACAACCGAAAGCTCGGGCATAAACGTATCCTTTGTATGAACACTCACAAAAACATGGAAAGCAGCTAAACCGATTATAAATACCAAAGGTGCTGCATTGGCCAGTAAAAAAGATGTGGCACCATGTACCTTCCGAATATAACCCATCACGCAAGCCAGCAAAATACACGCTGTTAACAGGAGTGCCAGTATGTTTTCGTACAGTATCGTACCTTCTGTTGTGCAATAAAAGGTAAGATTGAATAGAATGATTAAAACGGTTATCGAAGCATATCCCGCAAGCCCGTACCTGAGCATGCCGTCGATCAGCGGAAGTGTCTTTGTGGTGTTCAGGTGGGTCCTCGTAAACTGTATGCAACCATACATGACAAGCAAAATACCAATATGCTGCAGCAACGAATTCAGATCATAATATTCAAAATTTCCGTTGGCGCTCATCCAGAAACTGTATATCGGAATCGGAATAAAATTGGCAAAAAAGAACCGATATGAAGTGATATAGATCATTCCCCCCAATTGCGCCAGCAGTAAGTATAAAATCGCCTTGTCCCTGAAATTAAAATAGACCAGCAGATTGTTCATAAAAAAGAGCAGCAAAACGGATATGGCGGCCACCCAGCCTAACTGGAATACCTGTTCTCTTTCGTCACTGAAAGCCTGTTTTCTTAATTGAATTTCGGGCTTAAAAATCTGACCAAATTGCCATAAAGGGCCCACTTCGGCCCTTATAAACAAAGTATTTACTGCATTCCCCCTCATCATGAAGGACATTCTTGAAATAGTTCTCTGGTTTCTATTTAATAACCCTGCATTTATCCCGGCTTTATGGCCTTCCCATTTTTGCAAATTTCCGTCAAAGTAATAAAGCGTGTTATTCAGATAAGGGAAGAGCCAGATATTGTACTTTTCCGCGTAGTAAAATGGATTACGAATTTTGATCCTGATCCAGTAAACAGACTCAATTTGGGGGTTAAGCAACCCATTTTCTTCGAAGTTCAGTGATGTATCGGTAGCGATCCGGTCAATGGTATATCCCCGGTCAGGTAACACGGAGTAGCTACTAATTTCGACGGACGAGCTGTCGTTTAAGACATGGCTTTTTTGCCCAAAGCAAGTAATCGCGTAGCAGCAAGTAACGAATAGCAGGAGTATCCTAAGCAAAGCTTATTCATGTTGAGGTTTACGAAACAAAAGTATGAATTTCACGCAGAAATGGCTTATCCCACAGGGTGTCAACGCCATTTTACTTGTTCGCCTGCTTAAAGCTGAAACTCCCTGGTCAAAGTTCATATCCGCGTTTCATGTAAAAAATAGACACCCCGTCCACGCTTTTTGATGGTTTCGTTCATAACTTTCTGCCCCAATTACATATCTATTTCCGGCAGAATATATTATTTCAATGCCCGGCTCAACGCCTTCCTATTTCTGAGCAAAGGCGCGAGGTCCTGCCAAAATATCTTCCGGATCAGATCGCTGGTGAATATCTTTGGCATTTAGTGGTATCTTTAATATTAATTGAACCACAAAATACGCCGAAAATGAAGCCTGCGAAGAATTATATGAAGATCTTAAAAACCAAAGGCGGTGAGCATTCAACAGGTACCAAGCCTCCGCATGCTCAAATAACGCACGATGATGAACCTATCTGATTCACTTAAAAAAATAGCCCTTCGCTTCCCATTATTGGCTATTGGGATACTTGCTGTTGCCGCAGGGGTATTGGCATCGCCTGATAATCCAGCCAAAAGAAAACAGCGGATCGTTTTCTTAATCAGCGAGGATTCGCTCAATTATGAGGCCCACAAAACGATTCCGGTTTTCTCTGATCTGCTCCGCAGCAGGTCAAAGTATGACATCACGGTCCTGCTCGGAAAGGGCCCTAATCATGCATTCAGCTTTCCCGGACTGGAAATTATCCGAAAAGCCGATCTTGTCGTGCTGTTTTCCAGAAGAATTGCCTTACCAACGCAGCAGATGGCCCTTTTCAAAGGCTACCTACAAAACGGTGGGTCACTTGTGGCAATCCGGACCGGGAACCACGCGTTTACAACGAGGGGGCAGATCAGCGAAGGCTACGAAGACTGGCCCGGATTTGTCTCGGAAATATTGGGCTGCGGAAATTACGGATACGGCCCCGTTGAACCCGGCACAGAGGTAACGATAGCTGCGGACCAGCGAACAAATCCAATACTGAAAGATTTTAAAACAGATGTTTTTCACAGCACCGGAAATTTATACAAGGTAACACCATTGACGGACGATCACGCAACGGTTCTGCTGAAAGGAACGGACGGAAAAGATACACAACCTGTCGCCTGGACCCGCATGGCCGGAAAGAGCAAAGTATTCTATACCACACTCGGACATCCTACCGACTTCTCCACCGAAGTCTTCAACAACCTCTTGATCAATGCCATTCACTGGGGATTGAATTGAGGAGATTGTAAAACCCAACACACCAGTTACATATCAGTATTAGCGGGGCAACGGAGAACGCTGTTTTGCTGGCTATTTATCCCTCACAAGTATCCTTTCTGATATGGAAAATTTATGGGTAAGACGTGGGAAAAATTCACTCGCAGATTTTTTTTGAAAAATCGCTTCCAAATTTTTCAGCTTCAGGCGCTGATTTAATATCCCTTCCCACTTCGGTCAGGCACTCTATTTTTAGGGAAGTCTGTATACGACAAACAACCGACGATTCCGGGAACGGCAAGTCTTTGGATTGTTGATTCATTTTCTGGCAACTGACCTATTTTTCATGACAACAAAACACAGGATTTTTATCGTTTTATCGATGCTGACACCGCTGTCATTGCAGGCGCAGCAACTGATCACGATGTCCAATAAATGCTACAAACAAGTACAGACAGGTAATCAGCAAAATGACCAGGGACTGTATCGGGAAGCGTTGGCCACCTTCAAAAAAGTAGTCAAGGATTGTTCAGCAAAAGGAGCGAAAGAAGAGGGAAATATCGGCATGGCCATCGCCTCAAATGGCCTTAACGAATACGAAAATGCGCTAAATTTCGCCAATAACGCCATTAAGGTCAGCAAACAGACCAGCGTCATGGCCTATTACGCAAGGAGCTATGCCTACGGAAAACTGGGGCGGAGAGAGGACGCAAAGGCGGACATCGTTAAAATCACTGATCTCACCAAAAAGAATAAAAATGTAAAAGCAAGGGCAACGATGTTTGCACAGCTTGCGCATCTGGATACGCAACTCAACATGCCGGACGAAGCGGATGCAAATCTAAAAAAGGCCATCGAGCTTGACCCGGCCAATCCGGCTTTTTACATTCAGAAGGGTGACATGATGGTCAAAAACAATGATTATGCGGATGCATTCTCAGCCTACGACAAAGTGTTGGAGTTGGGGAAAAATGATCTCGATATTTACCAGATCCGGACTGAGGCACGCCTGAAACAGATGCAGGAAAAATATATGACGTCAGATATCAAGGAATTATCAAACAAAATGACAAAGAAGGAAAAAGCTACACTTTGCACCGATGCGAAAAAGGCCCTGGGTTTAGGACTTAGAAATTTACAGCTCGACTTGTTGTCCGGCATGATTTGCGAATAGATTTTAAGAATTTAAATAACTGACTCATGAAAAGGAATACTATAATAATACTGTTCGCCTTTTTGATAGGCTGTAAAAGTCTCAATAACACGCAAAAAGGAACAGGAATAGGGGTTGCAGGTGGTGCCGCAGCAGGTGCGGCCGTTGGTAAACTTACCGGAAAGAACACAGCCATAGCCACCCTTATCGGGGCGGCAGTCGGAGGCTCTGCCGGATACCTTATTGGAAGACATATGGATAAGCAGGCGGAAGAATTACGGCAGGCTATCCCTGACGCAAAGGTTGAACGAGTTGGCGAAGGGATTAATTTAACCTTCAATTCGGGATTACTTTTTAAAATTAATTCTGCGGAATTGAGCGAAAGTGCGAAAGACGAATTGAAAAAGGTCGGTGGAATTTTGAGTAAATATGACGATACCCAAATCCTGTTGGAAGGTCACACGGATGATACCGGTACCGATAAATTAAACACGCGTCTGTCGAAAAGCCGGGCCGAATCGGTTTCTTCTTACCTTGAATTACAGAATATTCCGTCGTCCAGACTTAAAACAAAGTGGTATGGTGAGTCTCAACCGAAGTATCCAAACGATAGTGAAGCCAACCGAGAAAAAAATCGCCGCGTAGAACTGGCTATCTACGCCGATCAGGATATGAAAAAGGATGCTGAAAAGGGAGATTTGAAGTAGTATTCGTCAAAACGTAATCAGGAGATACTTCGGTCAGGCCATACGATATAGCTCTCTTCTTGTGAGACGGTGTAACTGCTGAGCCTTTGGAAGCCCAACAAGCATCTGTGAGACGTGCGCATGTTCCAGGATGTGACTTTCAGAAGTATATCGTATCAATGATTAGAATGGCAGTTTATGTTGTTGACGTGAATGACTTTTGCATTAAGAGCGCTAGCCGACAACCGAATACTTTTTCGGTTTTGTACCAATGTACTGCTCAAAAACGCGTGAAAAATGGCTCAGGTTTGTAAAACCCAGCTGATAGCCAACTTCCGAAACTGTCAGCCGCTTGTCTTTCAGCAGCCTGGCGGCTTCCTTCATCCTTGCAGACTGATAATATTCAAAAACGCCCTTTCCGAACGTTTGCTGAAACAGTTTCCGGATTTTGGGCTCGCTCATGCCGGCATCTCTGGCCTGCGCCGCAATAACGAATTTATGTATTCACCGAATGGATTAAAAAAATTGCTGGAAATGTTTGATAGACAATCGGGTTAAACCTGAGCAAACCAACCAACCTCACTTCACAGCCGTCTCCACCTCCCAGTTGTCGGTACGGAAAGGTGCCAAAGGTAGCCCATCACTGCTGAAAACATTGGAAATGGCATCGTTGCTAAACGCAAACCTTACGGCAGCGGGCTTTTTGATCTGCGGGTTGGACACAATAATGCGGTCGTTCTGGATCTTCACCGTAGCCGGCAAAAAGACCTTATCGTCTCCGGCTACGTAAAATTGCGTGGGCTCCTGGCCGTCACCCGTTTTAAAGCCAGTGGGTGCATTGTCAAAAAACAAAGATGCTTTGTCGCCTTTCACTTCGATGCGCTGGAAAGCCGGACTTTTAAAGATCCCGCCACTTTGCCCGTAGGCATCGCCCAAGGCATAACGCGCCAGCCGTAAACCCACGTCCTTTTTGTTTTTAGGATGGATGTCTTTTACGTTGTCGACCAGATCGCTGATGACGACCATGCCCGTTTTGGGAAGCGTCAGCGAGCGGGCCTGTGCTTCCCGCAACAGCGCTGCCTCGTTGGGATTCTGATACGCAAAGGGCGCGATCTGGACAAAATAGAAAGGAAATTGCTTTTGCCAGGCTTCCCGCCATCCCGCAATCATGGCCGTAAAGAGCTTTGTATAAGTGGAAGCTGTGGACACGTTACTTTCGCCCTGGTACCAGATGGCTCCTGCAATCGGGAAATTTCGCATGGGGTAGATCATACTGTTGTAGGCATATCCTGGACTTACGGGCCAGGATGGCACTGGCTTCAATTTCCCGGCTGCTGTCAACAGGTCAGGGTCTTTGGTAACAATACTTTCCGCCGCCCATACTTCCGCCGGGGTACCGCCCCAGCTCGAATTGATAATACCTACAGGCACTTTCAATTTCTCCTGAAGCTCCAACGCAAAGAAATAACCGATTGCACTAAAACCGTCCAGCGATTGCGGACTGCAAATTTTCCAGCTTCCTTCTATCTGATCTTGTGGCGTCTGAGAAGTAGATTTTGGTACCTGAAAAAGCCTCAGATTCTGATTGCCGCTGGTGGGCATTGCCGCCAGGATCTGCGGTACCTTTTGTAAGCTGCTCCATTCCATATTCGACTGCCCGGAGCAAACCCAGACCTCTCCGATCAGGATATTGTCAAGCACAATTACATTTTTTCCTTTCAGCGTAATCGAGTGAGGCCCGCCAGCCGCCGGAGTCGGTATCTTTATCTTCCAGTGTGCATCGCCGTCACCGACAACAGAATCCGTTTTCATATTCCAGGAAGTGGTCACGAAGATTTTTTCGCCGGGGCTAGCCCATCCCCAGAGTACCGCATCCGACTTTTGCTGTAATACCATGTTACTGCCCAGGATGTTGGGCAAACGAATGTCGGCAAAGGCGGGAGATACCAACAGGGTAACGACCCAGACGATGGCATGAAAAAGCGAATAGGGCGGTGTCAAGGTTTTCATTTTTGAATTGCGAATTGTTCTCACTTTATACAAAAGCTTTTATTATATCATAGCTACCCCGTCTGCGACAAATCCGGCCACTTGACAGCCCAATTTATCTTTTTCAAAGCAGGCATCTGTACATCTTATTTTTAGGGCTCTATATCGATTATAGTTGGTAGACTACATTCTATCGCATGAAGCAGATTGATCCTGCGGCGGGAATCGGCCTATGCAAATTAGGAAATCGGCTTGCTCGGCACCGATAAAATCCCTGCGGCGCCCGCCAAAAAACTGTTTAACGACGATAGGAGGAGCGGTCCGCCGCGCGTTTTTTTTATTTAGGGGATGAATAAGTCTATTTCCGTTAAGATTCAGATAAAGCCTTGACTTTTTTTGCGGTCCGTCGCGCGGTTACTTTTTTGTGTGAAGACAAAAAAAGTAAGATCTCGTTATGAGTACTCATTTTGTGCTCAACAAGCTCTCGCGCCGGGTGGCCGGTGCCATTGAAAATGACACTGATTTTGCCAGTCTGAGCGCATGGGGCCGGCGGTCGAAGACCGGGCTACCAAATTAGTATATTGATAATAAGCAATTTATAAATTGTCGATGGTAGCGGAGTAATTGCTTTAAAGCTTCCAGTGCTCTTACTTTTTTCTTGGCAAAAAAGTAACAAAAACCCAAGGTAAAAAAATGCTTCCACGCGCATTACACCCGCACACCCGGCTTTTTCACCGGGCCTACGCACGCGTTGTGCTTGACGTTGCTTTTGAGCTTACGCGTTCGCTCTGGTACTTACGAATGTATCAATGGCAGCCATAAGATCGACTAAGGGATTGATTTCAAGTCGCCCACTATAAATCATATAGAACCATTTTTAGTTTGCTCCTCAATGACGCCGCAGGGTGGAGGGATTATTTTAGAAAGCGATTTGATGGCCATTCACCCAGTGCAAAGTGAGCCATACACACAACTAATTTGAGCCGTACAGGAAATTGGGTCAGGAATGCAAACCCCACTTTTGCATCGCAAACTTTAAAAATCAATGCGATGACAACGGTAACAAAAATAAATCTTGGAGAAAAAGGCCCGCTCGTTTCCAAACTTGGACTGGGCTGCATGCGCATGTCGTCGGTGGTGAATGCAAAAGGCGAGCATATGCTGAAACAAAAAAATCAATTGGCAGAACTTACCAAGACTCCGGTGGAAGACAATGAATATCAAACCATTATCATAAGCCTTCAGGAGGATTTGCTCAGGAAGATCGTTCTGGAAGAACAAATTGAGATAGGACAAAAATACACGCGGCCGACAATATTCCAGTTGGTATGCTGAAGAAGCGCCTTCGCTTCGCTGACTATTCTTTCAGCAATGTGTGGTGGTGGCTTTACCGGTCACTTCCTTTACAGCAGAGTTAAGAAATTCAGAGGCTCATACCATAGAAGACCGCCTTCATTCAGATCGATATCATAATCCCATGGGCGCGTTTCATATTATTGATAAAATTTTAGGAAAGAAAAGTCGCGATCAAAGATTGCTATTTCGTTCTTATTGGTTTCAATCTGAGCTTTTGACGCGTAAATAAACATTTTTTGCTCATAGTCGTTTATTGCACCTTCTAATGTTTCATGTTTTCCATTGGAGATGTTATCGGATAAAACAAGTGCGTCTGAGAGCCCGGTATTTACGCCCATGCCTGCAAATGGCGGCATGATATGGGCGGCATCTCCAATCAGCGTGACAGGCAAAGGGCGCTTATCTTTCCAGTGTTTATCCAATGTTATTTTTCTCGTTGGCCATAAAACAAAGGAAGATGTTGCGCGGACTAACTGCTTGAAACGTTCGTCCCAATCCGAGAGCCTATTTAAAAGGAAAGGCGTGATGCTGTTTGTATCCTGAAAATTTAATTCACTGCTCTCACCCGGTTCTTCCGGCTTTTTAAACATGACGCTGTAACTTAACAGACCCCCATTTTTAGGATTGGCAACTAACAAAGTGCCGTTATTGGTCGTCATGAGTATATTTTCGTTGCACAGCCGTAGGAAATCCGGACAGGCAGTTTCCGGCTGAAATACCTCGCCTTGCAAAATCAGCGTTCCAGTATATTCGATTTCCGCATCGGTAACATATTTTCTTACCTTCGACATCCCTCCGTTAGCACCTATAACAAAGTCAGCAATCGCAGTCTCATCTTTTTCAAAATGCAACAGCCAGTTGCCGTCCTGTACTTCAAGTCCCATGAGTTTCCGGTCCCAGACCACGGTATCGCTTCTTAAACTGTCAAGCAATAGTTGCCTTAAATCGTTTCTGTTGATCTCCGGATCATTGTATTGATCTTCGGGTGAGTTTTTTTTTAAGAACAATACGTTGCCATTTTTGTCGGCCACGGTTCTTCCCATGGGTATGGCCATGGCATGGTAACGTTCGAGCAAGCCTGCTTTTTCCAAAGCGTCCTGTCCTGAACCTTTGTGCAGGTCAAGCGTACCACCCGAGATTCTCGCCAGTGCACTTTTGTCTCTTTCGTAAACGGTTACATCTATACCCTGTTGTTGAAGTAATCTTGCCATGGTCAGCCCAACCGGGCCTGCACCGATAATGGCTACCTTTCTATTTTGCAGTAACATGACTTTGCGTGATTTGATGATGATGCAAAATTCCGGAATACTGCTGTTTCAGGCTTGTATAAACGCGACAAAATTGTACAACCGCCGATACTCCTTTAGGCTGGCTCCCAAAGTTCAATCTTGTTGCCTTCGGCGTCCATGATGTGCACAAATTTACCGTAGTCGTAAGTGGCAATGTCGTCCAGGACGATTACGCCGTTTTCTTTGAGCTTGGTTACCAGCCCTTCAATATTCTGAACCGTGTAATTGATCATAAAATCCTTTTTGGATGGGGCAAAGTATTCATCTCCATTTTTGAAAGGACTCCATTGAAGCGGTATGATCTGTTCTGGGTTGTTAACGTCGCGGTATTCAAAACTCACCGTACCCCATTCTCCGATCTTAAAACCCAAATTTTTGGCATACCACTCCTTTGTTTCCTTTGTACTGTCTGAAAAGAAGAAAATGCCGCCAATTCCCGTCACTTTTGGCGTTTTATTCTCAACTGCATCATCTGACTGATTTTTCTTTTCGTCCATATTGATCGTTTTTTTTAGTTATCGAATCCTGAATAAGCGAGTTCCGAAAGGAACTTTACAGCGGCGTGGATGTCGGGCACCACCCACCCAATTAGTGCGAGTTTCAGTCCGGCGATTCTGTCGTTGATATCGCTCATGTCATTTGCTTTTAAGCTATTCCTTTATCAAAGCTGATGCGGACTAATTTCTAATGTCAGGTTCACGATGTAGCAAAATACTAAAATGCCTTCGTTTCGGTGTTTCTTTTGCGAATCTCCTCCTCCGTTCTTGGAATAAAATTTTCTCTTACGTTCAATTCAGCTATGGCCTGAACTTCCTCAATAAACGGACGCATATCCTGATTGTAATCCTGGAAGGCTAATTCAAAATTTCCGTCGTGCTTTTGCAAAGCATCCGCCATTGCCGCAGCTCCGGCCATCCCCAGTGACGCGCCCATTGCGTTGCAACTGTCTTTCAACATTGAATGATACAATTTATCATTTCTCCGTTCAGAAAATTTTAAGCACATTGAGGCAGTTTCAGAAATTATTGAAAACGTATCCATCGCTAACGGCAACGGTTTGGTGGGTGCAATGTTTTCCAGCAATTTCAGGTACTCAGGATTCAAATTTTCATTACTGTTTGCCAGACTGCAAACGGTCACGTCTTTAAAAGCCAAAATAAGATGGACCTGACTAGGGTGCATGTAGATCACGGACGGAGACTCGATGCTGTATTTTTTAAAATCAATTTCGATTGAAACTGTTCCCTTTTCCAGCAGGAAAAATGAATGACAATCGTGCCGGTGTGCCTGTTTTGCTTCCCGGAAGGTGAATAAATCTTTCACTGATATCTTTTCGATGGAAATACCCGCGTTAGACTCATCGGCGAAATAATTTACGGGAATGGATTTTGTTTTTTTGTGCCTAATCTGTCCGATTCGAAATTTCTGATTACCTCAGTCTTGACTAAACGTCACCAGTCCGCTGCTACTACCCTGTTTCTTTGCATTTCGCGCGAACGCCGCCGGTGTGCTGCCACTGTAACGTTTAAACTCCCGGCTTAAATGCGACTGATCCGTATAGCCCAGGTCGTGAGCCAACCCGGCAAGGTTGCAATCCGGGCATTGCCACAAATGGTTTCTGACCTGCTCAAAACGCATCAGACCGGACACGTCTTTCACGGTATGGCCGGAAGATTGCATGAACTTCCTTTCCAAAGTACGCACGGTCGCGTGAGCCGCAGATGCCACCTGACTTACCGGCAAGTTGCCATTTGCTTCGCTCAAGGCAACGCCCGCTTTGAACAACGTACTGTCAGTAGAAATCCCCGATCGCGCATTTAAGAAATACTGTTTTACCCGATCCACAGCCTCCACTATGCTACCGATGTTGATCAACTCAGTCAAATCAGATTGGAGCTGAGCAATTGGATGCTCCAATTTGCGGACACCGCCCTTGCCAGACTTCAATCCCAGCAAATCGAAAACAGTCCAGGGATAACACCTGATTCCAATGATGTCCAGACGATTTTTCGCATAAAAAAGAGCCGGCTGATTGAGTAGCCCGATCATAAACGGCGATGGCAAGGGTTGCAAGTCTTCATTGTAAGCAATGCTGCACCCACTGCCGAAATGAAAAATGATTTCAGCGTAGCCATCTGGTACTACTTCAAATACGGTTTGAATTTCTCCGAATTCCCGCGTGTTGTACCAAAAGCACTTTATGGTATCAAGTAGCGCGTCGGGTGGTTGAAATTCCTGGTGATGCATTTTGAAAGATAGCACATTTGAGGCTCATTGATTACAAATATCGGAAAAAGCAAAGGCGCTACATTTCAGATCTCGTGCACAAGCGGTCCCGGCGGACCATCATCAGGATTGGAACGCAAAGAAGGGAGGCTAAGCATCATGTGGCTTACCCTCCCTTTTGATATTTATCAACTTACTTTGCTGCCATTTAATCTACACAACGGCTCCCAGTGCGACCCATCCTGGGAAACCTCCCAATATTCCGTGAAATTTCTTCCATCGGGTGTAAATTCCATGGTGGCTCGTTCATGTGTTCCGGAGAACTTCCAGGTGAGGCGCCTTGTGGTCAATTTGTATGCCCTGGCAAACCCAAGGTTGTCATAATTGTTGACTTTGAAAAAACCTGTTGACTCATCGAATCCAATTATGCCAATCCCGATGTGCGATGAACTTCCAAATTTACGGGACCATTTTGTAACGAGATAAAACTTTCCAGTCAGCCACTCGTAAGTCGCAATTCCCTTAACAGATGAATCTGTCCCTACCGGTGCACCTTCGAGATTTCGCCCCTCCACATTCCATTTTCCCACAAATATGTCCAGTTGATCCAGTTCTTTGGAAGATGTATTCGTTGCTGGTATTTCTTTTTCCTTTGTTTGCATTGGTGTATGTTTTAGTTTGCTGTTTTGTAATTGCCTACATAAACATTCCGTGCCAGAGAATACAAGAACCTCTTTAAGCCCCCCCAAACTTTTCAAACCATTAAACCTACAAACACTTAATTGCCCCATTTTATCTTACTTTAGCTAATAGAACTCAACTAAATCCATTATGTTACCGTTTCCCAATATGCCTTACGGCCCGGCACCTGCTTATGCCTTCCCGCTTTTTGAAGGATTAATGTATTTGCTTTTTGTGCTTTGTCTGATCCATGCGTTTAAAAAAGGTGTAAACCATATCTCCTACCTGGTCGGCGGATTGCTCTTTGGTCTGCTGCTGGAGTATATCAATGTGGTCACAAACATGGGCTACGTGTACGGAAAGTTCACGGTCATGTTCGGAACGGCGCCCAAGGATATTCCTTTATGCATTGGTGTAGGCTGGGGCATTATCATGTACACCGCCCGGTTATTTACCGATTCACTGGGTATGAACGTTTGGGCCAGTGTCGCACTGGATACACTGCTGGCCATTAGTATCGATCTCAGCATGGACACAGTTGCCTATCGCATGCACATGTGGCACTGGAACTGGTCAGACCGTAACCTCAATCCGTTAACCTCCGATTGGTTTGGCATCCCTTATGGAAATTTTTTTGGATGGATCTGCGTCGTATTTTTTTACTCATCCTCAAATCGCCTGCTCGAAAAATGGTGGTCTGGCGGTTCTCAGCTTTCCAGGCTCAGGCAAGGCTTAATTCCGCTGCTTTCGGTGGTTCTGTCGCAGATATTTTTGTACATAACCCTCGTTTACATTGACGGATTTTTAAAGGATCAATTTGGTGTGACTTCCAGACACCGGTTCATCTTTTCCTTGATTGCAATTTCAATTGCGCTCGCCTATGGGCTACGTACCCGCAAACCGTTACTGTATTTGCCACCATACCATACCTGGCTCGTGCCCGCATTTACTCATGTTTACTTTTTTGTCTTTCTTTTTGTAGGTGGGTTTTACCGCGAAAACATATTGATGGTCTTTGTTCCTATTGTGTTGGCTACGATCAGCGTTTTCATTCATCTTTTGCCTTTACAAAAAACAAAAAAGACCAAGCAAGAATTGGTTGAAGCCTGAACTCCACTATGAGCCGAAAAATCGCATTCATAACAGATATTCATTTAGAAGAAAAATTCCCAGTGGAGCATGGAGTCGACGCTTTATGTAATCGACACACCCATTGACCACAAACATCCACTGCAGAGTAGAGACAAAATCCAAAAGCTACCCTTAGTTTCAACTCAGCAGATTTTCATATTTAGCGGTCATTATCACATTGGCTATGAAGTAAACATTGATCAGATCAATCAGTTCGCTAAACCGGCAGCTTCTTCCTGCCAGATTATCAGCGCAGCCTATTCTATTGAGGTTAACGGCGACAAATCATTTGGCTACCGCATTATTACAATCGAAAATAACACGGTTGAACAAGAACTTGTGTTATTTGCTCCTGAGGTAAACACAAATCAGACCTGATCCGTTTGTCAATTAATTTTAAAAAAACACAGCGATTTATATCACTGATAAACAGCTGATTAGATAAATAGCTCCACCTGTCATAGATAAATTTCCCATAGACGCTGTAATGTTTGCTCCACCGAATCGTCTATGTCATTGATATGGATTTACAAGCCTTCAACCAACGCATACTTCCAGTACAAGGACGCCTTTTCAGAATGGCGCAGTTGTTTCTTCGCAGTCGCGAAGAAGCGGAAGATGCGATGCAGGATGTCCTTTTAAGGCTTTGGACAAACAGGCAACAGCTTGAAAACTATAACAGTATCGAAGCTCTGGCGGTCCAGATGACCAAGAACGTCTGCCTGGATAGACTAAAGTCACACAGCAGACAAAAAATGACGGCCGATGCGGACATGCTGAGCATTCAGGGTAACGAGGCAACACCTTATCAAAAAACAGAAGCCAACGACAGTAATTTACTGATCCACAGATTAATCAATGACCTACCGGATCAGCAAAAGCTAGTGCTTCATTTACGTGACGTAGAAGAATATACTTTTGAAGAAATTGAAGAGATTACGGGGCTTAGTGTAAATAACATCAGGGTGATCCTGTCGCGGGCCAGGCAAAAGTTGAGGGAGAATTATTTAAAAGAAAACGACTATGAATCAGGATATTGATAGACTACTCGAAAAGTATTACGATGGAGATACGACGCTGGAAGAAGAAAAATTCCTTCGTCAGTTTTTTCAGAAAAAAGACATCCCTGGCCACTTGCAAAGCCACGCTGCACAATTCCGTTTTTTTTCTGAGGCAAGGAATGACCAGCCGTCGTTGACGTTTAGCAGCAATCTTGCAGCCAGGCTGGATCCCCCACAAGCAGGACCCGTAAAGAAATTTACCAGTTGGATCGTTCGAATTGCCGCAGGATTGGCACTTTTGATGGTCGGCTTTTCGGGAGGCCTATTCTATTATCAACTGATCCCCGAAGGAGTGGCAACTACATCTAAAAAGGATAATGCTTCGGTGACGGAGATTAAACAAATGCTGGCTTTCGAACAAACACGCAACACGTCAGCCAGCGAACGTATTCAGGCCGTTAACCAAAGTTCAGAACTTTCAGGAGTCGACAAGGAAATTACGCAGCTATTGATCAACACACTGAATTTCGACCCCAATGTGAACGTCCGATTAGCTGCCTGCCAGGCACTGCTGAAATTTGAAAATGAACCCAATGTCAGTGAGGCATTGATCCAATCACTCGGTATCCAAACCGATCCCAATATGCAGATCACACTGATTGAAATATTGGTTGCTATTAAAGAAAAGAGAGCATTCGACCAGATTGAACAGCTCGCCCGGGATCAGGAAGTGCTGGAGGTGGTGCGGTTGAAAGCAGAAGAAGGACTGGACCGGTTGATGCAGCAAGGAAAGTCCTCTACGTAAAGGAAATCGAAAAGGCTTAAATCAGTAATAAATAAGCATCATTACTACCGTCACCACGGCGGACAGGAATAGCATGCCTGCACAATAAAAAATAATTTCTTAACATCCATTTTTAATCAAAGTCCATGAAAAAATCAGTAGCATTCGGAATCAGTATGCTGTGCAGCGTTACGCTGTCATTCGCACAGGAATACAAGACCAAACTCACAAACAGTAAAGACCGTAAAGTAACCATAGAAATGGTTTCCAGCGATATTAAAATTGAAGGGCACAACAGCGACGAAGTGATTATTCAGGCGTCGTCAGGCTACGAAGCCCCTCCGGAAAGAGCGAAAGGTCTGAAACCGTTGTATTATACCGCCGTCGATAATTCCGGGATCGGGCTATCTGTAACGCCGGAAGGAAACGGACTAAAGATTGAAAAAGCCACCAGAAAAACAATCAAGTACACCATAAAGCTTCCAAAGGAAGTTGCTATTCTATACACGGAAATGAACTGGCACGGAGGTTCACGCCTCACGATCAGCAACATGGCGGGCGATCTTGAAGTGAAGACCAACAATGCAAATATTGACCTTATAAATGTAACGGGGCCTTTGGTAGCCAATAGTATCAGTGGTGAAGTGAAGGTTGTTTACAGTGCATTGAGCCAGGAAAAACCAACCGCAATTTCCACTGTTTCAGGCGTTATTGACATCACCTTACCGGCAACAACCAAATCGAATTTAAAGCTCAGATCCATAAACGGAGAGATGTATACGGATTTTGAATTGGGCTTAAAAAACACAAAAGACGGTCTTACAAAAGTAGGCACTGGCAGTAATATCGATGGAACCACGAATGGTGGCGGCGTCGAAATGAAGCTCAATACGATAAGCAGCGACATTTATATCCGTAAGCAGAAATAGCAGCCAGCAAAGAGTTTAATCGTTTGAAGGGTTTGCAAGTTTGAAACTCAGATTGACAGAAAACCAAACTCTTAAACTTTCAAACTCAAAAACTGGTACCAGAAACTTTCAGACAACCATCTCTTTAAAATTAGCCATGAAAACCATTTTTCTTTTACTGATCGCGAGCTTCCTCTCCTGCCCCGGTTTTGCTCAAAAAATAATCGATAGAAAACTCCCCTGGTCATCAGGACAAGTTGCCAATCTCAACCTCAAATTTGCCGACAGTATTCGTGTCCGGTATTGGGACAAGCCGGAAATCTCAGTAAGGATGTCGGTTGAGATCAACAGCGGACGCCTTAACGATGCATTTTTAGTTACCTCAAATTCAACTTCGGAAGAAGTAATGCTGAAGACCGACCTAGATCAGGAGATACTTAAACAAGGCAAAGCAGGAGACTGTCCTGCTGAGAAAGCCACTTCGATCAACAAAGGAGAGCACAACGGAACACGGTATTTTGTATGTAGTGAAATCAATTACCAGGTTTTTCTGCCTCGTCAGGCGAAACTGAAACTGGAAACCATTAACGGCAACATTGACATTGAGGGCGGCACGGCAGGTGCTTTCGTCAAAACCATCAGCGGCTACGTGGATATGAGCTGGCCAAAGGCAAAAGGCGCTAACCTGTCCATGAAAACCATTACCGGCGAAGTATACTCTGACCTGGCTATTGACTTCAAAAACAAGAAAGAAAAGAATCCCATCGCAGGTTATCAACTACTCGGGGCGATCAACGGTGGTGGTCCGGAAGTGCGATTGGAGTCAATAAGCAACAATGTGTATCTGAGAAAGAAGGAATAAAAAGGATGACAGAACCAACACCACCTGGGTTTGCTGTTAGACCCGGAACAAAATTCACTTTCCAGGGGTCAAGATTTAATCAAATTGCGAGAAATTGAAATATACTAGTTAACTTACGTCCTAGTTTGTTGATGAAGTGTAACACAAAAACGGGCAGGTGATTCACTTGCCCGTTTTTTATTTTATAAGGTTATAGATCATCTTCAATAAGCGCCCACCTGGATTACAAAAACAGAGCTTGAATGCTACGAATTGATTTCAGGAAGCGGAGCTAATTTATTATCGCAATTTACGTCATGGCAGGTTTCATTTTTCGTCGATTTTCAACATCCTAAATCGGCGTCAAGGGTGATTCAATTATTCGTGCAGCACGATCTCCTATCCCATTCGTTATTCCCGCCAACATCACTATATTTGCAACCCGGTTATGTAAATGACAAGTCGACGCAGTTTTGAGTAGAGTTCGCACAATCGCTGTTACATCTACTGTTACGACACGAAAATCGGCAATAAATAAAATTAAATAATTTGCATAACTAATTCATTACCAATATATTGACTCCGTAGCTCAGTTGGTAGAGCAACAGACTCTTAATCTGTGGGTCCTGAGTTCGAGCCTCAGCGGGGTCACCTTCAAAGACTTAGCAATAAATTTGCTAGGTCTTTTTGCTTTTTTGGATGGGACTAACATTGTAAAGTGGGGTTATAAAAAACCCGGAGGAGTGCCCGGGTAATCATATGGCTACGGAAACCTATTTTACGGGGATAAGGAAATGAAATTTATTGGACCGTTATCTCCGCGTTATCAAGTAGATCTTGGGCATAGTTCTCGTAGTCAGATTGAGGAATAATATTTTTTTTGATTGCAACCTTATCAATCATTGTCAGGGCTTTGTCATAGTTTCCCCAAAGATTTCGGTCCTGAGGCCGCGTTGTCAAGATGTCAATGCTGTCGTTTCCAATCTGATCAGCCAAGGCGGATAGGTAACCAAAATATTGAGCAGCCTTAGTATTTATGCTTTTACTCTCGACTAGGTCAAAACTAATTGGTTTTACATAATGAGTCACATGGTTGTTCCACGAAAAATCAAACAAAAATTTACCATCGGGTAATATTGGAGCAGACACCTCAGCATCGGGAATAATGAACCGCTGATATTCTGAGTCTTTTCTCCTAAGAATACCCTTGAGTTTTTTAGATATAAAATCTTCATCATTGCGTTTGCCATGTGCGACATTTCTCTCAAAATAACTAAAGAACATTTTGAAATAGTCTCTCACAATAATCTCCTCCTGACCATAAGCAACTGCAGTTTTCACTGGCCCAAAACGAAGAGCTGTTGAGTCAACCGGTAAAAGCCATTGCTGCAAGTCAGAGAAGTCGTATTGGATAAAGTTGGAGGAACTGAGGTTTCGATGGATATTTCTCTCACGGGAGGTTTGATCAAGCGTTTTTAAGATCGACAGCACTAACTTCTCGGAAAAATGATCCTTATATAAATCTTTAAGCCTCGCAAGGGACTTTGGGAACACAAATCTGAGTATATCTGAATCCGGGAAATATAATAAAATACCCACATTAAGGTATTCCCCAAGCAGATCTGAATGGACGTATTTAAGTAACGAATATTTAAAAACACCGCTCATGATACCTGCTTTTTCAACATTTTTACAAAATTACTAGAATTGTTTTTAATTGTTGTCAAATACTTCATTAGTATTTCGTAGTCCTTGACAGGGTGACTATTTGCCACCAGGACGTCCTTAAAACTATCCAATTTTCTAAAGTTGATAAACCGAATCGTTTCTTCAAACGTGCCAAAAAACTCCTCTTTCTCATGTTGCTTGCACGTCGTCAGATAACGATGAAAGAGGTGTTCAAAGTGTGGATAGTAACGTTCATTGGCTAGAAAACTGTCAATTGTCTTCTCAGAGATTTCCAAGGATAACTCATGATCTATCAAAAAGCATTCGCGGCTTTTTAATAAAATATTTGGTTTTCTGTTGTTTCTGTCAACGTTGTTGATCAAGTTGTCGAAAGAATAGATTGAATCAATTTCGTATCGGTTAAGAATTGACCGAGGTGTATTTTTGTGAAAATTAATGGCGCCTTCCACGAATTCGCTTCCGAATGATATTCGCTGGTCCTTTTCCTTCAAATCCTTTTTGTCAGTATCAGACAAAGTATCAAAAAAAATGTCATCAAAGCGTATCAGAGCTGGACTTGGGCAGTTAAGACCAAAAAATCCAGCTAAGACATTTCCAAAAACTTCCCGAGCCACTGCTGAAGTTTGATCAACGTGCTTTTGCGTAAATAATTTGACTACGTATGGCTTTGGCCCGTCGTTAGTTAAAGCAAGGACCTTCCAAGGAAAGGTGGTGCCCCCAGTTAAATTAGCAACTTTCTCTATTGCAGAATAAATCGGAATCATTTCACTACAGTTAACGGTACTATCATCAAGTTCTACTTTTGCCGATTTAAACCCAGCCTTGCTTAATGCAATGATATTGATTTTCCTTACTTAGCTCATATTTTATCACCGCTTCAGGAAGGCCAACTGAAATTATTGAAGTGCGGTCTTAACAGGAAAACCGGGTAGTCTTTCTGTATAAAGAAGCATGACACGAAAAGCAATAATGATTTCTTCATAAAGAAATCACGTAGCGAGGGTAAATCCTCCTCAACCTACGTAGAAATGATTTCTAAACAAAATTCAAATTATTGACCGGTAAATAATATTTTCTAGAAGGAGTTGGAGTGTGAGATTCTAGCCTCGGCGCTGGTAGGTTCTTATAAATAATCTGTCTTCGGGTGGGAGCTGGTACGAAAATGGTAACTGTTTGACTTTACCAATCACACACTTACTTATCGAAGTCATGGAACCTGTTAACGACAAGGAAAAGTATCTAATGGAAGAGATTGATCTATATATAAGATTGCTCTGGAAAATACAGTTGCCGAGCCCGGAATCGGGGCCGGCAACTGCGCACAAAACTAAGATTGATCTTGCAAAATGGTACGAAGGCTATCTGCAGGAGAAACTACAATAAGCCAAAAGTGAACAAATCCACTAAAAATTATTAGGAGCGGCACACATAAGCCAGTATTCCATGATGTTCTTGATTGTTTTTTCTAGCTCAGCGAATGAGTGTGGTTTGATGAAGAAGCCCTGAGCTGACATGCTATATGCGTC
>Ga0123337_10002050_pt1 | contig 23806 bp, 20 predicted proteins | sample frozenSSSSmetaG_FD_89792 | JGI IMG/M metagenome (GOLD analysis project Ga0123337, IMG submission 89792) | Glacier valley bacterial and archeal communities from Borup Fiord, Nunavut, Canada, to study Microbial Dark Matter (Phase II) -... | ecosystem: Environmental > Aquatic > Freshwater > Ice >...
CTTCGGGCTGCCTGTCGCCACCCAGCATGTAGGTGTTGGTCATGCGCGGCATCGGCACATGGGCGTAGCTTTCGCGCCGGCCATTGCCGGTGGGTTTGACCTTCATCAGGCGCGCATTGAGTGAATCCTGGATGTAGCCCTTCAGAATGCCGTCTTCAATCAGCACGTTGCGCTGGCTGGCATGGCCTTCATCGTCCACATTGAGCGAGCCGCGTCGGTCGGCGAGCGTGCCGTCATCGAGCACCGTGACGCCCTTGGCCGCCACGCGCTGGCCGATTCGGCCCGAGAACGCACTGGAACCCTTGCGGTTGAAGTCGCCCTCCAGCCCGTGGCCAATCGCCTCGTGCAGCAAGATGCCGGGCCAGCCCGAGCCCAGCACCACGGTCATTTCGCCGGCCGGTGCGGGGCGCGCGTCCAGGTTGGTCAGCGCCGCTTTCACGGCAGCGTCCACATACTGCCCAATTTGGGCGTCGTCAAAATAGGCCAGACCAAAGCGACCACCGCCACCGCCAGAACCCACTTCGCGCCGGCCTTTTTGCTCGGCAATCACGGTCACGCTCAGGCGCACCAGTGGTCGCACATCGGCGGCCAGCGTGCCATCGGCGCGCACCACCATCACCACGTCGTATTCACTGGCCAGCCCGGCCATCACCTGCACGATGCGCGGGTCCTTGGCCTTGGCGAGCTTTTCCACCTTTTCAAGCAGCTTGACCTTGGCGGTGCTGCCGAGCGTGGCAATCGGGTCCAGGCCCTGGTAGAGCGAGCGGCTGCTGGCAATTTTTCGGGAAGGTGTTTTCACGCGGCCGGCCTTGGCGGCGGCCGAGATGCTGCGCACGGTGCGCGCGGCGTCGAGCAGCGACGCTTCGGAAATGTCGTCGGAATAGGCAAATGCGGTTTTCTCGCCGCTGACGGCGCGCACACCCACGCCCTGGTCAATGCTGAAGGAACCGGTTTTGACGATGCCTTCTTCCAGGCTCCAGCCTTCACTGCGGGTGTACTGAAAGTAGAGGTCGGCGTCGTCAACGCCGTAAGAAGTGATTTCGCCAAGGGCGCGGCTCAGCGAGGCTTCGGTCAGCCCGAACGGCTCCAGCAGGAGCTTTTGCGCAATGACCAGACGCCCGGACGTGGACTCGCGCGTGGGGGCCGCAGGGCGCGCCAGGGGCCGCGCTCCCACACTGGGTTGACGAGCGGACGCAGGGGCGGATTTGAGTGAGGTCATCGGGCGATTGTAGGCAGTCTGACGCAGCCACGTCCTGGCAAGGCTTATGCCCGCCATGACCATCGTGCGCCGAAAATCAAAGCGTCAGGTCGCTGACGGTGGCGCCCGGCCCATCGGTCTTGCACAGGTCAAGCTCCTTCTCACGCTCTTTTTCCTCCTTGAACATCTGGCTTTGGCCAATCACCTGGCCATTGCCGGCCTTGAGCGTAAAGTACGGGGCATCGTCTTTGCCGGCGAGGCGGTGATAGCGGGCATCGTCGGCTGCATTTTTCTTGACCGACTCGATCCCGTTGACCGCACTGGCCTTGGTTTCATACATCTCACTGGTCAAAATGACCTGCCCGGTAGCGCCCTGCAGCGTGAAGAAATACTTGTTGTTTTTGGACAGCTTGAGCTCAAATTTTCCGGCCATGGCAGGGTTCCTGGAGAGGGTTGGTAATGACTCAACATGTTACCGATTGCCGCGCCAACCGTTGACGGCATCCCGGCCAGAAACACGGATCGCGTTGACATGCATCAAGCGGCCACCAATCACCCGTCAGCGCAGCTAGCGCTTGACCCTGGCAATCGACATCAGCATGCCCAGCGCCAGCCCCAGCGTTACCATGGCGGTACCGCCATAACTGATAAAAGGCAGCGGCACGCCCACCACGGGCAAAATGCCGCTGACCATGCCCATATTGACAAACGCATAGGTGAAGAAAATGGTGGTCAGCGCACCGGCCAGCAGTCGCCCGAACAGCGTGGAAGCTTGCAGCGCAATGGCCAGGCCGCGCAAAATCAGGAAAATAAACCCGGCGATGAGCAGCAAGTTTCCGATCAACCCGAACTCCTCGGAGTACGCCGCAAAGATAAAGTCTGTCGTGCGTTCGGGGATGAAGGCCAAATGCGTCTGCGTGCCGGCCATGAAACCCTTGCCGAACACGCCGCCAGAGCCAATCGCAATCATGCCCTGAATGATGTGAAAACCCCTGCCCAGGGGGTCGCGTGACGGGTCCAGCAAGGTGCAGATGCGCTGCTGCTGGTAGTCATGCAAGATGGACCAACGCACCCCGTCGGCGCACAGTTGCGGCTCAAACCACACCAGCAGAAGAATGCCGATCAAGCCCAGCAACACGGGCGGCGCAATCAGCTTCCAGCTCAGGCCGGCAAAGAAAATCACCGCCAGGCCCGCCGCCAACACCAGCAAGGAAGTACCCAGATCGGGTTGCTTCATGATGAGTCCGATGGGGATCACCAGCAACACACCCGCCACCAGGAAATCCAGCGGCCGCAACTGGCCTTCGCGCTTCTGGAACCACCAGGCCAGCATCAGCGGCATGGCGATTTTCAGGATTTCGCTGGGTTGAATCACCATCCCGACGTTGAGCCAGCGCCGCGCGCCTTTTTTGGTAATGCCAAAGATGGCGACTGCCACCAGCAATGTCACGCCCAGCACATACAACGGGACGGCAAAAGTCATCAGGCGCTGCGGCGGTATCTGCGCCACCACAAACATGATGGCCCCGGCAATCAGCATGTTGCGGCCATGGTCCACAAAGCGGGTGCCATGTTCGTAGCCCGACGAGTACATGATGAGCAAGCCCGCGCAAGCCAGCAAAAACACCGCGAACGCAAGCAGCCCATCAAAGCCCTGCAGCATGGGAAGGGTTCTTTTGTACAGGGAAGGTTTATCAAAAACGGCGGCCATCGCTTATTATCCCGCCCCCTGAGTCCACCCGGCGTGCAGACGGCCTGAATTCAGACGCCAGCGGTGGGCATCGAACCCATTGCCGAGCTGCTCCTGGCAAGCTCAGCGCCGCCTTGAGTGGCGGCACAGGGACAGAAGAACGCAGCGCCGGGCCGCCCCAAGCGAAGTTCCGCCCCCTCGGGGGCCACGCAGTACGCGAAGCGACAAGCGTGGGGAACTTCTCTTTTCAAGAAATCAGGATCTCCACCACGGTGCGCCCCGGCGCGCTGTGCAACGACAGGGTGGCGCCTATCGCTTGGGCCCGCTCGCGCATCGACTGCAGGCCCTTGCGCAGCGGAGCCGTCGCGTCAAAGCCGCAGCCGTTGTCTACCATGCGCAGCCGCGTACCCTCGGGCGTCATCGTCGCCTCGATGCGCAGCACGCTGGCGCGGGCGTGCTGCAGCACATTGGAAAGCGCCTCGAACACCATGAACTGCAGCTGCCGCATGGCCTGCGCGTCCAGCCGCTGCACCGGCGCCAGCAAATCGACGCCCCACTGCAGTTCAATATCGGAGGCCGCAAGGCGCGGCGCCAGTCGGTAGCGTAGATTGGCCAGCAAGGCCGTTACGTCGCCTGGTGGCAGGTTCATGGCGTCGATGGACAGCTTGAGCTGGTCCAGCGTGTCGCGCAGGGTCTGGAGCAGCTCCGCCTGGCTGACCCGGCCCGACTGAAGCTGGCGGATGGCCGAACTGATATGGGAGCCCACGCCGTCGTGCATGTCGCGCAGGATGCGGGTGCGCTCGGCTGTGCGCTCCTGCTCGCGCGCCAGAATTTCAAGAGTGCGGTAGCTTTCGGCAAGCTCGACTTCCTTTTGCGACACGCGCACGGCCAGCGTCGCCAGCAGATCACGCGCCTGGGCGCTCGCAGCGCGAAACCGTGCAATCACGATGTAGCCCAGCGCCAGGCCGAACAGCAGGGACGAATACCGCAGCAGGGTGTTCGCGGCAAACGTCGGGTTGATGCGAAACACATAAAGGTCGCGCAGGCCGAAGAACACGTTAACCAGCAATGCCACCGCCACGACCCGGTGCATCGCCGAGGCCTGGCGCAATGCCCTCCCCAGAAAAAAAACACCAAAGCTCAGCAGCGTGATACCCAGCAGCCCGTACCAGAGCGTCAGCGCCAGCGGCTGACTGCCCGCCAGCGCCCAGGCGGCCATCCCGACGCTGGCCGCCATCAGCAGACCCAGCCAGCGGCCAAACCACAACGCGGCAGGACGCCGGCCCCAACCCGCCACCTCGACGCAAAACAGCGCCATATTGACACCCCAGGCGCCCAGCGCCACCACCTGCACTACCCCCCACCAGGGCCAAGGGACAGGCGGTTTTTCAATCAGGACATCACTGACCGCCAGCGCCCAGAACAGCTCGGCCAGCGCGGCAAACAGGTAAAGCGGATCGCGCCGGGTCCGGCCTGCAAGGCCGGGGGCGGGCTGGGTGAACCACAGCGACAGCGCCACCAGCCCGACCACCAGGCTGAAGGCCGTGACCACCAACGAGCCGGTGCCGCGCCAGCGGTAGCTGTGCAGGTAGGCGGCATGCACCGCCTCCTGCGGTCCCAGCACCAGCGCAGAAAGCCCGCCGCGCCGCCCCACGTCGGCACGGATAGCCACACGAATCAGGTTGGACGACTGCAGCAGCGCAGGCGAGATGGCCACATAACGCGGCACCCGCGCATAGTCTGCGCCGTTGTAATTAAGCAGGTCGCCCTGGCGCTGCAGCAGCGTGCCGTTGAGCCAGATCTCATAGGCATTGCCTAGGCGCGGCAGGTACATGCCCCAAGGATCGGTTGGCCGTTCGGGTAGATCGAATTGAAGGTCAAACACCGCCTCGCCGCGCTGGCCCTTGTTAAACCGGTCCCAGTGATAAGGCAGCTGCAGATTCTGGGTGGTCGTGGCGCCATTGACCGTCACGTGGGCTCGCGCCTCGATCAACGTGAGCAACTCAGCCTGCGCCACGCCCACCAGCGCGAGCCAGCCCAGCAGCACCGGCAGCAGCCACCGGGCCGATGCCGATTTCCAGAGTCTGTCAGCGCACCATGCCATCATGGCCGCATCGTAATGGAATGTCGCAGTACAGCCCAGCGACACAGTCACCCCTGGCTCGGCAGCAGACCCATGCGGGTGGCCTCAAACACGGCTTCACTTTTGGAATGCACGGCCAGCTTGCCGTAGAGGTTCTTGATGTGCGTCTGCACCGTGTGCACAGTGACGGCTTTCAGGCGCGCGATCTCGGCATAGGAAAACCCCCGTGCGATCAACGCCAGCACCTCTTGCTCGCGCCCGGACAGTAGATTCCTCCCCCCTGAATCAGCTTCTTTATTAATAGCTACTTCCGCCCGCTGAGAAAGCGCTAGAGGCTGATTTGACTGTAATTTCAGGTACTTGAGCAACACCCGTCTGGCAATCATGGGAGAGATCGGCGAGGCGCCGGCTTTCATCTCCAGAATGGAGTGCGCAATGTCACCGGGCGTGGCGTCCTTGTGGATGTAGCCCAGGGCCCCCGCCTCAATGCTGGCCAGCACGTTGTCTTCGTCGCCAAACATCGAAATTACCAGCGCCTCGCAGGAGGGCTGGCGCAGCCGGGCGTGGCGAATCACCTCCAGTCCGCTGCCGTCGGGCAGGCCCAGATCGGTCAGCAGCACGTCCACACCGTGCGCCGGATCGTCCAGCCAGGCCCGCGCCTCGGCCACCGTGCCCACGCTGGCGACCAGACTCAGCTGGTCCGAGCGCAGCACACTGGCCGCAAAAAAAGCGCGCATCGGCGGGTCATCCTCAACAATCAGTACTCGCCACGCCAAATTACACCTCCTGGTCACCGGATTCCGGATGCATCGCCAACCGGACAGAGCCTTGAGCATATCGGCAACACCTCAGGTCGCGCTGCCAGCACATCCCCTAAACAGGCGAAACAAGCTGTTTCACCCCATATTCATGGGATGCACTTTGTCACAAAGTGTCGTCGAATCACCTCAGGCATCGTCAGGCAAATTGTTGCGGACGGCTTGTAACAACCCCTGGAGAATTTATGAAACTAAAACCCAAAAATCTGGCGCTTGCCATGGCCAGCGCGGCGTTATTGAGCTTGGGAGCCTGTGGCGGTGGCGGTGGTGGTGGAACCGCACTCGTAGCACCTGCTGCAACCACGGCATTGCCCCTGACCGTGATTGACGGGGCCATCGGCAATGCCAAGGTCTGCATTGACACCAACACCAACGGCCAGTGCGACACGGGTGAAACCTTTGCCATGACCAAGGCTGACGGCACCGTGATTCTTAACGTTCCAGTTGCGGATGTTGGCAAATACCCGATCGTCGCCGTCGTAGGTACAAATGCAGTCGATGCCGACCACGGCCCCGTCACGATTCCGTTCACCATGCAGGCCCCGGCTGACAAACCGGCTGTAGTCAGCCCACTGACCACCCTGGTTCAAACCCTGATCGCTACGACCGGAGCCACCAGCGCCCAGGCGGAAGCCTCGGTCAAAGCGCAAACGGGCCTCAACATTTCGCTGTTTGAAGACTTCACCAAAGGCACCAACGCTGACAGCCAGATCGCTGGCACAGTCGCCCGCATGGTGGTCGTGACCACCCAGCAGCAATCCACCGCACTGGCAGGAACCCTCGGCACCAGCGCCATCGATGGCGCGGTGATCACCCAAGCCGACCTGAACAAGCTGATTCAGAACAAGCTGATTGAAATTTTGCCCGCGCTGCTGACGGCGCTGGCCGACCCCAGCGTACTGGCTGCCACCACACCCGCCGCAAAAGAGGCGGCCTTGCTGGCACAGGCCAACACACTGGTTGCCAGTCCGGATACCGGGCTGACGACCAGCGCGGTCGCCACCTTGGTCGCAATCAACAACCAGACGGCATCGACAAGCCCCGTGGTCGCCGAAACGCCGACAGCGGGCGGAAACTTGAGACTCCTCGATTTCACGAGTGCAGCCAACTGGTTCTCGCGCGTATTCACCAGCACGGCGGCACAAAATACCCCGGACGCCTCCGGTATCACCAAAAATGTGGAACGCCGCAGCCGCAGTACGTCCTCCTCCATTGCCACCTGGAACGCGGGAGGCAGTCCCAACCGTCAATCAGACCTTCATTTCAATGGTTCGGACTGGGTCAGCTGTGCGTTGAACCACGAGAACACCGGCTCGGGGCGTGACGCCAAAAGCAACAGCACCTACAACTATTGCGACAACGCCGAGACCGGCACGAGCAATCGCGCCACGTTCGACATCGGCGGAAAAACCATGGCCAACGTCATCACCGACGTTCGCACGGCGGGTTACACCAATCTATCCATCGGTGACAACACCGCCGCCACCTTGACCTCGGTGCTGGGCAGCGCGACCTTCCCAACGGGCTCTTCGTTGTTCTACCAGTCCTCAACCCCCTTGACCGAAGCCATCAGCTACTACCCGGGCAGCAGCCAACTGGTGACGCAGTACAGCCCGGCGGTCTCTGCCGGTGGCGTTGCCAGCGCGCAGGCCTCGACAGAGGGCTGCAATTCCGACGAATTCAAAGGCAACGGCACCAAAAGCACCACGCTGGAGAGCCTGATCAGCGCCAACACGGGGACGCCTTGCGTCTTTGGGACTAACAGCTTTTCATACGACAACAAGCCGTACACCAGCCCCGACACCCCGAGTGAAGCCTGGGGCAACAGCACCGTGACCATTGGCACACTCGGAACAGCGCCAGTCGGGACGGGCACAGCCCCCGGCTACTACAGCGGCAATACCAAACTTCGCGTGGCGTTCAAGGGCTCAGGCACGAATCCAGTCACTTACTACGCCTGCAAAGAGCGCTTTAACACCGGCTCGACGCGCAATTGCACGGTCATCGGTACGGGTTCCTACACCATCGCGACGCTGGGCGATGCCCGCGTCATGACGCTGAACAGCCTGCCTTCCCAGGCAGCGGCCATGTCTTTTACACGGGTTTTCGTCGAACGTGCCGGGCGTATTGACGCCGGTTACCAGAGCAAGCCGAACGTGACCAACAGTGCGCGGCTCAATCTGAAGGCGACCAATGCCCTGTTCGGCCAACTGGGTCTGACAACCGTCAACCCGGACACACCTTTGGCCTTGACCAGAACCTCTTATGCGGGTGAATGGGAGTTGTCTGTGGCGGCTGCGCCTCTGGAGTCAAGCATCATCCGCATCCTCGGCGACGGTAGTAGCAATTGCACGGACATTGCGAACGGTGTGAGCACCAATAAAGCCTGCAGCCTCACGTTTACTGATCTAGCGACTGGCGCTTTCACGTATTCAGATGCTACGGGTACCGCCAACGGCGCATTCAACTTCCTGACGGGTGCCGCAAGTGGTACTTACAGCGATACATCTACAACGCCGCCAACGACGGGAAGTTTTACGGGTTCCCGACGCTAAAACCCAATCAGGCGAGCATGAGTTTGCCTGGGTTCATGCAAGCCCCGCCCCGGCGGGGCTTTTTTACGCCCGTTCATTCGTATGATGGCGCCATGCCCACCACCCACCTGCTCTACCTCCACGGTTTCCGCTCCTCGCCGCAGTCGATGAAAGCGCGCCAGGTCGCCGAGCGGGTGCAGGCGCAGCACCCGGGCGTCGTCTGGTGGTGCCCGCAACTGCCGCCCTCGCCGCGCGAAGCCATGGACCTGGTGATGCAGGGCATTGCCGGCTGGCCGCTTGACACCATGGCGGTGGTCGGGTCGTCGCTGGGCGGGTTTTATGCCGCCCGGGTGGCTGAGAACACGGGCTGCCCAGCCGTGCTGCTGAACCCGGCGGTCGATCCGGCGCGCGACCTGGCCAAGTACATCGGCGAACAAACCGGCTGGCACGACCCGGCCGAGCGCTTCTTTTTCAGGCCCGAGTTCATCGGGGAACTCCAAGCACTGAACACCGGGCCTTTGACCAGGCTGCAGCGCTACTTTGCCGTGATCGCCAAGGGCGACGAGGTGCTGGACTGGCGCGAAATGACGGCCCGCTGCGCAGGGGCGCGCCTCAAGCTGCTGGAGGGCGGCGACCATGCGCTGAGCGACTTTGACGCGCATATTGACGAGGTGCTGGCTTTTCTGGAGCTGGCCCGCTAGCGCGCCAGCCCGTGGGACAATCTGGCCCATGTTTGTATTGTTTGAAGAAACCGGCAAGTTTTTGGCCGGACGAATTTTGTCGGAAACCGATGCCTCGCTGCAGGTGGAGCTCGACTCGGGCAAGCGCGTCAAGGTGAAAGCCAGCAACGCGCTGCTGAAGTTTGAAAAGCCCGCGCCCGCCGAGTTTGTGGCCGCTGCCCAAAAACTCAGCGAAGACATTGAACTGGAGCTGGCCTGGGAGTTTGCCAGCGAGGAAGAGTTCAGCTTTGCCGACCTGGCGCGCGACTATTTCAGCGCCGACGCCACCAAGCCTGCCTCGCTGGAGCAGCAAGCCGCCGCGTTGTTCAGGCTTTACGATTCGCCGCACTATTTCCGCCGCGCCGGCAAGGGCCGGTTCCGCAAAGCACCGGCCGAGATCCTGCAGCAGGCGCTGGCCGCCATTGAAAAGAAAAAACAGGTCACGGCGCAAATCACCGCCTGGGCTGAAGAACTGGGCCAAGGCCAATGCCCGGCGCCACTGCGCGAGCAGCTCTACAAAATCCTGTTCAAGCCCGACAAGAACAGCCCTGAATACAAGGCTGTGGTCGAGGCCTCGCGCGCCACGCACACCGCGCCTTTGGCCCTGCTGCAACAGGCCGGCGCGATTTCCTCAGCGCACCAGTTTCACTGGAAGCGCTTCCTGTTTGAGAACTTTCCCAAAGGCACGGGCTTTCCGGCGCTGCAGGCGCCACCCGTGGCGGACGAATTGCCGCTGGCCGAGGTGCGCGCGTTCTCCATCGACGACTCCGCCACCACCGAGATCGACGATGCGCTGTCGGTGCAGGGACTGGGCAGCGGCACCATCACGCTGGGCATTCACATTGCCGCGCCTGGCTTGGCGGTGTTGCCGGGCAGCCCGATCGATGCCGTGGGCCGGGCGCGTCTGTCCACCGTCTACATGCCGGGCTACAAGCTGACCATGCTGCCCGACGAGATCGTGCAGCGCTACACCCTGCAGGAAGGCCGCGACTGCCCTTCCCTGTCGCTCTACCTCACGATGGATGAAACCACGCTGGAGATCACCAGCCGCGTGACCCGCCTGGAGCTGGTGCCGATCGCCAGCAACCTGCGCCACGACCAGCTCGACAGCACCTTCACCGAAGCGTTCTTTGAAGCCGCCCAGACGGCGCCGCGGGCCGACGTGCCGTGGGGGCTTGAACTGACTTTTTTGCACCGGCTCGCCAGGCACCTCAAGGGCCAGCGCGAAGTGGTGCGCGGCAAGCCTGAAAACTTCAACCGGCCGGACTACAACTTCAAGCTCGACAACCCGACCGGCCAGGAGCCGCAGGGCGACGAGACGGTCAGCATCAGCATTCGCCAGCGCGGCGCGCCGCTGGACCTGATCGTGGCCGAAGCCATGATTCTGGCCAACTGCACCTGGGGCCAGTGGCTGGCCGAGCACGGCGTGCCCGGCATCTACCGCAGCCAGGCCAGCATGGCGCCGGGCGTGAAGGTGCGCATGGGCACCAAGGCGCTGCCGCATGCGGGCTTGGGCGTGCCGAGCTACGCCTGGAGCACCTCGCCGCTGCGCCGCTACACTGACATGGTCAACCAGTGGCAAATCATTGCCTGCGTGCGCCATGGCCGCACCGCCGCGCTGGCCGCGCCGTTCAAGCCCAAGGACGCCGAGCTTTTTTCGATTATTTCGTGTTTTGACGCCGCCTACAGCGCCTACAACGGTTTCCAGGCCGGCATAGAGCGCTACTGGACGCTCAAGTACCTGCAGCAAAACGCCATCACCGAACTGACCGCGACCGCCTTCAAGGACAACCTGGTGCGGGCCGACGAGCTGCCGCTGGTGCTGTCGGCGCTGGGGGCGCAGGGCTTGCCACGCGGCGCGCGGGTGCGCGTCAAACTCGGCGTGATCGACGAAATCACGCTGGACATCTCGGGCACCGTGATCGAGCGGCTGGACACCGCGCCCGACGATGAAGCGGACGCTCAGGTCGAAGAGGACGAGAGCGAGTCCGACATGGCCGCCGGTCCGATCTCGATTGCCGTGGATGTCAACGAACCGGCGGGGGACGCAGAGGCGGCCAGCGGCGCTGCCACCGCCGCTTGACGCCATCCTGGCCGGCTAAAAACCTGATTCCTGCCTGCTGTGAAGTCACCAAGCACACTGCAAATTGCCCTGGGCGCCTCGATTGCCTTTCATGCGGTGCTGCTGACCGTGCGTTTTATCGACCCGGAGCGCTTTAACCGCGTCTTTCAGGACACGCCGCTGGAAGTGATTCTGGTCAACGCCAAGTCCAGTGAAAAACCGGATTTCGCCAAAGCCATTGCGCAGGCCTCGCTGGCCGGCGGTGGCGAGCTTGAAAAAGGTCGTGCCACCTCGCCGCTGCCGTCCTCTTCCCTGATGGAGCTGGGCGATGCGGCCGAAGATGCGCAGCGCAAGCTTGAATCGCTGCAGCAGCAGCAAACCCAGTTGCTGGCACACCTCAGAAAACAGCTTGCGTCCCTGCCGCCACCGGACCTGACGCAGCCCGCCAACCACCCGGCGCAGGCCGAGCGCGAAGAAAGGCGCAAGCAGCTCATCAAGATTCTGGCCGAGATTGAAAAGCGCATCAACGAAGAAAATGCGCGACCCAAAAAGCGCTATATCAGCCCGGCCACCCGCGAAGAGGTCTACGCGGTGTATTACGACGAACTGCGCCGCAAGATCGAAGACAAAGGCACCGTCAATTTCCCCGAGCAGGCCGGCAAGAAACTGTACGGCACGCTCACCATGATCGTAACGGTCAATTTTGATGGCCGCATCCTCGCCACGGAGGTGGTCGAAACCTCGGGCAACCTGACGCTGGACCGGCGGGCGCAAAGCATCGTGCGCGGCACCGGCCCGTTTGGCCGATTCAGCGATGCCATGCGGCGCAAGGCGGACCAGATTGTGGTGGTGTCGCGCTTCAAATTCACGCGCGATGACGCCCTTGAAACCAAGCTCACGAGCCGCTGAGCGTGCACCAGCGACGCCAATCCCCCATGGGCAACTATTTCAAACAGACCTGAGCACCTCCGTCATGGACAAGTATTACGTACTGGGCAACCCGATTACCCACAGCAAGTCACCGCTGATTCATGCGCGCTTTGCCGAACTGACCGGTCAAAGCCTGCACTATGAGCGCTTGCTCACGCCGCTCGATGGCTTTGCGGCCACGCTGGCGCAGTTGGTGCACAGCGGCGCGCGGGGCTGCAACGTCACGGTGCCCTTCAAATTCGAGGCGTTTCAGGCCGCCAGCACGCGCAGCGACCGGGCGCAACTGGCGCAGGCGGCCAACACGCTGGTGCTGGACGACGGCGCCATCCATGCCGACAACACCGACGGCGTGGGACTGGTCAATGACATCCAGAACAATGCGGGCGTGGCGCTGGCCGGACGCGACGTGCTGCTGATAGGCGCAGGCGGCGCGGGCGCGGGCGTGCTGGGCCCGTTGCTGGCAGCCGGGCCGCGCCGGCTGGTGCTGGTCAACCGAACCCGGGCCCGCGCCGATACGCTGGCGCAGTTCCACCGGTCGCACCCGTCGCTGCAAGGCGTGCTACAAAAAACAGAGCTACTCACACAGGACCTGTAAGCACTGGATGGCAATTTTGATGTGATTGTCAATGCCAGCGCGAGCAGCCTGACGGGGGCTGGCGTGCCGGTGGACAGTCGCGTACTCAAGCCCGGCGCGCTGGCCTACGACATGATGTACGGCCCTGCAGCGGCAGGTTTCATGACCTGGGCTCGCGCGCACGGCGCCATGCCGCGTGACGGCCTGGGCATGCTGGTGGAGCAGGCGGCTGAATCGTTTGCCTTGTGGCGAAAAGTACGCCCCCCTTCTGCGCAGGTGCTGCAGGAAATGCGGGTGCTGCTGGCATGAAAGCTGCTATCAAGTTGCTCGGCCTGGTGCTGCTGGCGGCACTGGCCTTGCAGCTTTATTTTGTAGCGCGCATCGCCATGATGGCCGTACTCAACCCCGAATCCACCGCCTTTCAGCGCTCGGAGGCTTACCTCATCACCAAGAATACGGGCGCCCTGAAATGGCGCCAGCAGTGGGTGCCTTATGCCGGTTTGTCCGACCACCTGAAACGAGCAGTCATCGCCTCCGAAGACGCGAGTTTCATCGAACACGAGGGCGTGGACATGGTGGCACTGGAAAAAGCCTGGGGAAAAAATTCCCAGGCCGAGCAGCGCGCCGCGCAATCGGCCAGCCGGGCCTCCGCCAGGTCATCGGCGCTGAACGTGAAACCGCCAAAAATTATTGGCGGCTCCACCATCACGCAGCAACTGGCCAAAAACCTGTTTCTGTCGGGCGAACGCACGCTGTTGCGTAAAGGCCAGGAGTTGCTGCTCTCGCTGCTGCTCGAAGCCCTGCTGAGCAAGCAGCGTATTCTGGAAATTTACCTCAATAACGTCGAATGGGGCGAAGGCGTTTTTGGTGCGGAAGCCGCCGCCCAGCGCTACTTCCAGAAGCCCGCGTCAAAACTGAGCGCCTACGAAGCAGCCCGGCTGGCAGTGATGCTGCCAAGGCCCAAATACTTTGAAACCCGGCCCCAGTCAGGCTACCTCGCCTCACGCGCCAGCACGATTGCAGCGCGCATGGGCGGCGTGGAACTGCCTTGATGGTGGTGCGCGGTGTTTCGCGGCGCTCATCTTCTCGTATTTTTAGTACATTTTATGCCTCCAGCGCAATAGGGACGGGCTCAAGCAGCTACAAAATGGATAGCAAATGCGTATTCTAGGCATTGATCCCGGCCTGCAAATCGCCGGCTTTGGCGTGGTCGATGTGGACGGCTCACAGCTGAACTACGTGGCCAGCGGCACGATCAAGACCACGCACCTGTTGCGCAGCGATTTGCCAGCCCGCCTGAAGGTGCTGTTTGACGGCGTGCGCGAGGTGGTGCAACGCTACCAGCCTGACGTGGCCTCGGTGGAAATTGTGTTCGTCAACGTCAACCCGCAGGCCACGCTGCTGCTGGGCCAGGCACGCGGCGCCTGCATCACCGGGCTGGTGGCCTGCGATTTGCTGGTGGCCGAGTACACCGCCCTGCAGATGAAAAAAGCCGTGGCGGGTTATGGCAAGGCGGGCAAGGCGGAGGTGCAGCAGATGGTCATGCGCCTGTTGAAGCTGCCGTCGCTGCCGGGAAAAGATGCGGCCGATGCGCTAGGGCTGGCCATTACCCACGCCCATGTCGGGCGCTCAGCGGCTATTTTGGCGGCGGCCACTGCCTTGAATCCGAACGCAAGCGCCTCCTACAAGGCAGGCCGCCACTACTGAGCGGACACTGGCGCCGGCAGGACTCAGCCCAGGTGCTGCACGATCAGCACCGCAAAAAATGCGAATCCGGCGAGCATCGTCCCCTTGAGGATGTTCAGACCAAAGCGCTTGTAGCGCTGCTGCCCGGTGAGCGCGAACAGCGCGAAGGACACGGCGGCACTCAGCAGCAGCAGCAGGATGACGACGCGGGCCAAGACCATGGTGTGAAGTCCTTGGCTGCGCTACCAGGCACGCGCGAGCGTGGCAAAACCAGCGGGTGCACGGCTCTCGTCTTCAAACGTGACCACTTCGTAGGCTTCGGGGTGCGCCAGCAACGCGCGCAGCAGCTTGTTGTTCATGGCGTGGCCAGAGCGAAACGCGCTGTAGGCGGCCAGCAGCGGTTTACCCAGCAGGTACAGGTCGCCCATGGCATCGAGGATTTTGTGCTTCACGAACTCGTCGTTGTAGCGAAGGCCATCGGTGTTAAGCACCTTGTAGTCGTCCATGACGATGGCGTTGTCCAGCCCGCCGCCCAATGCCAGCCCGTTGGTGCGCATCGCTTCCACGTCTTTGGTAAAGCCGAAGGTACGGGCCCTGGCGATGTCGCGGCTGTAAGAGCCTGAACCCAGATCAAAGGCCACGCGCTGGCCGGTGGAGTCCACCGCCGGGTGATCAAAGTCAATTTCAAAACTCAGCTTGTAGCCTTCATAGGGGTCCAGGCGCGCCCATTTGACGTTGGCACCCTCGCCTTCCCGGACTTCCAACGGTTGGATGATCCGGACAAACCGCTTGGGCGCCGCCTGCAGCGCAATGCCGGCGGACTGCAGCAAAAAAACAAACGAAGACGCCGAACCATCCAGAATCGGCACCTCGTCCGCCGTGATGTCGATGATCAGGTTGTCCAGCCCCAGGCCCGCGCAGGCCGACATCAGGTGCTCGACGGTGTGCACCTTGGCGCTGCCGCTCGAAATGGTGGACGCGAGACGGGTGTCGGTCACGGCCTCTGCCGAAACGACAATGTCCACCGCCTGCGGCAAATCGACGCGTCTGAACACAATGCCCGTATCGGGCGGCGCTGGTCGCAAGGTCAGCTCCACCCGCTGGCCACTGTGCAGGCCCACGCCAACGGCCTTGGTCAGGGATTTGAGGGTTCTTTGAGCGAGCATCTCGCTATTTTAATGGGTGCACACGCCAAGCACAGCGCAGGGATTTACTCGCGCTTGCCATCGGAACGCCCCGGGACTGCACCACCTCTGAAGGGAAAGCGCAGAGCGCGGGGCGGCCAGTGCGGGACTATCTCAGTCCGCTTGCTTGCGCAGGAACGCAGGAATCTCGAAGTCATCCATACCGCCAGAGGCCAGCGCATCGACCTTCGCCGCAGCCTGGGTGCGGTTGGTGCGCCACACGCTGGGCACGGTCATGTTGCCGTAATCGGGTTGCGCCGAGCCCATGGTGGTCTGCGCTGCGCCGCTTGCGCCCGACACCGCATTGAGCGTCGGAATATGGAAGGGCACGTTGTCGGTTCCCGTGCGCAGTACCTGCAGCGGCGGAGCCTGGCGACGCACACCCTGGCGGCTCAGACCGGTCGCGACCACCGTGACACGGATTTCATCCCCGAGTTCGTCGTCGTAGGCCGTGCCATAGATCACATGTGCATCGGGCGACGCGTAGGCGCGGATTGTGTTCATGGCCAGCCTGGACTCGCTCAATTTGAGCGAGCCCTTGGCCGCGGTGATCAGCACCAGCACACCCTTGGCGCCCGACAGGTCAATGCCTTCGAGCAACGGGCAGGCCACCGCCTGCTCGGCGGCAATGCGCGCGCGGTCGGGGCCGTTGGCCTTGGCCGTACCCATCATGGCTTTGCCGGGCTCGCCCATCACGGTACGCACGTCCTCAAAGTCGACATTGACGTGGCCAGGCACGTTGATGATCTCGGCAATGCCGCCCACGGCATTTTTCAGCACGTCGTTGGCATGGGCAAAGGCTTCGTCCTGGGTCACGTCGTCCCCCAGAACCTCCAGCAGCTTTTCGTTGAGCACGACGATCAGCGAATCGACATTGGCTTCCAGCTCGGTCAGTCCCTGGTCGGCATTGGTCATGCGGCGGCCACCTTCGAACTCGAAAGGCTTGGTCACCACGCCGACGGTCAGAATGCCCATTTCCTTGGCCACGCGTGCAATCACGGGGGCCGCTCCGGTGCCGGTGCCGCCGCCCATGCCGGCCGTGATGAACAGCATGTGCGCGCCAGCAATGGCGCTGCGAATGTCGTCCACCGCCAGTTCGGCGGCCTCGCGTCCCTTGTCGGGCTTGCTGCCGGCCCCCAAGCCGCTACCGCCCAGCTGGATGGTCTTGTGCGCGCTACCGCGGTTGAGCGCCTGCGCGTCGGTGTTGGCGCAGATGAACTCGACGCCCTGCACGCCGCAGGCAATCATGTGTCCGACGGCGTTGCCGCCGCCACCACCGACACCGATCACCTTGATCTGTGTGCCTTGGTTGAATTCCTCGATTTCAATCATTTCAATGCTCATTGGGAGCCTCCTGTCGGTAAATTGCCGTTGCCAAAATTATTAAAAAGTTCTTGTGCTTGACACGCCCCTGTCACGCAGGGGGATCGGCACCTCCGGAGTGAACACCACGCGAAGGACGGCTCATGAAGCTGGATAAGTTGTTCATCAGAAATTCCCCACAAACCAGTCTTTGACGCGGCCGAAGGCGTTGTGCATGCTGCCCGCCTTTTGCGCCACCTTGTAGCCCCGCATGCGCGCCAGCCGGGCTTCTTCCAGCAAACCCATGACGGTAGCAGCTCTCGCCTGGGCCACCATGTCAGACAACGCGCTGGAATAGCGCGGTATGCCGCGCCGTACCGGTTTGAGGAAAATATCCTCGCCGAGCTCGACCATGCCGGGCATCATCACGCTGCCGCCGGTGATCACGATGCCCGACGACAGGACTTCTTCGTAGCCCGATTCGCGGATTACCTGCTGGACCAGCGAATAGATCTCTTCGACACGCGGCTCGATCACGCCGGCCAGCGCCTGTTTGCTCAGCATGCGCGGGCTGCGGTCGCCCAGGCCCGGCACTTCGACCTGGGTATCGGGGTCGGCCAGAAGCTGCTTGGCGTAACCGCTTTCCACCTTGATGTCCTCGGCGTCCTTGGTCGGCGTGCGCAGCGCCATGGCAATGTCGCTGGTGATCAGGTCGCCCGCAATCGGAATCACCGCGGTGTGCCGGATCGCTCCACCCGTAAAGATGGCGACGTCGGTGGTGCCGGCGCCGATGTCGACCAGCGCCACGCCGAGCTCCCGCTCGTCCTGCGTCAGCACCGACAGGCTGGACGCCAGCGGGTTGAGCATCAACTGGTCCACCTCCAGGCCGCAGCGCCGCACGCATTTGATGATGTTTTCGGCTGCACTTTGCGCGCCGGTGACGATATGTACCTTGGCCTCCAGGCGGATGCCGCTCATGCCGATCGGCTCGCGCACATCCTGGCCATCAATCACAAATTCCTGCGGCTCGACCAGCAGCAGCCGCTGGTCGGTCGAGATGTTGATCGCCTTGGCCGTCTCAATCACGCGAGCCACATCGGCCTGTGTGACTTCCTTGTCTTTCACGGCTACCATGCCGCTGGAGTTGATGCCGCGAATATGGCTGCCCGTGATGCCGGTGTAGACGCGGGCGATCTTGCAGTCGGCCATCAGCTCGGCTTCCTTGAGCGCCTGCTGGATGCTTTGCACGGTGGCATCGATATTGACCACGACGCCCCGCTTGAGTCCGTTGCTGTAGGCAATACCCAGGCCTGCGAGCTTGAGTTCGCCGCCCGGCATGACCTCGGCTACCACGGCCATGACCTTGCTGGTTCCGATGTCCAGACCGACTACCAGTTCTTTATATTCTTTGGCCATATGTTTACCTTTTCTTTTTTAGGGCGTCTATGTCACCGGGATCCAGCGTGGTGACGCCCCTGAGCTTGACTGCATAACCATTGCCATAGCGCAAGTCGGCTGACTCCAGATTTCTTTCAAACCGCGCCGAAACCTGCGTCAGCGTGGTGATGAAGCGGCGGGTGCGGGCCTGTACCTCTTGGGTTGAGCCGTTTCCCAGCGCAATCGTGGCACCGCTGTCGAGCTGGGCAAGCCAGTTGCCCTGGCCGCTGAGCCGCAATTGTTCGAGTACGGCGTCCATTTCCTGGAACATCGGGAGCAGCGCCTGGTAAGTCTGCAGCACCAGCAAGGCCTTTCCCGGCGGCCCGGCGAGCAGCGGCAGGCCTTCGACTTCGACGTCCCCCTGGTTGACCTCAAACACCTCGCCAAAACTGTTGACCAGCCGGACATTTTCCTCGGGGCCCCAGTAGGCGACGGCCTGGTGCTCCTGCAGCACCACCTTCAGCCGGTTGGGAAATTCACGCTGCACCACCGCCCGGCGAACCCAGGGCACGCCTTCGAATGCGGCGCGCGTCTGGTCCATGTCCACCGTCAGGAAATTGCCGGCCAGTTTGGGAGCCACATTGGCGCGCAGCGTGACGGCGGTGTTGTGAGTCAAATCACCTTGCACCGCAATGGCGCTCAGGTTGAACAGCGACTGGCGCATCAGCCACGCCACGGCCAGCACCAGCACCATGGCCGCAAACACCAGGCCCAGAAACACCGCCAGGGCGTTCATGAGCTTGACGTCGGGCGGCAAGGGCATGGCGTTTTGCCGTGGCATGGGGCGACTCACCTGCTGGCCCCTGCAGGCAGTTGATAGTCGAGCGTGGCGGTCTTCAGCACTTCAATGCAGAGGTCTTCGTAGCCAATGCCCGCCGCCCGTGCCGACATGGGCACCAGCGAGTGCCCGGTCATGCCGGGCGAGGTATTGATCTCAAGCAGGTAGGGCTTGCGCGTGGCCTTGTCAATCATCACGTCGGCGCGTGCCCAGCCGCGGCAATTGAGGGTGCGGTAGGCCTTCAGCACCAGCTGCTGAATGACTGTCTCTTCCCCCTCAGGCAGTCCGCAGGGCACCAGATACTGCGTGGTGTCGGTAAAGTATTTGTTCTGGTAATCGTAGTTGCCGTCAGGCGCCACGATGCGTATGACTGGCAGGGCGCGCGCCTCGGCGCCGGTCCCCAGAACCGGACAGGTCACTTCGTCGCCGCTGATGAACTGCTCGCACAGGATGTCGGCATCAAGCTGGGCGGCCTGCGCCAGGGCCTCTGCCATACCGGTCCGCTCGCTCACCTTGGACAGTCCGATGGAGGAGCCCTCGCGTGCGGGTTTGACGATCAGCGGCAGGCCCAGCTGATCCGGGATCGCATCGATGTCGGCGCCTGCATAGCCCCCCTGGCGAAGCAACACATACCGGGGGGTAGGCAGTCCTTCCGAGAGCAGCACGCGCTTGGTCATGACTTTGTCAATCGCCATGCTCGACGCCATGACGCCGGAGCCGGTGTAGGGAATGCCCAGCAGCTCCAGCGCGCCCTGCACGGTACCGTCTTCACCGAAGCGGCCATGCAGTGCGATAAAGCAGCGCGCAAAGCCGGCCGTTTTGAGCTCGCTGATGTCGCGCTCCGCCGGGTCAAACGCGTGGGCATCGATGCCGCGCGCGCGCAGCGCCTGCAGCACGCCATGGCCCGACATCAGGGAAATTTCACGCTCGGCGGACAGCCCGCCCATGAGAACGGCGACCTTGCCAAAATTGGGGGTGTGCAGATTCATGGTCAATGCCTCGCAGACGCGGCCGGCGCTGTTGTTTGCAGCATGTCCACGACTTTTCCGGGCACCAGCCCGATTGATCCGGCGCCCATGCACATGATGACATCGCCATCCTGGGCGTTGTCCAGAATGGTTTGCGGCATCGCCTCGATCTCGTCGACAAATACCGGCTCCACCTTGCCCGCCACGCGCAGGGCGCGCGCCAGCGCCCGGCCGTCAGCGGCCACAATCGGCGCCTCGCCAGCGGCATAGACTTCCGCCAGCCACACGGCATCCGCATGGCCCAACACCTTGACGAAATCCTCAAAGCAGTCGCGCGTGCGGGTGTAGCGGTGGGGCTGGAATGCCAGGACCAGACGCCGTCCGGGAAAAGCGCCGCGCGCAGCGGCCAGCGTGGCCGCCACTTCGACGGGGTGGTGACCGTAATCTTCGATCACGGTGAAATGCCCGCCGTCTTTTGCAGGCACATCGCCATAACTCTGAAAGCGCCGGCCCACACCGCTGAACTCGGCGAGCGCTTTTTGCACCGCCGCATCGGGCACATTGAGTTCCACCGCGATCGCAATGGCGGACAAGGCATTGAGCACGTTGTGCTCACCCGCGAGGTTGAGCACAACGTCGAGGTCGGGCAGCGTGACGCCGTTGCGCCGCTGTGCGGTAAAGTGCATTTGCGCGCCCACGGCCCGCACGTTCACGGCGCGCACCTGTGCCTCCTTGCCAAAGCCGTAGCTCGTGATGGGGCAGGAAACCTCCGGCAAGATTTCCCGCACGGCCGGGTCGTCGGTGCACAAAATCGCCGTGCCATAAAAAGGCATGCGGTGCAGAAAATCGACAAACGCTTTTTTCAGGTTGCCAAAATCATGCCCATAAGTCTCCATATGGTCGGCATCGATATTGGTGACCACGGCCATCACGGGCAGCAGGTTCAGAAAGGACGCATCCGACTCGTCGGCCTCGACAACGATGTAGTCGCCTGAGCCGAGTTTGGCGTTGGCGCCGGCGCTGTTGAGGCGGCCGCCAATCACAAAGGTCGGATCCAGACCGCCTTCGGCCAGCACGCTGGCGACCAGGCTGGTGGTGGTGGTTTTTCCGTGCGTGCCGGCAATCGCAATGCCTTGCTTGAAGCGCATCAACTCGGCCAGCATCAGGGCGCGCGGCACCACGGGAATGTGCATTTCACGCGCCGCGAGCACTTCGGGGTTGTCGGCCTGCACGGCGGTAGACGTCACCACCGCATCGACAGCGACCAGGTTCGCGGCAGCATGGCCCACGAAAGTCTGGATGCCCAGCCCGGCCAGGCGCTGCAAGGTGGCACTGTCCGACAGGTCGGAGCCCGAAATGACGTAACCAAGGTTGTGCAGGACTTCGGCAATACCGGACATGCCGGAACCACCGATCCCGATGAAGTGAATATGTTTGACTGCGTGTTTCATGCCGCCAGCTCCTCGCAAGCGGCCACGACACGGGCGGTGGCTTCTATTTTTTGCATATTTTTAGCGTGTAGCGCACACTGCATAAGCGTAGTGCGCTCTGTTTTTTGCAGCATATCTGCAAGTATTGGAATCGTCAGGTCGCGTTGCTGCACCAGCCAGCCGCCGCCGCGCTCCACCAGAAACCGGGCATTGGAGGTCTGATGGTCATCCACCGCCGACGGGAAAGGTACAAACAGCGCCGCCGCGCCAACTGCGGCGATCTCGGTCACCGTGCTGGCGCCAGCGCGGCAAATTATCAGGTCGGCGTCGGCAAAGGCTTGAGCGGTGTCGTTGATGAAGGGCGTGAGTTCGGCCTGCACGCCTGCAGCCGCGTAATGCGCGCGCAGCGCCTCGATCTGGCGGGCGCCGCTTTGGTGCGTGACCTGCGGGCGCTGGTCGGCCGGAATCAGCGCAAGGGCTTGTGGCACCAGCTCGTTCAAGGCCTTGGCCCCCAAACTGCCGCCCACCACCAACAGCTTGAGCGGACCGCTACGACCGGCAAAACGGGCCTCGGGACCGGGCTGGCCGGTAAAGGCGGGGCGCAAGGGATTTCCAACCCATTCGGCTTTTTTCAGCACATCGGGGAAGGCCGTAAAGACCCGATCAGCCACGCCCGCCAGCACCTTGTTAGCCATGCCTGCCACGGAGTTTTGCTCGTGCAGTACCAGTGATTTCCCCAGCAGCACACTCATCATGCCGGCCGGGAAACTGATGTAGCCCCCCAGCCCGACCACCACATCGGGCTTGACGCGCCGGATCACGCGTACGCTCTGCCAAAAAGCGTTGAGCAGCCGCAGGGGAAGAAGCACCAGGCTGGCCGGGCCTTTACCGCGCACACCGGAAAACGCGATCGATTCGAAGGCAAAACCGCGCGGCGGCACCAGCTGGCTTTCCATGCTGGGCTGGCTTGCACTGCCGCGCCCGCCCAACCAGTGCACCCGCCAGCCGCGCTCGCGCAGGGCTTCAGCCACGGCCAGCCCCGGAAAAATATGGCCCCCGGTGCCGCCGGCCATGATGAGTGCGCAAGGCTGGCGGCTCATGGACGGCCTCCCCGCATCAGGATGCGGTTCTCGTAATCAATTCTGAGCACGACCGCCAGTGAAATCAGGTTCATCAAAATGGCCGAGCCGCCGTAGCTCATCAAGGGCAGGGTCAAGCCCTTGGTCGGCAAGGCGCCCAGGTTCACGCCGATGTTGATAAAGGTCTGGAAACCGATCCAGATCCCCACGCCCTGCGCCACCAGTCCGGCAAACAACCGGTCCAGCGCGATCGACTGGCGGCCTATGTGCATGATGCGGCGGATCATCCACAGGAACAGGCCAATCACCATGACCACGCCCACCAGGCCAAACTCCTCGCCGATCACGGCCATCAGGAAGTCGGTGTGCGCTTCGGGCAGCCAGTGCAGTTTTTCAATGCTGCCGCCCAGGCCCACGCCGAAGATTTCGCCACGCCCGAACGCAATCAGGGAGTGCGAAAGCTGGTAGCCCTTGCCAAGGGCATATTTTTCACTCCAGGGGTCCAGGTAGGCAAAGATCCGCTCGCGCCGCCACTCGCTGAGCATCACCATCAGGGTAAAAGCGACCACCACCACGGCCGCAATCACGAAGAACATGCGCGCATTGACGCCGCCCAGAAAGAGAATGCCCATGGCGATAACCGAGATCACCATGAAGGCCCCCATATCGGGTTCAGCGAGCAGCAGCACACCCACCAGCGCGATGGCAGTGGCCATGGGCAGCACGGCGCGAAAGAAGCGCTCCTTCACTTCCATTTTGCGAACCATGTAATCCGACGCATACAACAGCACCGCAAATTTGGCGAGCTCTGAGGGCTGGAAATTCATGACGCCCAAGGAAATCCAGCGGCGCGCGCCATTGACGCCCTTGCCGATGAAGGGCAGCAGCACCAGCGCCAGCAGCACCAGCGAGCCGATAAACAGCCACGGCGCCAGTTTTTCCCAGGTCCGCACGGGCACCTGAAACGCCAGCACCGCCATGACAAAAGCGACCGCCAGCGAGAAAAAATGGCGCATCACGAAATGGGTGTGCGCATAGCGCGCAAATCTGGGGTTGTCGGGCATGGCGACCGACGCGGAATACACCATGATCAGCCCCCACATCAGCAACGCCACCGTGACCCAGACCAGCGCTTTGTCAAAGCCCGCCATGCGCACGGGCGTCGCCAGCGTTCCGGGCAGGCTCTGCCCCCCCAGCCGCACGGGCAGCGCGTCCGAGGCGGCCTTGCCCAAACCGGAGAACCAGCCCGAAAGGCGTGCAGCAGCCGTCACAGCACCGCTCCCTGTTCGTGGGCAAGCGACTGCACCGCGTCACAAAAGACCTGGGCCCGGTGC
>Ga0123337_10002056_pt1 | contig 23768 bp, 19 predicted proteins | sample frozenSSSSmetaG_FD_89792 | JGI IMG/M metagenome (GOLD analysis project Ga0123337, IMG submission 89792) | Glacier valley bacterial and archeal communities from Borup Fiord, Nunavut, Canada, to study Microbial Dark Matter (Phase II) -... | ecosystem: Environmental > Aquatic > Freshwater > Ice >...
AGATCATCGCACACGCTTTGCAAGGTCTGGCTGAACACGCGGTCCGCGCACCGAAACGCCTTGCGGTACAGGATACTCGTCTTCTCCTGTTCGCCTTTGCTGACCTGCCGCTGCTCCAGTTCCCACGCCAGTTTGCGTTCCGAGAGGCACATGTTGTACCAATACCGGCAGATGCGCAGGATGCAGTACAGCGCCTTCTCTTGCGAGAGCGTCGGATACAGGCGGTACTTATAGACAAGGATGTGCATCAGATATTCTTCTGGTCTTCGATGTACTGCTTGATGACACTGAGCGGCGCACCGCCCACCGTTGAAACGAAATACGAATTTGTCCACAAGGTCGGAAGACGGCGGGACAACTCTGCATATTCTTGTCGCAACACGTGAGAGGTACGCCCTTTCAGCGCCTTCACAAATTTGTGGATGCCGAACTGCGGATCGACTTCGCATAGTAAATGCACATGCTCCGGCATCACTTCCAGTTCGAGGACATCAACCTTCAATTCGGCGGCTAGTTCTCGCGTCAAGACCTTCATCCGCTCGTCAATGCCGTTCACCAACACCTTGCGTCGATATTTTGGGCAAAATACTACATGGTACTTGCACGAATATACGATGTTTCGGTTGCTCTTGAAGGCACGTTCGGTACTCATGTGCAGAAGTATACCACATCATGCTATCTATTGTAACTTGTGCTACACGCAACCGCCTTGTATCCCCACGCCTGAAGGCGGGGCTTTACGGCGGTGTTCGGTAAGATTATCCGCGCGCTTTCGGACGGGCTGCCCGGCGCGGGACCGCACCACCACGATAAGCGGGGAAGCGAATCATCGGGACGGTACACCGCGCCTTGTTCTCGATCCGGCTGGCGATGCGCGCATCGACCACATCCGCGCCCGTATACATCGTGATAATTGTCGCCAAATTCTGGTCAAAACGGTATATCAAAACTTCGTGCAGGCGTTCGCGGACCCACGCGGTCGTTTTGTCGTCAATCACGAGGTTATCCAGTACGAGCAGCGGCGTTGTCTTCAACTCGATCATGCGCTTCGCGAATTTCATTTCGCCGGAAATGCCGAAGGTCGCGCGCAGGTAGTCGATCAGTTCCGAGGTCGTGGTCATGATCACCTGCTCGCCCTGGTGACGGCGCTCGTGCGCGATAGCCGCCGCGAGGTGCGTCTTGCCTGTCGCGGGGGGTCCCGCGAGGACCAGCCACCCGGCAGGATGTTCGGCGTATTCGTGCGCGGTCTGGATCAAGCGATCCATGCGCCCTTGTTCCTCTTCCGCGAGTTCGCCGCGACGGTCTTCAAAGCGGTCGAACGTCATCGAGTAGTAGCGGCTCATATCGTAGAGGTTTTGCTCGACTGCCGATGCGGGCGCGCGTTTGTCGGGAACACTAAATTGAAAAGTTTGCGTCAATGACTGATCGAGCAAACGGCTGCGGATGCGCCCGTCCATCATATCCACATCCTGATTGGTGGTGATGACGGTCGGCATCCGGCGCGCGTGGCGGTGATTGAAGAGGACGTACAGCTTTTCCTGCGCCCACGCCGTCGAAGACTCCGCGCCGAGGTCATCCAGCACGAGCAGCGGAGCCTGCCGCACCTGGTCGAAGAGATCATCGTAGGCCGTCTCCGACGACGGACCAAAGGCCGCGCGCAGGTGATCGAGCAAATCCGGGATCGTGATCATCAGCGCTTGTTCCCCGAAAGCGCGCAAGCGGTAATTCGCAATCGCAGCGGCGAGGTGCGTCTTGCCTGTCCCATAGGAGCCAATCAGCAGCAGCCAGCCTTGCGGGTTTTCCGCATAGCGTGCCGCGACCTCGTAAGCCGCCGCAAGCTGTCCATTCTGTTCTGGGCTGAGGCCGGGTCGTTTCGCGGCAAACGTCTCGAATGTCTTGTCAGGGTACGCGCCAAGGCTGCTCATCGACTCGACGCGGCTGCGGTGCTGCATCGCGCGCTTCTCGGCCTGACAATCGCAGGGGATCGGCTTGCTGAAATTGGGGTCCTCGACCGGGACATCGAGTGTATAGAAGCCAATATCGTGGCAGATCGGGCAGGACCACGCCGGCGCGCTAGTCGGGGTCCCAGAAGCGTTCGTATTCCCCGACGCCGCCCGCTTCGCCTCGATTTTGCGGATCAGTTGCTCGAAGGCCGGGTTCATATTTCCCCTCTTTATACCATCGCTTGAGGATACTCTCGACGTACTTCCAGTTGCGAATATTACGTTCGACGGCATATTGTACCGCCCCTTCGATCCAATCCGGCGGGTAGGTCTGCTCCGCGTCACGCAGCATATCCGCGAGTAGTGGCGTCATCGGTCCGATGTTGTCTTCGTAAAGTGCGAAGATGTTAGGACGGGCAGGCGCGAGCAGCACGGGCAGGTCATCCGGTCCCGGCTCCCAAGCGCCCGCCTCGAGCGCCGCGACCGCCTGCCGACCGCGCTCCGTATTGATGAAATAGAGGCGCTCCACATGCTCGCCGGGCAGTGGCAGCAGGACCATCAGCAGCGTACCACGCGAACAGGCTTTCGCCAGCGCATCGGTAGCGAGCCGCGCCGCCACAGTCGGGTCCACGGCGAACCCTGCGAGCAGAAGCGAGTCATCCAGTACATCGCGCTCACGCACATAGCGAAACACGCCTTCGCGTTGCTGCACTGCCCAGAAGCAATACAGCGTGACCTTCAGCTCCGCGAGGTCGTCGATATGCGGAAGCAGGTCGCTGAAAAAGACTTCCGGCAGCCGCGTAAATCCAGACTTGCCGGGTCCGAAGCCGGGGAAGGGAATGGGTGTCACCATGCTTCTATTTTACCAGATATATGACAACAAACATCGCATCAGCGCGTTTCGCCCGCGACAATCGCAGCGGTAATCGTTACCTGGCTTTTCATGAGCGCAGTCGGGATATTGATCTTGAAGTCGAGTAGATCGATTTTGACGGACCCGCTGAAGGTCAGCTTGCCCGCCGTGAACGTAACATCGACCGGGAAGGAAAGCGGACGCTGCTGGCCGTGCAGTTCGAGCGTACCCGTCGCGGTCGTCTTGAGCGTCGTCTCTACCGCGAGCGAGATCGGGTCCGCGATCTTCGCGGTGAAGCGCCCATTCGGATACTTATCGACTTCGAGTGCGGAGGCGAGCGCCTTGCCGACGAAATCATCCTTATTGCTATCCTGTGGGTCGCCGACCAACAGCACATCGACATCCAGCAAATAGCTATCGCCCTGCGGCACGGCGCGAACCATGTTGCCCTTCGTCTTGAACTGACCGTTTACTTTTACATTGCCGATCTGCAACAAGCCCTCATATTTGACAGTCGATGCCTCATCGACGATGAAAAAGCTGCGCGTGAGCGGCGCGGGAGTCTCCGTCGGTGTCGTGGTCGGCGTTGCCGTTGGGACAGGTGTCGGCGTGGGGATCGCGGCAGCTCCGGTACAGCCAGAGACGATGAGCAGCAGCGCCAGACAGCGCAGAGTTTGCATGGGGTGCGTTCCTTCGTTAAGCTAGGAAAACTGCACACAGAGAATACCGCATGTTGTTCTTGCCGGACTCGGAACGTGATTTTTTCGCGGTGTACCGGGGTTTGCCGCAAATGCGGCAGCGTGGTCGTGCCGTGAACATCATGCTGACGCTACCGTTCGTCTATTTTACGGGTATCGGCGTCGCGCTGCTGCCGATCTCGATTGTCGAGAGTATTGTACATTTTATATTAGCTGCGGTGTCCGTCGTTCCAGCCTTCATCCTGAGCAAAGCGGGATACGTCCGAGTGGCGGTTGCTCTTTTCAGTTGCACCTATGGCTTCATCAATCTGTATAGCCTTATCGGGAGCGCAAGCAGCGGGCTTCGTGGCGAATTTCTTCTGGGCGCGATGTACAGCTTCCTTGTCTGCCATCTTGTCAGCGCCGCGCTGCTGAGTGAGCGAATTGCTACCGCGACGCTGCTTTATTGCGTGTTTCTGGTGGCTGTTCTGTATGCGGTATGGGTCAACGCACACGGCCTTGTCGGTGACGACCTCGACCTGCTTCTCTATTTGATCTACCCTGCCGCAGCACAGATCGTTTTCGGCGCGGCAAGCCTGTATTACATCCGCGCAGATAAAGCGCATCGTCGCCGCCAGGAAGCCCTTGGTCGGCTGCTGCACGCGGTCCTCAACACGGTTCCGGGGGCGCTCGCGGTGTTCAATGCCAGCGGGCAGAGTCCAATTTTCAGAAGTCCACATTTTGAACGCCTGCTCGGTCCACTCAATGCTGCGCCCGGTTCTATTTACAGGACGCGCCGCGACCTCGCGGAGCCGCTGCTTGGGCAGGAAGCGCCACAGGAACCCAGCCCGGAGTTGCCCTGGCAGCTTGTGGCACGGACTGGAATACCATACACGCCGCCGGGCTATGTCACGCTGTCGCGCGGTGGGCTGGAAATACATCTCGAAGAGCAGGCCGTCCCGGTCACGCTGGGAAGCGACGAATACATCATTTATACGGCGGTCGATGTCACCGAACACCGCGTCCTCGTGGAGAAATTGGACCGTCTCGTTTCCGAGCAAAAACAGGTCGCGATCCAGCTACAGGATACCAGCCGCGCCCGTTCGGAACTGCTCGCCAATGTCAGCCATGAGATGCGGACGCCGCTGCTCAGTATCGTCATTCGGCTACAGGCGATGCGCGTGCGCCATACCGCTTTCGACGACTCGGTTCTAAAGGATTTGCAAGTGCTGGAAAACGCCGCGAATGATGCGCTCTCGCAGGTCGATAACCTGCTCGTAGCGGCGCGGCTGACTACGAAGAATCTGCGGTTGCAAATGACTCCGCTTAAGTTGAAAAGCGTGATCGATGATGTTCTCACCACCGTCGCGCCGCTCATCGCGAAAAAAAAGCTGGACTTACAGCGCGTCGTGGCGATTGAGGAAATCACGGTTTATGCCGATGAAAAACGCATCCGGCAGATTGCCTACAACCTGCTCGACAATGCCATCAAATATACCGCGCATGGCACGCTTACCGTTCAGATCAAGCGCAACCCACCGTTTGCGGAGGTGAGCATCAGCGACACGGGGAGCGGAATCGCGCCCGACAAACTGGAGAACATCTTCGACCGTTTTGCGCGAGCGGTCGAGGTCGGTGATGTGCAACAGGACGGGCTTGGGTTAGGGTTGAGCATCGCGCGCGGCCTCGTGATCATGCACGACGGCCAGCTCTGGGTAGAAAGCGAGGTTGGTCGCGGCTCAACGTTCACGTTTACGCTGCCGCTGCTTGAGGATGATTGAAGTATATCTACACACATCGCGCGGGGCTAAAGCCGCCGCACTATAACGATTCTCTTGTGTCGAGGTTGCGCAATCCGAACTATAATAGCCCGCTCCATTCATGGCCGGGTAACGTTCAGCCGGATACCTTTCGCAACACGCGCGCCGGGTTCCCCGCCACGACGACGCCCGGCGGCACATCACGCGCGACTACGCTACCCGCGCCGATCACACTGCCTGCGCCGATCCGCACGCCTTTCAGGATCAGGCAGTTCATGCCAATAAATACATCGTCTTCGATAGTAACGGGCGCGCTTTCGCCGTGTGCCGGATCACTGCGGCGCAGGCGTGCGTCGAGCGGGTGAAAGTCGGTATCGGTCACGGTGCAATTCGCGCCAATCAGCACATGATCGCCAATCGTGATCGCAGTATCCGCGACCAGTACGCCGCCCGTCATCCCAAAGTGACTCCCGATGATCAGCTTCGCGCCCACGCGCCGCACACTCAGAACGACTGCGTGCGCTGGACTGAGCGGATTCGAGCCGCGCGTCGAACGCAGACTGAGATGATCGCCAATCGTGATCGTCCCAAGCCTGTGACGCTGGATCAACGGCAAACCATAGAGCGCCCAGCCGCGCCCCCAACGCACACCACACCACGCAAAGAGCAGCCGCGCGAACGGAAGTGCCGCGTAGCGCACGAGTTCATTACGCGCCAACCAGGGGGTACGGGCGCTCTGCCGCAATATTTCGGAGCAGCCGCGCGGGAGCGGGTCCGGCTGTGTCACCTACCCCCGTCCGCGTACAAGCAGCATGAGCAGCGTCACGCCGGAAAGGATGAAGCCGAAGGTTCCCGGCCCGGTCTGCTGGTTGATATAGAGCAGGGTACTGGCAAGCGTGATCGTCGCGAAGACGAGGCCGACGACAAGCTGCCCGCTGGTTTGCTCGATCCGCGAAAGGCGATTCGCCGCCGAGCTATCGAGCGCGACCTGTACCGTCAGTTCGCCACGTTCGGCGCGCGACAGGACTGTATCCGCGAGGCGCGGCAGCCGGATCAAACGCTGGCCGCTCTCGCGCACCACGCCCAGCGCAGAGTTGAGAACCGTCTGCACTGCCGCACCACGCCCGACCGCCGCTTTCGTGTTTTCGCTGCTGGCCGCGAGCATTTTGCCCGCGAAGGGTTGAATCGAGCGCCAGGGGTCGAAGCGCGGGTCCAGCCCGGTACACATGCCGGAGAGGATGCCCACCGCACGGCTCAGATAGATGAAATCCTGTGGCATCTGGAACGGCATGGTCAGCAGCAAATCGCTGAACTGCTTGCCGATGTCGAGCATTTCATCGTAGGAGACGTTCTGCAACTGGCTCATATCCATGCCCCAGATTTTCTCGAAGACGGCGTGCGTGGCCTCCGCGATGCGTTTGGTATTCGCGCCGGGGAGCAGCACGCCAAGTTTGCCATAGCTCGCGACGAGGCCATCCGCGTTCTGCGTGGCAATTGCGATGATCGTATCGCGCAGCCCTTCGGATATAGTCGAGGTCAGACGCCCGACCATCCCAAAATCGATGAAAATCATGTAGAACGGCGTCTCGCCGGGGATGTCGATGTAGCCGCCCTTGCCGCGTTGGTGTTCCGGAATCGGATAGATGAAGATATTGCCGGGGTGCGGGTCGGCATGGAAGAACTGGAAATCGAATATCTGGCGCAGGTAGCAATCGAGCAGCCGCGTAGCCACTGTGCGACGGTTGACCCCTGCTTTTTCAAGCGCTGCGTAGTCGTTGATCTTAATGCTCGTCACGTCTTCGATGGTCAGCACGAGTCCGCTCGAATGTTCAAGATAGACATGTGGGACGTAAATCCCCTCGTCGTCTTTGAAAAGGCTCGCGAAGGTCAGCGCGTGGTCGGCTTCTTGCACATAATCGAGTTCTTCCCAGAGGACACGGCTGAATTCATCGAGCAGCGCGGGCATATTCGCGCGGCGTCGGATCAGGCTCCACCACATCGAAAGGCGCGCCACCAGCGACAGCGCCGCGAGATCGGTATGTACGATGTCGTTGATGTTCGGGCGCTGGATTTTGACAACCACACGGTCGCCGTTCTTCAACTGCGCGCGGTGGACCTGCCCGAAGCTGGCCGCTGCGATAGGTTCGGGGTTGAACCACAGGTAGCGGTTCGCGATTGGACCGAGTTCGCGCTCGACTGTGCGCCGGATGTAATCGAACGCAACAACTGGCACATCGTCCTGCAAGCCCGTCAGCTCATCGGTGATTTCCGGCGGCAGAACATCGACCCGGCTGGAGACGAACTGCCCCAGTTTGATCATCACGCCGCCCATTTCAATCGCCAGTCCCTTGAAGCGCCGCGACGCCTTGCGCGCCCGCAGCGAACGCCCACGTGCCGGGAAGCCCGCGCCGAAGATGCGCCGCGCGACGACTTCCCACATGACGAGGCTGATGAACAGCCGTCCGAAGAAAACAACGATCTTCCAATAGCGCGTCCGGTTGATCTTGAAGGCACTATGCGCGGCGTCTGGTTGACTCGTAACAGGCTGCCCGGTCGTCAGCGCCTCTTCGAGCGAGCCGACCTCGTGTTTCAGTTTTTCTGCGGTGGCCGTGTAGCCGTTGGCCGCATGGCCGTTCAGCGTCGGTTCGGCCTGCGGCATCGGACCAATCTCGACCCCGAATGCTTTGAGCGCTTCACCGCTGCTTTGCGGGAACGGGCTGTTTGCCGATGAAGCGGATGTGGAGCGCTTTGTCTTCAAATTTTGCATCACCAATTTCCAGATTCCAAAGTGCGTAGGGCAGGACGATATTGCGGCGATACGGTCCTACGCGCAGCGTGAGTTCATCGGCGGAGCGGTACAGGTCCAGGTCGCTCTTCTCCGCGAAGGGCAGCGGTACGGAAAGCTGGTAGCCGCCGTCGGGCATCGGCTCGATCTTGTGCGTGCTGCCCTCGAACATGAGTCTGGAAGGGTCGCTGTCCCCATACAGTGCATCCGCAAGGCGGTGCAGCGAGTCCATACCAGTAATGTCGCTGGTGAACATCGGCGCACGCAGCATCGGCAAATCGCCAAACGCTTCCCGGATCAGCTCGATGTTCGATTTTTGCAGCGTTTTCCATTGCGCGAAATACGGGTCAGTCACTTCATCCGGAATGATTCGGTTGCAGACCACCGCATCGACGGCGTAGCCATACAAATTCAGGTAGGTATAGGTGCGCTGCGTCTCCTTGATGACCATTTTCTCCGGGTTCATCACAAGCCGCATACTGCTCATTTTCGGGTCGGTGAGCAACTGGCGCACATCGTCGAGCGTCTTGAAAAGGTTTTCGACGGTCGCGAAGGCTTCCTCGTCGGGCAGGTTGCGACCAAGCGGACGCGCGATAGGCCGGAGTATTTTCGCCGCGCCACGCGAGAGCGTCAGCAAGCGCTCGAACCACCAGCGTGTCACATCCGGGAGCGAGAGCAGGCGCAGCGTTTCAGCGGTTGGCGCGGCATCCACGATCAGCACGTCGTAATTCGCATCCTGCACATATTTATTGATCCAGAGCAGGTGCGCGCCTTCTTCCAACCCCGGCAGGATCGTCACCTCTTCGGCCACGATGTCCTTGACGCCTCGCTGTGTGAAGAGCGCGACCATGTACTTCTGGAAGTTGCCCCAGTATTTATCCATCGAGTAGCGCGCATCGACTTCCTGCGCCCACAGGTTATCGCGCAGCGGGGTCGCTTCTGGTCCGATTTTGACATCGAGCGAGTCACCGAGCGAGTGCGCGGTGTCGGTACTCAGGACGATAGTGCGCAGCCCCATCTCCGCGCAGCGCAAGGCCGTCGCCGCGCTGATGCTTGTCTTACCGACGCCGCCCTTGCCCGTGTGTACAATAATACGCATTTCTCGTCGCCTCTTGTGTTTTGGCGCACCTTTCATACAGTATAGCAGACCGCTAACCGCTCTGGCAGATGTGCCTGATGAACCGATTGTTAAAGGTTAATACGCGCAGCGCGCCGTATGGGTTGCACGACGCGCACACCGAACGCACGGTTAACATTCATATGAATTTCGGCACAGGGAGTACGCTCACGATGCGAACCAACAGCGGGTTGGATATTCCGGAAACTGTTGGGAACTATGTAGAAGCCCCTGCCTTTAGATGTGGGGAGCGTCACAACTTATCCGGTTCATACGACTCGTCTGTGATTGCCACAGTATTGGATTCGGCGCGTTTGCCGATGTGCCAGATCAACTCGCGAACTTCCGCGCCCTTGAGTGCCTTCACCAGTTCCGCATCATTTTTGAAACTCAACTGTGTGAGGTAAGTCGCTTCGCAGCGCACCACGAAAGCCGCATCCTGAAACGGCCAGGGCGTCACCGTCAGGGTTCCATCGGGGTGTTGAAGCAAATCATAGCGCACGCCATCCGGTCCCTTGCTGATCTCCAATGCCCGCTCGCGCATCGGGATTTGCCGCATCGCGAGAATGAGCGAGAAGCGGTCGCACCATTGCATGAACGCATACGCGGCTTCTGCCTCCTTTTTCGAGACTTTGAGCGCCTTGCGCCAATCCTTTTGCAGCTCACTTTGTTCATCGAGGAAGCGCGCCACTTTCGCGTCCTGCGCACGGCTCGGTTCGCTGATGAAGCAGAGGTGCATCGAAGTCAGCATCGCGACCCACCGCCCACGATAGAGTGCGCTCTCGACCAGGGCATAGAGCGGTTCAAGCGAGTCGCCTTTACTCTGTCGAAAATCCATCGGCGCACCCGCGTCGTTCAGTTGGCCGCCTTCCCACTCCTCCGCAAGATCGTCGTGAGCGGAAATCGCCGCCAGAATTTCGACCCAGCGATCCGGGCGCGTGGCGGCCATCCACGGCCCACCGATTTGCGCAGCGAGAAGCGCGTGCGCGCGGTGGTAAATCACTTCCCAGCCTTCTTTGATGGGGTTGACGATCATGGTTGCTTGCCCTGTACGTTGATTGTTGTAGTTTTAGCATACTAGACGTTGCGCAGTTAAACGCGGCTCAGGCTTGCGGAAGGCAAGAATGCCGTCCCTACGCAGACGGCGCATGTTGTAGGGACGCCATTCTTGGCGTCCGGTTTGAGCAATTGCCAAAGCGTACCCATGCTATACTAACGCACGTGCGTCTAACTCATTAGAAGGATTGCCTGAATGCCGAAACGCTCCCCGATGATCATCGCAGCAACGCTCCTGATGCTGCTCGCGTCCTCATTCACCACGCGCGCCGCCGACGCCATTCCAGCCTACGCCGCAACGAATGGCATCAACCTGTTCATTTACAAGAATGGGCAGACCACGCAGGTTACGAAGAACCCGGCGACCGTTACGTTCACACCTTTTCAGGATTTGGTCTGGAGTCCTGATGGCAAATTCCTTGTTTATACCCAGAGCGTAACGGCTCCGGGCGGGGGTAGCAACTCAGGGACATTCCGCCTCGATTTATTCTTCACCGATGCGAATGGTGTAGCGCCTGTGAAAATCGCGGAGAACGCCGCGACTGGGATTCCTTTCACCTTCACAGATACCTCAACCCTGCTCTTCGCGACCGACCGACCGGAAAATCGCAACGCGACCACGCCGGACGACTTTCGCTTCAATCTTAATTCGTACAACCTGCTCACCAAAGCACAGCCCAAACTCATCCGCGACTTTCCGTTTGGCGTAGGCTGCGGCGGCGGGAGCAGCTTCCCGCAGGATGGACAATATACCGAGGAAACAAGCAGCTTTGGCGGCTCGAAGCTGCTACTCGCCTCTATCCCGGCGGGCTTTGTCGTCAGCCAGAATTGCGGTGGCGGCGGTGTTCAATTGCTGGCTGCTAATGCGAAGGCTAAGCCCATCATCCTGACTGAGAAGCAAACGCGCGTAACGCCTTCGCCGGATGGCAAGCGGCTGGCGGGTGTCGAAATTACCTATAAGAATAGCGAATCGGAACCGCTCCGCGCGCTGACGCTGCTGGACCCGGCAACGAAGAAAATCCAGACGATCAAAACCGCCGTGCCACCCGATCAACTTGCGTGGGGTGCGGGTGACGACCTGTATTACACCTCGCAAAAGCTGCTCCCGACGATCTTTACGAAGGCCGAACTCGGCAGGCTGAACGTTGCGATGGGTATGGATGCGAACACACCGGGCGAGTTGCCCAACGCGCAGGTCTCGATCCACCGCATCAACGTCGTGACTGGCAAAGACGCAGTGCTTTACGAGAGCGACCCGAAGCCCGAAGCAGCGGATAACAGCTATAAGCTTGGACGGCTGCAATATGTCGGCGGCAAGCTGTACTTCACGGCGATTCCCGGCCTGAGCGGGTGGGCGCGTGCCATCCTCGACAAGAAGATCGACTTGACGAGCAGCACGGGTTACGACGACTCGATCAAGCAATTTCCGGTGTTGACCTACCAGCTCGACCCGGCAAGCAAAGTGCTCTTCTCGGTTGGGAGCGGCAAGCGTATGGCGACGTTCAGCCCGGCGGGGTGATTCGCGCATCAGCAGTCAATAAAATAGGCACTGATGGCAAGCGCAAATAGTGCTTGCCATTTTGTTCTCAATTCGGATCGAGCCAGTAAATACCATCTTCGCCTTCGGGTGTCCAACCATAAACACCGCCCTTCAACGGCCACCAAACTTTCCACCATAAGTGCTGACCATCACATACCGGACCATCGACAAGATGCAGTCGTGCATTCTGTACCGAATACATTTCATAAAGCGTCCTCGCACCCCCGGATCGCGAAGCGGGCGCTGAATTCAACACATTCGGCAGATCACTCGCGCTTATTTTTGCGTAAGAGCCAATGCTCAGACGCGACACTGGTGCATTCCCACATAATGCCAGTGAAGCATTGCCTCGGTTTGGGACCTCTGTTGCACGGGGGTGCTTGGTCGGCGGGATAGTCGTCTCGGTCCACAGTGAAGCATTGCCTCGGTTTGGGACCTCTGTTGCACGGGGGGCGGCTGTGGGCGCAGTTCGTACATAGGGAGGAGGCGTAGCGCCATCCATGCGGGCAGCTATGATAAGTACAGATTTTTCGTCCCAGTAAATGTTGAGTAGACGGTAAAAAGTAGATGCAAAATTGGCTTCCCCTTTTTTTGCAGTTCCACCTTTCAATCCATACACATGATCTTGCCCATCGAGTCGAATGTCGAGAGTGAAATCAAACTCGCTCAATCTATCGCTCTCAACATCGGCTGCAATAGTGACAGTTCCCCAGGGTCCAGTAAAAGTTTTGGCGATTGATACCGAAATATTGCCGTGTGAGTCGATTTCAACCGTAAGAGGTACGGCTGGAGGTGTGTATGCAACTTTTACGCCGGCTGCCCCACACGATGTAATCAGACAAACCGAGACGAGCAAAGTAGCTAAAGAGAGATTACGCATGGCGAATACCCTCCGTTCACCTTACAAAAAGTATACGCCTCATTTATTAAATTTGTACTTTCGATTCACAACGACTTTAGAATTACGAATAGATGTTACGCAGTGACCGCCATTGGTCGCATCTGGAATGAGGGAAGGAGAACCCGCCCTTTTGAAGCCCCATCCTCCTTTATGAGCTACATGAAGGAAGCACGGGTATTCGGATTGTGTGAAATAATCAACTGGTGCGTACTTTAAGCCTGCTATCATCGACATTCGTGAGAACATCCTGTATGATGACAATCAATCGAGCGACTATAAATAGTCGCTGTTTTTATGTTGCGAGGAGGTCAAAATGCCCGCTAAAACGCGAGTGCAATCCATCGACGCATCGAAGGCATTCAGCCTGCAAGGGGCAGAGCGGATTGAGGCGTTGCGTTCGCAGGTCATGGGACGTCTGAGCGCGGTCCTGCAAAACGCCACTGAGCAGGCTGCGGATACGTATGGTTTCGATGTCGTGAAGGGCAGCGATGAAGTTGTCGAGGTGACGGAGAGTGAAGCATTCGCGGGGCTGCGTCCCACCGAAGGCGACTTTTCGGCGTTGCGCAACGTGAAGCACCCGAACGTGCTGTTTGGCCTGAGCGCGAACGAGGAAGCGGTGCGCGTTGTGTTGCGCGTCATCGGTCCGGCGGAGTGGCGCTTGTTCGTGAAGGCGCTCTACCAGTATCGCGAAATGCTGGGCGAATACCTCACCGACTTTGAAGATTTGTACCTGCTCAACAGCGATGGCGAAGAAGAAGCGATTGAAGAACTCGACCAGTTTTTCGCCGTCGATGTCGAAAGTGCGGAGTTCAAAAAGCAGGGCTGCGTAATCTACTTCCCAGACATGGAATATCCGGTCGAAACTCAGGAAGACTTCGACACGTTCACGGGCGATTTCACGGCGCTGTTTCCATTCTACTGGACGCTGCTCAAGGCAGCGCGCGGCGAAACAGTGGATATGGATCACCTGTTGAACGGTTAAATGCTGAACACCGCACCCCCCGTGCGCCTGCGGCGTGGACGGGGGAGACGTACCCTCACCTTCTTTCAGACGGCAGCCCCGCTATTTCTGGCTCTCTTCCTCTTGTTTTGCGTTTACCTGCCGACGCTGCAATCCCAGATCAACGGCAGCCCGGACCCCTACGCGGAAGATGTCGCGGAGATACAGACCGCGCTCAACCTCGGCGGCACGCTGCACGCGACCGGGTATCCGCTCTATTCGATGCTTGGCGCGCTGTTTGTCGCAATCGCGAAGGCGATGGGTATCGGTTCCGCTTTAGCGCCATCACTATTTTCGGTGCTGTGCTGCTTCGTCGCGCTCACGGTTTTGTACATTCTGATTGTCAAGCTGACCGGGCGCACGGGAGTCGCGGCAGTCTGCGTCGGGCTGCTCGGCCTGACGCGCGGCGTGTGGGCGTATAGCGTCGTCGCCAAACCTTACACGCTGACGCTCGTATTTTGTGCGCTCCTGTTGCTGCTCGCGTTGTGGCCGGGCGTCGAGCCGCGCCGCCGCGTGTGGCTGCTGGCATTGGCGGGCGGGTTTGCGGTCGCGCATCACCGCATGGTCATATTCATGGCTCCGGGGCTGCTACTCGCCGCCCTGCCACCGCTCTTCCGCGACAAGCGGCGCGTGATCCCGGCCTTCGCGCTGGCTGTGCCGCTCGCGCTGGTCGGCTTCCTGCCCTATCTCTATCTGCCCATTCGCGCGAATGCGGGCGGCCTGTACGTCTATGGCAGCCCGAATACATTACAGGGCTTCTGGGATGAATTCACCGCGAAGGAAGCCAATTATCTGTGGCGGCTGCCCGCGACCGTCGAGGATTGGACCCGCGACGCGCGTGATACGCTCGATCTGCTATTCAGCCAATTGACGCCCGCCGGGGTGCTGGTCGGTGTGACCGCGCTCGCGCTGATCTTCACGCGCCGCCGCCTCGGACGCACTGCGGCGCTTTGCGGTGTCGGATTTATCGTGTTCCTGCTCATTTACCACCGCGTCGTGATGCCGAGCGCGGTCATGGTCCCGGTCGTGATGTTGACGTTGTTCCTGATCGCGTTGATGTTCAACGACCTGCTGACCGCCTATGCCGAGGCGAAGGTCTGGTCCGTGACGCTGCCGACGCTCACGATCATCAGCATTGCGGGGCTGATCGCGTGGAATTTCAGCGCGGTCTACGCGATCACACACGATGCGAGCAGCGTCCTGTTAATCGCCCTTGCGCAGAAAATCCCGCGCGACGGCGTGCTGATGCTGCCCTGGTCTACCAGCTACAACGCGCTTGCCTTCTCGAAATATGTGACGGGTGAGAACGCCGACCTTGCACTCGTTGATCACCGCGCCGATTTGCGCAAGATCAGCGCCTCCGGCAGCCCGATTTATACGCTTCGCGACACGTTCTATCGCTTTCCGCTGGCGTGGTGGGACGCGCAGCTTGGCCGTGCGTACCTCGCCAGCCCGCTTTACAGCGTCGTCGCGATCCGTCGCCAGCCACAAGCGGTCAATGACGCAGTGCTGAAATCTGTGGCAAATGGGGTGAACCTGCACAGTTTTCGCCTAACCTGCGATGCGGAGGCAGCATATCTTGAAGTCGTCTGGTCCATCACACAGCCGACCGAAAAGGCATACAGCGTATTCGTTCACCTCAGCACGCAAGAGCCAAAGGCATTGCTCCCCAACGGGGATGTGAACGCACCGCTTTACGGCTGGTATCCGGTCGCGCGTTGGAGCGCAGGCGAGCGCATCACCGACCAATATCGCGTTCCACTCCGACGCGAGGCTGTAACGCTCGATTTCGGCCTTTACGAGCAGCCGACACCCGGCCAATTCGTGAATTATCCGGCGTTTACGCTTCGTTTAGCCGATTATGGCTGCCCGGTGAGGTAGAATACACACTTCGCACGGATTCAGGACACGCCATGTTTCGCGCTCAACTGCTGCAAAAAATTCAGGACCGGACCGCGCTAATCGTAATTATCGGGCAGGGCTACGTCGGGCTGCCGCTCGCGGTTGCGCTCGCGGAAGAGGGCTTCCATGTCATCGGCTATGACGTGAGCGAGGCGAAGGTGCGCAGCATCAACGCCGCACATAGCTATATCTCGGATGTCCCTTCGGAAAACCTCGCGCCGCTGATCGCGAGCGGCCACCTGCGCGCAACGACCGACCCCGCCGAACTGCGCAACGCGGACATCGTGAGCATTTGCGTACCGACGCCGCTCACCGAACACAAGGACCCCGATTTGTCGTATGTCATCGCGGCCTCGGATGCGGTAGCGCGGGCGGCTCACGCCGGGATGCTGGTCGTCCTCGAAAGCACGACCTACCCCGGCACGACCGATGAAGTGCTGGTCCCGCGCTTGCAGGCGACCGGACTCGCGATTGGCGAAGAACTCTTCATCGCGTTCTCCCCGGAGCGAATCGACCCCGCCAACAAAGCTTTCACCGTACGCAATACGCCGAAAGTGGTAGGCGGCGTCACCGATGCCTGTCAGCAATTGACCAGTGCCTATTACGCGACCATCGTGAATCAAATCGTCCCGGTCTCCAACCCGGTCACGGCGGAAATGGTCAAGCTGCTCGAAAACACATTCCGCGCCGTCAACATCGGCTTCGCGAATGAGATGGCGATGATTTGCCGGATGCTCGGCATCGATGTCTGGGAAGTCATCCGCGCAGCCAGTACCAAACCATTCGGGTTCATGCCGTTCTATCCGGGTCCCGGCCTCGGTGGGCATTGCATCCCGCTCGATCCACTTTATCTGAGCTGGAAAATGCGCGGCCTGAGCTATAACCCGCGCTTCATCGACCTCGCAGATTCGATCAATACCGCAATGCCAGCCCATGTCGTCTCGTTGATTATGGAAGCGCTCAACGACGAGGGCAAGGCGCTTTGTGGCTCGCGTATCGCAGTCCTCGGCGCGGCCTATAAAAAGGACGTGGACGACATGCGCGAAAGTCCGGCGCTACGTGTAATCGAGCTGTTGCACAAGCGTAAGGCATTAGTCGAATATCACGACCCACATGTGACCTCCTTTCACACGGAAGCGGGCGTACAGCTTCACAGCGCGGACCTCTCGGCGGCATGGCTGCGTGGCGCGGATTGCGTTGTGATCACGACCGATCATACGGCATTCGACCACGCTTTCATCGCGCAACACAGCCGCCTGATCGTTGACTCGCGAAACATGCTGCGCGACATCGCGCCCGGTCCTGACGTGGCGCGGATCGTGCGGCTGTAGGATAGCGTGCGTATTTTCGTCCCCACCGCGATTTTCCACCCCGATTCAGGCGGTCCCGCGACGTATTTATATCGTCTGCTGCCAGAGTTGCTCGCGCGCGGGCATGAGGTGCGCGTGCTGACCTTCGGGGATGCGGAAACACACGGCTATCCATATCCGGTGCAGCGTATTTCGCTGAAACAGAATTTGATCGCGCGTTACGCGGCGTACCTGTCCCGCTATTGTGCTGGCCTGCGCCGCGCTGATCTGGTCTATATCAACAATCTTGGCTTACCGCGCATCGCTGACCGCCACAAACCGCGCGTGCTGAAAGTCGTCGGGGATTATGCCTGGGAACGTGCCGTCAACAAGGGTTGGGTCGCGCCCGAAACGGATATTGACACCTTCCAGACTGCCCGTTACAGCCTGCGTGTGGAAGCCCTGAAAGTGAGCCGTGCGCGTGAGGTGCAGACCGTCGATCAGGTGATTGTGCCAAGCGAATACCTGCGAACGCTGGTCATCGGGTGGGGCGCGTCGCCCGACCGCGTGCGCGTGATTTACAACGCACTCGAACACGAGTCGCCGGGTACACTCCCGACGCGCGCGGAAGCACGAGCGGCGCTCGGCATTCCCGCCGATACCCGGTTGCTGCTGACGGCGGCGCGGCTCACCCTCTGGAAAGGCGTTCACACGATTTTGGATGCACTCACGGCATTGCCCGCTATTCACCTGATCATTGCGGGTGACGGTCCACAGCGCGCCGCCTTGCAGGAGCAAACCGCACGATTGAACCTGACAGCGCGCGTGACCTTTGCGGGGCGTGTGCCGCGCGAGCGGATGCCGCTCTACATGCGCGCTGCCGATTACTTCATCCTCTATTCCGGCTATGAAGGGCTATCGCACGTCCTGCTCGAAGCGCTGAACGCCGGGACTCCCATCCTCGCCAGCGCGCGCGGCGGCAACGTGGAAGTCGTGCGTGACGGCGTGAACGGCCTGCTCATTCCACATCCTGACTCCGAAGCACTCAAGCACAGCATCGCGCGCGCGTTCGCTCCGGAGCTGCAATCCACACTTGCCGCGAACACGCTCGCGAGTCTGGATAAATTCGCGTGGCCGACGCTGGTAGACCAGACTATCGCGACGCTCGAAAGGGTGGCGCATTCGTGAAGCTGCTCTACCTCGCCAATATCCGGCTTCCGACCGAAAAGGCACACGGGCTGCAAATTACGCAGATGTGTGAAGCCTTTGCGCAGCACGGCGCACAGGTCACGCTCTACGCCGCGCGGCGCATCAACACCGAAGCATTGCGCGACCGCGACCCGTATACTTACTATGGCGTGAGCCGCAACTTTGCGATCCGCCGTGTACTGTGTCTGGATTTACTTGCGTTATCGCGCGGGCGCGTCGAGACACTTGCGTTTGCGATCCAAACCTTGACCTACACGCTTACCCTTGCGGCGCGGCTGCTCTTCACGCGCGCGGATGTCTATTACAGCCGCGATGCGCTCACGCTGCTTGTACTCGGCTGCTTCAAACCGCGCCGCACACTGGTCTACGAGGCGCATCAGGTCTACCAGTCGCGGCGCGGCGCGTGGTTGCAGCAGCAGGTCTGTAGACGAGTAGCGCTTACAGTCGCGATCACGGGTCCTCTTGCCGAGCGTATGCACGAACGTGGTGCGGCGCGGACGCTCATCGCGCATGATGGTTTCCGCGCGGAGCGTTTCGCGAACCTGCCGGATAAAGCAGCAGCGCGCGACGAACTTCAACTGCCGCAAGGCGCATTCATTGTCGGCTATGCCGGGCGGTTGCACACGATGGGGCAATCGAAGGGGATCGACACGCTGATCGCGGCGCTTGCGCGGATGGCCGATGTTCCGGTGACGCTGCTGCTCATCGGTGGACCTGATAAGTACATCGCACAATACTGGGCGGCATGGAGCGCGGCGGGGCTGCCACCGGAACGCTTGCACACTCCCGGAACCCTACCAGCCGCTGCGGTTCCACGTTACCTCGCGGCGTGCGACTGCTGCGCAATGCCGACGCCCTACACGGAGCATTTCGCGCTGTATACCTCCGCGCTCAAGCTGTTCGAGTATATGGCCGCCGGACGCGCGATCCTCGCCAGCGATTTCCCTGCCGTTGCGGAGGTTGTGCAGAATGACGTATCGGCGCTGCTCGTCCCGGCGGGTGATCCGGCGGCGTTCGCGGGAGCATTGCGGCGGCTGGCAACGGACGCGGCACTCTGCGAACGTCTGGGCAATGCCGCGCGGCAAACGGTACAAGCCTACACCTGGCACGCCCGCGCCGGACACATCCTGAACGCAATCAACGATGAAGATTAGCCTGATTTGTGCGCCGCCAGAAGGTCATCACGGCTGGGGACGCTATACGCTCGAACTTGCCCGCCAGCTTGCCGCGCGCGGCCATGCGCTTCAAATTATCACCAGCACCGACGCACCCGATAGCCCGCCCCTCGCCAGCGCGGAGTACATCCGCTTGCTGCCTTCCGTGATGCAGCCGCCACGCTTGAACAGCGCACGGATTTGGCTCGCTGCGCCGCACATTCAGCGCTTGACCGCACACGCGGATGTGATCCACGTCACCGCCGAACCCTACGCGCTGGCCGCACTCTCGGCGCTCCGCCCCGTCGTCGTGACTGCGCACGGCACATATGTCCCGCTGCTGGTCGGCAAACCACTGTGGGGCGCGTTGTACGCGCGCATGTTCCGGCGCTCGACAGTAACCTGCGTCAGCGATTATACGGCGGAGCAGGTCCGCGCCGCGCTCCCGCTGGTGCAGACGACCGTGATCCCCAACGGCGTCGATGTCGATGCGCTGCGGCGAAGTGTCCCCCCCGTCGCGAAGAGTGGTCCGACGGTGATCACGATTGGTCAGCTCAAAGAGCGCAAGGGGTCGCACATCCTCGTCGAAGCGATGCGCGAAGTCTGCGCGAAGGTTCCCACCGCGCGGCTGCTGCTGATCGGGGATGATAGCGATAGCGCGTTTGTGGATGTGTTGCGCGCGAAGGTGGCCGATTATGGCATCGCCGGGGCGGTGCGCTTCGCCGGGCGCGTCTCCGACGATGTGAAGATCGGCTGGCTGCAAGCAGCGGATGTCTTCGCATTGCCCGCACTTAACGCTGCTGGCAAGTTCGAAGGCTTCGGCCTCGTCTACCTCGAAGCGAGCGCCACCGGGCTGCCCGTAATCGGTACGCGCGGCAATGGTGCGGAACAGGCCATTCGCGACGGCGAAACCGGGTTCCTGATCGATCAGAACGACCCGGCGGCACTTGCTGCACGTATCATCGAGCTGCTCACCCACTCAGCTTTGCGGCAACGCATGGGTAGCGCGGGTTGGGAGTATGCCGAAGCGCACCGCTGGTCGCTGGTCGCGGATCGTGTGATCGCGTTGTATCAGAGCCTGCTGTGAAGATTACGCTGATTAGCGACCGCATCCCGCCGGAGAACGCGGGTGGCGCTGAGGTGGTCGTCTGGAACCTCGCGCGGCAGCTTGTGCGCGCAGGTCACAGCGTGCTGATTATTACCGGAACGGGTGGCGCGCCAGGCGTCGAGAACCGCGACGGTGTACAAATCCACAAACTTCATGCGCCGCTGTTGGGACGCTGGCGCTATTGGATGGGCATTTATCGCCCGCGTCTGGTTGCGCAGGTTCGCGCGATTTTGCGCGCGAGCAAGCCGGATGTGGTCAACATTCACAATGTACACGGCGCGCTCTCGTGGGGGTGCTTCGCTGCTGCGCGCGGCATCCCGACGGTAGTTACCGCGCACGACATGATGAGTATCGCTTACGGCAAGCTGACGCATTTTATCGATCCGGCGCAGCGCACAATCCCATCGCGCTTTGAGTATCATTTGCCGCGCGGCTATAACCTGCGGCTGGCACGGCTGCGCTACAATCCGCTTTACAGACCGCTCGTGCATCGCCTGATCAGCCGTGCGGAAGGCCGCACCTGCGTCAGCGCTGCGCAGCGGGACGCGCTCGCCGCCAATGGACTATCCGGGTTCGAGGTAGTCCACAACGGCATCGACCCAGCGACCTTTATCCTTCCAAAACAGGCTGTCGATGCCGTCCGCGCCGAATTCGCAGACCGCCCGACTATATTGTTGGCCGGGCGCTTGAGCGAAGGTAAAGGTTTTTTCCAATTGCTGACCGCGCTCGAAAAAGCGCGAACGCAGGTCCCCAACGCGCAGCTTTGCCTCCTGGCGCGTTCCGACGATGTTGCAGCTATTGCGTGGCAACACCCAGGCATCATTGACGCGCTATATAACGGCGGTTGGCGGCACGGTGAGGGGTTGCGCGCTGTGTTCGCGGCGGTGGATATTGTGTGTTTGTCCTCAATTTTTCTCGACCCGCTCCCAACAGTCGCTCTGGAAGGCATGGCCGCGGGCAAGCCTATCATCGGTTCATGTTTCGGCGGCATCTCGGAAATGGTTCAGGACGGCATCACGGGGTATCTCGTCAACCCATTCGATACCGATGCTTTTGCGGATCGGCTGGTGCGATTGCTGCGTGATCCCGACCTCGCGCTGCAAATGGGCGAGGCTGGACAAGCGCGCGTCGCGGCACACTTCACGCTGGAACAGCAGGCTATAGAAATGCTCCGCGTATTCAACGCGGCAATATCGACGCGATAAGCGTGGGCGCGGTCGCAATCGAAACCGCCTGAAACCAGACCGACGGCGCAGCTTGCCAGATGATCGAAACGGTGTTCCCGGCAGGACGCAGGTAGAGGACACCGGTGTAGGTCTGCGTCGGAGTATCGAGCGCATGCGCTACGGCAACTATTGTGATGATGACCAGACTTTGCGTTACTTGCTGCTGAATCTGGACCGCACCGTAGCGCGTCGCAACCGTGCGCAAAAAGTCGTCACGAACTTGGTTCACATCCGCGCTTTTGACGACGCCCTGCGCAAGAAATTGCAACCCGTCCGGGCTGCTGAAGAACGTATATTGCGCCTGCGTTTCGGCCTTCCAGCCAGTCGGCGCGACACCCCGGAAAGTCGCCTGCGGGTCATCGTAGCGGCTCAAGGGGATACTCACCGCGCCGGAGAAACGCGGCGGCAGGTCATTCGCGACGCAGGCCAAGTCGGGCTTCACCATTGGGTTGTCGAAAAATGCTGCGGTGATGACCTGCGCGCACTTGCTGTTGATCAGGACACCGTGCGCCTGATACGGAAACGTGATGAAGCTGCTATTCGGCAGCCGTGCGTGCGTCTCCGCGCCGAAAGCAGGCGGCGTCACCGGGTCCCCCGCGCCGGAGAGAATCAGCACCGGGCGCTCGGACGTAATTGGCGCGACATCGGATTCGTTGTATTCGGCACTGCGCCATGCTTTGCACGACTCAATATTGGCGCGCAAGGCCTTCGCCTGTTCTTCCGCCGTCCCAAAAAGCAGATTGTCCTTCAAGCGCTCGCGGAACATCGTTTCTGTGAGGAATGGGAGCGACTCGGCGCAGGTCACGCTCAGGTTCAACCCGATTGAAAGCGCCTCGCTCGCGAGTTCCGCATTCGAGATCAGGATCGCCGCAATATATAAATAATTGCCGCGCGCCGCGTCCGTGATCGCCTGTGGGATGAGTCCCGCGTTCCCGACATTGTAGAGCATCCCGAACAGGGCACTGCGCAGCCGATCCGCGGTCATCTCCAACGGGTAGGATTTGGTCGTGATGCCGCTGACTCCGCTGGTGCGAACGGGCGCGGCCTTGAGTTTATCAAGCGCCTGTTGCAATTTGCCGCTCAAATCCGGGTACACCTTATCGCAAGCGGCATCGGCTTTGCACCACGCGAATACCTTGTCGAGCGCGGCCTGACCGTTCGCATAAGCTTCGAGGTCCGGCTGATTCCAGGGACCGACGACGCTATCCAGCACCATGCCCGCGACGTGCTGGCCGTGTCGCTTCAAATAATATTGGCCGAGCCACGTCCCATACGAATTACCGAAAACCAGAACTTGATCGTTGCCGAGCGCAGCGCGCAGGTCGTCCAGATCATCCGCTGCGGCTTCGCTTGTGTAAAATTGCGGATCAGCATTTGGGCTGAAACGCGACAGGCAAGCCGCCAACCGCTTTTGATAGGTCGCGGCTTCAACTTCGGGCGACAGTGTGGATTGCAAATCGTTGAGCGCTTGCTCACTGACCTCGGTACATTGCAACGATGCAGATGCTCCGACGCCGCGCTGATCCATCAGAACGACGGGATGCGCTTTGCGCAGATCGTGGTAAGCCGCAATCCACGTTTGCCCAAAGTTGAGCAGCGCCGAACCACCCGGTCCACCTTCCAGATGAAAGATCGGTAGCCCACTCGCCGCCGGGTCGAGCGGCGGGATGATCCGCACCTCAAGCGCGATCCGCCGACCATTCTGCACAGCGCGATTTTCCGGGACGGACAGACTGCCACACTTCGCCTTGATATATTGCTTCGGTTCTCCAATCCCGGTCGCGAAATCGCAATCACCGCGCATGACGAGGTTCGCGTCGGCTATCGGCGCGGCGGTTTGCGCGCGTGAAGGGGTGCTTACCCCGGTCAGCATAACAGCAAGAATGAGTGTCCCTATCCAGAGTTTGCGCATTTTTACCTGCTCGGATTATCTGCTCAGATTACCTGCTCAGATTGAAGATCAGAAGAAGCAGCGAAACAATATTGAGGACCGCCAGCACGAGGAGGCTGACCGTCAGCGAGCGCGGCGGCGCAGCCTGCGGTTCGGCAGGCGCGGCGGGCGTGGCAGCGACAGGTAATTGGATGTCATCCGGGATTTGCTGAAAATAAATCGTCGGGTTGACGAACGGCGCGTCTGTATCGACCGTGACGAAGTTCGTCGTCATCGGCGGCGGGATGACGCGCGTCATGGGCAGGTCGTCGGCAAACTGTGTTTCGTCTAACGGCGAGTCGTCCGACATCTCATCGA
>Ga0123337_10002066_pt1 | contig 23725 bp, 24 predicted proteins | sample frozenSSSSmetaG_FD_89792 | JGI IMG/M metagenome (GOLD analysis project Ga0123337, IMG submission 89792) | Glacier valley bacterial and archeal communities from Borup Fiord, Nunavut, Canada, to study Microbial Dark Matter (Phase II) -... | ecosystem: Environmental > Aquatic > Freshwater > Ice >...
ACCGGCTTGCCGTAGCGGCGGGCGATGCGGATCATGCGCTTCTGCAACCCGGGCACCTGCTCGAGCGGCATTTCGACGCCGAGGTCGCCGCGGGCGATCATGAAGGCGTCGCACAGCTTGATGATCTCTTCGAGCCGCTCGACAGCCTGCGGCTTCTCGATCTTGGCCATCACGCCAGCGCGGCCCTGCACGATCTTGCGGACATCGATGATGTCCTCGGGGCGCTGCACGAAGCTCAGCGCGATCCAGTCAGCCTCGTTCTCGAGGCCCTTCAGCAGGTCGGCGTGGTCCTTCTCGGTCAGCGCGCCCATCGGCAGCAGCGTGTCGGGCAGGCTGACGCCCTTCTTGTCCGAGAGCTTGCCGCCATAGATGATTTCGGTCTCGATCGAGCCGCCGCCGACGCGGGTCGCCTTCAGCTGCAGCTTGCCGTCATCGAGCAGCAGGCGGTCGCCCACCGAGACGCTTTCGAGAATTTCGGGGTGCGGCAGCTGCACGCGCTCGGCATTGCCCGGCACGTCGGAGCTGTCGAGAGTGAACTTGCCGCCCTGCGTCAGCATCACCGAGCCGTCGGCGAACTTGCCGACGCGGAGCTTGGGGCCCTGCAGGTCGACCAGGATGCCGAGGGGATGCCGGATCCGCTCCTCGACGCTGCGGATGCGAGTCACGGTCTGCTTCAGCACGTCGTGGCTGGCGTGGCTCATGTTGATGCGGAACACGTCCGCGCCGGCGCGCGCCAGCTTCTCGATCGTTGCCTCGTCAGAGGAGGCGGGGCCGAGGGTGGCGACGATCTTCACGCGTCTCATGCGTCTCATTCGAGGGGAGCACCTTCATCAATGGGAGTGTCATCGGCCGGCTGATTGTCGCCGCCATCCGCCGGCGGTCGTTCGGTGGGCAAGTCGCCTTCGAGCGGCACCGCATCCTCGCTTGCCGGACCTTCACCGCCGACCACTTCCCCTTCGGTCAGCTGCAGGGTCCAGTTGGATTTGTTGTGGGTGTCGACTTCGAAGAAGCCCGTCCGTTCGTAGCCGCGCGCCAGGCAATCCTCAACCCCGAAGATGGTAAAGGTCTCGTCGCGCGTGCACATATAGACGTCGCCGTCCCAGGCGCCGCCGGAAATGTCGTCGGCCGCATAGATGTAGTAGTAGCGGCGCGATTCGAGGTCGCCGCGGTAGACCGTGACGCAGATCGTCGGGTCGGCCACCCACCAGCCTTCGGATTGCCAGCCCTTGTCGGCGCGATAGCCGAAAGCTACCGACACCTTGTTGGGAGTTTCGTTGCAGACGCGGAACTCGCCCTCGCCGGTATCGTCAGCGCCGATCTCGCCGGCGGGCGCCTGCTGGGCCTGCGCGACCGAGGCGCCGATCGGCACCTGCGGCGGATGCGGCAGCAGTATCCAGACGACGGAAGCGACGATCGCGGTGGCGACCAGACCTGCGATGGCCAACAAATAGCGCAAATGGGCGATCCGGGAAGCCTGGGACTACAAGGCGAATGCAATCGTTTGCAGCGACGGCTGTTGTGGCCACCGCCCTGCATGCTGTCAACGATTAATCCCGGCTTGGGGCGGAAATGCGAAAGCCGCGGGACGGCCATGTGGATAGCGGAACTGGGGGGTTGAACCGGAGGGCCCAAAGCGGTTGAAGAGGCGCCAACCAGTTTCGAAGAGGACTTCCCATGGCCGATACCATCAGCTCCGACAGCGTCGCACAGGATCAGATCAAGGCCTTCATAGAGCGCATCGAGCGGCTCGAGGAAGAAAAGGCGTCGATCGCCGGCGACATCAAGGAAGTGTACGCCGAGGCCAAGGGCAACGGCTTCGACACCAAAGTGCTGCGCAAGATCGTCTCGATCCGCAAGCAGGACCACAATGAACGCATGGAGCAGGAAGCCCTGCTCGAACTCTACCTGACCGCGCTGGGCATGGCCGCCGCGCCGAGCGAAGACGAGCAGGACTAGGCTCAATCCATCGTCGGGCCGGGACGGTATGGCGCGAGGCCGCGCTCCATCCTTCGTCCGGCGCGATCTCTCGTGACCCTCCCCCGCAAAACGGGGGAGGGGACCGGTGAAGGGGGCAATGGGCTGCCCCGCATGGTCACGGCCGGCTGGCGGCCAGGGCGATGAGAAGCTCATCCAGTTGCCCGAACTGCTCGGCAAGCCCATCGGCGTTGCCGGGGCCTTCCTCGAGAGCCTCCTTCGAGGGATAGGAGTCGCGCAGGACCAGCAGCGTCTTGCCGTCTTTTTCCTCGAAGGTCACCGTGGTCACGGCGCCCTCCTCACCCTCGTCATTGGTCCAGACCATCCGCGCGTTCGGGATCACTTCGAGGTACTTGCCGAAGAAGGTCCAGGAGTTCGCGGCATCCTTGCCGAATTCGAGGCGGTATTTGCCGCCGGTTCGCACGTCCATCTCGCACGACAGGATGGGCACTCCGAGCGACCTGGGGGCCCACCAGCGCATGAACAGCTCTGGCTTGCTCCAGGCTTCGAACACGATGTGCGCCGGGGCGTCAAAGGTTCGCGTCACCACCAGCTCGCGCTCGGACGTCCGTTCCACGGTCGTGCCGCCGCCTTCATTTTTCATGTCCATCGCTCTTCTCCTTGAGTTTGAGTTCTTCGACAATCTTGTCCAGCTCGCTGAAGCGTGCGTCCCACAGCTGGCGATAGCGCGCGATCCACTCGGCCTCGTCGTGCAACCGGCTCGAGCCGAGCCTGCAGGTGCGGACGCGCCCGACTTTCTCCGTCGTCACCAGCCCTGCCTGCTCGAGCACGCTGACATGCTTCTTCATGCCCGTGAGGGTCATGTGAAACGTCTCGGCAAGCTCGCTGATCGAGGCGTCCGTCCGCCCGAGCCGTTCCAGAACGCCGCGTCGGGTGGCGTCCGAGAGCGCGGCGAACGAGCTATCGAAGCGAGTTTGATAAAACTGAACCATGTAGTTCAGTATATCGACAGGATCGGGATATGCAAGGGGCAGGGGCGCCTTACGCCTGGACACGGGCCGCCGGCAGTTTCACCACAACAAAAAGGGCCGCTTTCGCGACCCTCTCACCCACCCCAGCTCAGCTGAAGTCTATCGGATGTAGCTCTTGTACGCCCAGCCCGTCCGGCCCTGGGTGTCCTTGATCTTCAGCCAGCCCTTGGAATCGTCGAGCACGGTCACCTGGGTGCCGCCCGAGAGGTTGAAGAGCTGCTTGTTCGACTTGCCTGGGCCGGAACGCACGGTCACGCCGGAGCCGGCTACCTTCCGGACGTTGGTGGTCTTGTTTGGGGCCTCCGGCTCGGCGGCAGGCACGGCCTTGATCACCGGCAGCGCGCCGAGCTGGACGTTCTGCAGCAGGCTCGCGTCCACCCAGCCCTCGCGGTTCTCGCCATCGGTGATGGCCACCCAGTCGCCGGATTTGCCGGTCACATCCACTTCAGCGCCGGTGGCGAGCGCAAACAGTTTCTTGCTGGCCGGCGAGGGACCGGAGCGGACATTGATCGAGCTGTCGCCGACGCGCACCGTGTCATCGGGCTGCGCCGCATAGCCGAGCGCCACGCGGTTGTTGCGATCCGCGTCGGGCACCTCGGACTCGATGGCCCAGGCGGCGGCATTGCGGTCGACTGGCACGCGCGGGCGTGCGGTCAGCGCCGCCTTGTCCTTGCCCATTGGCAATTCGACCCCGGCGTCCGCAACCGCCGTCTCGCCGGTCGCCGGTTGTATGATCGCCACCGCGCCCTCGGGCACCTCGCTGGCCGGCACCACAACCGGTTCCACCAGCTGGTCGAAGGTCGAGGCAATCAGGTTGTCGCCCTTATCAGGCCCCGGCTCGGCCGGCGGCGCCGGCGTGACGACAAGGCTGGGATCGGCGGGGGCGGCCTCGGCGAAGGTGAGTTCCTCGGGCAGGCGATCGTCGACCGGGAGCACCGGTGCGGGCGCAAGCTCGGCCACCTCGACCTGCGTCGCCGCGGGCCTCGATTGCAGGCCCATCACCACTCCGGCGATGCCGAGGATGCTCAGCACGGCGAAAATCGCCAGCGAACTCCAGGCCACAATTGCGCCGAGCGGCTTGCGCCGCGTGCTCCAGTCCAATGTCAAAGTCCCATTCAGGAAATGCCCAGTCTGATCACTCTGGCGTGAAACCGTGCTGACAATCGGTCGCCAGTGAGTCCATTTTGGGGCAGATTCCACTTCTATTCCGCCGCCTCGCGCGAAATCGCCTCGTCGGGGCCCGCTGGATCGCCCGGCGCCGTCTCGCTGCCGAGGTCGGGGAAGGCGAGGATGCGGTGCTTGCGCCCATCGATCCGGATCACCAGCAGCCCACGTTCCTCGAAATATGTCAGCAGCCGCCGCGCCCGGCCAGTCGAATGCGTGCCATAGGCGCGCGCGATGGTGGCGTCGGATGGGCAGGACACGCCCGAAAGGCTGGCCTGCGCCAGCAGCAGGAAGACGCCTTGCACGTCCTCATCGAGGCTGTGCGACAGTTCCAGCGCCGTCTGCCAGGCGTCGGTGGTCGCCAGCTCGTCGGCAATACCGGCGCGCAGTACCGCCAGCCGGCGCTTGAAGGCCGGCAGCGCCATCGGCTCGCCCGGCACGCGGCGGATACGGCAGCGCACGAGGAAATCCTGGTACAGCACCGCCACCGAGCGGAACGAGGCGTCGGGGTCACCCAGCAACTCGGTCAGCGCCGCATCGATCAGGGTGTTGCGCTCCCTGGCGTCCATTTCCGGCTCGGCCGGCCGCTGCGGGGCAGGGCGGCTGAGCTGCGCCAGCAGGTCCGGCATCGGTGTCGGCACCGGCCGCGGAGCGGGGCGGGCGCGCAATGCGCGTTCGGCCTCGGGGTCGCGGGCGAAAATCAGTTCCCTGGCGTCGAGCGGCGCCTCGGGCAGCGGCGTCAGCCTGGGACTCTGCGAGCGCGGCGAGGTTTCGACGTCGCCGATCACCAGCGGCAGCGGTCGCCGCGACAAGGCCGGGCCGAGCGCCACGAAGTGCCCGCGGTTCAGGTCGCGGAACATCTCGGCCTGCCGCCGGTCCATGCCGAGCAGGTCGGCGGCCCGCGCCATGTCGATATCGAGGAAGGTGCGGCCCATCAGGAAGTTCGAGGCTTCGGCGGCGACGTTCTTGGCCAGCTTGGCCAGCCGCTGCGTCGCGATCACGCCCGCGAGGCCACGCTTGCGGCCGCGGCACATCAGGTTGGTCATGGCGCCGAGCGAAAGCTTTCGCGCCTCGTCGGAGACTTCACCGGCCACCGCGGGAGCGAACAGCTGCGCCTCGTCCACCACCACCAGCACGGGGTACCAGTGATCGCGGTCGGCATCGAACATGCCGCCGAGGAACGCCGCGGCCGCTCGCATCTGCTGCTCGACGTCGAGGCCCTCGAGGTTCAGCACGCAGGAGACGCGATGCTGGCGGATGCGTCCCGCGATGCGCGTCAACTCGGCCTCCGGCCGGTCGCCTTCGACCACCAGGTGCCCGAACTTGTCGCTGAGGGTGACGAAATCGCCTTCGGGATCGACCACGCATTGCTGCACCCACGGCGCGCTCTGTTCGAGCAGCCGGCGCAGCAGATGCGATTTTCCGGAGCCCGAATTGCCCTGCACAAGGAGGCGCGTCGCCAGCAATTCCTCAAGGTCGAGCAGGGCGTTACTCCCACCTTGGCCCAAACCCATGTCGATCGAAACCTGCATCGGGATTGGGTAGCGCGATTCGCGATGCGGGGGAGTCGGAAGGGGCTGGGGAAAAGCGGGGGAGGGGAGTTGTGATCGGACGGCGGTGCGTGGGGCCACTTAGCATCTTGAGACACAGGCGGAACTACCGCGGCGTTCCCGCCACCCGTACATCCTCGATGCCCATCGTCGCCAGCACCGTGGCGACGATGCCGGCGCGGTCGAGGCCGGCCTCGGCGTACATGTCGCCGACGCTCGCCTGCTCGACGAACGTGTCGGGGATCATCAGCGGGCGGAACTTCACCTTGCCATCGAGCAGACCGGCGCGCGCGAGGAAGGTCGCGACATGCGAGCCGAAGCCGCCGATGCCGCCTTCCTCCACCGTGATCAGCACCTCGTGCTCGCGCGCCAGTCGGGCGATCAGCGCCTCGTCGAGCGGCTTCATGAAGCGCGCGTCGGCAATCGTCGGGTTGAGCCCGAAGGCCTGCAGCTTCTCCGCCGCCGCGATCACCTCACCCAGCCGCGTGCCAAAACTCAGCAGCGCCACCGACTTGCCCTCGCGCAGCACCCGGCCCTTGCCGATCTGCAGCACCGAGCCGCGCTCCGGCAACTCGACGCCCAAGCCATCGCCGCGCGGATAGCGGAAGGCGATCGGGCCATCGTCATAAGCGGCGGCGGTCGCCACCATGTGCTTGAGTTCGGCCTCGTCGCCGGCGGCCATCAGCACCATGCCGGGAACCGCGCCGAGGTAGGCATTGTCGTAATTGCCGGCGTGGGTCGGGCCATCGGCACCGACATAGCCGGCGCGGTCGATGGCGAAGCGCACCGGCAGGCTCTGCACCGCTACGTCGTGGATCACCTGGTCGTAGGCGCGCTGCAGGAAGGTCGAGTAGATGGCAACGAACGGCTTCATCCCCTCGGTCGCCATGCCGGCGGCAAACGTCACCGCGTGCTGCTCGGCAATGCCGACGTCGAATATGCGGGTGGGGAACAGTTCCTCGAACTTGTCGAGCCCGGTGCCGTTCGGCATCGCCGCCGTTACCGCCACCACACGCTCATCGGCCTTGGCCTCGGCGATCAGCGCCTGTCCGAACACCGAGGTATAGCTCGGCGCGTTGGATTGCGGCTTGGCCTGCGCGCCGGTGATGACGTTGAACTTGTTGACGCCGTGATACTTGTCGGCGGAGTTCTCGGCCGGGGCGTAGCCCTTGCCCTTCCTGGTCACCACGTGCACCAGCACCGGCCCGCCCTCGTGCTGCTTCACATTAGAGAGCACATCGAGCAGGTCGTTGAGGTTATGCCCGTCGATCGGGCCGACATAGAAGAAGCCGAGTTCCTCGAACAGCGTGCCGCCGGTGAAGAACGAGCGGGCGAACTCCTCGGTCTTGCGCGCCGTCTCGTGGATCAGCCGCGGCATCTTCTCGGTGATCGATTTCGCCGTGCCGCGCACGCCGCGATAAAACGGCCCGGACACCAGCTTGGCGAGGTAGCTCCGCATCGCGCCGGTCGGCGGGGCGATCGACATGTCGTTGTCGTTGAGGATCACCACCAGCCGCGCGTCCATCGCACCGGCATTGTTCATCGCCTCGTAGGCCATGCCGGCCGACATGGCGCCATCGCCGATCACGGCGATCACATTGCGCTTTTCGCCCTTCAGGTCCGAGGCCACGGCCATACCGAGCCCGGCGGAAATCGAGGTGGAGGAATGGCCGGCGCCGAACGGATCGTAGTCGCTCTCGACGCGGCGGGTGAAGCCACTCAGCCCCTGCTTCTGACGCAGCGTACGGATGCGAGCGCGGCGGCCGGTCAGCACCTTGTGCGGGTAGGCCTGATGGCCCACGTCCCAGATCAGCCGGTCGTTGGGGGTATCGAAGGTGGCGTGGATGGCGACAGTCAGCTCGACCACGCCGAGGCCCGCGCCCAGGTGTCCGCCCGTCACCGACACGGCGTCGATCACTTCGGCGCGCAACTCGTCGGCCACGAGCTTCAGCTCGTCGCGCGACATGGCCTTGAGGTCCTGGGGCGAGCCGACCTGGTCGAGAGTGGGGGTAGAGGGCTTGTCCACCAGATGCCGATCCTTTGCCCGAGCCGGGCCGGGTCCGCTCGGAGACTTAGAGCGTCGGGGCCGTCATTGCAACGCCAACCGGGCGGTTGTCAAAGGCCGGCAACCAGCTGCGGCGTTCCCGTGACGAAGCGGTCGTATTCGGGAATTGCGGCATTGTCGGGGATGAAGTCGATGCGGCCGGTGAGCGGCCCGAGTTCGGTGCCCTTATCGAGATAGCCCTCGGCCTCGCTGAGCACCGCCCAGAAGCCATCGGTCATCATCACCGGCTGCACCAGCGTCTCGTTCACGTGGTCGACCTCGGGGGCCACCAGTGCGATGTCACGGGCGTCGATCGATGCATTGGGCTGGCGGCTGAGCACCAGGTCGGCCAGCGCCGTCTGCATCGGCTCGCTGGCCAGGTTGCCGTTCAGGGCTTCGAACGTCTGGTCGAACAGGCCGCTCACGCCGTCGGACTTGCCGAGTGAAGCGGTCTGGATTTCGTCGGCCGCGTCGAACATCTCGCGGGGCTTGAGCGGCAGCTGCACATTGGCGGTCGTCTCGCGCTCGATGATCATCTTGAGCGCCAGTTCCGCCCCCGGATCGGGATTGGTCGGCACGTAGGCCGTCACCATGTCCTCACCTTTGGGCGTCATCAGCACGCGCGCCTTGGGCATCGGATCGATGGAGTCGAGCGCCGCCAGCGCCGTCTGCCCATCCTCGCCGCCGAGCGGCGAACGGGTGGCGAGCTGGATGCGCCGGGACTTCACCGCCGGTACCGGCGCGCCGAGCTTCTCCCACTCGGCATAGTCACCGGCCGGGGTCACATCGGCAACTTCCAGTTCGGCCGGCCGGGCGATCGGGATCGGGGCGGCAACCTCGAAGGTGGTGACGACGCGCTGCGCCGGATCATCGGCCGAGGCCAGCATCACCGTGGCATCGCCATAAAGGCTCGCCGGTCTTGTCGCCGGGATCGGCGCCGCATCCGGCAAGGGGGAAACGTCGCCGGTATTGTCGGCGATCATGATGCCCGGGTCGGTATCGAAGACCACGGCGCCGTTGCAGGGCACGGCGTGGCACTTGGTCCACTGCGCCTGGGCATAGGCACGGCCGTCCGAAGACAGCGGCTTGCCGTCGGTCGGCAAATGCAGGGTCTTGCCGTCGGGAAACACCTTCTTGAGCTGCGCGCGGGTCATGCGCGGCCAGGCGCGTACGCTGCCGGTATCGACGTGTACGAACGGGCTGCCGGAGGTCGGGTAGTAGCCGACGCCGCCGACCTGGAATTTCATGGCGGTCGAGCGCAGCAGCGACAGGTTCACCCCGGGGATGAAGATGTCCATCGCCTTGCCCTTCATGTGCTGGCTGTTTTCAGCCACGCCGGAACTGGCTTTGCGCAGCTTGGCGTTGGTGGCGGGCGACCGGTAGGACGAGACGATATTGATCGGCTGCCTGCCGCCCACGGTGTTGTAGATCTGCCAGAGCAGGTCGAACAGCGCCGGGTCCATGGTGGTGGGCTGCTTGGTGCGCCAATCGGCGAGGAACACGTTCAACTGCTTCAGCACGGCCTTGTCGTAGACGCCGTTGCGCTTGAAGGTGAAGCTCTGGGTCAGGCCGGTATGGGTGTGGTGGAACCAGAGCGTGCGATCGCCCGAGCTGGTCACGGCGTTGGCCGGCAGCGTGGTAGGCGGCAACATCACGGTTAACGCCATGATGGCGGCCAGTATCAGCCGCGGCAGCTTTTGCAGAAGTCCGATCAGTTTTCCCGACACGCCCCGATTGCCCGCAGTCGACCCGAAGTAGACATTCAGATTAGCTCCGACCCGATTAGGATCGGTTAACGCTAATGCCCCGTTGACAGCCTTTGACGATCACCGGGCCGTGATTTTCTACGCACGGAATCCGACAGAACCAAGGCCGAATTCCTAAGCAGTCGTAAACGCTTGGCAAAGACGCGCCATACAAAAGGGCCGGCCACGTGACGCGGCCAGCCCCTCCTTTTAGTACGGACGTACCGTTTGGCCTAGAGCTCGAGGAGCTCGATCAACTTCTTATTGGCGCCGTAGACGTCGCCGTAGGAGCGAATGGTGCCGTCCTCGTCGACGCGCAGCGTGAAGTAGCTGATATGCACCGGAATATGGTTCTCGAGGTTGAACCACTTCTCCTTGGGCCCGAACGAGGCCTCCAGCGTCTCTGCATTCAACACCGGCTCGAGCTTCAGCAGGGCGCTGGCGAAATCCATCGGGTTCTCGACGCGCACGCAGCCATGCGAGTAGGCGCGGAAGGTGCGGGCGAACAGCGACTTCGACGGCGTGTCGTGCAGGTACACGTCATGCTCGTTGGGGAACAGGAACTTGATCTGCCCCAGCGCATTGCCGCTGCCCGGCTTCTGCCGGATGTGGAAGTTGTTGATGTTGGTCTGTGTCCAGTCGATGGCCGAGGCGTTGATCACCGTGCCGCCCGACAGCATCTCCATGTTCTGGCTGTCGAGATAGCCGGGGTTCGCCATCAAGTGCGGCTTGATCTCGTTCGTCGCGATCGAGGCCGGCACGTTCCAGTACGGATTGACGACGATGTGCTTGATCGAGTTGTTGAACACCGGGGTCTGGTTCTGCGGCCGGCCGACGACGACGCGGGTGGTGTGGACCACCTCGCCGTCTTTCTTGATCCACAGCCGGAACTCGGGGATGTTCACCTCGACTTCGAACTTGCCGTAGTCGTCGGGCTCCCAGCGCCAGCGTTCCATGTTGGCGATGATGTCTTCCTTGGTGGTCGCGGAACCGCCGTTCAGCGCCGCGATCGTCGCCGCTCCGATGACACCGTCGGCCTCGAGCCCGAGGCCGTCCTGGAATGCCTTCACCGCCTCGACCAGCGCTTCGTCGTAGTTGATGTCCGCCTTGGCGTCGGCGCCGGCGGTCTCCGGGATATCAGGCTCCGCCACGGTCAGCCGCTGGCGCAGCAGCGTCACGCGCTCGTCCTGCATGCCGGGCTTCAGCGTCACGCCTTCGGGGATCGTCACCGCCGCGTCGACGACTTCATCGCCCTTGTAGAACTTGGAAAGCGCCGTACGGAGTGCCACGAACTCGCGCTGCCTCGGCGACAGGTCGAGGAGCACCTGGCCCGGATCGTCGCTGGCGGCGAGCTTCACCAGCACCTCGGCCGCGTTGATGCGCTTGGGCTCGATCGTCCAGTCGTTGTTGACCTCGAGCGGGTTGATGCGCCCGCCGAAAGCATCCTGTGCATATTTGATCGCCGCGGCCGAGAACGCCGTCTCGAGCGCCGCGAGCTTGGCCGGATCGGTGCCGGCTGCGGCCGGATCGAGGTTGGCGGTCAGGTAGTCGGAGGGGCGGAAGCCTTCGAGTTCGGACTTGTTGAACACCTCGATGATCTTTTCGGCATTGGCCGAGAACACCACCTTGCCGTCGGCGCCCTGGCTCAGCCAGAGCGGCTCGAAATGTCGCGAACCGTAGAAAAAGTAGAGCTTCTGGGTCTGGGCGTAGGCGCGGCTGCCCTTCTGGGTATCGGCGTAGGCCTCTGAAAGCCCCGCCTTGATGATCCTTGCCAGCTCGGTGCGCGGCGGCGCGATCACCACGCGGGTTGCTTCGATGCCGGCAACGGTGACGATTTCCTGCGCCCAGGCAGTGCCGGACATCGCGACGCCGACAGGCGACGCGACGGCAATCGTGCCAGCCAGCAGCATGGCCAGAGTCTTCGCCTGTAAGCGCTTAGGCATAAAGCATTCTCCGTGCCCGTATCGGGGGCTCGCAAAGGGACGGTGCCAGGGGAGGGAGTCGGCGTTTCGCCCGCGTACCAATTTGCTTAGCCTCAAAAGTTTAACGGTGGCAATTCCTCGCGATTTTGTGAGCCGGGCCTGTGGATTTGCTGCAACGGCAAGGGCTTGCTTCAACCCTAGGCCGCGGCGCTCTCCAGTCCTTCGTCCAACCCGTATTCACGCAGTTTCCGGTAGAGTGTCGACCTGCCGATGCCCAGCGCCCTCGCCACCCGCGACATGCGGTAGCCGTAGTGCGCCAGCGCGAACTCGATCAGTTCACGCTCGACATCGGCGAGGGCGGCGACTTCGCCGTTATTGCCAATGAACCGGTCGGCGATGGTCGCCAGCTTCGCTTCCTCGCGTTTGAACACCCTGGCGTCGTCGATATGAACCGGGGATGAAAGGGCAGGGGTGGAGCTCGCGAGCTTCAGTGCCTCGGCCCGGCCGGCGCTCAGCGCCACGATTTGCGGGAAGTCGGCGCTTTCGAGATACGCCCCGTCACTCAGGACCACGGCGCGATACACCGCGTTCTCCAACTGCCTGATGTTGCCCGGCCAGTTGTAGCCCCTGAGCAGGTTCAGCGCCGGCTCGGAGATGCCGACGATGCGTTTGCCGGCCTCGGCGGCCAGCCGCGCCATGAAATGCTGCGCCAGCACCGGGATATCTTCCGGCCGGTCGCGCAGCGGCGGCACGTAGATCGGGAAAACATTGAGCCGGTAATAAAGGTCCTCGCGGAAGCCGCCGGCCTTGGTGAGGTTGAGCAGCCGCCGGTTGGTGGCCGAGATGATCCGCACGTTGACTCGCACGGGCCGATCGGCGCCCACGGGCTCGATCTCGCCTTCCTGGATCACCCGCAGCAGCTTCACCTGCAGGTCCATCGGCAGTTCGCCGACTTCGTCGAGAAAGATGGTGCCGCCATTGGCCTCGAGGAATTTTCCCGCGTGGTCTGAAACGGCGCCGGTGAAGGCGCCCTTGCGGTGCCCAAACAGCGTCGATTCGACGAGGTTGGGCGGAATCGCCCCGCAATTGACCACGACGAAGGGCCGTCCGGCCCGGTCGCCCGAGCCCTGGATCACCCGCGCGACGAGTTCCTTGCCGACGCCGGTTTCGCCTTCGAGAAGCACCGGGATGGGGCTCTTTGCCGCCTTGCCGCAGAGCGAGATCACCCGGTCCATCGCTGGCGAACGGGTGACAAGGTCGGTGACGCCGAGGTGGCCGCCGAGCCGGCTGCGATCGGTTCGCACCAGCGTCTCGAGTTCGCCGAGCTTCAGCGCGTTCCTGAGCGAGATAATCATCCGCTCGGGCGCCACCGGCTTGACGAAGAAGTCCGCCGCGCCCTGGCGCATGGCGCCGACGACGGTGTCGAGCGAGGAGTGCCCGGTCTGCACGATCACCGGGGTGGCGATGCCCTCGCGGCGCATCATGTCCATCACGCCCATGCCGTCGAGGTCGGGCATCACCAGGTCCAGCACCATCACGCCGATGCCGGGGTCCGAACGGAGCAGGTCCAGCGCCTGCTGGCCGCCCGTCGCCGTCACCGCCTGGAACCCAGCCCTTGCCGCGACCTCGGAGGTGAGCCGCAGCTGCACCAGGTCATCGTCAACAATCAGAACACGCGCCACAAAACCCCCAAGACACTCTCGTTGGCGCGCTTCGGCCGACCCAGTCGAATCGCGCTGTACCGTTTTGAAGCATCGTGGCGAGAGGGGGTTAAGGGGCGATTAAGGCTACGGATTTGGAGTTCAGTAACCGGCTTCGCGCTGGTGCTTGACGTTGGTAATGACGACCCGATCGTTATGCACCCGGTACAGCAGTGAGTATCCGTATCCGCCAAAGGGGATCACCAGTTCGCGCAACTGTGGATCGTCGGACGACGGCCGTCCGCTGTGCGGAAACTGGGCGAGCTGTCGAGTCGCATCGCTCATAACGGCCTTTGCGCGCTCAGCGGCGGTCGGACTCCGCTCTTCGAGGAATTCAACCACGCGGGCGAGACCGGCGAGCGCCGTTCGAGTCCACTCGATATGCATTTAGCGGTCAGGTGTGTGGGTCAGGGAGGGGCACGTCTTCGCCGTTTGCGCGACGTTCCAACCATTCCATGACTTCCTCATTGGTCAGATGAAGGCCCGTCTCCTGATAGTCGCGGAAGCTCTCCTCCGCGTCGGCGCGCATCTCGTCGTCGGTTTCGATCTGATCGAGGAAGTAGTTTAGGGCCGCCTCAATCAAACGCTCGGGCGACTTGGCGGTGCGCTGGACGGCGCGCGCCAGGCGCCTTTCGATGTCCTCCGACAGGACATAACCATGTACGACATGTTTGTTCATGCGTGAACCTCGGTGTTCATGGCGTCACCTTAGCACAGCCCGCCACCGCTTCCCATCCTCCCCCGCCGTGGCTAAGGTCCGCGCCTGATTTTCTGCCGAGGTGAGACATGGATTTCCGCAACCTGCCGCGTGCGCCCGAAGCCCCGGCGCAGAAGGGCCACAACCTGTTGGGCGAGATGCCCAGCTGGAACCTTGCCGATCTCTACCCGGCCAACGACTCGCCCGAACTCAAGGCCGACCTCGCCACCGCCCAGGCGGAATCGAAGAGCTTCGAGGCCGACTACAAGGGCAAGCTCGATGCCCTCGCCAAAGCCGGCAAGCTGGCCGACGCGATCCGGCGCTACGAGGCCCTCAGCGATCTCACCGGCAAGCTCGGTTCCTACGCCTTCCTGCAATATGTGCGGAACACGCAGGAGCCTGAGAAGGTCAAGTTCCTCGGCGATCTCAGCCAGGCGCTGACCGACCTGTCGACCGGCCTGATCTTCTTCGGCCTCGAGCTTAACCGTATCGAGGAATCGACACTCGAATCCGCCTTCGCGTCCGATCCTGACCTCGCCCGCTACCGCCCGTGGTTCGCCGAACTGCGCAAGGCCAAGCCGTACCAGCTCGACGACCGGATCGAGGAGTTGTTCCACGAGAAGTCGGTGACCGGCGCCTCGGCCTGGAACCGCCTGTTCGACGAGACCATGGCGGGTCTCAAGTTCGAGGTGGATGGCGAGGAGCTCAACCTCGAATCCACTCTCAACTATCTCTCCGACAAGGACGAGACGAAGCGCGAGGCGGCGTTCGGCGGTATCTCGACGACGCTCAATACCAACGCGCGGCTATTCACCCACATCACCAACGTGCTGGCAAAGGACAAGGAAATCTCCGACCGCTGGCATGGTTTTGCCGACATCGCCGACAGCCGTCACCTCGAGAACTCGGTCGAGCGCGAAGTGGTGGAGGCGCTGCAGACTGCGGTGCGCGAAGCCTATCCGCGCCTTTCGCACCGCTACTACAAGATGAAGGCGAAGTGGTTCGGCAAGGAGCAACTCAACGCCTGGGACCGCAACGCGCCGCTCCCCACCTCCGACGACCGGATATACGATTGGCAGAGCGCCCGGGACACGGTGCTCGAGGCCTATGGCAGCTTCTCGCCGAAACTGGTCGAGATCGCCGAGCCGTTCTTTGCGCGCGGCTGGATCGACGCTCCGACCAAGGACGGCAAGTCGCCCGGCGCCTTCGCCCACCCACGGTGCCGTCCTCGCACCCCTACCTGATGCTCAACTACCTGGGCAAAGCGCGGGACGTGATGACGCTAGCGCACGAACTCGGCCACGGCGTTCACCAGGTGCTGGCGGGCGGGCAGGGGGCGCTGATGGCGCCGACCCCGCTCACGCTCGCCGAAACCGCCTCGGTGTTCGGCGAAATGCTCACTTTCCGCTCGATGCTGGCCAAGACCACCGACCCGAAGCAGCGCTTCGCCATGCTGTCGAGCAAGGTCGAGGACATGCTCAACACGGTGGTGCGGCAGATCGCCTTCTACACCTTCGAACGAGAGGTCCACACCGCCCGCAAGCAGGGCGAGCTCACCACGCCCGACCTCAACCGCATCTGGCTCGAGGTTTCCGCAGAGAGCCTCGGCCCGTCGATCAAGCTCAACGAGGGCTACGAGGTGTTCTGGGCTTATATCCCGCACTTCATCCACTCGCCGTTCTACGTGTACGCCTACGCCTTCGGCGACTGTCTTGTGAACTCGCTCTACGCACAGTATGAGAAGGCGAATGAGGGCTTTGCGGAGCGGTATCTCGAGCTCCTGAAGGCCGGGGGAAGCAAGCATCATTCCGAGCTGCTCAAGCCCTTCGGGCTCGATGCGCGCGATCCCCAGTTCTGGTCGCTGGGCCTCTCGATGATCGAGCGGCTGATCGGCGAGCTGGAAGCCACATCGCCGAACTGACCAAAGAGGACATAGATGGCCACTACTCCCGCCCCCGCCGATCACCACGACAACATCCCGGCGATGGATTATCCGCAGCACGATGCCACCTATCGCGGCTTTCTTGCCCTGGTGAAGGGCGGCATCGTGTCGATGCTCTTCGTCGTCTTGGCGCTCTACTGCTTCATCGAGGCGCACAACTCCATTCTCGGCGTGGTGCTGCTGCTGCTTTCGGTCATTGTGCCGGCTGGCATGTCGATGATGGGCCGCCGCCGCTGACGGCGAAGCCTGGCGGCGCCCCATCGCGGGCGCCGTGCCCGGTTCGGGCGACCACCTGGAGACGTCCATGAAGATTGCAGTGTTGCGGGAGCTCGCCGAAGGCGAGACCCGGGTGGCGGCGACCCCGGAAACTGTCACCAAGTTCAAGGCGCTGGGCGCCGAAGTGGCGGTCGAGGCAGGGGCAGGGGCACTGGCCCGCATTCCCGACGCCGACTATGTTGCCGCCGGTGCCACCGTCGGCAGTGCCGCGACGACCATCGAGGGCGCCGATATCGTCCTCAGCGTCCGCCGCCCGAAGGCTTCGAGCCTCAACGGCGTGAACCCCGGTGCGCTGGTCATCGGCACCATGGACCCCTACGGCAACGAAGCCGAGATCGCGTCGCTCGCCAAGGCAGGCGTCACCGCCATCGCCATGGAGTTCATGCCGCGCATCACCCGGGCGCAGGTGATGGACATCCTCTCCTCGCAGGCCAACCTCGCCGGCTACCAGGCGGTGATCGATGCCGCGCAGGTGTTCGATCGCGCCATGCCGATGATGATGACCGCCGCCGGCACGATTCGCCCGGCCAAGGTGTTCGTCATGGGCGCCGGCGTCGCCGGGCTGCAGGCCATCGCCACGGCTCGTCGTCTCGGCGCAGTGGTGACGGCGACCGACGTGCGCGCCGCCGCCGCCGAGCAGGTCGCCTCGCTGGGCGCCAAGTTCATCATGACCGATGCGCTCAAGGACGCGTCCGGCACTGGTGGTTATGCCCGCGAGCTGACCAAGGACGAGCAGGCGGCGCAGGCCGAACTCGTCGCCGGCCATATCGCCAAGCAGGACATCGTCATCACCACGGCCCTGATCCCCGGCCGCCCGGCGCCAAAGCTGGTGTCGAAGGCGATGGTCGAATCGATGGCGCCCGGCTCGGTGATCGTCGACCTCGCGGCCGAACGCGGCGGCAATGTCGAGCTGACGCAGCCCGGCAAGGTGGCGACCACCGCCAACGGCGTCACTATCCTCGGCTACACCAACATGGCCGGGCGCCTCGCGACCTCGGCCAGCCAGCTCTACTCGCGCAACCTCAGTTCCTTCCTCGAGACGTTGATCGACAAGAAGGAGAAGACGCTGGCCGTGAACTGGGACGACGAACTGGTGAAGGCCACGGTGCTCACCCGCGACGGCGCCATCGTGCACCCCAACATCAAGCTCGACGCGGCGACCGCCGCTCCGGCTCCGGCCGCCAAGCCCGCGGGTCCGCCGGCCAAGACGGCGCCGGTTTCCAAGACTGCTCCGGTGGCGCCCAGGATCGAGGTGGCCGCGGCAGCCGTTCCGGCCGAGCCGATCAAGAAGGCTCCGGCCAAAAAGACTGCTGCTGCCGAGGCTGCCCCGGTTGCCGCCAAGGCCCCGGCAAAGCGGGCCGCCAAGCCGGCCGCTCCCGCCGAGGCAAAGGCCGCTCCGGCCAAAAAGCCCGCCGCCAAGAAGCCTGCTGCTCCCAAGGGGACGACGTAAATGGAATTCGTCTCGCACCTCTCGATCTTCGTGCTCGCCATCGCCGTCGGCTACTACGTGGTCTGGAGCGTCACTCCGGCGCTGCACACGCCGCTGATGGCCGTCACCAACGCCATCTCCTCGGTGATCGTGGTCGCGGCGCTGCTCGCCGTAGGCGTGCAGCTCGCCACCGATGGCAACTGGATCTCGAAGCTCTTCGGCTTCCTCGCGCTCATCCTCGCTTCGGTGAACATCTTCGGCGGCTTCCTCGTCACGCAGCGCATGCTGGCGATGTACAAGCGCAAGGATCCCGCGGCCAAGAAGGCGGGGAGCCACTGATGTCGTTTTTCCACCGGATCGCGGCTGCCCTGCTGCTCGTCGCCGCGCTCGGCGGTGGTGCGCTGGCGCAGTCGATCTCGCCGCCGAACGGGGTCGACGCCGGGCAGTACTTTGCCCTCGTGGCCCGGGTCGACAGCTTCGATGCCGCCATGAAGGCCAGCGACATGGCCACCGTCATGAGCGTCATTCCGCCCAAGGTGCTCGACCAGATCGCCGCGCAGTACAACGTCACCACCGAGCAACTGGTCGAGGCCGCGCAGCAGCAGATCGACGCCGCAATGGCCGATATCAAGCTGGTGTCATTCGGCATGGACCTCGAGAACAGCGACTTCTTCACGCTGCCCGACGGTACGCACTACGCCCTCATCCCCACCGAAACGGTGATGGACCTGGGCGAGGCCGCCGGCAAGATGCGCGCCAAATCCACCACGCTCGGCGTTCTCGACGGCGACAAGTGGTACCTGGTGCGGGTCGAGGATCCGCAGCAGGTCGCGATCTTCAAGCAAGTCTACCCCGCCTTTGCCGATGTGACTTTCCCCACCGGCAGCATGGAGCCTGTGACCGAATGAGTGACGCCATCCTGTCACCGCTCTTCCAGATCCTCGCGGGTCTCAGCTTCGCGACGATCCTCGCGGTGCGCTTTCTGGCGCCGGCCGCCCTGAAGCCGCTGTGGGGCCGGGTCGCGGCGTTTGCGCTCATCCTGATCGCGCTGGGCAACCTGCTGCTCTCATTTGCTGCGCGCGGCACGCTGTCGCGCAACGCCGAACTGTTTGCGCTGGGCGGGGCTAGTTTCTTCGCCGCCGCCATCCTCATTTTTGTGGCGCTGCTGATTGCGGCGCGCCAGTCTGCAGTGGTGACCAAATGATCGACGCCAGCCTCGCCGCGGTTCTCTACCTGGTCTCGGGCGTCCTCTTCATCCTGGCGCTTCGCGGGCTGTCGAGCCCTGCCTCGGCCCGCCAGGGCAACACATTCGGCATGGTGGGGATGGGCATCGCCATCGTCACCACGCTGCTGGTTGCCGGCGTGTCCGACTGGGTGAGCTGGGTTCTCATCATCGGCGGCCTCGGTATCGGCGGCGGCATCGGCGCGGTGCTCGCCCGCCGGGTCAAGATGACCGACATGCCGCAGCTCGTCGCCGCCTTCCACTCGCTGGTCGGCCTCGCGGCGGTGTTCGCAGCCGCTGCCGCGCTCTATGCGCCGGAAGCCTTCGGCATCGGCACGCCGGGCCATATCCACGCGCAGGCGCTCATCGAAATGAGCCTCGGCGTCGCCATCGGCGCCTTCACATTCACCGGCTCGGTCATCGCGTTTGCCAAGCTCAACGGCAACATGAGCGGCAAGCCGATCCTGCTGCCGTCGCGCCACCTGATCCACATCGGCCTCGGCGTGCTGCTGGTGGTGCTGGTCTGGCTGTTCGCGACCACGGCGGAGCCGATCTGGTTCTGGCTCATCGTCATCGTCGCGCTGGTGCTGGGCGGGCTGATGATCATTCCGATCGGCGGTGCCGACATGCCGGTGGTCGTCTCGATGCTCAACTCGTACTCGGGCTGGGCGGCGGCGGGCATCGGCTTCACGTTGGGCAACACGGCGCTGATCATCACCGGCGCGCTGGTGGGCTCGTCAGGCGCCATCCTCAGCTACATCATGTGCAAGGCGATGAACCGCAGTTTCATCTCCGTCATCCTCGGCGGTTTCGGTGGCGATGCCGCTGCTGCCGCCTCGGGCGAGGAAGAGACGCGGCCAGTCAAGCAGGGCTCGGCAGACGACGCCGCCTTCATGATGAAGAATGCCGGCAAGGTCATCATCGTGCCCGGTTACGGCATGGCCGTCGCCCAGGCCCAGCACGCGCTGCGCGAAATGGCCGACCAGCTGAAGGCCGCCGGCGTCGAGGTGAAGTACGCCATCCATCCCGTGGCGGGCCGCATGCCCGGCCATATGAACGTGCTGCTCGCCGAAGCCAATGTGCCCTATGACGAGGTGTTCGAACTCGAGGATATCAACTCCGAGTTCGCGCAGGCCGACGTCGCCTTCGTCATCGGCGCCAACGACGTGACCAACCCCGCCGCCAAGACCGACAAGACCTCGCCGATCTACGGCATGCCGGTGCTGAACGTCGAGGACGCAGGCACCGTGCTGTTTATCAAGCGCGGCATGGCCGCGGGCTACGCCGGCGTGCAGAACGAGCTGTTCTTCCGCGACAACACCATGATGCTGTTCGGCGACGCCAAGAAAGTCACCGAAGATATCGTCAAGGCGCTGGGGCACTGAGCCTCGATCGAAGGTAGAAAGGGCCGCTGTTCAGGCGGCCCTTTTCATGGCTCACGCCGCAGCCCGCTCACCCGCCGGACGCCGCCGCAACATCGCTGTGGTTACCGCTGGCGGCTGATAGTTGGCTTCGTTGATGCCGACGTCGAGGCCGGGGGGCGCGATGGCATCGATCCGGTCGAGCACCTCGTCGGTGAGCCGCAGTTCGGCGCCGGCCAGCAGGTCGTCGAGTTGCTCCATGGTGCGCGGTCCAAGGATGGCCGAGGTCACGCCCGGATGCGCCATCACGAAGGCCATCGCCATGTGGGTCAGCGACATGCCGGCCTCGGCCGCCAGCGGCAACAGCGCCTCCACCGCGTCGAGGCTGCGTTCGTTACTCATCTGTTTCGGCATGACCTTCGCCCGCAGCGAGTCCGGCAGCGGCTGGCCCTTGCGATAGCGGCCGGTCAGCATGCCCTTCGAGAGCGGGCTCCATACCATCACCCCCATTCCGTAGCGCTGCGCCGTTGGCAGCATGTCGCGCTCGATGCCGCGATCGAGGATGGAATAGGGCGGCTGCTCGGTGCGGAACCGCGCCAGCCCGCGTTTCTCGCTCACCCACTGCGCCTCGACAATCTCGGAGACCGGGAATGTCGATGAACCGATTGCCCGCACCTTGCCGGCGCGGATCAGGTCGGTCAGCGCCCCGAGCGTCTCTTCGATATCGGTGTCCGGCACCGGCCGATGCAGTTGGTAGAGGTCGATATAGTCGGTCCGAAGCCGCTTCAGCGAGCCTTCCACCGCCTGCACGATCCAGCGACGCGAGCCGCCCTGCCGGTTCGGATCCTCGCCCATCGGCGCGTAGAACTTCGTCGCCAGCACCACCTTGTCGCGCCGCCCCTCGAGTGACTTGCCGACGATCTCTTCGCTTTCGCCGTTCGAATAGCGGTCGGCCGTATCGATGAAATTGATCCCGGCGTCGAGCGCCTTGTGGACGATGCGAGCGCCGTCCTCGTGATCGGGGTTGCCCAGCTTGCCGAACATCATCGCGCCCAGCGCGTAGGGGCTCACCTTGATGCCGGTGCGGCCCAGCGTGCGGTATTGCATGTCAGTCTCCTTGAGAAAATGAGGTGCCGCCCGTTGCCGCGAGGCGGCCCGGTACCATATAAACGGAACAGCATTCCGAATCTATATACGGAACAGTGTTCCGCTTACAAGAGGGCGTGAGAGAATTGACCACCGGTACGCCCGGCGATACCGCGCGCCGCGCGCCGCGCGCCGACGCACAGCGCAATCTGGATGCGCTGGTTGCCGCCGCCAGGACGGTGTTTGTGCGTTCCGGCGTCGATGCGCCGGTGCGAGAGATCGCGGAGGAGGCCGGGGTAGGGGTCGGCACGCTCTACCGGCACTTTCCGCAGCGCGCCGACCTCGTGGTCGCCGTGTTCCGTGATGCCGTCGATGCTGCCGCCGACGCGGCCCCTGTGCTTGCCGCCCAGTATCCGCCGGCAGAAGCGGTGGCGCAGTGGATGCAGCGCTTCGTCGATTTCATCGGCACCAAGCGCGGAATCGTTGCCGCCCTGCATTCGGGCGACCCGGCCTTCGCAGCGCTGCCTGCCTATTTTAGCGAACGATTCCATCCGGCGCTCAAGGGGCTGCTCGATGCCGCAATCAGTGCGGGCGAAATGCGCCCCGGCATCGACCCCACCGACCTGCTGACCGCGGCAGCCAACCTCGCCCACGGCGACGTGGAGCAGGGCCGCCGGATGGTGGCGCTGCTGGTCGATGGGTTGCGGCATGGGGTGAAGGGCTGACGACTGTCGTCGCCAGGGTCGATCTGTCTCACCCCCCCCCCTTGACCTCAACTTCACTTGAGGTCGTATCCATCCCCCTATCCGCAATCGGACCCGGCAGTCATGGACCTCACCTTCAACCTTCTCCTCGTCGTGCATCTCGCGGCCTTCGGGCTCGGCATCTCCACGACGTTCGTCGCGCCCATCATTGGCTCGCGTCTGCCAAAGGCGCCGCCCGAGGCGCGGCCGGCGCTTGGCGGCATCCTCGCCCGGCTTACGCTCAACGCCCGCGTCGCCATGGGTCTGCTGCTCGTCACCGGCATCGCCCTTGTGCTGGTGCGCTATGGCAGCTTCGAGAACCTCAGCCCGTGGTTCTACGTGAAGATGGGCCTCGTCGCCTTCGTCCTCGTCATGATGATCCTCGGCATCGTGCTCAAGCCCGGCACAATCAACCCGCGGCTCATGGGCTGGCTTACCCGGCTGTCGATGGCCGGCATCGTCATTTCGGCGGTCATGGCCTTCAACTGAGGCTCGTCGGCGGCGTATCGCCTTCCTCCCGCCTTTCGGCGCACCTATATCTTGCGAGGGTCGAGCCCGAGGGAGACACAAGCGGATGCGGGGACTGTGGCGCGAGTTCGTCGAGTTGTGGCGTGTCCTCGTCCTCGGTGCCTTCATTTCCGGTTTGCTGCTGTCGCCCAACGTCGCCGCCGCGGCCAAGATGGCCGAGCTCGCGACGCAGGGCGCTTTCGCTGAGATCCAGTTGCAGCAAGTCCCGCCCGGGCGCTACGCCACCGAGATCACCGCCGCGCTCGATGCCGGTGACGCGACGCTGGCCCGTTCGCTCGCCGCCCTGGCGATATCCCGCAACGTCGCCATCCCGCCAGAGCTGACGGCTCGCATCGCCAGCCTGCCGGCAGTCGATCTCGCCGCCACGCTCGGCGCCGGCTGGAACTGCGTGGTCAACGGCGATTTCGACAGCGAGGCCGGCTTCGCCTGTGTCGTCGCCACCGACATGACCGGCGTCGGCGACGTCCGCGACCTCGTCGGGGAAGGCGGCAAGTTCATCGCCGGGCAGCCGCTCGACTACTTCACCCTCGGCATTGCCAGCGTCGGGCTGGGGCTTACCGTCGCCACCTGGTCCAGCCTCGGCGGCGCCTTGCCGCTGCGGGTCGGCTCGAGCTTCGTCAAGGCCATGCACCGCGTCGGCAAGCTGCCGCCACGGCTCACGGCGCAGATCGTCCGGGCGCTCGAGCGCGGCATCGACCGTCCGGCGCTCGAGGAAGCGATCGGCCTCGCCACCTCGCTGCGCTTGGCCGAACTGGGCCGGCCGCTGTCGCGCGTCTTCAATCCGCGCAGCGTGCGCCTCGTCTCCAACCTGGCCGAGGATTTCGGCACCATCGGCAAGGCCGGTGGGGTCCGCGCCATGAAGCTCAGCGTCGAAGCTGCCGATAGCGCCGCGGATGTTCGCAAGCTCGCCCGCGTCGCCAATACCTATGGCGACCGCTTCGTCGGCGTGATGAAGCTGGTCGGCCGCGGCGCGCTGCGGCTGGGCCATCTGCTCTTCACCATCGCCGGCTGGCTCGTCGGCGCGGCGCTCTGGGTGTGGACCATGCTCACCTTCACCCTCAACGCCATCACCGGCACCGACCGCTTCTTCCGCCGCCGCGCCAAGGCCCGGCGGGCGCGGCGGCGCGAGCGGTTCAAGAGCCGCTCAGACACCGTTCTGGCGGCCGCCACTGGGATCCAGCGGTAACCTCGGTGTGCCTGCTTGTGAATCCGAGGGTTAGCCGCCACTTAGGGGGCAGGCACTGAAAGGAACCACGATGCCCCGCACGATCAAGGTCGACCTCTTCACCGACACCGTCTGCCCGTGGTGCCTTGTGGGTTCCGAGCGGCTCGACCAGGCCATCGCGGCGC
>Ga0123337_10002070_pt1 | contig 23704 bp, 19 predicted proteins | sample frozenSSSSmetaG_FD_89792 | JGI IMG/M metagenome (GOLD analysis project Ga0123337, IMG submission 89792) | Glacier valley bacterial and archeal communities from Borup Fiord, Nunavut, Canada, to study Microbial Dark Matter (Phase II) -... | ecosystem: Environmental > Aquatic > Freshwater > Ice >...
CATAAAAATATTTGAGTTTAACTATACGTCTTAATCTGTGATTCTTATTTTTTGTCTGAATCACAGATTTAAATGGATTGCGGGGATTTCACAAATTTTCTTTTTTCCTACTTCCGTTTAATCCTGTAATCTTCCTTAATCTGTGATTCTTATTTTTTGTCTGAATCACGGATTAAATGGAGTAAAAACAATCTCTACATATCAAGCACCTAATTTATTTAAACAAGAATTTGTATAAACCAAAGGTTTATACAAAGAACTAATTTATGCGTAACATCAGTTAATAATTATTTAATGCACTTATTAATTTATAAAATTATTTCTAAAATTTATTGAATTACACCCATTTGTATTTTTTCTTAAAATACCTTATTTATATTGCACATTTAAAATTTTATTTTAGATATGGATAAAAAAATACTTGCTATATATTATACCCAGTCGGGTCAAATGAGTGAAATAATAAATTCATTTACAAATCCTTTAATAGAATCTGGAGCCTCTGTTGAAAAAGTGATTATTGAACCTTTAGTAAATTATAATTTTCCATGGACAGGAAAAAGTTTTTTTGGAGTAATGCCTGATTGTGTATTGAGTGTACCTACTGAATTAAAACCATTTGGATTAAAAGAAAATAAATATGATTTAATAATCCTTGGTTATCAACCTTGGTTTTTATCTCCAAGCATTCCTTCAAATTCTTTATTACAACACCCCAGTTTCAAAAATATTTTAAAAGATACGCCTGTAATTACAATAAGTGAAGCGCGCAATATGTGGTTAAATGCATATGTGAGAGTGAGGAGTGCACTTAAGGAAGCAGGGGCTAACTTAGTTGGTAATATAGCGCTGATCGACAAAAATCCTAATGCCATAAGTTTTGTAACCATCTTTTATTGGATGCTAACCGGGAAAAAAGAAAGATTTTTAAATTTGTTTCCTAAACCTGGTGTAGCAGAAGAAGATATATATAATGCAAAAGACTTTGGTGAGATAGTAGTAAATCATTTACAAAATAATGATTGGCAAACCTTGCAGGAAAATCTATTAAATCATAAATCTGTGGTTATTAACTATAGTTTAATGTTTATTGAAGGGAAAGCTAAAATAATTTTTAATGTTTGGGCAAAAATTATTTCAAAAAGAAAAAATAAAGATGCCTGGCTTGTAGCATTTAAATATTATCTTTTTATAGCTCTTTTTTTAGCAGCTCCAATAGGTTTGACTATAGACGCTATATTTTTAAAACCATTTATGGGGAAAAGAATTAAAAGGAAGAAGGAATTTTATCTTCAATTAAATTAAAAGCTTTTTTATATTATTCCTATTCAATTTAATTCTCTCTAAAAAAAACAACTTTATCAGATTAGACCATAAACATTGTTTGAATTATTAAGGAAACTTTGAAATTGTACTTTTTCTTTAATTACTTTGTCAGTTAAATAAATATTTTTCAGTCGATAAAATTTTTTTTGCTTTTAAAAAAGACTGAAATAAATTATTGAACTGGCTTTTAAATGTATTTTGTACAAGTAATTATAAAATTTTAATGTCTATTAAACAGGTTTTTATTAATTCAACATCCGCATTTCTACCTAACGACCCAGTTCTAGTTGATGAAATGGAAACATATTTAGGTTTTATAAATAATAAACCTTCAAAATCAAAAAAAATAGTATTAAGAAATAATGGAATTAAAACCCGGTATTATGCTCTTAATAAAGAAGGTAAATCTACCCATACCAATGCCGAAATGACTTCTTTAGCTATAAGATCCTTATTTGGCAATGATCCGGAAAAATTAAAAAACATTCAATTACTTTCATGTGGTACTTCTTCACCCGATCAAATGATGCCAAGTCATGGCGTGATGACGCATGGATGGTTGCCAGAAGCTGATGGGATTGAAGTAGTATCACCATCAGGTGTTTGTTGTGCAGGTATGCATGCTTTAAAATATGCGTATTTAGCTATTAAAGCAGGTGAAGTAACTCAGGCAGTGGCTACAGGTTCTGAAAAATTTTCTGGTTTACTAGTTTCAGATGTTTTTGAAGAAGAAGCTCAAAAACTTATTGAATTGGATGAAAACCCTTTTATTTCTTTTCAAAAAGAATTCTTAAGATGGATGTTATCAGATGGTGCTTCGGCTTTTTTATTGTCTGACAAGCAAAATGAAAATGGTTTGAGTTTAAGAATTGAATGGATTGAAGGGGTTTCCTATGCAAATGAAATGGAAACATGTATGTATATGGGTGCAGAAAAACTACCGGATGGAACGCTTAAAGGCTTCATGGAGTATACACCTGAAGAAATTATGACAAAATCAATTTTTAGTATTAAACAAGATATTGGTTTATTAGGTGATAACATTGTGCCTTTAGGAGGAAGAAAAATAAAAGAAATATTTGATAAAAAAGGTTTAAAAATGTCTGATGTTGATCATTTTTTACCTCATATTTCAAGTGATTTTTTTAGAAGTAAAATTTATGATATGATTGAATTTTATGGAGGTGGTATCCCTTACGAAAAATGGTTTATGAATTTATATACAGTTGGTAATGTGGGTGCCGCATCTGTCTATTTAATGGTAAATGAATTATTTAATAATGGAAAATTAAAAAAAGGGGAAAAAATTCTTTTACTTGTACCTGAAAGCTCTAGATTTTCTTATATGTACTCTTTATTAACAGTTGTATAAGAGAATGTTGAGTAAATAAGTAAAAATTGAAGTTGAGTATAAATAAATATTCAAATGAAAAAGGAAAACGTTCCACAGGATTCGAGTGCGCTTGGAAGGCATACAAAAGAAATGTGCTATGCTATTGATGATTCAGGAAATTATACAACTGAACTTAGCACTGGTTGGGAAATTAAAGTTAACGCTTTAGATGTTGCTTGGGAGGATATTAAAAACCGAATTGCAGCCGCCAGGCAAAAAGTAATAAACAAAGAAGCCAGCCCCATTTTATTTTTTATGGAATACAGATTGATGGATATAAAAATTTTATCGGCCTATACTGGATTTTGGCAATGGCAAATAAAAAACCATTTAAAAGCCAATGTTTTTGAAAAATTATCTGATAAAAAATTACAAAAGTATGCTGAAGCTTTTAATATAAAAACAGAAGATATAAAACAAATGAAAACTGATGAAGATTGATTTTGAACATCGTCAGTCAGCTCATTGTGAGTCGGGTGTTACGAGTAATTTACTAAGTAAGAATACACAAAATAAAATTACTGAACCACTAGCTTTCGGTATCGGCCAAGGCTTATTTTTTGTTTATATTCCCTTTATAAAAATAAACAACGGACCTGCATTTGCTTTCAGAACCATGCCAGGTTTAATTTTTCAAAGAACTTGTAAGGCATTAGATATTCCAGTCGTTCGCAAAAAATTTAATTCAAAAGAGCAAGCAGTCAATTTTTTAAATTCTCAATTAAATGCAGGCAACCCTGTTGGTTGTCAGGTTGGCGTATATTACTTACCTTATTTTCCTAAAGAATACCGTTTTCATTTTAATGCCCATAATATAATTGTATTTGGCAAAGAAAATGATAATTACCTGATAAGCGACCCAATAATGGAAACTGTAACCACTATGACATCTTATGAATTGGAACGCGTAAGGTTTGCAAAAGGTGCTTTAGCCCCAAAAGGACAAATATATTATCCGGAAAATAATAAAATAATTACCGACGATCAAATAAAAAAAGCAATTAAAAAAGGTATTAAAAAAAATGCTTTTAATATGTTATCTATCCCTGGCAATATAGCGGGCGTAAAAGGAATAAAATATACTGGTAATAAAATTAAAAAGTGGAGAGATAAATTGGGTTTAGAAAAAGCAGGTTTATACTTGGCTCAATTAGTAAGGATGCAGGAAGAGATTGGCACTGGAGGCGGTGGTTTTAGGTATATGTATGGTGCATTTTTACAACAAGCGTATCATTATCTTCCAAAAAATGATGAGTTATTAGAAATTTCAAAAAAAATTACTTCTGCTGGAGATCTTTGGCGCAATGCTGCGGTTCAAGCTGCAGGTATTTATAAAGGAAGGTTAGGGTCGCAAGCTGATTTTGATATGATGGGAGATTTTTTATTTGAAATTTCGGAAATTGAAAAAAAAGCTTTCACTGATTTACAGAAAATAAAATGGCATGAATAATATTGCTGTTGACATTGAAAATGTAAGTTTTCGTTATTCAGCGAATGCAACTTCAACCTTATCAGAAATAAATTTAAAAATTTCTGAAGGCGAAAGTTTTGGTTTATTTGGCCCCAATGGTGCAGGAAAAACCACTTTGATGAGCCTGATGACAGGTTTAATTTCAGCAGACAAAGGGAGTATAAAACTTTTAGGAAGAACGATAGGAACCAAAAAAAAAATTATAAATCGTTTTTTTGGTTTTGTACCTCAAGATTTTTCTTTTTATCACGAACTTTCAACAGTCGAAAATTTAGAATTTTTTGGAGCATGGGCAGGATTGAATTCCAAAGAAATTAAATCCAGAACAGAGGAATTACTGAAAATTTTAGGTTTAGTTGATGTTAAAGACAAGCAAGTGCAAAACTTTTCTGGTGGAATGAAACGAAGAGTTAATCTTGCTATTGGCGTAATTCACAAACCTCAAATATTATTTTTGGATGAACCAACTGTGGGGGTTGATGTACAAGCACGACATGCTATAATTGATTATCTAAAAGATATAAATAAACAAGGAACAACTCTCATTTATACCTCCCATTTATTAAGCGAAGCAGAAGAACTTTGCGACCAGATTGCTCTTATTGATAATGGAAAGATTATTGTGCAAGGTGATTTGAAAGAATTAATTAAAAAAAACGGTCATGAAAACCTGGAAAATTTATTTTTAGATTTAACAGGTAAAGATTACAGAAATTAATGTTCAAGCTCTGGTCAACCATATTAAAAGATGTAAGAATCCTGCTTCGTGATAAAGTAGGAATATTACTCATGTTTATTATGCCTGTTATTCTAGTGATTATTGTAACCAGCATTCAAAACAGTACTTTTCAATTAATTAATAAAAATAAATTATCCATTTTAATTTGTAATAAGGATAAAGGCTTATTGAGTGAACAATTTATATTAGCTATTGATAAAATTGGATTGTTTAAAGTTGATCAACTCTCCAAAAATGCAGATGAGATAATGATTAATGATCAAATGCATAGATTTGATGCACTTTTAACAATAATAATCCCTACAAATTTCTCAAATGAAGTAAAAGCAAAAGCAAAAAATTCCTCCGGAAAAGCATTAAAAGGTTTTGGTTTGCAAAGCGATTCATTAATTGAAAATAAATTAAGTGTCTCCCCTCTTACACTTTATTACAATCCTATCATTGAAGAATCTTTAAAATATTCAGTTCAAGGTGCTTTAGGAAGCGCATTGCAACTTGTAGAAACCCGAGAAACTCTGAGAAATCTTTATTTTTCAATTAATGAAAAACCCCTTCCAGAAAAACTGGAAAATGAAATGCTAAATAACCAGACAAAAATAAATACGATTCCTACTTCACACAATGGAAATAAAATTGTACCCAACGCCACGCAACATAATGTACCAGCATGGACAATATTTGCTATGTTTTTTATCGTAATGTCATTAGGAGGAAATGTGGTTCGTGAAAAAATTAGTGGAAGTTTTATAAGATTAAAAACATTACCTACCAGTTATTTAGTAGGTTTATTATCAAAACAAATTACATATTTAATGGTAACCATATTGCAAGCTTTTGTAATTTTTTCTATTGGCGTATGGTTGTTTCCATTTATTAATTTACCAGCTTTGCGTTTACCAAATGATATTGCAGGTTTAATACTTGTAACATTTATTTGTGGTTGGTGTGCAGTAAGTTATGCTATTTGCCTGGGTACTTTTGCACAAACACAAGAACAAGCCAATGGGTTTGGTGCAGTTTCAATTGTAATTCTTGCGATTGTTGGTGGTTTAATGGTTCCTAGTTTTGCTTTACAAGGTGCATTTAAAACAGTTATAAACTTTTCACCTTTGCATTGGTGCCTGGAAGCTTATCAGGGTTTGTTTTTAGAAGGAGGTAAATTGAAAGATGTGATTCCAAACCTAATACCTTTGATGGTGATAACTTTATTATTACAATTTATTACAATTTTGGGCTTGAAGAGAAAAAATTTAATATAAAATCAAATGGAAAAAGAAGAGTTAAAAGAACAATTAAAAGGTCAAATAATTAAATTTTTAAATTTAGATAAAACAACGGATCAAATAAAAGACGACGAACCTTTATTTGGCGAAGGGTTGGGTTTAGATTCTATTGATTCACTTGAACTAATAGTATTATTGCAAAGGGAATATGGTATAGTAATACAAGATCCAAAGGAAGGGCGTAAAATATTAGTGGATGTAAATACCATGGCCGATTATATTTTAAATTTTAAAGGCACACAAACTTTATAAATTGAGCAAGATTGTAGTAACAGGGATGGGCATAATAAGTGCTATCGGACATTCTGTAAGTGAAAATCACAACTCACTAATTAATAATCTTTCTGGAATATCTTTATCAGACAATTTTCCATCAAAATATTCAGGAATTTTACCTTTAGCAAAAGTTTCGCTCACAAACGAAGACTTAAAAGAAAAATTGAATATAACTGATGCAGGGATTACCCGCACTAGTTTGTTAGCACATTATGCATTTAAAAAAGCGCTGAATGATGCAAATCTATCTCATCAAGATTTAGTTTCTCCAAAAACTGCATTAGTAGGTGGCACAACAGTAGGAGGAATGTCATTAACAGATGAATTATATCGGGATTCGAAAGGAAACGGAACAGATAAAACATTTCTATCATCCTACGATTTTGCTTCGGTTTTTTTAAGTATTCAACATCATTATAAAATGATGGGAATCGTTAATACAATTAACACTGCTTGCTCTTCTTCAGCTAATGCAATAATGTATGGTTGTAGATTAATAAAAAATGGATTTGCAAATAAAGTAATAGTAGGAGGGGCTGATAGCCTTTCTAAATTTACAATAAATGGTTTTAATGCCTTGCGTATTCTTTCTAATGAAAATTGTATACCCTTCGATAAAAATAGAAAAGGCTTAAATTTGGGAGAGGGAGCAGCATTTTTGGTTTTGGAAAAAGAAGAAGATGCCTTAAATAAAAAAGTTTATGCTGAAATAAGTGGCTACTATAATTCGAATGATTCTTTTCATCCTTCATCTTTATCTGAGCAAGGTGATGGACCTTTTTTATGTATGGAAGGAGCGTTAAAGCTTGCCAAGCTTAATCCAAATCAAATTGATTTTATAAACGCACATGGAACTGGAACAGAAAATAATGATGAATCGGAAAGCAGGGCAATGATTAATTTATTTAAGAATGTGCCCGATTTCGCTTCGACAAAATCTTATACCGGCCACACCCTTGGTGCTGCAAGTGCCTTAGAAGCTGTTTATAGTATTTTAAATATTAAATATCAAGAAGTATATAAAAATATTGGATTTGAAAATGCTATTGAAGTTACAGGTTTAATCCCCATTTTATCAAATAAAAAAACTTCTATTAATCATGTTATGTCAAATTCTTTTGGTTTCGGAGGGAATTGTACTTCATTAATTTTCTCAAAATTATAAGAATATGTTTTACATTAACGATACCGTTTGCATATCCCCTCAAAACACATTTTCTGATATTAATATTGAAATTCTTAAAGAATCAGAAAATAATTTTTTAAAAGCTTTAGAACCCATTTATGATGGCTTGCCTCACAATGCCTTGCGTAGAATGAGCAAAAGTGTGCGTATTGCTTTAGGTGCAAGCTTATTATTACTTGAAAGAAATACCCAAACCTACGAAGGAATTATTATTGGAAGCGGTAATGGATCGATGGAAGAAACAGGAAAGTTTTTAGACCAACTTATTGAATACAATGAGGGTATGCTAACCCCCGGAAATTTTGTTCAAAGTTCACCCAATGCCATAGCAGGACAAATAAGTTTGCTTACAAAAAATAAAAATTACAATATCACGCATGTTCACAAAGGCTTGGCTTTCGAAAATGCCATGTTGGATGTTGCTATGCTACTAAAAGAAAATCCATCAAATCATTATTTAATGGGTGGGGTTGATGAAACATCATCTTATCATTATCAATTGGACGATCAGGAAGGATGGTATAAAAACGAAACCATTTCTAACAACCATTTATATGAAACTGGTTCTGAAGGAAGTATTGCTGGTGAAGGAGCTGCAATGTTTATATTAAGCAATAATAAAGATAATTCTTTAGCGAAGCTACAATCATTTACTACTGTTCACACGAGTGATAAACAAGTGGTGAAGGAAAAAATCCAACAATTTTTATCTATTAATTTACCTCCTGAAGAAAAAATTGATTTATTTATAAGTGGAGAAAACGGAGATGAGAGATTATTAAAATATTACTTGTCTTGCGAGAACCTTTTAGAAAATGAAATTGCAAGTGTAAGATTTAAACACATGAGTGGAGAGTATTCAACTGCTTCAGCTTTTGCCCTTTGGTTGGCTTGTAATGTATTAGGTAGAAAAATTTCAATACCAAAACATTGTTTTAAAAATAAAACTTCTGAAGAAAATTATAAAAATATATTAATTTATAATATCTATAAAGGCGAACAACATAGCTTAATGTTGGTGAAAGAATTAGATTAAGTTTTTATTTAATAGTGGAAACTTATTCTATTATATCTTGAGATCATATTTTATTTAAAAGTTAATTTATCCCCCATCTCAATTCATTTCCAATTAATCTTTAAGTATATATTTATTAACGTCTATACTCGTAATAATAAAAAACGATGAGTGAAAATAAATTATACCTTATTTTTTCATTCTCAAATAAACTAATGCTGTAATATTATTTTTGAATTTAATTTAAATATCAAAATATCGATATCAGTATATTCATAATTTTAGTTTTGATTATAAATTTTAAAATATGAAAAAAGGAAATTTTTAAAATAAAAATAGATATTTCACAATAATTTTTATTTGTTTTTAGCAGTCATTTGCATTATGCTTAATTCTTTATTAATTTTGTAAAGAAAATGTAGGTTGTTGAAAGGGGAAACACCAACCCCTTTTTTGTTTTGTAGGGTATGCAATTAAAAGAAAAGATTGAAGAGATAGTTTCAGAGCGCTTGAGTGAAGAGTATTTTATCGTTGAAATAATTATTGGAGGCATAAAAATTAAGCCAAAAATAACAATATTGTTGGATGGTGATAATGGAATAACGATCGATTATTGTGCTGAAATAAGCAGGAAAGTGGCCAATGAAATTGAGGAAAAGAATATAATTGATACTGCTTACACTTTAGAAGTTTCTTCACCAGGCATCGATTTCCCATTAAAATTCCATCGCCAGTATAAAAAAAATATCGGGAGGAAATTGGAGATTGAGTTAATTGACGGAAATATAAAAACCGGAAAACTTGAAGAAGTAAACGAAGGTATTTTGTATTTGTCGGCTGATAAAAAAAAGAAAGCAATCGAAGAAACTGTTAAACAAGAAATTAAATTGGAGGAAATAAAAAAAGCGGTTGTAATTATATCGTTTGGAGATTGAAATTCTTTTTTAGCAAGTCCAATATTAAATTTCTATAATATCCAATAAGAGTAACTCAGAGTATAAATTTGAATGATTTATGAATAGCAACAGTATATTAGTTGAATCGTTTGCCGAAATTCTTCGTCTAAAAGGAGTTGATCGCCCAACAATGATCAGGATACTGGAAGATGTTTTCCGTACCATGATTCGCAAACAATATGGCACTGACGAAAATTTTGATGTCATTATCAATGGAGAAAATGGCGATTTAGAAATCTGGAGGTTCCGCGAAATAGTAGATGATAATTCAGAAGATATTTGGGATGCGGATAAAATCCCATTTGCAGAAGCAAAAAAAATTGAAGCTGATTTTGAAGTAGGGGAGCAGGTTGCTGAAGAGGTTAAATTAAATGCATTTGGAAGAAGAATTATTCAAACTGCCAGGCAAACCTTAATTCAAAAAATGAAGGATTTGGAAAAAGAAAAGTTTTTCCAAAAATATAAAGACATGGTTGGTGAAATTATTGTTGCTGAAGTGTATCAGATATTGGCACGCGAGGTAATATTAATTGACGACGATAATAATGAACTTAGTTTACCAAAAAATGAACAAATTTCTAAAGACAGGTTTAGAAAAGGTGATACTGCAAAATCTATAGTAAAGCAGGTGGAAATGGTAAACGGAACGCCAAAAGTTATTTTATCACGTACTTCACCAGTATTTTTAGAAAGATTGTTTGAACAAGAAGTACCTGAAATTTATGATGGCTTAATAACTATTAAAAAAGTAGTTCGTGAGCCTGGCGAAAGAGCAAAAGTTGCAGTTGAATCTTATGATGATAGGATTGATCCTGTTGGAGCTTGTGTTGGAATGAAAGGTTCACGTATTCATACAGTTGTAAGAGAACTAAACAACGAAAATATTGATGTAATCAATTATACCGATAATCTTGAGCTGTATATTGCAAGAGCATTAAGTCCTGCAAAAATCGGGAATGTTAAAATTGATGAAGATGAAAACAGGGTTTCAGTTTATTTAAAACCTGATCAAGTTTCTTTAGCAATTGGTAAGGGAGGTCAAAATATAAAACTTGCAAGTAGGTTAGTTGGTTTAGAAATAGATGTATTCCGCGATTCATTAGAAGGAGAAGATGATGAAGATATCGATTTATCAGAATTTGATGATGAAATTGAAGATTGGGTAATTGAAGAACTTCGAAGAGTTGGTTTGGATACAGCAAAAAGTGTTTTAGCGAAGAGTAAAGAAGATTTAGTTAGAATGACGGAGTTGGAAGAAGAAACAATAACAGAGATATTAAATATATTAAATCAGGAATTTGAAGCTTAGTTCCACTTTAAAGGAACTAAAGGTTACTTTTTATTTTTACATGTATAAAAGCAATTCAGTCTGTCTTTAGGTTTTTTTGTTTTGAGTAATGAATTAATTAAAGTTTTTAACTTAAAAAAAACCTGGTTAAACAAAGAAGACCATTTTTAAAATAATTTATGATAGAGGAAAAAATGATAAGATTAAGCCAGGCAGCCAGGCAACTCAACGTTGCTATAAGCACCATTGTGTCTAGCTTGTCGGTAAAGGGCTTTAAGGTTGATAATAATCCAAATACCAAGATATCTACTGAGCAATATAACATGCTTGCTAAGGAGTTTAAATCTTCGGCAATGGAAAGAAAAGAAGCCACAAATCTTACCATTAAAAAGCATTCTGAAAATGTAGTTTTTGATTCAAATCATAATAATAATTTTGATAAAAAAGATAACGAGGTTGAAGAAGATTTTTTTATACCGGTTCCAGTTCCTATTGTCGAAAAAGAACCACAAATTAATAAAAAGGAAGAAATAGTTGTTGAAGAAGAGAAGCCTAAAGCAGAGCCAGAGACAATTGAAATTTCTGCTCCAAAAGTTCAGGGTCTAAAAATTTTAGGTAAAATAGATCTTAATGCTAAAAAATCTAATCCTGTTCAAGAGAAAAAGGTAGTTATCAATAACATAAACGGCGATGAAAGCAAAGAAACTTCAAATAACCCTGAGAATGAAATTAAAACAGAGTCGATTGGAGAAAAGAACAATGATGAGCCGAAAAAGGATTTTATAAAGGTTGAAAAAAATATAGAGGAAAAAGAAATTAAAGATATTCCATTAGTTGCTGAAGATAAGCATACAAAAGAGAATGTTAATGTTGAGGATGTTTCAAATAAAAATATTGAAACAAAGGTTTCAGAAAAGCAAACTGATCAAAAAGTTAAAAACGAAGTAAAAAAAGAAACTATTGAGGAAACACCTGTTGTTGAAAATCCGATTGTAAATGAAGTTTCTGATAATGAATCAGATGATGGTTTACCAAGCGAGGTTGTAAGAGCAAAAGGTGAAACACTCAAAGGGTTAACTGTACTTGGTAAAATTGTTCTTCCAGTAAAAGCAAAAGGAGTTAAGATTGAAGAGGAAAGTGATGCCAGTAAAAAGCGCAAACGGAAGCGCAAACGAATGAAGGTTGATAATAAACCTGAAGGAGTAAAAGATACAAATACATCTACTACAACTTCAACGCCAGTAGGTCAAAGAACAAATACAGGTAATAATGTTAACCGTACAAATACTGGTAACAATCAACGCACTAATACAAATAATACTAACAGAACAAATACAACAGTTAATACAAGATTAAGCACAAATAATACTACAACTGGTAATAATACCAATACTAACAGACCTGTAAATACATCAACCACATCAAATACAACCGCAGGTGGAACAGGTGGAACAAATAGTACTGCTAACAAAAGTGGTTTTAGAGATAACAAAAAGAAAGGCAAATCATTTGAACAGATTTCTTCAAAAGAAATTCAGGGTAATATTAAGTCTACCCTTGCTAAAATGGGTACAAATAAAGGTACCGGAAAATCAAAAAGATCAAAATTTAATCGTTCAAAAGACGATAATTCTGATTCAGAAGCAGGAGAAATCAAATTATTAAAAGTGACAGAATTTATTTCCGCTAGTGATATGGCTGTTTTAATGAATGTTTCAATCAATGAAGTTATTTCTACCTGTTTAAGTTTAGGAATGTTTGTTTCTATAAATCAGAGATTAGATGCTGAAGCCATTACTGTAATTGCTGATGAATTTGATTATGCAGTCGAATTTATTTCTGCAGAAGATGAAATAGAAGCACCAATCGGTCAAGTTGATACTGAAGAATCACTTATTACGCGCGCACCAATTGTTACCATAATGGGTCACGTTGACCATGGTAAAACATCGCTTCTTGATTATATTAGGAAATCGAAAGTAGCAGCAGGAGAAGCAGGAGGGATAACCCAACACGTAGGTGCTTATGATGTAGTTACCGAAACAAATAGAAGGATAGTTTTTTTAGATACTCCCGGTCACGAAGCATTTACAGCTATGCGATCAAGAGGTGCTAAAATGACGGATGTTGTGGTAATTGTAGTAGCGGCTGACGATAATGTTATGCCTCAAACAAAAGAAGCTATTAATCACGCTTTAGTTGCTGGTGTACCCATTATTATTGCAATAAATAAAATTGATAAAGCAGGTGCTGATCCTGAAAGAATTAGAAAGGAATTGGCTGAAATGAATATCCTTGTTGAAGAATGGGGTGGTAAATATCAATCTCAAGAAATTTCCGCAAAATCAGGTATTGGTATTTCTGAATTGTTAGAAAAAATATTACTTGAATCTGATATCCTTGACTTAAAAGCTAATCCTGAGAAAAAAGCTGTGGGAACTGTAATTGAGGCATCATTGGATAAGGGACGTGGATATGTTACAAACGTACTTGTGCAATCTGGTACTCTATATGTTGGTGATATTATTTTAGCAGGCTCACATTTTGGTAGAGTAAAAGCCATGATGGATCATAGAGGAAATCGATTAAAATCTGCGGTTCCTTCTACTCCAGTTCAAGTTTTAGGCTTAAGTGGTGCACCTCAGGCTGGTGATAAATTTAATGCAATGGATACGGAAAGAGAAGCAAGAGAAATTGCTACTCGCCGCGAACAAATTATTCGTGAGCAAAATATTCGTACTCGTAGGCATTTAACTTTAGAAGAAATTGGAAGGAGAAAAGCTTTAGGTAATTTTAGTGAATTAAATATCATTGTTAAAGGAGATGTAGATGGTTCTGTGGAAGCATTATCAGATTCTTTATTAAAACTGTCTACTGAAGAGATACAAGTAAATATTGTTCACAAAGGTGTAGGTGCAATTTCTGAATCAGATGTTACCTTGGCATCAGTTTCCGACGCCATTATTGTTGGTTTTCAAGTTAGACCAACAGTTAATTCAAGAAAAATTGCTGAACAAGAACAAATTGAAATACGTTTTTATTCAATCATTTACGACGCAATAAACGACGTAAAAGATGCAATGGAAGGAATGTTGGCTCCAAAATTAGAAGAAGCCATTCTTGGTAATATCGAAGTGAGGGATGTATTCAAAATATCTAAACTAGGTACAATTGCTGGATGTTATGTAACTGATGGTAATATAAAACGCAATAACAAAATTAGGGTTTTAAGAGAGGGTATAGTTGTACACACTGGTGATATCGATTCGTTGAAACGTTATAAAGATGATGTTAGTGAAGTTAAATTTGGTTTTGAATGTGGTATAAGCCTTAAAAGTTTTAACGATATTGAAGTTGGTGATACAATTGAAAGTTTCGAAATAAGGGAAATTAAACGAACCTTATAAATTCATTTAAAATATTTAAAAAAGCTGTCTGGTGTATATCAGGCAGCTTTTTTTGTTTAACAATATTTCATTTATATTTTTGGATTTTGTTTTTAAATGAATTCTTTCCAGATTATATTTATTTTTAAAAGTTTTTAGCCATGTTAAAAAAAATATTAATCAGTTTTTGTTTTATAATCATTTGTTTAATAATTATTATTTTATTTAACACAATTCGTTTTTCTTCCAAACAAATAAATGTAAGTTCTATTTCCATGGCAAATGTAGATAGCAGTGCCATCAATCATTTGCAAAATGCTATTCATTTTAAAACCATATCATTTTCCGATTCTTCAAAATTTGATTCAAATGAGTTTATTGGATTTAGAAACTTTTTAGAAAAAACTTTTCCTCTCGTTCATTCCAAATTAAAACGCGAAATAATAAATAAATACAGTTTATTATTTGAGTGGAGAGGGAAAAGTACTTATGCCAAACCAATTATTTTAATGGCACATCAAGATGTTGTACCCATCGAAGAAGAAACTTTGCAAATGTGGCAATCTGATCCATTTTCAGGATTGTTAAAAGATAATTTCATTTGTGGCAGGGGCTCTGTTGATGATAAAATTAATTTGATTTCAATTCTTGAAGCAACAGAAAGACTTTTAAAAGAAGGTTATCAACCCGAAAAAACAATTTATTTTGTATTTGGCCATGATGAAGAAATAAGTGGTATGAAAGGCGCAAAACCTATTGCAGAATTATTACAATCCAGAAACATAAAAGCAGAATTTGTGATAGATGAAGGAGGATTTATAACTAATAAAGAGGTTCCCGGAATGAAAAAACCTGTTGCCTTAATTGGAACAGCCGAAAAGGGTTATATGTCTATCGAGCTTTTAGTAAATATTAAAGGCGGACACTCCTCAATGCCTGCTAAAGAAACTTCTATTGATGTATTAAGTAAAAGCATCATCAAGCTTCGGAAAAAACCTTTCCCAGCACACTTCTCCGAATCTACTTTAGGTTTTATTGAAAATGTTGGACCCGAAATGCCTTTCATTCAAAAAATGGCTTTTGCAAACTTTTGGCTTTTTAAACCCCTTATTATAAATATTTACGAAAAATCAAATGGTGGAAATGCATTGATTCGAACTACAATTGTTCCTACAATATTAAAAAGTGGAATAAAAGACAATGTAGTTCCTTCAGTTGCTACTGCAGTTATAAATTTACGTATTTTACCAGGTAGCAATTCACAAGATATTTTAAAGCAGTTGAAAAATACAATCGATGATGATAGAGTTATTATTTCAACCATTGGTTATGTTCATGAACCTTCTAAAACTACAAACATCAATAGTCCTGGGTATAAAAAAGTTGTAAAAGTTATTCGTAGCAATATGGGAGGGACTATAACTACACCATTTTTAATGTTAGGCGCAACTGATTCAAGACATTTTAAAAATGTTTCCGAATCCATTTTAAAATTTAGTCCTATGGTTGATCCGATTGGATTTCATGGAATTAATGAAAAAGTAAGCGTGGATAGTTATAAAAGATGTATTGGATTTTATTATCAGTTGATGAAGGAATAATATTTGTATTAGGAGTTGTTAAATAAGATTTTGACGAAAACTATTGCAAAATAATTTACGTAAAATGATATTAAATATTACGTAAAACAATTAATTTTTAATGCTATGAATAATTTTATTTTTCGTTTAGCATTTTTTTTATTTTTATTTAACATTAAATCTTCTTTTTCTCAATCGCCAGGTGGTTTTTCTTCTAATCTTGTAGTTTGGTTAAAAGCAGATAAAGGAGTATATAAAGATGCCGGTACTAGTCCTGCATTGAACAATGACAATGTGCAACAGTGGACAAACTTAGCTCCACTTTCTACAAAAAACGCACTACAAACTGTTTCTTCAAGTCAACCATTCTTTAGTTCTTCAACATATAATTATAATCCTGTAATAAGTAATCCTGATAATGATCGGTTTATAACAATACCTGGTTTAAATCTAGCATCTAATGCATTGGGTGGCGGTGGCATTTTTGTAGTTTATAATTATAATGATATTAATCAACATAGTTACGCAAGCGGACCTTTATCAACAATGGTAATGACACCTGGTTCTGTTCAAGTTGGTAATGTAAATTTTAGTGGTAATGCAGCAGGTAATGGAAGTTTTATGGTTAAAATTTATAAAATTAATGGGATGGGCGATTCTCAGTTCTTTAATAATTTTTCAACAATTACTTCATCAATAAGTAAAAATACCACACCAAACATTCATACCTTATGGCAACCAGGTGGTTTAAATTCTCAATATATAATTGATGGAATTAATATGGGATCGTTTGACTCTAATATTAATTTTTTACTTTCTGATATTAATTTATTTAGGGGTTGGAGAAATGATTTTTCTCAGCAAAAACCATATTTTATGAATGGTAATATAGCTGAAGTGATCATATATACTGATGGTTTAACGACTGATATTGTTAATAAAATCGAAACCTATCTTTCAATAAAATATTCAATCGGTGTTAATCACAATTATATAAACATTTTAGGAAGTGTAATTTATGATATTTCAAGTTATAATAATGATGTAATGGTTGTTGGTCGAGAGATCGGTGAAGAGTTTCTTCAAAAACAATCACATACGATTGATGATATAACGAGAGTTTATTTATCTTCATTAATGCCTTCTAATCAATCCAATACTGGAGTTATTACTAATAATAACTCATATTTGGCTATTGGCCATAATGGAGGTTTAATGTGTTCTTCAAATGCAACAAAAACACAAGTCCCGCCAGAGATTATGAGCAGGTTGGATAGGCAATGGAAAGTAAGCAATTCAAATTTTATAGATCCATTTAATATGGATTTTGACCTTAATGGATGTTCAGATATTTCATTTAACAGTGTAAATGATTTAAGACTTTTGGTTGACGATGATGGAGATTTTACAAATGCAAAAGTATATTCAATCACTAATGGAATAACATTTTCTAAAATTGGGAGTGTAATAAGTGTTTCTAAAATTTCAAATCCACTTATTTCTTCAAACTCAACAAAATTTATAACACTTGCTACCAGTCCGCTTATTGCCTTACCTTTAGAATTATATGATTTTAAAGCAATATTAGAAAGCAAAAAAGTAAAACTATTTTGGTCTACAAAGGATAATAATTTACAAAGTTTTCAAATTGAAAAATCTTTCGATGGAAAAAATTGGTTTATAATTGATTCAGTAAAATTAAATGAATCTGATTTATTAAGGAATGAATTTTCATATAGTGACGAAAACCCTAGCAAAGGAATTAACTATTACAAGCTCACTTATAAACACGATAATAAAGAGTTTACTTTTTCGAAAATATTAAGCGTAAATTATCAAAATGATGAAATAGTTTTATTCCCAAATCCTGCAGAAAATTTAATTAATATTATAAATTATACAAATGCAGAAAATAAAATTACCATCACAGATTTATTAGGTAGGAAATATAGTTTTATAACTGAAAATCACTCCAAAAATACAATTATAAATATCACTTCCCTCCCAAAAGGTTTTTATGTTATTCCTGTTTTCACTCCTCAATTAAAAATATTACGATTTGAAAAGTTTTAAATAAAATATAAATATCAATTTAACGATATCATTATATCAATAAAATTGCATTTCAATTAATTTCACTTTTCCATTTTAAATTAAGTAATAGTTTTAAAATAATATGAATAAAATAGTATTAGTTACCTTATTAACCACCATTTTTCTATTATTAGATTGTTATGTTTTTCAAGCAGTAAAAGTTTTAGTTGAGTCATCTTCTTTAAGTTTGAAAAAAATAACTTATTCAATTTACTGGGGCTTCACAGCATTTTCATTATTACTTTTTTTTATTTATCGCTTTGCACCTGCTGATAGTTTAGGAATAAAAGGAAGAACATTTATAACAGGATGGTTAGCTGTAACCTACTTTTCAAAATTTTTTGCAATCCTGTTTTTATTTTTTGATGATTTAGGGAGATTAGTAAGGTGGGTTATTCAGAAATTCACTGGAAACGCTCAATTAATAGAAAATCCAGTTTCAGGTAATTCTAATTACATTTCGCGATCAGAATTTATGATGAAAGCCTCATTAATAGCTGGTGCAGTTCCATTTGTTGGCTTAAGTTATGGAATTTTATCAGGAGCGCATGATTATAGGATCAGACGAATTACTGTTAAACTTCCTAATCTGCCAAAAGAATTTGATGGAATTAAAATCGGACAAATTTCTGATGTTCATTCAGGAAGTTTTTTTAATAAAACTGCAGTAAAAGGTGGTGTTGAAATGTTGTTGAGAGAAAAACCAGATATGATTTTTTTCACCGGAGATTTGGTTAACAACCGTGCTTCAGAAATGGAAACTTATCAACCAATATTTGAAAAAGTGAAAGCACCTTTTGGCGTTTTTTCTACTTTAGGAAATCATGATTATGGTGATTATGCAACATGGGATAGTTTAGAAGCCAAGCGTCAGAATTTAAAAAATCTAATAACAATTCATAAACAAATGGGTTGGGATATTTTGATGGATGAAAATCGCAATCTAATTATGGGAAATGAAAAAATATCCATCATTGGTATTCAAAATTGGGGTGCTAAAGCACGTTTTCCAAAATATGGAAACTTACAAAAAGCCCATGAAAGTACACAAGATTCATCAGTTAAATTATTATTATCTCACGACCCAAGTCATTGGGATGCAGAAGTATTGGAAAAATTTAAAGATGTTGATATTATGTTTGCCGGTCATACACATGGTATGCAATTTGGTGTTGAAATCGGAAATTTAAAATGGAGTCCAGTACAATACATGTACGAACAATGGGCGGGTTTATACGAAAAGCAGCAACAATATTTGTATGTAAACAGAGGATTCGGCTATATAGGTTTTCCTGGAAGAGTAGGTATTTTACCAGAGATTACAATTATGGAATTAAAAAAGTCATAATTTTTTGAACAAAAATTATAAAATTATGTTCTGATATTACAAACCTTAAAATTAATTATAATGAAAAAAATAATAATAGCTTTTGTTTTATTATGTTTAATTACAGCCTTTATTCCTAAAAAATCAAAACAAGAAAAAGTAACTGTATGTCATTCTGATGCAACAGTTGATTTTGCAAAATTTGCCCAAAATAAAAATTTTATTGCAGCTCATGATTCTCCTCAAATAATTTCATTTGAAAGTAAAGTCGGAGGAAAATCAATAACATTTAAAACTCCTGATGGAAAAACTGCTTCAGCATACGAAATTAAAGCACCAGGTAACTCTAAAAAATGGCTTTTAGTTTATCAAGAGTGGTGGGGTTTAAATGATCACATAAAAATGGAATCAGAAAAACTTTTTAATGATTTAAAGGATGTGAATATTTTAGCTTTGGATATGTATGATGGTAAAGTTGCAACAGACCCACAAACAGCAGGAAAATATATGCAAGAAGCCAAACCTGAACGCTTGGATGCCATTACAAAAGGAGGAATAGAACATACAGGTAAAGATGCTAAAATTGCAAGTATTGGTTGGTGCTTTGGTGGAGGAAGATCATTACAATCTGCATTGGCTGAAGGGAAGGAAGCTATAGGATGTGTTATCTATTATGGAATGCCAGAAAAGGACAAAGAAAAATTGAAAACATTAAACTGTGATGTATTAGGAATATTTGCGGAGCAAGACAAATACATAACTCCAGAAATTGCGAAGGAGTTTGAAAAAAACATGAACGATGCAGGTAAGAAAATTACCATTAAATTATACAATGCAGTACATGGTTTTGCCAATCCAAGTAATCCTAAATATGATAAAGAAGCTACAGTTGATGCATATAAATTGACAATCAATTACTTAAAACAAAAATTTAAATAAAATTAAACTTTTCCCATATTTAGTATAAAATTTTCCTACGAAATTCCCGTGTAAGTTTTCTTAAATGATTACTAAAAAATACTTTTTTAAATCTATTTTTTTTAAAAAAGTATTTTTAGTTTTGCTCACAGTAAAAAATATCAACCATTTAAGAAAAAAATTAATTATTCTTTTTAATTTTTTTATTTAATTGAATATTATTTTTGATGAATTTGTTTGAACAAAAGCCTGTATGTATAGAGCTGGATGAAACTGCAAGAACATTAAGTATAACTTTTTCGGATGCCAGAACCTCAAAAAATGAATTTAAGCATACAGTTGAAAAAGTAATGAGATTAGGTGCCCAAACGGGGGTTGATCCTGGTTTTGATACAATTTATTTAAAAAGTAATTCGCCAAATACCATTAAATTTCTTGGAGATTATCTTGCGAAAAGCTTTCAAAATTTTAAAAAAATTGCCAAAGCACCTAAAAAAATGCTCGACTCGGTTGAAAAAAACCTCCAGGTTAGGTGCGTTTACAACGAAATTGAAATAATGAAATTCAGTTATAATAAAGGAACTGATTCATTTGAGTGGTAAAAATATTAATGTTGGCTTTATATCAATAATAATGGGTAATTTTTTATAATTTTGCCTTTTAATTTATTTTTGGTAAAAATTATTTCAATCGGATTTTTATTCTTTTGAAAATGCCATTGTTAATATGATATACATAAGTAGGAAAGAATATTTTAACGCAGCTCACAAACTTTATAACCCCAACTGGGATAAGGCAAAAAACGATGAAGTTTTTGGCCCTTGTGCAAACGAATATTATCACGGCCATAATTTTGAATTAACAGTTACTGTTAAAGGAAGGCCTGACCCAGAAACAGGATTTGTAATCGACTTAAAAAAATTAAGCATTTTAGTTAAAAAGCTTGTGATCGATAAAGTTGATCATAAAAATTTAAACATGGATGTTGATTTTATGAAGGGAAAAATGGCAAGTTGTGAAATCTTTGTTATAGAAATTTGGAAAATATTAGCCCCTTCCATTAGGGAATTATCACCTTTTGCCAATTTACATTCTTTGTTGTTAAAAGAAACTGAAAAGAATTTTGTAGAATACTTTGGAGATTAAATAATTTTTAATAATTAAAAACCCATTCAAACTATTGAATGGGTTTTTTTATGCCTTAATTTTTTCAAAAAAAATAATTTTATATATTCTTGATTACATTTGTTCACCATGAAATATTATGTTATTGCAGGAGAAAAATCAGGAGACCTGCATGCTGCCAATTTAATTAAAAAAATAAAAATTAAAGATCCAAATGGTGTATTTAGGGGTTTTGGAGGAGATGATATGCACAAACAAGGTGTAGAAATTATCAAGCATTATAAAGAAATGGCTTTTATGGGTTTCCTTGAGGTGGTAAAAAATTTAAACAGCATTTTTAAATATATTAATTTATGTAAAACAGATATTGCCACTTTTAAACCAGATGTTATTATTTTGGTTGATTACCCAGGGTTTAATATGCGCATCGCTGAATATGCCTATAAAAATAATTTTAAAGTTTTTTATTATATATCACCCAAAATATGGGCTTGGAACACGCAAAGGGCATATAAAATAAAGAAATTTGTTGATAGAATGTTTGTGATTTTTCCATTTGAAACAAATTTCTATAAAAAATTTAATTTTAAAGTAGATTATGTTGGCAATCCGTTACTTGATGCAATTGCACAATTTAAACCTTCACAAAACTTTTTTGAAAATAATAATATCAATGCCGATAAGCCTATTATAGCTGTTCTACCTGGTAGTCGGAAGCAAGAATTACAACATATTTTACCTCAATTAAAAGAAGTTTTTAAAAAATTTCCTGATTATCAATTTATTATTGGAGGAGTAAGTACTCTTAATCCTACTTATTATAAGGAATTATTAGATGATACAGACATTAAAATTGTTTATGATCAAACTTACGATTTGCTTTCGCATGCTGTAGCGGGTTTAATTAAATCAGGAACATCCACTCTGGAGGCTGCATTATTTAATGTACCTCAAGTGGTTTGCTATAAAGCCTCTAATTTTTCTTATCAAATCGCTAAGCGTTTAATTAAAGTAAAATATATTTCCCTTGTAAATTTAGTTGCTGATAAAAAAGTGGTAACTGAATTGATTCAAGATGATTTGAACCCAACTTTAATTGCTACCGAATTGGAAAAGATTTTGCCTGGGAGAAACGAAAGACATTTAATGGAGGAAGAATATAAAAATCTTAAATTACTATTAGGTAATGCCGGAGCCTCCGAAAAGGCAGCAACACTAATGCTTGAGTATCTAAAAGAGAAAATTTAATTTTCAATTGAAAGTTAATTCACTTAATATTATTTCTCAAAAATTTTAAAAATTTTATAAAAATGGAATTTAGAATTGAACATGATACAATGGGTGAGGTAAAAGTACCTGCCGATAAATATTGGGGTGCACAAACCCAACGCTCAAAAGAAAACTTTACAATAGGTGGTCATTATATGCCTATAGAGATAATTCAAGCATTTGCTATTTTGAAAAAAGCTGCAGCTCAAGCAAATGAAGAATTAACGGTTTTGACGCAAGAAAAATCATCAATCATTCAAAAAGTTTGTGATGAAATATTGGAAGGTAAACTCGATGATCAGTTTCCATTAGTTGTATGGCAAACGGGCTCAGGCACGCAATCCAATATGAACGTAAATGAAGTTATTGCAAATCGTGCGCATGTGGTATTAGGTGGAAATTTAATGGATGAAAAGAAAAAAATCCATCCTAACGATGATGTAAATAAATCACAATCATCCAATGATACCTTTCCAACAGCTATGAGTATTGCAGCTTATAAAATGGTTGTTGAACATACAATTCCTCATATTCAAAAACTTAGGGATACTTTAAATGAAAAAGCAAATTCATTTAAAGATGTAATTAAAATAGGAAGAACTCATTTTATGGATGCCACTCCCTTAACATTAGGACAGGAGTTTTCTGGTTATGTAACTCAATTAGATCATGGATTAAAACATTTGAAAGATACGTTAACTCACTTAGCTGAATTGGCATTAGGTGGTACCGCTGTAGGCACTGGTTTGAATACTCCAAAAGGATATTCGGAACTAGTTGCACAAAAAATTTCAAACTTAACTAACCATCCTTTTAAAACAGCTCAAAATAAATTTGAAAGTCTTGCTGCACATGATGCCGCTGTTGCTACTTCTGGTGCTTTTAAAGGATTGGCAGTATCATTAATGAAAATAGCAAATGATGTAAGAATGCTTGCATCAGGACCAAGGGCAGGAATTGCAGAACTTTTAATACCTGAAAACGAACCAGGTTCATCGATTATGCCTGGGAAAGTAAACCCCACCCAATGTGAAGCACTCACAATGGTTTGTGCACAAGTGATAGGAAATGA
>Ga0123337_10002073_pt1 | contig 23653 bp, 18 predicted proteins | sample frozenSSSSmetaG_FD_89792 | JGI IMG/M metagenome (GOLD analysis project Ga0123337, IMG submission 89792) | Glacier valley bacterial and archeal communities from Borup Fiord, Nunavut, Canada, to study Microbial Dark Matter (Phase II) -... | ecosystem: Environmental > Aquatic > Freshwater > Ice >...
CCCCCCCTATAAAACACACTCCCAAACCTCCCTTTTTCCCCACAGGGAGCGCAAAGATATATTCCAACCTATTATTATCCAAATCGTAAAAAAAAATATAATAAGAAATTTTCCTATTATCGAAAACAATAAAATTATTTTATCATCCTATTTACAGTAGGTTAATAATAATAGTAATGATTGTAAATAGAAGAATAGTATTTTTTTTGTCCCTTTAAATCGTAGCAAATGTTATCCCCATAATTATAAACTATACCTTCAATTATCTATAATATCTTCCATCACCCAAAATGATCAGACCTCATTTTTAATGATTCACATTTTATAAATGCATTAACTTTATTTTTTAATTAAAAATTAAAATAAATATGAATACCAGAAATCTCACAATTGTTGTAATTATTGTAGCAGTGTTGTTACTCGGCGGTTGCGGATGCAGTAGTTATAATGGTTTAGTACAGCAGGATGAAACTGTACAAAATTCATGGAACAATGTTCAAAGTGATTATCAACGCCGTGCAGACCTGATTCCTAATCTTGTAAGCACTGTTAAGGGCGAAGCTAACTTTGAGCAAACAACGTTAACAAATGTAATTGAGGCGAGGGCAAAAGCCACTTCTATAAAAGTAGATGCCTCTAATCTGACGCCTGAAAAAATTCAGGAGTTTCAACAGAATCAGGGACAGTTATCACAGGCGCTGGGCAGGTTGATGGTAGTAAGTGAGCAATATCCAACACTTCGTGCAAACGATGCATTCCGTGGGCTGCAATCACAGCTTGAAGGAACAGAAAACAGGATAAAAGTTGCCCGTAATGACTTCAACAGTGTTGTAGCAAATTATAATGTAAAAGTGCGCAGCTTTCCGACAAATGTCTTTGCAGGTTTCATGGGATTTAAAGCAAAGACCGGGTTTGCAGCAGAAGCAGGAAGTGACAAAGCCCCACAAGTAAAATTTTAATCCCTCACCAATGAGTCTACTCCATATTTTCAGGAAGCGTGCTTTCTTTACTCCTGATCAACAAACAGGAATTGTTAAAGCAATCCAGGAAGCTGAAAAAAGAACGAGTGGAGAAGTGCGTGTTTTTATAGAGAGCAGGTGTAAATATGTAAACTCATTAGACAGAGCTGCGGAAATTTTTTACGGTTTGAAGATGGACAAAACCGCTGACAGCAATGCAGTGGTGGTGTACCTGGCCGTAAAAGACCAACAGCTTGCTGTTTTTGCTGATTCAGGTATTCATTGTAAAACCGGTAAGGATTTCTGGAAAGAACGAGTTCAGCTTATGCTTAACCATTTCAATAAAGAAAATTACGCTGCCGGAATTATACAGGTTATATACGAGATAGGGGAAGCGTTGTATCAACACTTCCCCTATTCTAACAACACAGACAAAAACGAACTTCCCGATGATATAATATTTGGAAAATAAACAATAGGGCTCCCGCTCCCTGATGAATTCTCAACGCACGATGAAGAAATTACTATCGCTGTTATTCCTGTTTTTTACAGTTGCAACAATAGCGCAAAACATACCCCAAAAGCCAAATCCACAGAGGCTTGTAAACGACTTTGCCCATGTACTCACCAGTGATCAGATCGAATCACTTGAAAGAAAACTTGTAAATTATGATGACAGCACTTCTACGCAGATAGTGGTTGTAACTGTTCCTACGACAGGTGACTACAACATTGATGACTATGCGCTGAAAATACTAAGGGACTGGGGAGTAGGAAATAAAAGAACTAATAACGGCATTGTTATTATCGCTGCTATTAATGACAGAAAAGTTAAAATAGAAGTTGGGTATGGATTGGAAGGAGCTATTCCAGATATCACCGCCAGGCAAATTATAGACAATAAAATAACGCCCAATTTCAAACAGGGTAATTATTACAGAGGATTTGATGAAGTATCAGATGCTATTATAAAAGCAGCTACCGGAGAATACAGCCCTCCGCAGGGCTACAGGAAAACCAATAGCGGCAGAAGCGGCTCCATCCTGTCAATCTTAATACCGCTAATTATTATAATCGTGATAATTTCAAGATCAGGTGGCGGTGGTGGTGGAGGAATGATGAGCAGAAGGGGATCGAATCCATTCTTTGGTGGACTGTTAGGGGGAATTATAGGCAGTAGTCTCGGAAGAAGCGGTGGCGGTTGGTCTGGAGGTGGTTTTGGTGGTGGCGGTGGCGGAGGAGGTGGAGGCTTTGGTGGCTTTGGTGGTGGAAGCGGCGGCGGCGGCGGTGCAAGCGGTAGTTGGTAATCATTCGTTCATTAATAAATTAAAAGCAAAACAGCATCAAAATGATGCTGCCTTGCTTTTACTCTCCTATCTCTAATATCGGTGTTTTAAACTTATACCATTCTCAACCTGATTATAACTTTATCATTAAAAGCTTTTAGCAGCAGCAATTTTTCCTTTTACATAATCTAACTGTTCCTGGATAGAGGTATCGATACCTTTCATCGCTGCGGTTTTTTGTGTGATAATACTCCCTAACACAACATTATTAATAAACGGTGTTGTCTGACTTCTATAATTTAAGGGGATATCATCTCTGAATGACACTATTAGATCAACGCCTTTCTTAAAATTATCTGTATTGGTAATCTTACCAAGATATTGTGCAAAAGGCTGTAACGCTTCGAACTTCGCATCACCGAAAGACAAGCTTCCAAAATTTCGAGCGATCATAATAAAATCCCCTTCATCGCCTTTTTCAATTAAGATATGCGTAATCGTTTGACCTAACCTTCCTTTCGCGGGTTTACTTTTTAATTTATTTACTTCTTCTAATGAAGCGGCATTGTCTGAAATAGTGATTGCTTCCAATGCAGCCCCCGACACGCTGTACGAAGAATCATTCAGCGCTTTTGCAAACAACGATTTGTATTCCGGTTTGTTAATATAGCTTCCAAGTAAAGCAATAGCCTTTGCCCGGACGGTTTGCTTTTTTTCATTTTTTGCAATTTCAAATATTAATGGCTCCATCGCTTCTTTAACCTGCGGCTTTTTAAAATCAATTATATCCAGCGTATAATCACGCAAGCCGTAATATTTATCCCGGGTTGCGAGTTTTAGTAAGTCGAAAGCTTTTGGATCATCCTGCATTTTAGCGCAGGCGTCAATGGCTTCGCGCCTGTCGAGATAGTTACCTGCAAATTTATATTGATGGATATAACTGTCCAGCGTTTTATTATCTTTCTTATCACACAATAAAATCTTATCTCCATCAACATTAACAAGGTCAGGTTTGGACTGATAGCTGAAAGTAAATGTCTGCTCCCTATCGCTAAGCCAAACATTGTAACGGATTTTATTTGGACCATTGTAAATATCGATAGCGAGTGGTAATTTGAAAACCGGATTTCCTTCCTGTATTTGTTTGATAATGACATTTACTTTTTTAGCATTGTCATCATATACATAATTTATATCCAACGATGGCTGGCCGCTGCCAAAATACCACTGGTTAAAAAACCAGTTAAGATCACGACCCGATACTTCTTCAAAAGCAAGACGCAACTGATGCGCTTCAGCTGATTTATATTTGTTAGTGGTGAGGTAAACATTTAATCCTTTGAAGAAAGCGCTGTCGCCTAAATAATTTCTTAGCATGTGTAAAATGCGGCCTCCTTTATTATAACTTACCGCATCGAACATATCTTCTTTATCTGCGTAACGGAAACGAACCAACGCTTTCGAACCACTCTTGCTGTCAAGGTATCCCTTCATATCCTTATAGTTCTGCTCATCGCCGGCGTCTTTACCATATTTATATTCGTTCCATAATGTTTCGCTGTAATTTGCAAAAGATTCGTTCAGCGTAAGGTTACTCCAGCTTTCGGCGGTTACCAGGTCTCCAAACCACTGGTGAAATAATTCATGCGCTATTGTATTTTCCCACTTGTTTTCATCAACTAATTCTCGCGCGTCCTGCTGAGCGCTTTCCTGGTGGAGTGTAGCGGTAGTGTTTTCCATTGCCCCGCTAACATATTCCCGGCCAACGATCTGAGAATATTTCACCCATGGATAATCGATACCGGTAATTTTGGAATAGAAGGCGATCATTTCGGGAGTGTTCCCAAAAATCTTCCTGGCCACTGAGGCATATTCCCGTTCAACATAATAACTTACTTCTTTGCCTTTGTAAGCATCTTTGACGATGGCATAGTCACCCACCGCCATAAAAAAAAGATAAGGAGCGTGAGGCTGATCCATATTCCAGTAATCTGTTCGTGTGCCATCAAAATTCTTCTTCTGGCTCATGAGTTTACCGTTGGAAAGCGTTACGTACTTTTCGGGCACCGTCATATAAATTTCTTCTGTTGACTTTTGGTCCGGCTTATCAATAGTTGGAAACCAGGCTGAATTTGCCTCTGTTTCACCTTGTGTCCAAATTTGAGTTGGTGCGTTTTTATCTTCGCCTTTAGGATTGATAAAGTATAAACCTTTCGCATCATTTATAGCTGCGCTGCCTTTAACTTTAAGCTCATTCGGTTTGGAGGTATAATCAATATATATGGTATACTCTTCTGTCCTGTTATAAGTTTTATTAAGTTTGATATTTAACAACATACCATCGTAGACATATTTTAATTCCTTCTTACTGCTTTTATCAACTATTATAAGTTTGTTTATAGCCATCCCTTTTGCATCAAGTACCAGCGAGTCGGTCTGATAGAAATGAGGCTTTAAGGTTATCCATGCTTTACCATACATGTACGACTTATCATAATCAAATTTTACTTCAAGCTTTGTATGTACCAGGTCGTTCACTTTTGCGGCAGATTCCCTATAAATATTTCTCCCTAAGGTATCCGGCGAATCCTGAGCCCAAGTCTTAATACAAAATATAAAAACCATTAAAACACCTGCAATTATACTTTTATTCATTGTTTGATTTTAACGATGGTAAAGATATGATGACTAATGTTTTTGGTTTGCAAATAAAATGGTAAAGCTAATTGCATACAGGTACGAGGTGCAAGATTTTCAGGTATGAGGTCTGCAGGTTGCAAACGTGCGTCTCAATTTGGCATAATAACAATAGAAAGCAGTCGTCTGCTGATTTTGTGCATTTGACAACTTAACGTAGGTTTGCCAATGACATTTGTTTAAGCCAATGCAGAAAATCTTTCTTTTCTTATTATTTGTTGTACCAGGAATAACTTCTTTTTCTCAACAGGGATTTTTTATTTACTTGCAGGCTGATAATGCTCAACCATTCTATGCCAGGATCAACACTAAATTATATAGCTCTACTGAAAATGGTTATATGATTATCCCTAAACTTGGAGACAGCGTCTATTCTGTTAGAATTGGTTTTGCTCGGAATGCATTTCCGGAACAAAATTTTTCTATCTCAATCAATAAAAAAGATAAAGGATTTCAGCTAAAGAATCTTGGTGAAAAAGGTTGGGCGCTTGTCAACTTGCAAAACCTTTCTGTTATTATGAACGAGGGCCTTCCGGTAAAATCGGTATCTGAATTTTCAGGTATTAAGAAGACAAATGTATTTTCTGAGATGCTCGCTTATGTTGTGAATGATTCTTCTATTTTATACAGTTCAGTTAAAATAACACCTTCCGAACCTGTGACTGCAAAGCCGATACCGGTGCCAGGTAAACCAGTCGATAGGCGCATGCCAGATAATGATTCACTCCAGTCCGCCGTTGCTATAATTCAGCCTTCGGTTAAGGAACCTGTAAAACTTAAAGATTCACTGCCTGAAGCGCCTGGTCAATTAACAAAAAGTACTTCCACCATTGCTCCATCTCCATTAAAAACGGTTATTGATTCCAATATCACTGATAGTAGCAAGGTCACAAATCAGGTGTCGGCTCAAACACTTCCCCCTGAAAAGCCTTTCATCACCAGGATCAAAGAGTCTAAGACAGAACAGGAATACCAGGCCATTTATATTGAACAATACAACCTAAGTACTGACACCATTAGAATTAGCATCCCATTCAGGGAAAGCGCGGGCATTAATACAGGACCTGTTACGCCTGTAAATGACAAAAAAACAGAACCCGTTCCTGTTCCAAATATTCTTGCCGGTGAGAAAGCGTCCTCGCCAGAATTATTGCCGGCTGATACTTCAGTGTCTGTTAAAAAAGTTATTCAGTTAATAAATTCAGATTGCAAAGGTCTTGCTACAGATTACGATGTAGATAAATTGCGGGTTAAACTTATCAATGATAAAACAATAGATGATAAGCTGGCGACTTCAAAAAAATATTACAAGACTAAATGTTTATCTGTAAAACAAATAACGGCACTTGCCGAATTATTTCCCACCGATGAAACAAAGGTCCGCTTCTTTGATACCTCTTATCCTTTTGTATCAGACACAAGCAATTACTATTTGTTAGCAGAGCTTATTGAAACCACCTATTATAAAAACCGGTTCAAAGCTATAATTCAAAAATAATTATAAATGTCTCATTACTATGCCCCGCTATTTCCTGGAGGTTTCATACAAGGGTACCGGTTACAGCGGGTTTCAAAAGCAGGAGAATGCCAATACGATACAATCGGAAGTGGAAAAAGCTTTTTCAATTTTACATCAGGATAAGATAGTATTAACCGGCTCATCGCGCACGGATGCAGGTGTTCATGCGTTACAAAATTTTTTCCATTTTGATTATGACAGACCTGTCCACAGTCAATTTGTTTATAAGATAAATGCACTTCTTCCAGATGACATTGTTGTAGTTGATATTCGCGAAGTCACTGATGATGCTCATTGTCGTTTTGATGCTGCCAGCCGTACATACAGGTATCGTGTTTACCAGGTTAAAGATGCTTTTGTAAAAGACAGCGCGTATTATTTTCCTTATAAAATAGATATGGAAAAGCTTCGTGAAGCTGCCGGGCTTATTTTGCAGTATGATGATTTTACTTCCTTCTCAAAAAGAAATACACAAGTAAAATCTTTCATTTGCAACATCGAACAAAGTGAATGGCGACAGGAAGAAAACCTACTTGTTTACCAGGTTAAGGCAAACAGGTTTTTACGTGGTATGGTTCGTGGTTTAACCGGTACCATGCTTAAGGCTGGCCGTGATAAGATTTCAATGGAAGATTTGAAACAGATTATTGAAGGCAGGGATTGTTCTAAAGCTGATTTCGCTGTACCGGCAAAAGGTTTATTTCTTGTGAAGGTTGAATATCCTGATACCATCTTTTTGAAAAAGTAAGACAGGGTTGTGAGTCAGGATAGCTGCCTGGTTGTTGAGTATCAGCCGTCAGCTATCAGCCGTCAGCTATCAGAAACCCGATACGTGCTGAGTTTTTTTTTGACAATAAAATTAATCAATATATTGTTGACTCATAAACTTCTTACTTATTTGTATAAGCACAATGCCCACTTTAATCATTTACTGCTGCTATACCTGGCAACACTTTACCTTCAAAATATTCAAGCAAGGCGCCACCGCCGGTAGAGACAAAGCTTACTTTGTCAGCAATGCCGAATTCATAGACAGCCGCTACAGAATCACCTCCACCAACTAACGAGAAGGCACCATCGCCGGTTGCATGTGCCACTGCTTCCGCGATCATTTTAGTACCATGCTTAAATTTATCCATTTCAAAAACACCCATAGGACCATTCCAGAATATAGTCTTGGAATGTTTAATTACATTAGAGAACTGTTCACATGCCAACGGACCGATATCCAATCCCATCCAGCCTTCTGGAATATTATTACTGGGTGCATGAGAAGTATTAGCATTCGCATCAAATTTATCAGCGATCGTTGAATCAGACGGCAGATGAATACATACACCCAAATCGCTGGCTTTTTTTAATAATTCTTTTGCTGTTTCAAGCCTGTCATCTTCACATAATGAGTCGCCGATATTTCCACCTTCCGCTTTCATGAAAGTATAAGCCATACCACCGCCAATAATGATGTCAGTGGCGCGACTTAACAGATTTTCAATAATCAATATTTTGTCAGAGACCTTTGCCCCGCCAATAATAGCGGTGAATGGCTTCTCTTTACGTTTCATTATTTTTTCGGCATTATCCACTTCTTTCTCCATTAATAACCCAAACATTTTCTTGTCGGGAGGGAAAAATTTTGCCACGATAGTAGTAGAGGCATGCGCTCGATGCGCCGTACCGAATGCATCATTCACATAAACGTCACCCAGTTCACTTAGTTTTTTTGCGAAGCCTTCATCGCCCTTTTCTTCTTCTTTATAAAATCTTAAATTCTCCAGAAGCAGTACTTCACCGGGCTTCAGCCCCGCGGATAAATCACGCGCCTGCTGCCCTATACAATCATCAGCAAAAGTTACAGGAATCTTAGCGCCACCCTCGCTGAGCAAATCCTGCAGGTGAGAAAGAATATGACGGAGAGAAAATTTATCATCAGGCCCGCCTTTAGGTCTGCCCATATGAGACATTAGGATAACACTTCCACCATCGCCCAGGATTTTTTTTATTGTAGGGATAACGGCCCGCATACGATTGTCATCAGCAATCTCATTCTTATCATCCATAGGAAGATTGAAATCCACTCTGACGAGTGCCTTCTGATCTTTAAAATTATAACCGGCAAATTTTGACATACAATTAATTTGTGATTATCAACTTGGAATTCTAACTAAAAAAAATAGTCATTTGAAATTTTCTTTTTAACAGCATAGTGTGAATCGATGCCGGTAGTAATTGCACCCTGAACCAATTCACCTAATTCTTAATTTGAAGGAGATTACTTACTGATCAAGCCAGCAAAATGTTTTACCGTACGAACTAACTGTGATACGTAGCTCATTTCATTGTCATACCATGAAACAGTTTTTACCAGTTGCTTATCACCAACTGCCATAACCTTGGTTTGTGTTGCGTCGAACAAAGATCCAAAGCTGATACCGATCACATCGGATGATACGATTTCATCTTCTGTATAACCAAAGCTCTCATTGGAAGCGGCTTTCATGGCAGCATTAACCTCTTCCACAGTGACGCTTTTACCTAAGATGCTGGTGAGTTCTGTCAACGACCCCGTTATTACAGGTACCCGTTGGGCGCTGCCATCGAGTTTACCCTTCAGTTCCGGCAGCACCAGTCCGATTGCTTTTGCGGCGCCGGTAGTATTAGGAACGATGTTAGCAGCAGCTGCTCTCGCACGGCGCAGATCACCTTTCGGATGCGGGGCATCCAGTGTATTCTGATCATTGGTATAAGCATGAATGGTAGTCATAATACCACCTTCGATACCATAATGATCGTTTAATACTTTAGCCATTGGAGCAAGGCAATTAGTAGTACAGGAAGCACAAGAAATAATAGTTTCTGTACCATCGAGTATTGAGTGGTTTACATTAAAAACAATTGTTTTAAGGTCACCTGTTGCGGGAGCTGAGATCACCACCCGCTTAGCGCCTGCTTTCAGGTGTGCTTCGGCTTTAGCTTTATCTGTAAAAAAACCTGTACTTTCAATTACCACGTCAACTTCATGCTTTGCCCATGGAACCTGTGCAGGATCTTTTTGCGCGTATATCTTCACTTCATCACCGTTTACAACGATCGCATCTTCTGTGGCTTTAACCTCCACCCCAAAACGACCCTGCGCGCTGTCATATTTTAGCAGGTGCGCCAGTACCTTTGGACTCGTAAGATCGTTAATGGCCACTACATCAATTCCCTCCATATTGTATATCTGGCGATAAACCAACCTGCCGATTCTTCCAAATCCGTTGATGGCTACTTTTACTGTACTCATAATGCTCAATTTGTATTAGTAATTAGGAGGCGAAGTTACATTTTAGGATATATTAACAGTGATTAATTTTGATGAGCCCTAAAAGTTTTACAGTAAAACGAAAGGAAGGTTTGATATCAAATAAGATAAAAAAATGTAATAACAATTTTTCAGGTGTAAAAAGTTTTGGCAGGAATAGCCCGGGCTTATATCTTTGCACTCCTTTGGGAGGAAGCTCCTGGTGATAAACACATAAGCCGCGTTGGTCAATCGGTTAAGACGCATCCCTTTCACGGATGAATGACGAGTTCGATTCTCGTACGCGGTACGCAGTCCTGAAACGTAAAGAAATTGTTTTAAGACTTTTTATTATATAAAAGTTATACCTGTTGTTTGCGCTTATTAATAGATAGCACTGTTGACTTTACCGACGTGTATGACCTTTTACTTTTAGTAACCAGATAGGTTGCTTTGATAACAACTCTAAAATTATACTTTGGTAAGATCTTCGCGTCCCAATGTTCTTTGATCCCTTAAAATGCAAATAAATTGTTCCCAAAAAAAAGGCATTCTAAGCTTGATTTCTTATGGAACCTACGCAATCAAATCCACCCTGATTTAGTAATTTTGAATAATGGAACCTGTTCTGCTGTCTACATTAATGTTTGTGCCAAATGGCCAAACGGAAATTATTACTTTAAAGTTCTATCTGAGTGATCATCCGGGACTATGGGACATTGACACCAATAACATTTACCTGGATCAACAACTATGGAATGAATGGAGAGCATGTAAAAATGACCAGCATCTTCAAAGAATATTTTTTATCCGGCTTAATAAAGTAAGCAACGCTTTGTTGGGTTAACAATGTTCAATCTTCCCTGGCATCTCAACTATTCGCTATAGTTTTACGGGATGATAAAAGCCAATGAATTAAGAATAGATATTATTGTGCTGTCAACGATCGAAGGCTATTTATATGATGATGTTTTCCTGCGTATACGCGCTTACTAATATGATAGACAATTAAATGGTTCAATCAACATTTCGGATGACGTAATTACCTTGGGTTACCACCATATAATTTTCGTACATCAATTGCGGAATCTTTATTTTTATTTTTCATGAAGAGAACTCTCGTTACCTGCCTCGTATAGATTCCCTGACCAACGATACTTCTATAAAAGATTCTTTTGGATTAAGTGTAAAATAAAATCATGGTACATAAATTTCGCTTACTTTGAAATTGTATAATATTCCATTATTTTTCTTTAAGTTTTTTACACTATGACAGCAAAACCTTCTAAGAAGTTTTATCAAAGTCTTTATTTGCAGGTTATACTTGCTATCATAATTGGTATATGGCTAGGGCAATATTATCCGGATACTGCTGTAGGTCTTAAGCCGCTGGGCGACGGTTTTATAAGGCTGGTAAAGATGCTGATTGGTCCTGTAATTTTCTGCACCATCGTAACAGGCATGGCCGGGATGCAGGATCTGAAAAAAGTTGGTTCCGTTGGCGTTAAGTCTTTGCTCTACTTTGAAGTTTTGTCAACGATAGCGCTGTGTACCGGGCTTGTTGCTATCAATATTATAAAACCCGGTGCCGGGATGAATATCGATGCAACCAGGCTGGACGTTACAGCGCTTAACACAATGACGACAGGAAAGGCGCCGCAGTCAACAGTAGAATTTTTGATGAACATAATACCCAAGACGATAGTAGATGCATTTTCCCAGGGTGACATGTTGCAGATATTATTGTTCTCCGTTTTATTCGGAGTAGCAGCATCCAGGCTGGCGAGCCGTGTTCAACCTGTGATAGACTTTATAAAAGGGTTCTCGAATATTCTGTTCGGCATCATTCATATTATTATGAAACTGGCGCCAATCGGCGCTTTAGGAGCCATGGCATTTACAATTGGAAAATATGGAGTGGGCAGTTTAAAATCACTTGCACTATTGATGGGTACTTTTTACGTAACCTGTGGATTCTTCATTGTCGTCGTATTAGGTTCCGTCATGTTTTTTTTAAGACTGAATATTTTTAAATTGCTCATTTATATTAAAGAAGAATTGCTGATCGTACTAGGAACCTCCTCGAGCGAATCTGCGTTGCCCGGACTAATAGAAAAAATGGAACAGGTGGGGTGTTCCAAACCGGTAGTGGGATTGGTGATACCAACAGGCTATTCTTTTAATCTTGTTGGCACTTCGATTTATCTTACCATGGCTGCTATATTTATTGCACAGGCTACCAATACACCAGTTACGTTACCACAACAGGTGACTCTGTTATTAATTCTCATGCTTACTTCCAAAGGAGCCGCAGGTGTTACAGGAAGCGGTTTTATTACACTGGCAGCTACTCTGCCCGCAACAGGACATATACCGGTAGCCGGTCTTGCCCTGATTTTAGGTATTGACCGGTTTATGAGTGAAGCACGTGCCCTCACCAATATTATCGGCAACGCGGTTGCCACCCTGGTAGTTTCTAAATGGGAAAAAGAGCTTGACATGACGAAGGCGGGAGAGATCTTATAATTAATGATCTAATTGCTGTTCATAGTGGCGTTCAGGAATGTCAATATTTTCGAAGCCCATGCCATTAAGCCGCTTTTTAAAATTTAATTGAACATCGTACTCGCCATGTACCAGGAATAATTTCTTAACCCTCACCGGATCTTGCGCCGATACAAACCGGCACAAATCTTTGTAATCTCCATGAGCACTCATGCTTCGGATACCTCCGATTTCTGCATTTACTTCATGCGTTACACCATAGATATTTACTTCTTTGGCACCAGACAATAAACGACCTGCTAATGAATACGGTTCAGCGTACCCCGATATCAAAATTGTGTTGCGGCTATTTTCAATGTTATTACTGATATGATGTTTAACCCGTCCACTATCTGCCATACCACTCGCCGATATGATAACAAAAGGACCATCCCTGAAATTGAGCGACTTGGATTGCTCTACCGATTCAACGTAAGTAAGTCCTTTAAATGAAAACGGATCTTTATCTTTTAATAACAGTTTTTGAATAGCATCATTAAAATATTGCGGATAATTTTTTAAAACCTCCGTCACTTCGATACTCATCGGACTGTCAACAAAATAATCGATAGCAGGAAGCCTGTTCTGATAAGCCAACTCATTAAGCGCAAATAATAATTCCTGTGTTCTTCCAACACTGAATGCCGGAATTATTAATTTACCATTTTTCTGAAGACATGTTTTTTCTATCCACGATAACAAAAGACCAGGAATGCTGACATCCGCTTCATGCAGTTTGTCACCATAAGTTGATTCCAGAATTATATAATCAGCCTGGGGAAATTGTTGCGGATCTCTTAAAATCATATCGTCATACCTGCCAACATCACCACTGAAACTTATTTGTTTTACGTTTGAACCCTCGCTGATACGTAGGTGCACCGCAGCGCTTCCGATTATATGACCTGCATCGGTATACAACAATTGAACATTATCTTCTATACGGCACCAGTTCCCATAATCCACCTCAACAAAAAGAGGGATGACCTGATCAACATCAAAAGGCGTGTACAATGGCGGAAGGTGGGGAACACCTTGTGCCTTAAACCGCTTATTTGCATACCTGGCATCTTCTTCCTGGATGCCGGCAGAATCTTTAAGGAGAATAATCGTCAGGTCTTTTGTAGCGGGCGTGCAATATATCTTCCCTTTAAATCCATCCTTAACAAGTTTAGGTATCAACCCGGTGTGATCAATATGTGCATGGGATAAAACGAGGTAAGTAATTTCACCTGGATTAAATCCCCATTCGCGGTTCATCGCATCTGTTTGCTTTCCCATACCCTGGAACAACCCGCAATCTAATAAGATCTGTTTACCATTATCCAGTGTCACCAGGTGTTTAGATCCGGTTACAGTTCTCGCTGCACCATGAAAAGCAATCTTCATAAAATATATTTTAAATTAAAATTAAAGCTGGCTGATCATTTATTAGTTGTTAGCTCAAAGGTATCTTAGTGCTATGTTATTAATTACTTTACCGGTTGTGTTACTGATCACTGACAGCTCGTAGTAAAAATTTTTTCTAAATAGCCTCAATAATAGTCTTTGCCTTAAATGACCAGGTAACATAAAATTCCGCTATCGCTTCTCCGGATTGATTTTTCCCGGTTGATTTTACTTTAATAATTTTTGCTTCACCGGAACCGACAGCGTCTTCAATAGTTTGCCGGATCAGTTCACCCTCTTCACAAATAAAGGTAGTTAAATCAACAGCTCTCTTAATAAAGCTTCCTTCTATCGCTGTTACTAACATCGAGACCGCCGGCGTACTTTTATAGCTATGCGCCATAGCAAGCGCACCGGTACTCATTTCTGCAGCCATACCCAGACAGGCAAAGTAGGTAGATTTAAAAGGATTTTGAGAAAACCATTTATACGGAACAGTAACTGCGCAACATTTACCGTCGAGGTTTCTTATTCGAACACCGGCAAAATAAGCACTCGGCAATTTTGCAAAAAGGAACATCCTGAATTTCAATGGATGTTTTATAAGCTCTATAAAGTCTTGCAAATACGTACGCATAATTCAAGATTGCCACTTGAATATCGCTATTAATTTCTATATGCCAAAGGTTTGAAAATTTTGCAACTGGCTTTTATAGTCGGACGAAGTATCTGGCCTCGGACGAAGGGAGACTTTATCGGCTAAACCCTACGGCGCCGGACGGTATCAAAAACGTACATCTATCTTTAACCTCACAGTAATGATAAAGGAGTAACCAGGTACATGGCAGTGTTATCAATCAAACGCTATTGTATAAAAAAAGCCGTGCAATCGCACGGCTTCGGAATTAAAAAAGATGTGGTTATGGTTTGATAAATAATTTCACTATAGCCAGCACATCTGTTGCTGACAATGGTTCATCAAATGCTTCCGTAGCGGCATTGACTGAAGTGCCCATACCATTTATATTAACTATATTAATAGTAGCCTGGGTAGTAACATCTTCGCCTGCATAATTGGGCGCTACTAAACTTGCAGGTGATACACCGCTAATGACTCCGGTGATCCATGGCTTTACATCCACACCAGCTGCCTTGCGCATTTGCCGGATATGGGAGGCATGGCGTGCTTCAACAGAATGAATATTCAGCGCAGCTGTTAACAAATCACCGCCCTTAACTAATTCAGCGGCGCGACCTTTATACGCTCTTACCCCGGTATCTTCCAGGGTCTGGGCAACAGCAAGAAATAAAGAATAATCAGTGAAGACTGTTAAAAACGGACCAGTACCACTTCCACTGCCGCCAGAAAAATCGAATGTTGGTTTTGCCACAGCTGTCCCCAAAGGTGCAATTGCTGCTTTGAGAAAGGCTACGTGCGAAGTTTCATGACCGGATATTGTTTGAATAGCCGTAGTTGCAGCACCCATGGGAATGAGAAGAATACCTTTTGAAAGTGCGATGCTATAAAATTCCGCTTCAAGGTATTCTAACGTCAATGCATAGTTTAAAACCTGCAATACTGTTTCTTTGGTACTTTTAGTGCCGGCATAGGCTTTTTGAAACATAGAACCGAAAGCCAATGGTACGGCCGCTAATGCCAGTTTACCACCAAGATTTGCAAAACCTTTCATTGCAGCTCTTCGAGTATCCAGTCTGTCATAAACTTCTGGGTCAACCTTTTCTATTTCACCGAAAATATTATTTAAGTTCATAGTATTAAATTAAGAGGTGGGTAAATTACTTGCGTTGATCTTTGTTTTGATATAAGTTTGGGCGATAGCCAATACCTGAACTGGTGTGCGACTTTTCTCCAAACCATTTACATCGAGTACAGTATTGTCAGCAAATGATCCGTTAGAGATCAGGTCGCGTATATAAGCTGCATGTCTTGCTTCCACTGAAACAATTTTGCCTGCCAGCACAAGGTAGGCCGGATCTGTTATCAGCCTGCCTGCTCCATTATATGCAGATACACCAAGATCTTCAAAAGCTTTAGCAGTACCTAACACACTGTCTCTCGAAGTAAAAGTGATTGTACTGAAGTCTACTTCCAGTGCAACAATAGCTTTTGCACCCAGTGCATTTTTAAAAAATTCGCGGTGTGCTATTTCATGATCGCGGATCTCTGTCAGCCTCGCTGTTTCGTCAGCGGTTATGCCAGTGTATGGAGAGGCAATCACTTTGATATAAAATGCTGCTTCTAATTGTTCCAACGCATAGGCATAATTCAAAATACCAAAATCGCCACTAAGTAAATCGACACCTGTATCCACTGATGGAGAGTTGTTTTTACTGCAGGCTGCAAGTCCAGCCATTAAACCGGTGGCTGCTCCGGCATAACCAAGAAATTTTCTTCGTGAGAGCGGGGCAATGATTTTCTCATTACTAATTATCTCTTCTCTTTGAGATGTACTCATAGTAAACATGATTTAATTTGTATAAACAATAGATGATTATAAATGAACTTACGCGATAAAGCCTTTTGCAGATTTAAAATTATAAAAACCGGGATGTAATATTATTTTTTTTTGATCATAGTAAGTGCAATCCTCTATCAACAAATTATGTAAAGCATTTAAAATAAAATTTTAAATTTTTTCGTTTACTAACAACTTAAATTTTCAGTCGAAAATATAAACACAGGTTATTTCACTACCTTAATTTTGGGTTTATTAAATGCAAATGGAATAATCCTATTTACTATCTGCTAACAGGAGGAAAGTACATTATAGACTTGTTTGATGAAAGCTAAAAACTGACAGCAAATTATTAAAACATTTGGTGATCTGCATTCCATTATTGTAAACATTTATTCTTTCAATGAAGAACCCTGATATGACTGCATATACGGGTTCTTCATTAAATATATTTTTACTCTTTACGATAATTCTATTTGATTTTTTAAGAGATCTTCAAAAGTTTCTCTCCTGCGAATAAGATAGGGCTTATCATTCATGACCATCACTTCCGCGGGTTTAAGACGTGAGTTGAAGTTGGATGACATCTCAAATCCATAGGCACCTGCATTATAAAATACCAGGTAGTCACCTTCCCTGATTTCAGCCAGCTGCCTGTCCCAGGCGAAGGTATCGGTTTCACAAATATTACCTACAACAGTATAGATACGTTCATTTGAACTATGGTTGGATAAATTTTCTATGCGATGATATGAATCATAAAACATCGGTCGTATCAGGTGATTAAATCCACTGTCAACACCTGCAAAAACAGTTGCAGTTGTTTGTTTGATAACGTTCGTTTTCACTACAAGGTATCCGCATTCACTCACTAAAAATTTACCCGGTTCAAACCACACTTCTATTTTACGCTTATTTTCTTTCTCGTAATTTTCGAAGGCTTCCGTTACTTTCTGTCCCAGTAAATTAATATCACTCTCTTCTTCACCCTTTTTATACGGAACTTTAAATCCGCTTCCAAGGTCAATAAATTCCAGGTTTGGAAAATACTTTGCATGTTCAAACATAATGTCAAGACCCTTGAGAAAAACACTTATATCTTTTATATCGCTACCGGTATGCATGTGTATTCCCCTGACTAATAAATTAGTGGACTTTACAATCCTTTCAATGTGGCGGATCTGGTGAATAGATATGCCGAATTTACTGTCGATATGTCCTGTTGATATTTTATAATTACCACCACCCATGATGTGAGGATTGAAGCGGATGCAGATGGGATAACTGTTGCCAAAGCGGGTACCAAATTTTTCCAGCATCGAGATACTGTCAATATTAATATGCACACCCAGCGTTTTACCTTCTTCAATTTCGGCAAAGTCTACGCAATTCGGTGTAAATAAAATGCTGTCTTTTGTAAAACCCGCTTTGAACCCAAGCTTTACTTCGTTGATGCTGACACAATCAAGCGAAGCGCCGATACTTTCAATATATTTAAGTATGTTGATATTACTAAGCGCCTTACAGGCATAAAAAAAGCGTGCGTTGCATTCCTTGAAAGCATTTTGTAGTTTCTGGTATTGCTCTTTTATTTTTTCAGCATGATAGATATACAATGGAGTACCAAACTCATCGGCTAACGCTGTCAGGTATTGTGAAGATAATTGTTGTAACATAAATACGAATATATGGAGAACCCTGTCAGCGTTTATGCTTGCAGGATATAAAATTTAAAGCGATTTGTATGTATTTAATACCGGTTTATTCCTTTTCAATTTTATTACCCGGTTCTTCTTTCATGCTATCGTTTGAAGGCAGGCCGGATTTATCTTCCTTATTTTTTGTTTCTTCCTTTTCTGTTTCCGAAGCTTGCCGGTCTTCTTCTTTTAATACAAACATTTCTTTTTCGTAAGGCACATTAATTTCATGGTCAACAATTTCATCTTCCTCAGATGTCTCAAGCACTTCCGGATCTATAGCCGCTGTATTTTCATCGACAACTATGAGAGGCTCTTCTATTAATTCGCCATTACCTCTTATTACCAGGGATTCCTCCTCTCCGTATACCTCTTCTCCTGGTTCCGTGAGATCATCAGTGATTTCAAAATGGTTTTCTTCGATACCTTTTACAACGGTAGCTTCTATAGCCTGTTCAGCAAACACCTCTTTTATCCTGGGCAACTCGTCCGGTGAATTAATTCCAAAGTAATCCATAAAACTTTTGGAGGTGGTATATACCAAAGGCTTACCAGGTAGTTCTTCATTTCTTCCTGTAATGACAACAAGTTCTTTCTCAAGTAATTTTTGTACACTGTAATCACTGTTAACACCGCGGATAGCTTCTACCTCACCCTTAGTGATAGGTTGCTTATAAGCAATAATAGCAAGGGTTTCAAGCGAAGCAGCAGAAAGTTTTTTCAAAAATTTCTCACCATTCAGCTGAGCTACTGTTTTGTGATAATCTTTTTTTGTAAGAAACTGCCATCCGCCGCCACTTTGTTTCATCTCGAATGGATAAAAAGAAGCGCTGTATTTTTCCATTATTCCTTCTATAGAAGACTCTACCTGGTCGAGGTTGATTTTATCTTCCATAAAACCAAAGGCATTGTTTATAAACTCTGTAAGTTCTAAGGAAGTCAAGGGCCTTTCACTCGCGAATATTAACGCTTCTATATGAGGGATGATAGTAGAGATGTTCATGTTGATTCGCGTTTACGGAAGGCCGGTAATCTTATAATGCATAAGAATATAGCCAGCGTCTTAGCCCTGCAAAGCTGCGGCGCCACTAACTATTTCCGTCAGTTCGGTAGTAATAGCTGCCTGCCTTGCCCTGTTATAAGAAATTTTTAGGGATTTTAATAATTCATTGGCGTTCTCACTGGCTTTATCCATAGCGGTCATCCGGGCGCCATGCTCTGAAGCATTGGCATCAAGCACCGCTTTAAACAACTGGGTATTTAAAATCTTTGGCATCAGTGCGGCAATAAGCTGTTCCTTGGCCGGTTCAAAAATAAAATCAGTTTTTTTATCTCCCGCTTTTGTCGCAATTTTTGGGATAGGGAGGAAACGCTCTACAGAAAAAAATTGAGTAGCCGCGTTTTTAAATTCGCTGTACACCAGTTCAACAACATCAAACTCTTTGTTTTCGAATGCTTTTACGGCGGCCTGCGCGCAGGCCTGCACATTTTCAAAAGTTAAACTAAGAAAAATATCTTTGTAAGTAGCATCAGCATGATAGTTTCCTTTTAGCAGTTGTTCGTATCCCTTCTTACCAATATTCCAAATATGAACATTGCCTTTAGCCATCTGCGAAGCATATCTTTCTGCAACAGACGATTTAGCAAGCTTGATTATATTTGCATTGTAAGCTCCTGCTAGTCCGCGGTCGCTGGTAATTACTATATAGAGCACCTTTTCTACAGTTCTTTCTGTGGCAAGCGATCCGCCAACTTCACCCTCCGTATTACTTACTATATTACTCAGCACCTCCTGCAGTTTCCGTGCATAGGGACGCATCTGTGTAATAGCATCCTGCGCCCTGCGAAGTTTTGCCGCGCTAACCATCTTCATAGCTTTGGTAATTTGCTGCGTGCTTTGTACGGATTTAATGCGGTTACGAACTTCTTTTAATGCACCTGACATAAGGGATGATTAATTATATAGAAATGAATATCAAATGAACGATACGATGGTTTACCAACCTTTCAAATCGGTTGCAAAGGTAATATAAAGAGGCTTAAATATTTCCGCAGTTTAAAAATTCCGTTTGCAGGGCAGTGGTGGTTACGAGAATTGTTACTTGTGCAAAATCAGCTGTCAGCAAAACTATTTACGGCTGAGCCTTCTTAATCAATAATACGTTAATCCGCTGCGATGCTGCTGCTGTCAAGACTATTAACTCCGTCTAATTTATTACCTTTATAATCCTGTCAATTTGACTATAAAATAAGTATAGCATTATTGTTGACACCTCATCAATTTAATTTTCAAAATTAATCACCTTATACATAGATTATGATTGGTTTTATTTCAAAAATGTTTGGAGGAAGTAAGTCGGAAAAAGATGTCAAGATACTTCAACCGGTAGTGGAAAAGGTTAACGAATTCTATGCGACTTTTCAATCCATCTCTAATGACGAACTAAGGTCAAAAACGATTGACTTTAAAAACAGGATAAGTCAACATTTAAAAACGATCGATGACGCCATAGTTAACCAGCAACAGGAAGCAGAAGCTTTACCGGCAACGGATATGACCGGCAGGGATGTTGCTTATCAACTTATTGATAAACTCAAACGTGACAGGGATGAACAGATTGAAGTTGTTTTGAAAGAAATGCTGCCTGAAGCCTTTGCCGTTGTAAAAGAAACCGCTCACCGTTTCTCCGCCAATAATGAATTGGTTGCTACGGCTACTGACCTTGATAAAGAACTAAGTATTAAAAAGCAACACATTCGTATAGAGGGTAATGATGCTGTGTACAGCAATACCTGGACGGCTGGTGGTGGATCGGTAACCTGGAACATGGTTCATTATGATGTTCAGCTTATCGGCGGATCAGTACTTCATTCCGGTAAAATCTCCGAGATGGCCACGGGTGAAGGTAAAACACTGGTATCTACTTTACCTGCTTATCTTAATGCCCTTGCAGGAGAAGGAGTACATATTGTAACGGTGAATGATTACCTGGCGCGGCGTGATAGTGAATGGAACGGTCCCATCTTCGAATGGTTAGGATTAAGGGTGGACTGTATCGATAAGCACCAGCCCAACAGTGAAGAAAGAAGAATGGCATATTATTCAGATATCACTTATGGCACTAATAATGAATTTGGTTTTGATTACCTGCGGGATAATATGGTACACAACCCTGATGAAATGGTTCAGCGCAAACACCATTTTGCGATGGTGGATGAGGTGGATAGTGTATTGATTGATGATGCCCGTACTCCTTTGATTATTTCAGGACCGGTGCCCCGCGGTGATGACCAGCAATACCATATCCTTAAGCCAAGGGTATTACAACTGGTGGAGGCACAGAAACAGGTTGTAAACAAATTTCTTACGGAAGCTAAAAAGAAACTGGCTGAGAACAATGATGATCCAAAAGATGGTGGTCTCGCACTGATGCGCGCCTGGCGCGGCTTGCCCAAGAGCAGCGCTTTGATTAAGTTTTTAAGTGAGCCGGGCGTCAAAGTGAAATTACAAAAAACTGAAAATTACTACCTGTCAGATCAGCAAAAAGAAATGCCGAAGGTGGACGCAGAACTTTACTTTCATATCGATGAAAAAAACAACCAGGTAGATCTTACTGACAGGGGCCTGCAAATGATTACTAAATCCGGAGAAGATCCGGATTTCTTTGTGCTGCCTGATATAGCGGTAAAGCTGGGTGAACTGGATAAAGACAGTGCTGTTAATGATGAAGAAAAGCTTCACAAGAAGGAAGTGATCCTCAATGAATATTCTATCAAAGCCGATCGTATACATACAGTACAGCAACTGCTGAAAGCATATACTTTATTTGATATCGATATAGAATATGTAGTACTGGAAGGACAGGTTAAGATCGTTGATGAACAAACGGGCCGTATCCTTGACGGCCGTCGTTATTCAGACGGATTACACCAGGCGATAGAAGCGAAAGAAAATGTTAAGATAGAAGCTGCTACTCAAACGTATGCTACTGTTACACTGCAAAATTTCTTTAGGATGTACCACAAGCTGGCGGGTATGACAGGTACCGCTGAAACGGAAGCAGCTGAATTATGGGACATATATAAACTTGATGTGGTGAAAGTCCCTACTAATGTCCCGGCGATAAGAAAAGATCAGCAGGATCTTGTTTATAAAACTAAAGGGAAAAATACAAAGCCGTTATCGAAGAAATTGAGAACCTGCGGAATGCGGGCAGGCCGGTACTTGTGGGCACTACTTCTGTTGAGGTAAGTGAATTGCTGAGTAAGATGCTTACAGGTAAAAAGATTCCTCACAATGTTTTAAACGCCAAGCAACATGCACGTGAAGCACAGGTGATCGCAGAAGCCGGTCTAGCCGGCGCTATTACCATTGCTACAAACATGGCAGGTCGAGGAACCGATATAAAACTGGGAGCCGGTGTTAAAGAAGCGGGAGGTTTAGCGATTATAGGTACGGAAAGACATGAAAGCCGGAGAGTAGACAGACAGTTACGTGGTCGCGCCGGCCGCCAGGGTGATCCTGGTACCACCCAGTTTTATGCTTCACTGGAAGATGACCTGATGCGTATGTTCGGAAGTGACCGCATTGCTTCCATGATGGATAAGATGGGTTATAAAGAAGGTGAGGTAATTCAACATAGCATGATTACTAAATCTATTGAAAGAGCCCAGAAAAAAGTAGAAGAGAATAATTTTGGTATCCGTAAACGCTTACTTGAATATGATGATGTAATGAATAAACAACGAAAGGTTGTTTATGAAAAACGTAATCATGCTTTGTTCGGGGAAAGACTTGCGCTGGATCTGGATAATGCATTTTATGTAGTATGCGAGGGGCTGGTTAATTCTTTTCGCGAACAGGACGATTACAATGGATTTAAATTGTCAGTGATCGTTAATTTTGGACTTGATACTTCAATACAGGAAAACGATTTTCTTAAAGGCAATCTTAATGAAATCACGGAAAGTTTATACCAGGAGTCTATCATGAACTACCAGGGTAAAATGAGTGAGTTGCGCAAAGATGCCGTTCCGGTCTTTAAAAATATTCGTAAAAATCAGGGCAGCCATATTGAAAACATTGTAGTGCCTTTTACCGATGGCCGCAGGAATGTTCAGGTATTAACGAACATGGAAAAAACCCTGAGAAGTGAAGGTAATGAAATCGTGGACGCATTGGAAAGAACTATAACGCTCGCAATGATTGACGATACCTGGAAGGAACACCTGCGTGCGATGGATGATCTTAAGCAAAGTGTTCAGACAGCTTACCTTGAGCAAAAAGATCCGCTGGTAATTTACAAGGTAGAAGCTTTTAGTTTATTCCGGCAGATGGATAGTGAAGTGAACAGGGATATTGTGTCCTTTTTATGCCATAGTATTATTTTAACAGAAACGAATGACACACCACTTAGAGAAGGAAGGGAACAAAAAACTGATATGAGCCGCATGCGTGCTAACAAAGAACAGATTGAAGCCGCAGGAGATGATTATGCGGCTAATGAGAAAGATTACTTTGATCCTTCCTCAACAGGTACTTCGGTGAAACAAGAACCGGTAAAGGTAGGACCTAAGATAGGCAGAAATGATTTGTGCCCTTGCGGCAGTGGTAAGAAATTTAAGAATTGCCATGGAAAAGATGCTTAGAAATTAACTTCTTAATAATACCGGTCTTCTCAGATCTATTTTTTTAAATGTTTTTTTATTAAGGCCTTTCAGTCAGTGATGAACGATAAAAATACTTCTGCGTAGCGGTGAATAATAAAAAAGGCGTAGTGATTAGCTACGCCTTTATATTAC
>Ga0123337_10002075_pt1 | contig 23628 bp, 16 predicted proteins | sample frozenSSSSmetaG_FD_89792 | JGI IMG/M metagenome (GOLD analysis project Ga0123337, IMG submission 89792) | Glacier valley bacterial and archeal communities from Borup Fiord, Nunavut, Canada, to study Microbial Dark Matter (Phase II) -... | ecosystem: Environmental > Aquatic > Freshwater > Ice >...
TTCTTTTTCCTTTCTCTCCAGCTCTCTTTGCCTATTGGCTTAGATCAAGTGTAGTATCTGTTCTTTTCAGTTTAATCTCTGAAATTGTCCTAATGGACAAATCAATGATTAAATCTATTTTTGTACCGCGTCTTGGGACCGCTGAGTTTACTCATGTTCCAGGATACAGTGTCCCTGGTATTGCACTGCCTCCAGGTGATGCGAACAACATCTTCATTGCAGACCTGGCTTGCCAGTGTTGTGAAGAAGATTCTTCTGGTTGGTTGACTTGAGGGAATTTCTCGTGCACTCGACATAGGCAAGAGAGAAGATGGAGTTTCGCAATAGGGGTATTTCCAGTTCTCCATCGCCTACCTACCCATTTAAAGGCAACGCAAGGTATCATTTCACAGTCCTTCCCTTCCATTCCCCCTCCTTCATCCTATCCTACGCTCCCTTCTCCATTCACGAACTCTGCCACTCGAGATCACGCTCCACCCCGAGAAATTTCAAGACATGGAATGCACCCCGCGATGATGGATGGAGGGGCAAGCATCGCGACGGGGTTGACGTGCTACCCCCCCGTGAAATTATTTGTGATATCGTGAAGTGGAGGACGTGGATGTCATAGAGTCTCAACCTTTTGAGTTGTTTTTCCAAGGATTGTGCTTGTGGGTTGTTCGAAGGTTAGAAACTTTCCTACGAAAGCTGGCTGTGCGAGATACTCATAGTTGTTGACCACTTCGAACCTGGACTGTGGTAAGATAAGATTAGGACACTGTGAGGCAGTAGAGGCAGTACGAGAGAATGGCTGGTCATCAAGCATGTCATCATTCGCTATATAGACAAGAATACGATATTGTACAACAAAACAACCGGCACTTAGGCATCATTAGTTACATATGTCCTCCAAAAACGCCCCTGGATATCACGCTTCCTCTCATCTCAATGCCCAACCAATCTAGTGCTGGCTCCACTCAATGCTATTCAAATCGATGCCTTCCTGCACGAGCTCCCACAACGGGCTGAGCTCCCGCAGGAAAGTGACGCGCTCCTTGACGGCTTTCAACACGTAGTCGATCTCCGCATCGGTCGTGAAGCGTCCGATGCCGAAGCGGATACTGCTGTGGGCACTCTCGTCGCTGCTGCCCAGGGCGCGGAGAACGTAGCTGGGTTCGAGAGAGGCGGATGTGCATGCGCTGCCTGAAGACAGAGCGATGTCCTTCAAGGCCATTAATAGAGACTCGCCCTCGACATATGCGAAGGATACGTTGACGCAGCCGGGATAGAAATGGTTGGGGTCGCCGTTTTGGGTGGTGTGCTCCATGGAGAGAAGGCCGGAGAGGAGACGATCGGAGAGCTTCTTGATGTGCTTAGAATCGTACTGATGATTAATATTGTTAGTAAAGCCCACGGGAGATGAGTGTATAATATAACAATGTATTTTTGTCCAACAATTTCATTCACCGTGCCATAGACGTCATGACAGCTTCAACCCGAAGGGAGGCCGCTAAGAAAGCCATGCATTGGAAGCATATAATCATATGAAGGGAGGGGTATAAAGGAGAGGACTGAGCGAACGTACCTCCATATCTCGCTTTGCAATTCTGCAAGCCTCGCCGAAGCCAACAACCAACGGTGGAGCGAGTGTGCCACTTCTCAAGCCTCTCTCCTGACCACCACCGCTGATGATTGGATCAATTCTAACTCTTGGCCGTCTGCGCACATAGCATGCACCGATGCCGTTTGGTCCGTATATCTTGTGTGCAGAGATGGACATCAGGTCGATGTTCATCTTGTTGACATCCATGGGAATCTTTCCAACCGCCTGAGCGCCGTCGGTATGGAAGAAGATCTTCTTTGATCTGCAGAGCTTTCCGATCTCCTCGAGAGGTTGGATGACACCAATCTCGTTATTCACGGCCATGATACTGACCAAAGCAGTGTCTGGACGCATAGCTGCCTCAAGCTCCTCCATATTGATCAAACCATTGTGCTGGACCGGAAGATACGTGACGTCAAAACCCTCGTCTTGCAAATGCCTGCAGGAGTCAAGCACACACTTGTGTTCAGTCTGAGATGTGATAATATGCTTCTTCTTTCCGGATCGCCCGAAAAATCTCGCAACACCCTTGATGCTCATATTGTTACTCTCGGTTGCTCCAGATGTGAAAATGATCTCCTTAGGATCTGCGCCGATCAGGGACGCAACATTCGCACGAGCCTCCTCAACAGCCCTGTCGGTTTCCCAACCATAGGCGTGGGTCCTCGAATGAGGGTTTCCGTACAGTCCGGTAAAAAACGGAAGCATAGCATCGAGAACGCGAGGGTCCAAAGGGGTAGTAGCTTGCATATCCAGATATATAGGCCTCTGGCCCTCATCCATGACTGTAGCTTGCTTCAGGACACCTGTTTTTTGTTAGATATGAAAATCGCTTGACGACGATGATGGATAGATACTCACCAGCCATAGGATCCATCATGGCGTCTGCGTTTCCAGCAGCACCCTGCATAGGCTGGTCCGACAGCTGCTTTCCCGTCTCTGCAAAGAACTTCTTCTGATCCGCCTTGGCTGCCGACTCAACAGTGACCTGGGCGGCATCCTTCTTTGACTCGGAGATATATCGGCGTCCGGCAACCTTCTGTGCTGGCGTTGCGGCCACTCGTGGCAGCGTCGAGCTTCTGATCAGACCCGCTGAAGAGAAGTTCTTCGCACCGAGGCGCGCAGCCTGTCGCAAGGACATTGGACCTACATTTGCCATTGTATCCAGCAAGATGCAGCGAGATCTGCGGAGGAACTTGTTGAAGATGAAGAAGAAGAAGAAGAAGCCCCAAGGGCAAAATGATAATTTGGGTCAGGATGACTAAGAGAGAGAGAAGAAGCCCCATTACCTTAAGCGACGGCACGTGATTGGCCATCGGGTGCAGTTTCCCTGTTTCCCTCCGCTGAAAGCGGATTGCACCGAGTTATGACGATCCGGAAGCATGGACGGATCTTGTGCACCACCCATCACCTGCACCTGAATAATGCTCGGCGACTGAACGCAAACTTGGTCTGCGATTAGAGTACAAATACCACTACGACTACAAACACATATACCTTCTTGCTCTGACATCGCATACATCCATAAACAACCTCTACAACATCTTCTTCTTCTCTGTACATATTCCTGTCTAGGCAACATTATAAGCTCCATACCCATTGGACAGTCGATTGCCCCTCCGAGTACAGCTTACTGCAAGCCTCAAAGAGCTCAGCCACCGCACCGCGAGTCGAGGAATCTTCGTCATCGTTGCTGGGCGCAGAATAAAAGTCGGAGTGAGCGAACGCTTTAATTCGCATCGCATACTCGCCCGCCGTATCGCACAAAACGAAGCATCATACCTGCTGTACTAGAGCAGTGCATTAGCGGAGGAAATGAGTTTCAAAGGGTTCCAGAAGAGCGTTCTGAGAGTATGTAGCCCTGAGCACAAGCCGGCGCGGAAGGAGGCGGCGCTGATCCATGACAACAGGCTCCTCAAACGTTCAAGCAGAAGTTCAACCTGGGAGAGCACACGAAGGATCCAGTCTTCATAGATGCCGAGCGACGCTTTCAGGAGCTCGAGACCGAGACCAAGAAGCTGCACGATGAGTCTCGGAAGTATTTCGACGCCATCAACGGCATGCTCAGCCATCAGATCGAGTTCTCCCAGGCGATAGCAGAGATCTATAAACCGATATCGGGTCGAATGTCGGATCCGGATTCGATCGTCCAAGAAGGCAATCCGGAGGGTATTCGAGCCTGTGAAGAGTACGAGGCCATAGTGAAGGAGCTCCAGGTCACCTTGGAGCCCGAGCTCGAGATGATTGACACCCGCATCATCAAGCCCGCCGAAGAGCTCCTCGTGATCATCAAGCAGATCCGCAAAGGCGTCGTCAAGCGCGAGCACAAACAACTGGACTACGACCGCCACCGGGCCACGCTGAAGAAGCTGCAAGACAAGAAGGACAAGTCGCTCAAAGATGAGAAGGCAATGTACAAATCGGAAAATGACGTGGAGCAAGCGACGCAGGAATTTAACTACTATAATGACCTCCTCAAGGACGAGCTCCCAAAGCTCTTCCACCTCGAGCGCGAGTTCATCCGCCCGCTCTTCCAGAGCTTCTACTACATGCAGCTCAACGTTTTCTATACACTGCACGAGCGCATGCAAGGCTGCGACATCGGCTACTTCAATCTCACCCTCGGTATCGAAGAAGCCTTCGAAGCCAAGCGCGGTGAAGTCCAACAAGCCGCCGAAGCGCTCTCGATCACAAAATTCAAAGTCCAAGGCGCGAAACGGAATCCCAAATTCGGTCCCGGAGCAATGGCAGGAAGATTAGGCCTGGAGGGCCGCACAAGCAAATTAACAATCGAAGACAAACCCTCCACCTCAGCGTCATCCCCCTACAGCCCCTCGGCCTCAACGTACAAGCCCGTTTCCACACCCAGCCCCACACAAACCTCTTTCTCCGAGGCTCCCCCACCGGCCTACAGCTCCTCGCTTGCCGCCACCTACACCGACACCAAGAGCGCAATCAGCCGCGCGAACTCCACAGGGGGCAATTTGGGCGAGATCGCGAAATCCAAAGGCACCGCTCCGCCGCCGCCCAAGCCCAAGCCGTCTCGGTTCAGCGGCGCGCCGGTCGCGGAGACGGCCACGGCGCTGTACGACTACGAGGCGCAGGCGGAGGGCGATCTGAGCTTCGCGACGGGTGATGTGATTGAGATTGTGCAGAGGAGCCAGAATGAAAATGAATGGTGGACGGGTCGGATTATGGGGAAGATGGGGCAGTTCCCAGGTGAGATTTTTAAGAGTTTTTAACCCTTCGAGTTTTTGTTCTTGATGGTGGTCTCGCTGTTGCTTTTTTGTGTTGCTTTTTTGTGTCGCTTTTGCTTTTCCCACCGGACCTGCGGGATGAAGTGGAGGTCAAGGGGGAGACGAGGTGCCAGTGCCATCTTCAGGGCTACATCCAGCCCGTGCTCAGGCTCCTCATTTTTCGACCGGTTGAACTGGCGGGGTCTCGTTTTCAGACTTCCCCCGTGGGGGTCGCATGGCCCCATCCCTGATCCCGCATCCCTATCTCCACTCCAACACCCACGCCAACATGAACAGCCGCTGACACCCTACAGGGAACTACGTGGAGCTAAACAAGTAAGCCGGGCGTCGAACGCACATAACATCGGGTGTGACGACGGGCCGCAGCACTGCAGAAAGCGAAGTGGTGAATCCGTCGCAGAGGCGAGCGGGATGCCGGATTTTGACGTGTCGTGTCGGTGCTTGCGAGTGTGCGGGCCCTCAGCCTCGTATGCTGCACAGCACGGCACGGTAGGCACGACACGGTGTGGCGTGGGATGGTGATAATATTTACATGTGTGTGGCGACGTTAGTGAGCTATCCAGCAGCAGCAGACTTAGCACGGCATCGGCGCATACTCGGCGAAAGAAAGGAAGGGGATGATACGTGCGTGCATACATGCATACATGGATCACGCGACTGGGGCAGCCATAACGAACGAGGCTGATGGATCTCGGACGGGGTGCGGATATAGAGTACGATACAGGCAGGCATGTGGGGGTCCTGGCGGGCTGCGTTCGAAGGGAAAACTACTGCGAGCTACTGCGCTGCGCTGTTGTGTGCTGTGGTGCCAATGCGGACATTTGCATTTACATTGCAGGCAGCGAGGAAGAAGGTTATGGGGTTGACCGCGTCATACCACAAATAGCATAGCATAGCAGAGCACTGGGTTTAGACTGTTTGAAATATACTTGCGGTTATCTATTGTTAGTGAAGGTGTAGCGCACTCGTACATCGTACATCCAGGTGAGAGAGAGGCTGTAGCCCAAGTGATGGATATGCCGAATTCGCAAGCGGACGGGGTCATATCGTCTCGATTGGGCGACGCAAGGCTGTATTCGCGCCTCGTGACGCGGTATAAGGTATGATAAAGCAGGAAGGCTGGGCTGGGTTGGGTTGGCAGATACATACATACATATCTAGTCCTTTGGATGAGGCGGACGAGGCTGAAGAGCCCGCAAGACGAGGCGACCGTTCGGAATGAGGCTCTGCGGGTCACGGTGTCGACAGACATGCCTGAACATCCGCACGGCAGGGCCATGATCGGATCCTCGAGGACCTCTAGCGCACATGTGCGCCCGGGATGCGTGTGACAGGGACCGGGCGTCTCCAAGTGGCTCTGGGGTCGAGCCGGCGTGCCGAAGACTGCGGCTGTAGAGCAGCAGCCTCGTGAGAGCGCAGATGCCTCGTTGCTGGGGCTTTTTTTTGGCTGGTTCACGGGTGGTTCACGGAGCATAGGACGAGGGTCTGCCTTGCGATCGGCCTTGGTCGGTGATGGGGATGCGGGGAGTGCTTTCTGGAGATGTTGCAGGGCATGCAGTGAGACGAATGGGGAAGATTCGCGTTGCCCGAGAGAAGAGGTGAGGATATTGGAAGAGGTGCTCGTCTTCTGGTGGCAGTCTGAGCAAGGTCAATCGGCCTATGGGATTAGGAAGGTCCACCCCCATAGGTAGCACAGTGATGGGAGTGTGATGGAAGTAGCATCGTACATGTACTAGTGGAGGACAGACATTGGAGGCAAACGCATCATGCGGACTTCCTCCCCTATATACAAGTAGTCATAAACCAAAATCATAGCCTCGGGCAATCGACAAATACTTCGCCGGCTCCGACCTGACCCATCCATTTCCCGGCGCAGAATCCGCTTGGGACTGTGCCGCACGGGGATGAGCACAAGTTGATTGTGCTCCAGTTTTCGCATGTGGAACGCCTGTTTTTCTCCTTTTTCGTGGGGGCATTCTATCCTCCTCTGAAGATGAAGCGTCAGGAGGTAACGTATTGGCCTTAGAAATCTTCAAGTTCGATTCGTCTGCCGGAGCACTCGCCTCGTTATCAGGAACATTCCTGCCTTGGCCTTGTGCATTGACGTTCGTAGGAGTACTATGCCGCCACTTCTTCAACCCATGGAGCTTGATTGACGGATCGAAACTAACAAATATAATAGCTTTTGGCTGGCTTTCTTTTCCTGTGACGTAGACGAGGGAGCTATCGTCGAACGTACCATGCACCTTTCCAATATAGGCTGGGGGATTCATCAAATCGTGCAGCTCTTTGGCATCCTCGGGTCTGTAGCCTTTTGTTGGGAGTGAAGGAGGCCAGAACGTCACTGGCCCATCCTCATATTCTTCATTTAGTCCGTGCATAACTTCGCCGGTGGCAGGATCTCTCCCTGCAGAACGTATGATACCGTCCTCGTCTCTCACTGGAGGCTTTAAACGTCTTGAACACACTCGAATACGCAGACACTGAGAGGCTATTGAATCTCCTGGAGGCAAATCATTGACAAGATCCATGAGGGAATTGGCCGATGAGTTGTAGTACTTCGCTGGCGTCTTGGAAAGAACAAAAGAACGCTGGCAAGTACTCATTGGTTCAGAATGAACGTTTTTGGGCAGCCGAATTTGCGGATGAAGAAAGTGTGGCTTATCTGCAGCTGTCACCGTTAAGGCTAGACGATCCTGTGTTAGAGCTGCCAGCGCTAGCCGTCTCGACTTCTCTGAAACAGTTGGCAGGGCCATGGGAGAGCTGTCATTCGTCTGGACGGTCGTGCTTGAGCTTGCAGAATCAAGTGATGGCAGGGTTGATGGAATTGATGATGCCGATGAATCTAGCGAGGCGTGCGAGAAAGCAGATGATGTCGAACTTGATGGCTGGAGAGACCGATTCTCCTTTTCTAGCCGCTTAGGAAAAACAATATTGCTTTTGTAGACAGTTCTCTGACCAGTGCTGCAGCCACGAAGCCATTCCTTTCGGGTCTCGATAATCATAACATCGCCCGTCGCTTCATCAGGAGCGATAGCGAGACTGGTCCAGCGATCATCTAGGGGTCCTTCCAGGTGCTGACGGCGCCACATGTTCCTATCCTCAGTCTTTTCGAGCATTTCCTTGGACGGATTGTTAAGCGGAAATCGTCTACCATGGTAAAATGATGTCCAATCCACCTCTTCCACTTCGTAAGTTGTCTGATTGGAAACAGCATAGAAAAAGCCGTCGATGATCTCAAAGCAGATTGTTGATCCTATGTCGGCGCCTATTAGGTCGTGCAGGTAATTGTTATGCCCAAGACATTTTCCAGTTCTCAAATCGTATCCATGTAGCACCCACCTCTTTCGACCATCGTATTCATTAGCCGTATGGATGCCATAGTATAAGTATTCCGCATCATGGCGTGCGAAAAGTTTCTCAGTGGAAGCAATCTCTTGACTCAGGAGAATCGTACGCTTCTTAACGTCTATAGCAATAAGCCAGCCACCTTGTCTAGGAGAGGAGAATCTGTACAAACAAGACAGAATCCCTTCGTGATAATGCAGTAGCAAGAATGAGCCAGTAACTTTTGGTTGAGAGGCGAATCCGGTTTTTCCTAGGAGCTTTGGAATATCCACAACCAGCTCTTCTGTCGGGGATTGGCGTATTTCCAACAATCGAATGGTATCGTCGATCGTGTACCACAGAGATCCCTGGCAATAGAGGTATGTCAGACCGACACCAAGTACAGCAACCGAGTACGGATCTGCAGTTGCCACAGCTTCTCTTCTCTTCAGCACCTTACGAAAAGCCGAAACACAGCTGAGCTCAGTCCTGGGCGCAGCAAGCACTTCCCTGCTGAACGGAATCTTGGACTTTTACGAAAATGTCAGCGGCTGACGCGATCAAAAGCCACTCATCCTGCGGCTGATTGAACACGAGCTTACCTGCACCAGTGATTTGCAAACATGACTGCTGTGAGAGTAATGATACAATTGCTTGCAGGTCCGGGAGAAACTGGCGACATCTTCGAATTCTAAAGCTGAGATAATACTCGAAGAGAGCTCATTGGGTAGAGATGTTAAATAAGTCATGAAGGAGTAGGTCCCGTCCTAGACTTTGGCATTAGTTAGTTGAGTTGGCAACGAGGGGTTTTGCAATGAGGGTTGATTTATGGGGCATGGGATAGAGCTGCTACACACCAAAGAGAGAAGAGAATAGAATGCCAGACGTCGACAACGGCGGAGATGGACTGATCCAGGCCTGACAGAAAAGCGTTGCAGGGCAGAACAGAAAGTACGACGTGTTCACATCGCAATGGCTGTTTTGCCAGGCGGGATATTATGGTGAAGGATTCAGAGAAGCATTCTGAGGATGCAGCCAGCAGAGCAGATGCCCTAGTCTTATAGGAAAAAAGCTAGCTCTGAGCCTCATGCTCTTTCTTGCTCCATGTTACGGGTTACCTCACTGTCCGCACAGGCCTAGCTACTGTAGCTTTGGAATGGAGTTGTTGAGTACTGTACATAGTACATATCTACATACCCAGAGTTGTGGAGTGCTTCCAAGGATAAGGATAAACAGAGAAGAGAGACGAGGAAGCAAGCGCCAGGTATGCGAAGGGGTTACTATTCGGCACTCCATCCGTATCGCAGAGCCTCGTCCCATCAACTGAATCATCTTGGAAGATAGGCATGTAATATAATGTATTGTATGTACTATGATGTACTATAATGTGCATACTAGCTAGGTTTATAGGTAGTAGGTACTTGTAGGTACAGTTACAGTACTACTAACACTAACTAAATTGGCGATCCATAAATCCCTGAATTGAGGCTCTTATTCATATTTCCGACCTTACCTGTTTTCGCTTAGATCCGCCGGCGTGGACCTTGGGGGTTCTCGAGGGTCTTGAGGTCTTGCTTAGTCTTCTCCTTTTCGGATTTCTTACATTTATGAGATGTGATATATCATCTCGACGGTTATATCAGCTATAGTATCGTTGTTTATGATCCTCATCGACATAATTGGAAAGTATGCCATCTATTCAGCTACTGTGGTATTTTGCCGGCTCTCTTCCCACTTCTGCTTTCCACACCAACCCTAACACCCTAACAGGAATACATACAAGAGTATCTATCTAAGTATAGAATGCACGCCGCTCTGTCCCATGCACGCTAGGATCATTGTAATGAAGGGCCTCACCCTTGGCCTCAAGCCTCTAGCACACCGGTTGCTTGCCCCCCTTCCACAGCCTCTTCCTCGCATTGTCCCTGCGCTTAATACACGCAGGAACGGGATACATGGGATATCAAGCAACACTTACAAACTCCAAGGTACAAATCGAGAAATGCAGAGTGTGACCCCCCCAAAGTTCGGGGGGCATATTTGCACAGCCTCAATCAGAGCCGCATTCCAGCAATGCTGAGGGGTAAAGGATGTTCCATCTCATCGTCCCCAACGTCGCATCCGTTCGGTTTGAGCCTCCCTTCACTCACGCTCACTCCATACTCACACCAGCACGACCTTAGATAGGCATCACACATCACTTCTTCGAGGAAGTATGCGCGATATTTCCCTCCAGCTCCCTCCAGCCCGTCCGAAGACCGACAATGATTTGATAGATCACCCCCGACAGCGTCAGCGTCTGTCCTACCACATATGTCCCACCTAATCTCGGCCCAAGGCATTCTTCATTCCCAGGTCTCCGATCTTGTCTGTATATCATTGCCTCACGACTTCAGCCATCTGATGCATGAAGTCGGTTTAGACATGAAACTGCGTCATGCCATGCGCATGCTGTGTCACACGCCAGCACACTCCAAGACAGAGGAAGCCAATGCAATACCGATAAAACGGACGACATCATGAAAACTCCTCCGTTGTTAACCAAAAAAGCCTTCTGAGATGCAAACGAGCATACCCGGACGTCGGATTGCGTCTCATCCATTCCAAAAATGACTTCTGAGGCTCTTTTGTTTGGGGGGGCGGGGGTGTAGCCGCAACGTATGCGACTTGCCGTGTCATATATCACAAAGCAGCAACTTTGACCGGTGAACAACTAGTCACATGCTTTATTTTTTTAATTTTTCTATTTTTTTTTTCTTTTTCAAAAATACAAGAGTTGAGTGTTAAATCTAAACGTAGTTGATTTGGTTAGTTGATTCTTCAGAGATGAGAAAGTCGAGGAGTTGAGACGGTCTGAAAGTCACATGATCTATCGATTAACTCATTCATATCACGGGACTTTGCCTCAAAGTGCCAAAGCCAAGGTCGAAATAACCTTCTAGTGCCGGCTATATTGACCAAAAGCAGCTAGTCTGATAATTGTCTTGTCCAGGTCCAGAACTCTTGATTCGCCAGGCACAGACGGGAACAAGCTGATATAAGGAATCCCATCCGAACACGAGAATCCCTCCATACCAAGAACACCAAGCCGGCGGTCACATCTTCTTTATCTTTCAGGGCCACGACTCACGCACCGTAGGTGAATTTCTGGTGAATTTCTTTCTCCATGCTTCAGTTTTGTGTTATTGCCATAGCATTTCCATTCTCCTCCTCAATACCAAGGTCCCTCTCGGATACTCAACGCGCGATATCTCGCATCTCCAGAGACCGGTGACTCGAGGGAGCGCCGAGAGTGTTCGAAGATGGTGGTGTTAGGACGGCCTCGCAATTTCCTATGGAGGAAGTGGAAAGATGGAAGTTCCCCCCCGCACTTCCTGCGTTTCCGTTCCTCAAAACTATTTATCATAACCACGATCTGCATGGCCGTATTCACAGACACCTTTCTGTATGCTGTCATCGTACCCGTCGTGCCCTTCTCCCTCACAGACCGGGCGGGCGTGCCTGAGGACCAAGTGCAACATTGGGTTTCCGTCCTGCTGGCCATCTACGGCGCCGCGCTGCTGGTATCCGCACCCATCGCAGGGTGGTACGCAGACAACTCATCCAGCCGACGCGTCCCGCTGCTGTTTGGTCTTGTGGCCCTGACCGGGTCGACGGTCATGCTGTGTCTCGCAAAGAGCATCGGCGTGCTGATCGTGGGGCGCCTGCTGCAAGGCGGCGCGGCTGGGATGATGTGGACTGTCGGACAGGCGCTACTGGTCGATACAGTCGGGCAGCGGGACATAGGGCAGATCATGGGGTACGTGAGCATTGCTATGTCGGTCGGGATCATCATTGCCCCGCTGCTCGGTGGCATTGTGTACGACCGGTCCGGCTACTACGCCGTGTACTACATGTGCTTCGGGCTTTTGGCCCTGGACATCGTACTCCGACTGGTGCTCATCGAGAAGAAAATCGCCGCGCAGTGGGATGACGTGGAGCCCTCCGTCACACAACGCGAGACCGGCCTGGAGGCCAATAATCTGGAAGCCAACATTGAAGATCCCGACTCCGCGTCCACGCACAAAGGCCTCAACACTCCCGACGTCTCCAGCGCCGACTCAAACCTCGACTTAGCCCCCGTTCTTCCAGCAGAGCCGCAAACCCAGCCTCACCTTCCCGCGTCTTCCAAACCCCACAGCAAATTCCCCCCCGTCCTCACCCTCCTCGCCTCGCGCCGCCTCCTCGCCGCCCTCTGGGGCTGCTTCATCCAATCCTGCCTCCTCACCTCCTTCGACTCCGTCCTCCCCCTCTTCGTCATCTCCACCTTCTCGTGGGGCCCCACGGCCGCCGGCCTCATCTTCCTCCCCATCATGATCCCCAGCTTCCTCGCCCCGCTCTCCGGCTACCTGTCCGACCGCTACGGGCCCCGCTGGCTCGCGGTCTGCGGCTTCCTCTCCACCATCCCCTGCCTGGTCTGCCTGCGCTTCGTCGACTCCAACACCATCCAGCAGAAAGTCCTGCTGTGCGCGCTCCTGGCGCTGATCGGCGCGGCGCTCACGGCAGTGATGCCGCCGCTGATGGCCGAGATCACGTATATCGTCGAGGCGAAGGAGGTCGCGACGCCGGGCGTTTTCGGCGCGAAGGGCGCGTATGCGCAGGCGTATGGGCTCTTTGTGATGGCGTTTGCGGCCGGCTGTCTGGTGGGCCCGATCTGGAGCGGGTTTATTGCGACGAGGAGCGGATGGGATACGATGACGTGGACGTTGGCGATTTTGAGCGCCGCGGGCGCGGGACCGGCGCTCGTCTGGACGGGGGGACTGGTGACGCGGGATAATGCGAAGAGTGGGGAGGAGAGGGCGGTGGGGAGGCCGAAGAGGAGGGATGGGGAGAGGGAGAAGGAGGGAGAGGTGGAGGAGGAGGGGGAGGTTGTATAAAGCGAGGCGTTCTGGTGTATAAAATGGTGTGCATATCGGCGCAAGCGTAGCATTGTGTAGTACATATATAGCGAACTCTCCCTACTTAATAGCATACAAGCAATAACGGCATATTAATCAATCACTCATCCACCCACAGTGCGCCCTGGCAGAGGAGCGAAAATGTCTCACGCCCCTGTGCAGACGTCAGTTGTCTCATGGGGGATTTTTTAAGTCTGCTCAAGCAAGCAAGCAAGCAAGCAAGCAAGCGGATGCACGTCTCACCCATGCAAAATAGAAAGCTGCAGTGCACGGCACCAAGCCACTTTGTCATCCTGATTCTGGATTCACGTTCACATCTCGCTCTCTATGTGAGGAACTGCAGTAAGGTCTCCAGCATGTCATGCGTCATCTTCTCCTCCTCCGTTTCCAGCTCGCCCATCGTGTCCAGTTGCTCTACGTCATATTAGGATGGTGATCATTCATCAAGACGGAGATGCAGGAGCGACATACCTCGTATCGAGCCTCTCAGGACACTCAACCCCTCGTCCCTCTCCGCGAACAACGCCCTGATCTTCCTCTCCGCCCCCGGATCCTCCGCCACCAACCACGCCAACACCACGTCCACAGTCTGCAAACAGAACAACCCCGCATCCATCCTCCTCGACAACCACTCATCCGCCCTCTCCTCGCGCTCCTCCTCATCTAACCCCCTCCTTTCCTCCGCTATCCGTGCATCAACCCCCTCAACCCTCGCCGCATACTCCCGCCTTAGCTTCACCAATTTCCCAATCTTCTCATACTCCCTCTCCACAAACTTCGCCAGCGTCCGGATCCTCGGCGCCTCATCCGCCGGCAGCGACCTCAGCAGGCTCGCGAAGATCCCCAGCAGGTGCTCCGTCGTCTCCCCATCCTGCTTCTTCATGAACGCGCTAAACACGACCTTGAGTCCCGCCGCCTCCACCAGCTGCGCGCACACCGCCGCGCCACCCGGCCCGGCGAGCGCGTGGTCGAGGAGCCGCAGGGCGCGGGCCCGCGCCATCTTGCCCTCACGGACCATGATGAGGGCCAGCTCGACGCCCTCGGCTTCGATGAATTTCGACTTCCCCGGCGCCGCGTCGACGATGCAGGTTAGCGCGTCGAAGACGTTCTCGACGAACTCTTCCTCGTCGGTGCCGTGGGCGGGGTCGCGCCTGCGGTAGGGAGCCAGGCATTGAAGGAGGATGTCGACGCCGTTTTGGGCGACGAGGAGGGCGCGATTTGCGGGGGAGGATTGCAGGAGGATGGCGAGGAGCTCGGCTGCGTATTGCTTGTTCTGGGTGACGGGGGATTCTTTCTTCTGGATGCGCGAGAGCAGGTATTTAAGGACTGAGCTGTCCTTGCCGATCTTCTCGGCGAGAGGGGGCTGGGAGGAGAGGTTTTCGAGGACGGAGAGGGCGTGGTAGATGCCGGCGCGGTCGGAGTCATTGGACTCGTCGAAACGGGAGATGTTGGAGACGATAAGGTCGAGGAGGTCTGAGGCGATCATTGAGTCGACTAGGGCATTCCATTGGGATGGGTCGGCTTCGACGTCTTCGTCGGTCAGCTCGCTGATGATTTCGATCGCGCCAATCGCTATGTCTGTGTTCTCGTGAGCGAGAAGGCTGACGAGAGAGTTGACGCAGCCGAGTTTGGCGAACTCGGGGTATAGGTCGGGATGCTCTGCTAGTATTGACAACGCCTTGATGTCAGCATCAAGGTCTGCCTCCGACCCCATAAACTTTTGTGGCTCGTTTTCGAATTTTGCTCGGAGCTCTGCATTCTTTGATATCCGCTTCTCGAAGTTTAATGCCAGTTTCCGCAACCATGCTGTGTCGATTTTCTCTGGGGCAACATTTGCGTCTTCTTGTCCTTCCATGTAATCGAGGATTTCTGATTCATCTTTGGTTATGCCACCTCCGAAGAATCGCCCTTCCTCATCATCGGGGATATCTGGGCCATAATCTTCATCGTCATCTGGAGGCCTGGAAGGCCCAGCTTCGACATCCTCTTCCTCGTCAGGTATTGTGGCTTGGCCTCTACCATTCGCAGTACCGTTTGTTGATAGCTTTGGTGATTTGTAGTGTATGTCTGTCCACAATGAGCATATATTCATAACTCATCCAGGAGTTGGCACGAACTTGGGTCTCGGAGTGTCTCCAACTTCCGCTTGTTACTGCTTGGGATTGCTGGCTTCTACATAACTTCATATTAGCTGGATTCGATAAGGGAAAGATGACGACTGAACAAACCTTGAAGAGCTCATCTATGCTCGCCATTTTTCTGACCAAAATCAACGTTGAATTTCTTCTCTCTCTCTCTACTGTCAATAATACACCCGAGAATAGCTGAAGCTCAATTCAACGGCATTGTTGAGAAACAGTTACTCAAGTGAGGCTACTCTACCGATGGATAGCCTTGTTGCTGTTGCCGGTGATATCTCTTCGGAGAAAATATCATCCGAAATCCTCGGATTCTCAGTCACGAGGAAACGCGCGACGTCCCTCCGCGCCGACCGCGTTTATGGAACTCACTTCATCCAAACCCACCGTCTCCTTCTTCAATTATTGTGAGCCACAACACGTGCAAAGAAGGCCAAGTTGCAAGACTACAACCATGGCTTCTACCATGGACCCTGGAGTCCTTGGTGATAGATGTTGTCAAAAGGAGGATTATCTTGGTGCTATTGAGTATTACAGTGCTGTAAGCTATCATTTTCCTTTCATCAAAACTCTTGCTTCCCTGGCAGTGAAAACCAGCTGGCAATTGAGATCCATCATCTTCTTCGGGACTTATCCTATACCATGTATCATCGTCATATTGTCTCTAAAAACGTGCTATCTTCTCCATCTTCATTTCAAATAATCCACATTATAATGTATGGGGTATCTTCGTGCCTGTTTACGCAACTCATTCAACCTTTACTAACAACATCTATAATGCATAGGCTCTCAAGACATGCTCTTCACGATTAATTCCTGACTTTCTCAATAAAAGAACTGCTGTCTTTATTAAGTTACAGAAGTATCAGCGAGCGCTGCCTGATGCGAAGGACATCATCAAGCGGAGACCCGACCTTGCCATGGTACGTGCGATGTGTTTCTGACCAACCATCTAGAACCAAAACTGACTTAAAAGGGCTATTTACGCTGTGGTCAGATCCTACAGCTCATGGGAATGCCCGACAAGGCCTTCAACATCTTAGAGCTTGGCTTGAGCAAGGTGAAAGTGGGCGTGGATGTCGATAGGAAGGTATTCTCGCATGGCTCAGCCTATTGCATGTTGGCATGCTAACGCTTGCCAGAAACTATCGGAACATTATGAAGCATTGAGAAAGAAAAAGAAGTCGTCCAAGCGTATTGATCCCCTCACCAAGTTTCCAAAAGAGATTGTCGAGAAAATCTTTGACAACTTGGATATCAAATTTTGTGTGTAAGTTTGCACCTTTAAATATTGGAAACGGCCGGATCCTGATATCAGTCAGCCGCTGCTTGGCTGTTTCCAAGGGTTGGAAGAACTTTCTCGAAACGTACCCAGCCTTGTGGCAAGACCTAAAAGTCAATCGCGATATATCCAACATCGCTCTCAGAGCTTGGCTAAAACGCTCTGAGAAGGCAAACTATGGTCTCCGGAGTGCCAGTATGGCATTTTCTGATTTCAACACGAAACATCTTCATCAACTGAAACTAATCCAACGTTGTCCAAAGCTGGCATCGCTGCGGCTTGATATTGGCCCCACTGACGTCACCATTCATGATATCTTCCCTGCTGGAAGCTATCTCAAGCTCCGGACTTTGATCTTGTTTGAACGGAGTTATCTCAGTCTATCTAATATTAAGAAGTTGCTGGCGCGTCTTCCAGTGCTACAACATGTCGAGTTTCATGATGTTATCATCGACCGTGCCGGCCAAGAAGTGATTCCTTGGCCAGAAATGCCAAATCTCCGGTTCATTCTTATTCATGGAACTATAGGTCCTCTATCGGGCCATTTGAATCTGGTAAGCTACGTGTACTCACATTAGCGTATACGAAGACTGATGTATAACAGCCGGAGCTCATCAAAGCGTCTCCAAACGTCAATTCTGCTACCATTGGCGAACGTAGGCCTTGTATCCGTCGTGTGCCAGGGGAGTTCGCCGAATTCAGCGAATGGAAGGATTTAACATATCTCGATATCGCCGGTTTATCCTTCAACATAGTCCCAAAATTCCCAGCTATTCTCAAGCATCTTGATGTTAGCTACATCGGAAATTTCGAGCTTGGTGACTTTAAAGCTCTCCCCAAGGACTACTTCTCTTTTCCCGACTTAGAATACTTATCTGTTCAGAGCAGCACTTTTGTATTCGCTCTCAACGAAATAGCCAACCCCGGCCTGATATCCGGCTCACTTAAAACTCTCAACATTGGCGACTCGACCTTCTTCGGACAAGATTTGGACACTCTATCCGAGACATGGCCCGGCACAATGCCAACACCATCCACGCAGCTCGAAGTTCTCTCCCTTTACGGCCAATATGGTCTCCCAGAGCGAAAAATCTTGGCTATGCTCCGCCAGTACCCAAATCTGAAACGAATCAATCTGGGCCAAACGAGAGTAACTGGCAGCACTGTCCGCGAGCTCTTTGAGCGCGAGAATAAGCCTTCATTTATCAATTTGAACTATTGTGATGAGTGTCACTATGATGCAGTTGAAGCTGCGAGAAAAGTCGGGATTGAAGTCAGCCATCAGCTGGACACAAAAACTAGGACTCGTTGAGGGCAGATCCATCCAAATTGGATGATTTATTTTTCATTGAGCGGTTACTGCTGGTTTCGATATGCGTTCGCTATACGCAAATTTGCGAAAGGAGTTGATGATACCTGACAGGCATGGTCCGGTTCTGGGCTGGGCTGCACTGGGACGGATGGTGTACTGGCGTTTGGCCCTACGGGGTCCTCTCTTTGATATTTTTTTTTTCTTCAAGGTTTGCATGATCAGGTGCTTTGGGTGCTTATGCTCATAATAGGCTTCTATTAGAAAGCCAGGCCGAGGAGATAATGGATAAAGCTGTTTCGTACCACGTTTCGAGAGGTTCTAAGAGGGTGGCAGGGATTTGAGGGTGAGAATCCATTAGGGAAAGAGCGTGGCGAGATGGGAGATGTAAGGGATGAGAAGAGAGGGATGAGAAGAGAGTAAAGGAGGCTCAGAGGGAAGGCAGATATCACGCCGAATGCCCACACGTCGGAAGCAGAAAAACGCTACTATTGGGACGGGCACATCATCAAGAAATTAGACAAGTTGTAGAGTGCATCAATCATAGCGAGTGTATTGATATGGTATCCTATCTAGCTTTTTCATCATCACCCTCCTCCTCCTTCCCTTCATCTCCATCCATCTGCCAAAAAATCGCCTTAAATGTATGTATCGTACAGATCGTCATTGCTCTTCTCCCTATCCAATCCACTCCTATCCTAAAGTCTATATCGCCCGTTTCAAACGAGTGTACCCCCCACATTCACAAAGAAGTGGGGAAATGAGAATCGAAAAACAGTCCCGCTCAACGAGTCCAACCGCGCAGCAGATCCACAAGCCAAACATCCCCTTTCCTATCCTATCTCCCCCTACCCTACCCTACCCAAGCCCCAGCCGAGGCAAAAAAAATTCCCCGCAGGGTTGTGTGTGAAAATTGGAATTCCAGAATCGAAGTGAAGTGAAGTCTAACCCCCCCCCCCTTCCCACCTTTTTCCCCCTTTGCCCATCCCCTCCCTAGTCATGAAATCGTAAAATTGTAAGATGGATGCTTTCGCAGTGCGCGCTTTACTCAAACGCAAGATTAGACGCCAGTGCTCAAGGGCACCGGATACGCAGTCGGCTGCGCATAGCCGCCCGATGGCTTGTGACTATGCTTATGGCCATGCTGATGTCCCGCCGACCGGGTGCCGTTGCTGAACAGCGCGCTGCTGGGCGCTAGGGTCGGGAAGGCCTTGACGGGCGACACGACCGGGGCGGCAGCGGCGGAGCTGACTGCGGGCGCTGCGGCTGCAGACGACGCGGCCTTGACGGCGGGCTTGACGGAGGACGCCGCGACTTCGACGATCGCGATGGCGGGCTTGGTAGTCGCCGCGCCCATGGCCGTCACGGTCACGGTGGTGGCGGCGATGGTGACGGTGACGGCGCCGCCGCATTGGCCTTGTGCGCTGCTGGGGATGGCTGCGGGGACGGAGGCGAGCGGGACGACGGTGGCTGTTGCGATGACAACGATGGGCTCTGGCTGGGTGGAGTGGACGCCGGTGTCGACGGGCTCGGCGATGACGGGCTTGGCGATGACGGCTGGGGCGGAGGCGACGGGTGCGGCTTCACTGACGACGGCGATTGGCGCGGCTGAGGCGGCTGGTGTGTCGACTGGTGCAGCTGAGACGACGGCCACGGGAGCAGGTGAGGCGACGGGAGTCTCGGCTGGAGCAACGGGGAGAACGGCGGAAGATGCGCCGGCGCTGGTGGCTGGAGCGGTGACGGTGGTGCCATCGCCAATCGTCGAGTTGTTGACGACGAAAGAGAGGTTTTGGCACGTAGCGCCGCACTTCTGGTACAAGGAGATCGTGCCTGCACCACCGCAGTTTTCGGTCTGGTCACCGCCGCACTTCATGAAGCAGTTGCCCATCAGGCCTGGGATTGGCGCGCGGTCAGCGGGAACGGAGTTGCCGCAGTAGCACTGGGTTGAGTACTCGGTGCCGGCAATGCTGAAGCCCTGGGCGGCGCAGAAGTCGACACACTTCTCAACGGTCATGTCGGCCGTATCTTGCGATGGTCCGGTGAGGGAGCGCGAGGCGAGGACGTCGAAGCCGCAGCCAATGTAGGCGAACTGCTTGGAGACGGTGAGGTCGACGAAGGGGTTCTCAGGCGCGGAGATCGTGGTTGGGGCACCGCAGCCAGAGGCGGCAACGGCATTGGCGCCGAGGCCAGAAGCGGGGTTGCAGCCTGGGAGGGCTTCGAGAGTGCCAAAGACCTGCTCGTCGATGGATGCTGGGATCTTGCAGTTGTTGGCAAAGTCGTCGCTGAAGAAGTTGAAGACGTGGCAGTCCTCGACGTTACCGCTGTCGTTCGTGCACTCGTTAACAGCCTTTTGGAGTGTAGGAACGTCCCAGCCGTTCACAAAGTCGCCATGGTATCCGTAGCCGGTTTCGTCGCCGTTGGAGAAGACGAATGGGTGGCCGGAGCCGTGCCATTTGTCGGCGAACTTGGGAGTGTCCCAGATAACCTCGTAGAAGATGGAGATGAAACGCTTTGGGTGGGACGGGGGGCAGAAACCGGAGTCGACGCGGTCAGGGTAGGCCATGTGAGACCTGTGGTCTGCGGAATCGAGGTTCACGCCGTCCCAGCATGATGGGAAGAAGACCTGAGCGCGGAGGCCGTTCGGGCAGTTGTAGTTTGGAATCTCGTTAGTCTCAGGCTGGCCGCTACCGAGGCAGTTGAAGTTGATGGCGCGCTGCTCGAGAGTTGGGGAGAAGGAACGGAGAGTTGGGTTGCCAGCGAGCATGCGGAATCCTTCTGGGAACGCAAGAAGGCCGTTTTGGAATTCAGGATCATTTTGATCGGAGCGTTGGCTAGAGGGAGGTTAGTTGTGAATACACAAATGGAGTAGAGATGGCTTACAGATAGTAGACCAGACCTCCACCGACTTGCTTCACGTCCGTGAACGTGCCATCCGCTCCCTTATAGTACAGAGAAGGCACCCAGTAGTTCGAGAAATCCTTGGTGACTGTGCACGAAGAGCAAGTCGAGGCTTGAGTGGAGGCATAGTCCATATCAAAGCCGAAGCCGTTTCCTCCCATGATAGTATGAGCATGTGCTGCCGGCTTTCCTGGGCTGACAATTGGATCGGCGCGTTGGGTCACAAGAGGTGCCTTGCAAGGAAGACGCCAGAAGGCATCGACTGGAGCAATGGCGAGCAGAGCTGCCACAAGGGCGCTGGTGGTGGTGAATCGCATTTCGAAGGAGTGTGGTTTTGTGGTTTTGTGGTCTTTGGTGCTTGTGATATCAGATAGGCCAGCTAGAGAGAGACCTGATTCCTGTTGACGGGTATTCAATTGGTTGTGTAGTGATGTTTGTGTTTTTAAAGGACAGTGATGTCAACAGATCAACCAGTCAACTGGGATCGAATAAAAATGAGAGTATGTATGTGTTTTGCGAAGCGTAATCGTCGAGATGTTGACTTTCAATCAATGAAGGTGAGAGCACCAAGAGCCACAGACTCTGGATACGATACAAGGACGACGATGACGAACAAAAAGGAGCGGAAATGAAAGAGAAGGATATCTCTGATCAAAAGGGATTGAGATGGAGGAGAAGGAAAGAAAGAGAAGAGCATGCGTGCGAGGGGAGGGAGAGCATACTTATCTATAGTCGGACCTGAATTGAGGGTGTGGAAAGGACTTCGGTCAAGCACCCAAGCATCCAAGCACCCAAGCACTGCATGGTACTGCAGTAGAGTAAGGAAGCCACAGCACTTTGTTTTCCCCGCCACCACTACATCTCCACTGCTGTCCTTCCTACAACAAAAAGTGCAAAAAGTGCATACCTAGGAAAGACAACAAGGATACCGCTACATGCAAACAGAACATCGGCATGGATGGATGCAGGCGGGCAGAACAAAACAGCACGACTCGCTCCTTGAATCATCTCGACCCGACTGGCCTTCACAGACGGACCTCACAGCTCACAGCTCCCAACTCACAGCTCACAACTCCCAACTCACAACTCACAGCTCACAACTCACAGCTCACAACTCACAACTCACGGCGCGACGCTGTGTTTCGTTTTACCTTCCGAGCGGATATCCCGAATGATGGGTTCCCACGGCATGTTGCAGTTGCAGCTTTCATCCCGTTCGCGCGGGCCCCATCTGCGAGATCATGATACACTGTTGCACAGCGGCAGAGCACTCAGCTTTGCGAAGGGGCAGCTTCCACAGGAGTCTCACAGGAACCAACGTGCTCCCTTGCGCTGACCATGCCTCTTCACCGTTGCCCACATTCTTCTCTGGACAGTACTGTATCAGCATCTCGACCAAAGCGATTTTGCCAGGTGGTGGTGGGTGGACTTGTCCTGCAAGGTACAAATCTTACCATCGGAGCTTCAACGATGCATGGCAGCAGGGACAAGGTCGGGTCCAGTGCAGCGCATAAGTCGAAACATCAGCTGCAAGCCACGGCTATCTTCCTTATCAGAGTCGCCTCGAGGACGAAGACGACGACGAGGACGAGGACGAGCGTGCATAAATCGATCTACGATTTCGCTGATTCGCTCTGTGAGAGTGAGTCGGAGAGACTGTGATGGATGGCCAATTTGTGCAACTCCTTGTCCCGAAGAGGCGTCGCGTTGTGAACGATATCAGTGGAGTTTTTATGAATCAGGAAACGGAACAGAGGGTCAGTGTGTACATACACGGTGGTGAGGCGTCAACATAGAACACCTAATTTCCGAGATCTTGGCCTATGATAGCCACAGCCGAGCGCCACAGTTGATGTATGTTTTTCTTTTCCACCAGGCACGGCGACCTTTATACGATCCAGCAGATCCAAAAGGATCCAAAATTGACGCATCATCCTCTTCTGGAGACAGCAGGTCTCAACTGTCTGTGCGTTTCAAGATCTGCGTTGAAGCGGATCCACGCTTGCCAGCATATTGTCTACTCCGTATCAATCATCATCAGATGAAAACTCTAGACAAAGCGATCGACGCACCCAACAGACGGGTCGGCTAGAAACAGATCGTCTAGCTTCGTTTCATCTCTCCTTTCGGGACGATGCTTGAGGACTCCCATGTGCTGAGGGCCCAGGCTGATTGCGACGATGCGGGCTCGGTCGTAAATCACAGAGCATGTCTATCGGATTAGGAGGTCTACATTAGGTACGAAGCATGCACTCTATTGAGGGTGAAGGGCATTCATTCTCCGCAGGAATCTTGATTGAGGCAGGGTGAGAAACTATTGATACCTATGTACTCTGCCCTACGGCTTTCTGGAATCTGAACGCTGGCTGGTGGACTCAAGAAAGGGGCACCCATGTTCCATGCGATAAGGCGAAGATGGCGGTGGCAGGACACGAATCCTTGGACTTCGTGAGCAACTGATTTCTCCCTCGTTGGGCAGCTCAGATTCAAAAGGAGGAGTTTCCTTTCAGGAGAACTCTAATTTGCTATGGAGGAGATGAGAGTCAGCCGAATTATGTGCTGGCAAACAGCGAGTCCAAGGAAGCTGAGGAGCAATCAAACGGTGAAGGGTGATGAAATCGTGACTTGCAAACAACATGATCGTCCAAATCACCATTTCGAATAATCCCATTTCATGATTCTGCTGATGTCCCCTCTTTTCGCAACTTTGTTCTTCCTCACCCTTCCTTCTGCCCCTGCAGCCCAAGAGCTTGCCTAGCTTCTGGGCGGCACGCGATGGTAAGAGTTGGGGCCATTACTCTCCGCCCACCTAAGCGAGCATCGCGACGCGTCGCTTTTTTGACACCTACTTTTGTAAATTTCTTAATTCATTGACCACTTTACCAAATTACTACTAAA
>Ga0123337_10002076_pt1 | contig 23625 bp, 23 predicted proteins | sample frozenSSSSmetaG_FD_89792 | JGI IMG/M metagenome (GOLD analysis project Ga0123337, IMG submission 89792) | Glacier valley bacterial and archeal communities from Borup Fiord, Nunavut, Canada, to study Microbial Dark Matter (Phase II) -... | ecosystem: Environmental > Aquatic > Freshwater > Ice >...
AATAAACTCACCCGGAGCTTTGAATGTAGTTAGGTGATAGTATCCTGTTGTCTTCTTTTGAATCGGATACGCTAGTTTTTTCAAACCCCAATTGTCTTCATGGACAATTTCGGCTCCGTTATCGGTCATAAGCTTGTTGAATTTGGTAAATACCTCTTTCACAGCTTCATCAGATAACAACGGGGTTAGAATGATCACTGTTTCGTACTGTTGCATTGTTGCTATTTGTTTTTTTTAATTTATTAAACCCCAAACCCTGTAAATCAGGCTTTAAAGCGGGATGCAAAAATAGACATAATTTTCTATTTATCAAATCGTTTTACGAGATTTTAGACGGAAAGCAATTTTGTTTCCAATCAGAATACCTGACCTTTACAATTTTCCCGGGAAATCATAAAAAATGACTGGTCAAAGGCTAAAAAAAAATACAGTCCTGGGATTACCTTGTGTTACTTCTTATGATGTAAGCAATAAATCCAACAGTAAATTTTATAAAATTATTAAATGATTTCATATTAAAGTTCTGGAGCAAATATCGCAAATAACCAAATATTGTGCCATACCCAGTATCGGGTATTTTTTTTAAATCATGGGGAAAGAAATAATTCCAGTCTTTATTAAAATTCAGGAGCAATTTTTTTAGGATGAAAGATTATTCGCGATTTTATAAGACCCGATCTGTGAAGAAATAACTTGATCTAAGTTTGGTTTAAACCATTCCTCTTTCTAATTTAGTCCCGATGGATAATTTCGTAGTATCAGCAAGAAAGTACAGACCTTCAACCTTTCAAACAGTTGTAGGTCAGCAACATATAACTGGTACCCTGAAAAACGCGATCAAAAATAATCAGCTTGCCCAGGCATTTCTTTTCTGCGGACCAAGAGGCGTTGGTAAAACAACATGTGCCAGGATCCTCGCCAAGACTATAAACTGCCAGAATTTAACAGCAGATGCCGAAGCCTGCGGGCAATGCAATTCCTGCATCTCCTTCCAGAACGGGAATTCCTTTAATTTCCATGAGCTGGACGCTGCTTCGAACAATTCTGTGGAAGATATCCGTAATCTGATTGAGCAGGTTCGTATCCCACCTCAGGCTGGAAAATACAAAGTCTATATCATCGATGAGGTCCATATGTTATCGCAACAGGCTTTCAATGCCTTTCTGAAAACACTTGAAGAGCCTCCACCCTACGCGATATTTATATTAGCCACTACCGAGAAACATAAAATTCTGCCTACGATCCTATCACGCTGTCAGATTTTCGATTTTAACCGTATCCGGGTTGAGGACATGGCTCAGCATCTTGCAGAAATCGCTGATAAGGAAGGCATTAGCTATGATCAGGATGGTTTACATATGATCGCACAAAAAGCCGATGGGGGATTGCGTGATGCTTTGTCTATGTTTGATCAGATCGTCAGTTTCTCTGATAAGAACGTTAATTATAAGGCAGTTATTGACAACCTGAATATTCTGGATTATGATTACTACTTCAAATTAACAGATGCAATTCTTGCTGAAGATGTGGCGGGTTCACTTTTGATTTTTGATGAAATTTTAGGTCACGGTTTTGATGGAAATCATTTCATCACCGGTCTCGCCTCTCATTTCAGAAATTTACTGGTTACGAGAGATAGTTCTACCTTAAAATTATTGGAAGTGAGTGAAGGGATCAAACAGAAATATCAGGTACAGTCGCAAATTGCACCCCTATCCTTCCTGATTTCTTCGCTGAATATCAGTAATCAATGTGATCTGAATTATAAGACCAGTAAGAACCAGAGATTGCAGGTAGAGCTGGCATTGATCAAACTTTGTCATATTCCTTCGGTCATCAACCTTTCTGCAGAAGGAATGCCCTCCGCCCCTGAAGGCGGATTAAAAAAAAAACTTAATCCTCAGGTAAATCCTGAAAGTTCAGTTAAGCCTGATTATCCTCTACCTGAAAAAGAAAAGATACCAGCCGCGCAGACTTTTAAGGATAAGGAACCGGAAATGATCAGCATAACGGTAGAGCCTCCAATAAATAATCCGAAGCCAGAAACTGAGCTAAAAAAGCCGAATGTCAGTATGCCAAAGCCCTCCCTGGGCTCTAATAGCACATTAATACCAAATCTGAATGACCTTGAAGCGAATTACACCAAAAAGGAGGATGAAAGACCTGAATACCTTAATGGCGACAGTAAGGTGGATTTTAATTCAGATTCATTATTAGGTTTTTGGAATACCTATGCCACAAGGATGAAAAATGACGGCAAGATCAATATCTTCACGATCATGACTTCCTATCCTCCCCGTTTATTGGCTGATTATGTCATTGAGCTGGACATTGAAAACAAACTTCAGGAGGATCTGTTGCACACAGAAAAAGTTGAACTGTTAAATTTCTTAAGAACCGGACTTAAGAACTTCAGTATTGACCTTCAAACAAAACTATTGGAGCAAATACAGAAAAAACGTTTGTATACCTCTAATGAAAAATACCAGCACATGCTGGAAAAGAACCCAAATCTGGAAGAATTCAGAAAGCGTTTTAACCTTGATTTGGATTTTTGATCATGGTGAAGCCGAATTTCCTTTGCTCTTGATTTTCAAGCATCTGAATAAAATCCTTTCTATCTATAATTTTACGTTCAGCGGTAACCTTAAATGCTTTAATTTTCAGGCAGAATACTATTCCTAAGCTTGTATTTCTATTAAACCAATGAAATTAACTTAATTTTCCTCTGTTTCAGATTTTCAGGTGTATCCAAAATTCCTATCTTTGTCGAAATTCCAAAAATCTCATTATTAAGTATATGTCAGTACAAAAAATTAAAGTTGCAAATCCGGTAGTAGAATTAGACGGTGATGAAATGACCAGAATTATCTGGAAGTTTATTAAAGATAAACTGATTACCCCATACCTGGAACTGGATATTAAATATTACGATCTTGGAATGGAATACCGGGACGAAACCAACGATCAGGTTACCATCGACGCAGCAAATGCGATCAAACAATATGGCGTTGGTATCAAATGCGCAACCATCACTCCTGATGAGGCGCGTGTTACTGAATTTAAGCTAAAGCAAATGTGGAAGTCACCGAATGGGACGATCAGAAATATTCTGGACGGTACTGTTTTTCGTGAGCCAATTGTGATGAGCAATGTTCCCCGTTTGGTGCCAAACTGGACTGCTCCGATCTGTATTGGTCGTCATGCATTTGGTGATCAGTATCGTGCAACTGATTTCGTAACTAAAGGCAAAGGGAAATTAACCATTACTTTCAGTCCTGAGGATGGTGGAGAAGTACAATCATTCGAGGTTTATAACTTCAAAGGTGACGGGGTTGCTATGGCAATGTACAACATCGACGAAAGTATTTATGGTTTTGCCCGTGCCTGTTTTAACCAGGCCTTGTCAAAAGGATGGCCTTTATACCTTTCTACAAAGAATACCATTTTAAAGAAATACGATGGCCGCTTCAAAGATATTTTTGAAGAAGTTTATCAGAATGAGTTCAAATCAGATTTCGATAAAGCAGGCATAGTTTATGAACATCGTTTGATTGATGATATGGTTGCTTCTGCATTAAAGTGGCACGGTAACTTTGTATGGGCTTGTAAAAACTATGATGGTGATGTACAGTCGGATACCGTTGCGCAAGGTTTCGGATCATTAGGATTAATGACTTCTGTACTGATTACACCGGATGGTTCTACTATGGAAGCTGAAGCAGCACATGGTACAGTAACCCGCCACTTCCGTGACCATCAGGCTGGAAAACCAACTTCAACCAATCCAATTGCTTCAATCTTTGCATGGACAAGAGGACTTGAATTCCGCGGTAAGCTTGATAATAATCAGGCATTAATTGATTTCTGCCATGCTTTAGAGCAGGTTTGTATCGAGACCGTTGAAAGTGGAAAAATGACCAAAGATCTTGCGGTTTGTATCCATGGGAACAAAGTAAGTCATGGAACTCATTACCTTTATACTGAAGAATTCCTGGATGCTATTGACCAGAATCTGAAGGCAAAACTCGCTTAATTTCAATTTGAATTATATAGATAGCCGCCATTTAAAATGGCGGCTATTTTTTTTGCAGGAAATCCCGCTTTAATCTTAACTTGAGTTCGATAGATTTCCTACTCCCTATTTCCTATTCATAACTATCCCAAAGTTTGAACAGTCATTAATCATCATTTCATATCGAATCTCGATATCTTAAGTATTCCTGATTAATAGTAAATTGCAGCATGAAAACATCAAACCGAATTTGGCTGATCACCGGTGTTTCCGGCGGACTTGGCAGAGCATTAGCGAAAGAGGCAGCTTTGCAGGGAGAGATCGTTTATGGTACTCTCAGAAGACCTGAACAGATCTCTGCATTCAATGAACTGGTGCCTGGTAAAACCTTCGGAATTGAACTTGATGTAAATAATCACAGACAAATACTGTCAGTTATTGAGCAAATTATGGCTCAGACAGGCCGTATAGATGTTCTTGTAAATAATGCAGGTTATGGATTATTTGGAGCGATTGAAGAGTTGAGTATGGAAGAGGCCAGAATGCAGATGGAAACAAATTTCTTTGCAGTTCTTGCAATGACTCAGGCAGTGTTACCTATCCTCAGAAAACAAAGATCAGGTCATATACTTCAGATTTCATCAATGTCAGGTTTACGGGCCAATTCCGGAACAGGTTTATATAATGCAAGTAAATTCGCTCTTGAAGGGATGAGTGAAGCTTTGGCGTTAGAACTTCAGCCACTTAATATTCGATTAACGCTTGTAGAACCCGGACCATTCCGTACCGACTGGGCGGGCGCATCCTCTGTCAGCTCTAAAAATAAAATTGAGGATTATGAGCTAAGTTCCGGTGCAAGACTCCGCCTCCTTCAAAGTACCAGTGGAAAACAACCAGGTGACCCTGCAAAAGCGGCAAAAGCAATACTGCTTGCGGTAGATTCAGATCATCCTCCACTTCGTTTGTTGTTAGGAAAAGTAGCACTCGATGCCGTACGTGATAAATTCAAAACTGTGGAAGAGGAATTTTCAAAATGGGAAGCTGTTAGTTTGAATACCTCATTTGAAGAGTGATATTGGGGTGTGGGGTATCAGGAGTCAGTCATAATATTAATCAAATGAATTATTCCTTGTTCTTTGCTCTTTGTTCTTAAAATTAAGTTTTAAATGAACCAAAATTTAGTCTTGATTCCTGGCTCTAGGTTCTTGACTCAGGTATGGTATCAGTACTAAAAGCTCTCGAACCGCTCCCAAAAACCATCCTTTGGTAATGGCGCAAAGATATTTACCGGTTCCAGTTTTACAGGATGCATAAACTGTAGCCTTCTGGCATGCAGGCAAATGCTCTTTTTGAGGCTGCCGCGGGGATAGCCATACTTATTATCTCCAACGATCGGGCAATTCATTGTTGAAAGCTGGACGCGAATCTGATGAGGGCGACCGGTTATAGGATCTACTTCTATCAGGTAATACCCCCCCAGTTCTCCGATTAATTTATAATGAAGTTCTGCCCGCTGACTTCCCGGAACCTCCTTGTCATAGGCCTTGGTTACGTTTTTTTGAGGGTTTTTAACCAGCCAGTGTACCAGTGTGCCTTCTTCAATAGCCGGACGGTTTCTGACTACCGCCCAATAGGTTTTGTGCATATCCCTGCTCTTGAACATCTTGTTGATGCGATCGAGGGCTTTACTGGTTTTGGCAAATAGAATTACTCCGCTTACTGGCCGGTCGAGGCGATGCACAACACCCAAAAATGCGCCATTGGGTTTATTATACTTTTGAGCGATGTATCGCTTAACTTTCTCATCCAGAGACTCATCACCTGTATCATCAACCTGAACAATATCGCCTGCACGCTTGTTAACTGCGATCAGATGATTGTCTTCAAATAAAATATCTTTATCGGTAATATCTGCCGCAAGGACAGGAAATTTAGCCTTCTTATATTCAGGAGCAGCCATGAAGAACCTAATTAATATTGCTCCTTTTCATCAGGGAAGTCACCTCTTTTCACATCCTTTACATAGGATTGAACAGCGCCATTAATCTGATCGAACAGGTTGAGGTATTGCCTCAGAAAGCGGGGTTTAAAGCCTTTGGTTAATCCGATCATATCATTAATTACTAAAACCTGTCCATCACAATGAGGACCAGCCCCGATTCCTATGGTCGGAATTTTGACAGTATCTCTTACTTCTTTAGCAAGTTTTGCGGGTATCTTTTCAAGTACCACAGAAAAACAGCCTGCATCCTGAAGAACCATGATATCCTGTTTCAGCTTTTCGGCTTCAGCTTCTTCTTTGGCCCTAACTGTATAAGTGCCGAACTTATAAATCGACTGTGGAGTTAAACCTAAATGTCCCATAACCGGAATTCCTGCGGTAATTATTCTTTCAATGGATTCACGGATCTCAAGCCCTCCCTCCAGTTTTACAGCATGAGCTCCTGATTCTTTCATAATTCTTATGGCCGAATTCAAAGCCTCTTTTGAATTACCCTGATAAGAACCAAACGGAAGGTCAACCACAACCAGAGCGCGCTTTACAGCTCTGACCACAGACTGTGCATGATAGATCATCTGGTCCAATGTAATTGGCAGCGTAGTTTCATGGCCGGCCATAACATTTGAAGCTGAATCACCGACAAGGATGACATCGATCCCTCCTTCATCAACAATGGTTGCCATTGAATAATCGTAAGAAGTCAGCATGGCGATTTTTTCGCCCTTTTGCTTCATTTCCTGGATCGTATTTGTCGTGATCCGCTTTACCTCTTTGTGTACAGACATTTAACAGGAATTTATATTGGCTCAAAGTTAGAATTAAATGATACAATACTCCCATAATATTCTTTATCAGGAATTGAAAACAATATAAATTTTCATCCTAAAACTCTTTTACTTTTAGTAAATATTCACTAAATTCGTCCCCCGTGATAAATGAAGTAAAAAACTTCAGTGTTCAAGCCTCAATACAACGGAAAACCTTCCGGAATCTTTGCTTTTCACTTGATTTTCAAATCTCTTTTCAATATTTAATAAATGAATAATTACATCAAATTACCTGCTGTTCTCTTGCTTGCAGATGGAACTGTTTACCATGGAAAAGCGGCTGGAAAGATTGGTACAACAACCGGCGAAATTTGTTTTAACACAGGTATGACCGGATATCAGGAGATCTTTACTGATCCATCTTATTTCGGACAAATAATGGTGACAACCAATGCTCATATCGGTAATTACGGGATCCATAATGAGGAGGTGGAATCTGATAATATTAAAATTTCGGGACTGGTTTGCAAAAATTTCAATATCACCTACAGTAGAAAACTGGCCGATAGTTCTATACAGGATTATTTTCTTGAAGAGAAGATCGTTGGAATATCCGATGTAGACACCAGGTCTTTGGTCAGGCATATTCGTGATAAAGGTGCGATGAATGCGATTATTTCATCCGAAATACTGGATATCGGGGAGTTAAAAACGAAACTGGCAAAGGTTCCTTCAATGGAAGGCCTCGAGCTGTCATCACAAGTTTCAACAAAAGAAGCATATGAGTACGGCGATAAAAATGCCCCAAAACGTGTTGCTGTTCTGGATCTTGGTGTAAAAAAGAATATTCTAAGAAATTTTGAAAGCAGAGGAGTATTTTCAAAGGTATTTCCGGCAAAAACTACATTTGCGGAAATGGAAAAATGGAATCCTGATGGCTATTTCATCAGTAACGGCCCCGGTGACCCTTCGGCAATGCCTTATGCTATTGAAACCGTAAAGGCAGTTTTAAAATCAGAGAAACCTCTTTTTGGTATTTGCCTTGGTCATCAATTACTTGCATTGGCTAATGATATCCAGACAATGAAAATGTTCAACGGACATAGAGGGTTGAATCATCCGGTAAAAAATATCATTATCAATCATTGTGAAGTGACTTCACAGAATCATGGTTTCGGAGTAATTCCCGAAGATGTCAGAAATTCAGATAAAGTGGAAATTACCCATTTGAACCTGAATGATCAGTCGATAGAAGGAATCAGAGTAAAAGGAAAAAAAGCATTTTCAGTTCAATACCATCCGGAATCATCACCGGGTCCCCACGATTCAAGGTATCTGTTTGATGATTTTGTTGCCCTGATGAATAACTAAATATAGATCAGAAATTTATCAGAAACCATAAAATTTTCAATACTCCTGAAAAAGAGTATTTTTAAAAAACCTATAGTGTATCTAATACACTATGTTATCAGAATTCACACATTAATAATATAATATCATGAGTTTAATTCTCGACGTTCACGCAAGACAAATTCTGGATTCACGTGGAAACCCAACCATAGAAGTTGATGTAATCACCGAAAATGGCATACTTGGCCGTGCGGCAGTACCTTCAGGAGCTTCAACAGGTGTTCACGAAGCGGTGGAGCTTCGCGATGGGGACAAATCGGTTTATTTAGGAAAAGGCGTATTGAAGGCCGTAGCTAATGTAAATGATAAAATTGCCCGGGAACTAAAGGGCATTGATGTATTTGAGCAAAACAGTATCGATAAATTACTGATCGAAATAGATGGAACTGAAAACAAGGGAAATCTGGGAGCCAATGCTATACTGGGTGTATCTCTTGCAGTGGCTAAAGCTGCAGCTCAGGAAAGTCGCCAGCCATTATACCGCTATATCGGTGGTGTAAATGCCAATACACTTCCAATTCCGATGATGAACATTATAAATGGCGGTTCACATTCTGATGCTCCAATTGCTTTTCAGGAATTTATGATCATGCCAGCCGGTGCTTCTTCATTTTCTGAAGCTCTGCGTTGGGGAACAGAGGTATTTCATACCCTGAAAAAAATCCTGCATGATAGAGGCCTTTCAACAACAGTTGGTGATGAAGGTGGCTTTGCCCCTAAATTTGAAGGTACTGAAGATGGGATAGAAACTATTCTGGAAGCTATTGAAAAAGCAGGTTATACCCCTGGCAAAGATATCTTTCTGGCCTTTGACTGTGCCGCTTCTGAATTTTACAAAGACGGAATCTATGATTACACGAAATTTGAAGGTCCAAAAGGGGCAAGAAGAACCAGCTCTCAACAGGTTGAATACTTAGCTTCATTAGCAGAAAAATATCCAATTATTTCAATTGAAGATGGAATGGACGAAGATGATTGGGATGGATGGAAATTATTAAGCGAAAAAATCGGCTCCAAAGTTCAGTTAGTGGGCGATGACCTATTTGTAACTAATGTGAACCGCCTGCAGCGGGGAATTGATACTGATATAGCTAATTCCATTCTGGTTAAAGTAAATCAGATCGGAACATTGACTGAAACAATTAATGCAGTTTCACTCGCACAAAACAACGGTTACACTTCTGTTATGAGTCACCGTTCGGGTGAAACTGAAGACTATACAATTGCCGATCTTGCAGTAGCATTAAATTGCGGACAAATTAAAACCGGTTCTGCATCACGTTCAGACAGGATAGCGAAATACAATCAACTACTTCGAATTGAAGAAGAACTGGGAAGCAGTGCACGGTTTATGGGTAAGAACTTTAAGTACGTAAAATAAAAATTTACTCAGAGAAAGCTGTGATTCACAGTCCTTTTGTTAATAAGTTGATAATAAGCCTTATTAAAACATCCCGGGAATATAAATCCCGGGATGTTTTTGTTTTATATTTGTAGTGATGTATCGTTTATTAGATCTGATTCGAAATAAGTATTTCATTGCAGGCATTGCATTTCTGACCTGGATGTTGTTTTTCGACCGTAATGATCTGATGTCGCAGTATGAATACCGCACTCAACTGAACAAACTTCAAGCTGAAAAAGAATTCTATCTCAAGGAATCGGCAAAAGCGGTTAAAGACCTAAATGAACTGACTACCGATAGGTCCAAGCTCGAAAAATTCGCACGCGAAAAATATCTGATGAAAAAAGAGAACGAGGATGTTTTTGTAATTGTGACAGAGGAAGTGAAGAAAGAATAATCCTGTTTTAATCAGTTCCCGCTAATCTCCTTTCTGCAAATCAGTTTTTACTATTATTAATGTACCCGGCAATTAGTCCAAACATTAAAGCACATTTTCCTGATTGTTTAAATATGTTTTAAACCGAACATCAGTATATTACATAGAATATGCAGCACCAGTGAATAAAGAAGTGCATTCCTATTCTTTTGTTTAACAACCACGTAAAAAACACTATACGAAAAGGCAGCTATTATCATTTGAATCATATAGACATAATCATACAAATGAATCAATGAATAGCTTATTGCAGAAAGAATAATTGATACAATAATTAATTCCTTCTTAAAAATCAGTTTTAACAAATAAACACTTACATCAATTATCGCATACTGATAAAGAACAGTTTCAATGAGTGGGGCAAGGAATAGAACGACTAACAGTTCTTCATTTAAACTATCGAATGGCAAGAAATTAGCGTGAATTGTATAAATAAAATCATTCCGGATCGCTGCAATAATGGCCGCTAATGCCAGGTTAAATGCAAGTATATTTAGCATTAGGCTGGGAGTTTTTAACTCCCGAAGACCTAAAAAAATTCTTTCTGTTAAATTTACTGTCGAATCAATTACCGGCATCTTTAAATTAAGCTTTTGAGTTCAAAATATACTCCGGCGAGCTAACACCTATACTGCCACTGCTTTATTAGGCCTGAATTTTCAGTTTATGATCTCCCACAGCAGCATCGCTAAATACTTTTAACATTTCAATGGCCCAAAGCAGCCCATATGAAACAGTAAATCAGGCTTTTGGCAAAACTCATTCCCGGACCAAGTTCAGCATACCCAACACTTCAGGATAATGATGCAGTGAGCGCAGAAGCTTACTTCCAGGCAATTCTCTTCTCCTACTTTTGCACAGCAATTATTTTTTATTGTATTGGCCAATTCCCCTGAAATTTCAGGGGGACTTTCATACAAAGAAAAAACAGCTTCCTGTCTTCCGGAATTATCCCCAATAACAAATCTTCATTATTCCTTCTGCAATAATTAAACAGATGATTCTGCAAAAACACTATTCAACAAACAAGAAACCAAATAAGTTATAGGATGAATGCAATACAATAGTTAATAACACTGCAATAAGTTCATTCCTATTCTTAAGTATGTACACATAAAAATAATTCAAAAATAATCCATTGATAAATGCAGCAATTACATACAGCCAATGATACCAGTGTGCAAGTGAAAAAGCAATTGACATGAGAATGACAATTGATACGCTATTAACTTTTATTTTATCTAATACTTGATAAAGAAACAATTGAAAAATCAGAGTCTCGATTACCGGAGCAAATATTACCACTAAAAGAAACAACTCCTTCTCAGAAAAGGTATCAAAAACTGCATTTTCGAGTTTAAAGAATCTATGGTTAATGTAATTGAATGTATAACCATTGATAATTTTAAACAGAAGGATCAGAATAAATAATTGAATAATTCTTTTGTTTGCTATCTTAATCATAATAAAATTTTATTAGCAGACCATATAAAATAGTCTGCTAATTTTTAAATTTTACTTATATACCGTGGCATTACCAAAATTTGGATTACCATTTAACGATTCAGAAGAGTCGTATACAAAACGAAATGCCCTTCCAACTCCATAAATCACATCATAAATAAGATTTCCAAGGCCACCACCTTCAATGGCCATTAACTCTTCTGTTGTTAATTCCTGTAGTTTCATAATTATGTAATTTTAAAATTTATTGTTATAAGTCCCATTCCAGCCATCAGAAAAACCTGCTTTAACCGCATCCCAATTCATTGCGAGTTCGTAAACAAGACTTCCCCACAATGTTCCTTTAAGCCAATTCCCTCCATCACAATTGATTAATTCTTTGGCATCAAGTTCAACTACATTTAATCGATTCAATTCCATTTTTTTAAATTTTAATTGAATAATAGAGTGAAAAAATTGCATTTAATATCCGAACTCAACCAGGCGCTTTTAGAAACGAGTTATATCAAGGTCCGTACTGATTTGCCTTGCAATGGAAACGGTTATTACCACTTATCTATCTTGCTTCCATCAACTCATCAAAGCTTAATTTGTTTTAAGCCCGAAATTAAATTCAGAATATTCCTATTATTCCAATTTAGATTTTACCTACTCTTTACAGGCTTTTCGGTTTCTGCCTTCTGCTGTACAGCATTCATCGCGATAGTCTAAGTAAAACATCTTCAGTGCAAAAAAACTATAGTGAGTAAAAATAATTTTAAAAAAAATATCTGATAATCAGTGCATTAAAACGATTAGAACATAATAACCGGCAACAGAGTTCAGCAAATTCCATTGTCAGGATTGGCATAATTCTTAAATTCCATCCTTCTTATGTGTGCTATGTATGGTACGCTCATCTGTTCAGAACGACTCGCACATTACAGGATGAATGCGCCAGAAAAATAATGGATCAGCAAGAGTTTCGGCGATTGAGACCGATGCTATTTTGGTATAGAATGATATCCCTCCCTAAAACCACTTGTAAAATCCTCCCAATTAAAGAAAACTGACAGGACGATTAAAAGAAAGACAGTAAACCAGATAAATTTAGAATACTTTTTCATAGGTGATTGAATTTAAGTACCAGATTTAAAAGAAATAATAGATAAAATAATCATATTTTCCCGTTTGCAAAATTATTTGGCCAATAAATGAGTGAACGGTAATTAAGGTTCAATGACCGTCAATTGGGAATGATCAGCAAGCCTTGATCGTAAATAATTTGGATGTACATCTCAGGATTATGAAATAATTATCCCGGCATTTCTTCCTCTGTGAGCGTTTTAAAATCAATGGATATCTTCATTTGAAAACTTCGGCTATAATAATAAGTGCCCATTTGCCGGGAATATACAATTGGGGCCTCCCGCAATTTCAGCTCATCTATTAGTTTATAGACCATCGAAGTAGATAAATTCAGTCTCTGGGCCAGCTGACTTGGAGTACCTGTTCTACGATGCTTAATCAGCTCATGTAGTCGGTTAATACGCTCAATTTGTTCCAGCAGCTTCATTTGCTATCAATTAAACTTTGAAATTCCATCGGTATTTGCTGATACCATAAGTGATAATACTCTCCCCGAAAAGCTATCAGATCAGTATGTTGTCCCTCTTCCACTACTTTTCCGTCTTTTAAAACTATGATCTTTCCGGCCTTATGAATGCTGCTCAGTCGATGGGAGATCATAATTACCGTCTTATTCTCAGAAAGCAAATATTCTATAGCATCCTGAACATATCTTTCAGATACCGGGTCGAGGGAAGAACTCGCCTCGTCTAAAATCAGAATTTCAGGATCACGGTATAAGGCACGTGCAATTGCAATTCTCTGCTTTTGTCCACCAGAAAGGCTTGCTCCATTCTCACCAAGCTGAGTTTGGAATCCATTGGGCATGTCATCAATAAATTGTGTAATTCCAAGTATAGTGCAAATAGCAATCACCCTTTTTATATCAGGCTCATCATCTCCTATTGTAATATTAGTGATTACATCAGCGGCAAAAAGGTCTATCTTCTGAGGTACAACACTTATTATCCGACGCAGTGAGCTGTTACTGATGTGTTTTATTGCATAATCCCCGATAAAAACCTGACCACCATTAAGCGGATATATGTTCTGCAGAATAGACATCAGGGTAGATTTACCTGATCCGCTCTCGCCAACTATTCCTGTCATTTTCTGATACGGAATCTCCAAATTTAGTTTATCAAAAACCATGATCCGCGTACCATAGCGGAAGGAAACATCAACAAACCTGATATTTCCGAGATTTGATTTTACCAGATCAAACTGATGGTCTTCATTTTCCTGCTCCATCTCCATAATTTCAAATAAACGATCGGAGGCAATAAGTGCATCCTGTACGGTTTTATTCATCCCCACAAAAGAAGAAACGGGGCCGGTAAAATACCCAATCAGGGTATAAAAAGAGAGTAATTCACCCGGACTGATTTGCTTATCCAATACAAATCCGGCACCTACCCAAAGCAAAATAATGGTAAATGAGTGGGAAACCAGTTCTGTAGAAGATCCTGAAAAAATTGCGTTCAGACCTGATTTAGAGACCGTGCCAAGTAGTTTCATGAACCGTACTTCAGTTTTTTGATTTGCATGATCCTCCAATCCGAAACGCTTGATAGTTCCTGCTGCATTAAGGCTTTCAACGAGCTGCGATTCCAAATCTGCAGCATTCTCCATCAGCTTGCGCTGAACCTTCTTATTCAGCCTGTTGGTAATCAGATATATAGCAGAATAGAGTGGTATAATTATCAAAAGAAATAGTGCAAGCTTCCAGTAATAGGTAAACATCATCAGGAAAGCGAATAGCAACATAAAAAAGTTTACAGCCAGATTGATGGATACATCATTTATAAATACCCGAATCTTCACTGCATCCCCAATTCTGGAGGTAATGTCACCTATCCGCATGGTATCAAAAAACTGCTGAGGCAATTTTAGAAGATGCTTATAATAGCCCAGGATGAGTCTGGCATCAATCATCTGACCGGTTCGAATAATAAAAATACTTTTCAGGCTGCCTATAAATACCTGCAGCAAGAGTATGATGAGCATCCCAACACTCATCATATTAAGCAAATTCCTGTTTCCGTCCACCAGTACAAAATCTATGATCTTCTGCACAAAAATTGACATCGAAAGCCCCAGAAGTGTATAGATTAGCGCACCGAACAAAGTCTGAACAAGAATTGATCGATGTGGATGCAAAAGTGTGTAAAATCGCCTGAACAGACCTGTTTTTTGATTTCCCTGGGTAAAATTGTCATTCGGCGCTAAAAGAATCAGTACACCGGTCCACTCCTCTCTAAAGTCATTTAACTTTTTCACAATCAATTTCCCATCAGCAGGATCCATAATACTGATCTTCTGCTTAGTGATCTTATAGATGACAACATAATGATGAAGCTGAGCATTTACAATAACATGTGCGATTGCAGGAAGCTGTATTTTTAAAAGGCTTTCAAAGTTTCCTTTAACCCCTTTCGCCTCAAAACCGAGATGCAGTGCAGCTTCAAGCATACCCGCAACATTGGTCCCTTTTCTATCTGTGCCGGCATGTTGACGGATTCTAGCAACAGGAACATCAAGATTGTAAAACCTCGCTACTGAAGCAAGGCAAGCAGCTCCGCAATCAGTCATATCACGCTGTTTAACCCGGACGTTCATATTCCTGGAGGTACATTTGAAAGATTTGGATTTAACCAATCGTCAAGTTTATCATAAAGCAATTCGAACAAAGTGCGTTCTGTAACCATAAACCGGGCAGTAAAACTCATTCCCTTCCTAAGGTTTCCTATGTAATCATTCTTAAGTTTCAAATAATCCCTATCCATCTTACAACGCACCTTGAATACCGCAACACCCTGATCCGAAATAATAATATCATCAGCTATGTCAATTACTTTACCCGAAATCAAGCCCCATTGATTGTAATTATAGGCATCGATCTGAAAATTTACAGTCTGACCTTTTCTGATCAGGCCAATATCTGATGAGCTTACGTAACAAAGTGCAATCAATTGAGCATCAGGTGAAATCTCAGCAATCTTTTGATTTGTAAAGACATAGGAACCTGTCTGTAAACCAGCCAAATTTTGTACTGATCCATTGACATGTGCCCTAAGGATAAACAGTTTATTCTGCTCTGCAATTTCTGCCTCACGTGAAAGTAATTCACTTAACTCCCTTTGAAAGCCGGCAGCTTCCATTTCCCATTGAAATTTCCATCGGTTTATTAGAAGAGATTGATCCGAGACAGCTTTATCATACTCAAACCTAAACCTTTCACTTTCTGATAAAGTAATTGCTCCATTTTGATACAATGTATTATATCTTCTAAAACTCCGTTCCGCCTGCTCCTTATTCAGGACACACAATTCGAATTCCTGAAGGAACTGCAGCCAGGAAGCACTGTACTGTTCAGTAAAAAATGTCCGCTTTGTTGAAAAATCATCCGGATTATTGGAATAATTGACTATTTGTCTGGCATCCTCCAGCAATTGTCTGAGTTGAGATAAACGCCGGCTTAAAATTTTGCCTTGTTGTCCGGGTAAGGAAGAATCAATCAGCAGAACAGTATCCCCTTTCAAGATACTCTGATTGTCCTTCACCCTAAGCTCAACTATCCTTCCACTTACTGATGCCAGGAGCTCTGTCCGCTCTAAAGACGATTGTATCTTGCCCTGGCTATTAATACTTATTTGAACAGGAATAAATGGCAGCAAAGTCAAGAAAATGATGATCGCCAATAGGACAACAGTATATATCAATCTGCTCCCTTCACTGAAACTATTATTACCAATGAATACTATTGCTGAAGACTCATCATTCGGTGCTGTTACTGACATTTTCGGAAATTTACATTTTAAAAACCCAGGTAATTTATTTTCAATTACCTGAATAAATGTACTCCTGAAGGTCTCTGGGCCGAATTTATTGCGATTTTTTTTAGTAAGCGGTATATCCTGACATGTTAACGGCAAGTATTTGAGTAAAATTAAAATTTTGGCCCGGGCCAGGCATTTTAATAATAAAAATTCAGGCTGTTAGTGGTAAATTAGTCAATCCTGTCTAGCTGATCCAGCAGATCATCAAGCCCATCTTCAGTTTTAGTAATTAATTTCTTAACCTGCAGATAGAATGAATCAAGTCCTTCAATGTCCGGCGAATAACCGCCATACTCTAAAAGACCAATTTTTGTATTTAAATGATTGAAGAGTTCGAAAGAAACTATACCTGCACTTTTTCCGATATAGATTTTAAAGTCACTTATGGAAGTGTAAAAAGTATTTCCATCAGCTTCTTCATTCCAATGCAATTTTCCTTCTTTGCTTAGTTTCCTGACCTTATTATAAACTGACAAGGTTTTATTGGTTTCCATAAGATTGGCATTTAAATATTATTAAATTTCACCGTTTCGCTTTCTTGAAAGCCATTCCAGACTTATTAAAGCAAGTATTATAAAAAATAATATTTTCAGATCTATAAGCTCGGTATACTTTGGATTTTCATAAGATATAGATTTCACCTGCTCATTGGCCCTGATCATAGCAGGCAATTCGTTTATCTGTGCCGGAAACAACATTTTACCACCATTCTGATTTGCAATCGCAAATAATAACTGATGGTTAGCGATGCTCTGCCTATATTCAGAATCCTGCCTGCTTATTATAAATTTTCCCTCTGCCTGATGTTTTACCTTCCCAAGAGCGGTTCCGGCAGTAAAATTATACTCTCCGGCTATTAATTCACCGGCATCAAGTTGATAGGAGTTTAAAGTCCTTGAAAAAACGAAGGAATAGCTTTTACCATTTTTGTTCTTAAGTGATATATTGACATCAGGCGTATTTATCAGTTCAAAAGCATCATTATACAATTCCGCATTCAGAATAACGTGTTCATTTTCATCAAAAGTATTTTTTGATGTATAGACTCTGAATTTACGTTTATCATCTGCACTAAGGAGGTACTGGACAGTTTTTGTAATTAACTCATCTGTAGCCTCATGATTCGCATTTTCCTGAAAATCTTCCAGTCTCCAGCGCCAGATTCCTTCTCCGGCAAGCACTGCAATTCTGCGCTGAACATCCTCGCCAAACAATAACAAGGGCTTTTCTGTAGGCAATTTTCCGATCTGTTGGTTCATCAAACCACTTGATGGTCCTTTCAAACCATAATTGCCAAAAGGTGTTAACAAAGGTCCGAAATTGCTAATCTTCAACCTGCTGCTTTCACTAAGTGTAAATGCATAAAAATCAGTTTTAACTGCTGCGGTAGCTTCCTGCATCATCCCGCTCGAATTAAGTGTAATCAGGCTTTGCGAGGCTGAAAAGGCAGGAATATTGCTTTGAGCACCCAAAACATAAAGGATTGGCCTGGCAGCACCCAGCTTTAACAGATCACTGGCGTTATTACTGACTGAAGGTAGCTGATGCAAAATAAGCAAACCTGCTTCGGCAATTTCTGCCGGCGTAGCCTCCTGGACCATGCGAACCTTTACAGAATAATTCTTATTGATCTCAATCGATTGCCTGATTGCGCTGATATCCGGATGAGGAGCATTGGCAATGATCAGGATATTCTTTCTCCCGTCAATCACGTCGACAAAAATAGTTTGAGTATTATTGATCAGTGATAACTCATTTGTAAGTGCCGCAAGTTTAATGGTATAGGATTGTACCCCTTTTTTTTCTGCGGGTAAATTCAATGTGATAGTTTGCCGGAATTCATTGGAATTGATTGATATTGGTTTTGAAATGAGAACAACGGATCCTGAACTAACTGTTAGCATGGAATTACTGCCCAGCGATTGATATGCTTCAATACTAAGCCCGATCTGAAACTGATTACCCAGATATGCAATATTATTGTAGTTCACATTAGAGATCAGAAGATCACGCTTTGCAATAGTATCACCGAGTGCAATGGTATAAATTGGGGCCTTAATATTCTTACTCACATATAGTGGGTTTGAACCCCTGTTATAGATCCCATCAGTTCCCATAATAACAGCACCGATGTTGCGACTGGAAAACTGATCATCAATCAGTTTAAAAAGGGAGGATATATCTGTGAGAGAGCCATCATACTTTCCATCAAGTCCGCTTTTAATCCCTTCTGCAAAATTGAATATACGTAGTTCATAGTCAGCCGAGAGTTCTTTCTCAAGCTTCTTGAGCTGATCGTTATATCTTTGCCAATTAAAATCTTTGGTTTGGGAAAGAAGGATTGAAGCTGAATTATCCTGGGCAAGAATGATCAGAGGTTTCTCAACAGTGCGGTTAACTGTTTTAACCAGAGGAGAAAAAAGTAAAAATGCGATTAAAGCAATTGCAATGGCTCTAAGTGCAAAGAGAAAATATCTTAATTTTTTATGAAGGTGAACAGATTGTTTGTATAACAGTAGGGCATATCCGATACCCAAACCCAAACAGGCCAGGAGCCATAAATAGCTTACTGATGTAAATTGAATTTGAAATAATAGCGGCATAGCTAATACAAATATGCCTTTTTAAATCTAAGCTTTCAATCTTTCATGAGATATTAATCTATCTCGAAATTAGCATTTACCACTGCGATTATCTCCTTTCTGATGGAACTGACATCATTCACGCCATAATCAGAAGTGAGGTTTGAATTTTCAGGAGTAATCTGAAGCACCCCCATTCTGGCACTTTTAAGTGTCCCCAATTCACGTCCGGTGGCTTTCGCAATTCGCTCACCACGGATCATCGCATCTTTAGCTGCAGCTGCCTGTATTTCGATTTTTATATCTCCGATCTTGGTGTAATAATATTCAGGCTGATTAACCTGAAAGTTAACACCCCGTTCAACCAATGAACTGATCTCAATAGACATCGCTTTGATCAGTTGAACATCCGAAGATGAAATATCTATCGTTTGAGAAGCACTGAATGATCTGATTCCTGTATTCTGCCCCTGCTGATTAAAAGAGTAATTTGGAAAAGATGAGATCGTTTGTACATTAACCTTATCACCTGAGAATCCTTTAGTTTTAAAATACTCCATCAGGATCGGCTTTTGAGCCTGAAGTAAGCGATATGCTTCTAATGCCGTTGCGGCTTCAACGCTCAATGTTCCGCGCAAAACACCGAGATCAGAAACAATAACCTGTTTCGCAGAGCCGGTAACAGTAATAGTTTGGTTCTCGCTTTTGATCTTACGCCATGTCCCCGAAAATATGAAAGTAGAGACGATCATGGAGAATCCCAAAATGGCAAATGGGATGATGAAGCGATTGTTTATCATGAGTTTAATTTACGCAATTAATTGTAAACTATACAGTCAAAATCTATACCAGATTTAAGCCAAAAGCAGAAAGCTTAAAGCAGAAAGGGAAAAGTAAATTAATCCCTCAGATCTCTGATCTCAGACATCATACATCTGACCTCATACCTCATACCTCAATTCTCAACTCTCAATTCTCAACTCTCAATTCTCAATTCACTACAGCATTCCCCCATCAACCGGTATCACCTGTCCCGTAATATAAGAACTCATATCTGAACCAAGAAAAACACAAAGATTGGCGACATCTTCAGTTTCACCGGCACGTTTCAAAGGGATAGCCTGTGCCCAACCTTCAACAACCTTAGGGTCGAGTACCTCGGTCATTTCGGTTCTGATAAAGCCCGGAGCAACCACATTTGAACGAATATTTCTTGAACCAAGTTCTTTGGCAACTGATTTAGAGAATCCAATAATCCCGGCCTTGGATGCAGCATAATTTGCCTGTCCGGCATTTCCCTGCACTCCTACCACCGAACTCATATTGATGAAAACACCTTTTCGGTTCTTCATCATGATCTTTGAAGCAGCCTTGGTTACGTTGAAGATAGATTTAAGATTAACATTTAAAACTTCATCCCAGGCTTCTTCTGTCATCCGCATCAATAAACCATCTTTTGTTATGCCTGCGTTGTTTACAACTATATCCAGACTTCCAAAATCAGCAACAATATCATTGATCAGTTTCTCAGCCTCATCAAATTTTGATGCATCTGAACGATATCCTTTAATCTTCGTTCCAAAGCTTTGTAATTCCTTTTCCAAAGCCTCGCCTTTCTCAACAGACGAAAGATAGGTGAATGCTACATCAGCACCGTGCTCAGCAAATTTTTCAGCGATCTTACGGCCGATCCCTTTTGATGCTCCGGTTATTAATGCTATTTTTCCTTCAAGTAATTTCATAATGGATTTTAAATTTGGAATCAGAATTTTATCAAAAATAAATTAATTTTTATCATCAGTAGTATGCTATGGAACATCTTGAACAATTTTATGACGAATTAAGCAGTAGCTACACAGATCTGATTAAAAAATGCGTACCGCGATACCAAGAAATGCTTTATACCATGTTTCAATTTATTCCTGAAAATTTTAAACCCAAACGTATAATTGATCTGGGATGTGGTACCGGAAACCTGACCCTAGAGATACTGAAACACTTTCCGGATGCCGAAATTCATGCGCTGGACCTATCTGAAGAAATACTGGATGAATGTAAGAAGCGATTTCCCAATGCTAAAAATATCAGGTACATCAAAGCTGATTTCAAACAGATGAGCCTTGAAAATAACGCTTATGATCTGGTCATGTCGAGTATCGCCATCCACCACATTGAAGACCCTTTTAAAATACAGCTTTATCATGATGTATTTCATGCACTGAAAGATAATGGCCTGTTTATTTTTGCCGATCAGACACGTGGAATTACTGATGAGATCTATCAGAAGAATATTGCCTGCTGGAAGGCAGAAGCCCTGCAACTTGGCTCCACGGAAGAAAACTGGAAGATGTGGATGGATCACCAGGATGCACATGATCATCATAGTCCGGTGGGCTGGCACCTCCATCAACTGGAGAATGCAGGATTCAATCAGGTCGACCTGCTCTCCAAGTATTTAATGTGGGGAGTATTCTGGGCAAAGAAAACTCAGGACAAACGCTGAGCTGATAAATCTTACGCAGGAACAAATTTCATGGAAAGTGAGTTTACACAGTGACGGGTATTTTTAGGTGTTAATTTTTCACCTTTAAATACATGACCTAAATGTCCACCACAATTCTGACAAAGTATTTCTACACGGTGACCGTCTTTGTCCGTCACTTTTTTAACTGCTCCCTCTATTTCATCATCAAAACTTGGCCATCCGCAATGAGAATCAAATTTATCATCAGAACGGTACAATGGAGCATTACATTGCCTGCAGCAGTAAAGTCCTGACTTTTTATTTTCGAGATATTCTCCTGTATAAGGTCTCTCAGTTCCTTTATGCAGGATGATATATTCTTCTTCGGGGGTTAATTTGTTGTATTCCATTTAATGCAAATATAAAGAGGCCTCAAGAAAGACATCAAACGAGCTGGAGAAATGACATGAACTATACAATTTAAAAATATAAATCAGTGCTAAATACTTTATTTCTTCGCAATTTGATAACAGATCTCAACTTTTGCGACGCCTTGCCCATAGAACCCAAGTTCTCTGGCAGCTGCCTGGGAGAGATCAATGATGAAGGCTTTGGTATGAGGACCCCGATCATTTACCCTTACCTCTACTGAACGCCCATTTTCCAGATTGGTTACCGTCACAAAAGTTCCGAACGGTAATTTAAGGTGTGCAGCAGTCATTTTCCTGTTATTGAAAATTTCGCCGTTTGCGGTGCGCCTGCCATGAAATTTGCTCGCATAATAGGTGGCTCTTCCAAGGACATTACGCATTTTATGAGTAGAAATACTATCTCTATAAAGGCTATCATTCTCTAAACTATACTTCGGTATATCTGTTTGCTGAGCAAAAACTGAGTGAACTAAAATAAAGCTGAAGAGTATAAAAATTGGTGTTTTCATCTGCTTCATTAATTGGTTAATAAATGCAAAGGTCGCCATTTTGAGCCGAAACAGCAAATTCAGTCGCTTATCCCCACTCAAAATTGGCAATAAAACACAGCTCTTTAAAAATTCTTTGGTTCCCATCTGTAGAAAATATACTATACAATATCCATGCCTGATGAAGTGCATAAGAATAAAATCAATTTGAAACAGGACTGGACTTAGAACTGACTAAATTGTATGGGGTAGAAAATAAAGCCCTCAAAGAAGCGGTTAGGCGTCATATTACAGCCGGATATGCTAATATTTTTTGTGGAAATGTTCCTGCTCCTTATTCGTTGGATTTAGACGATGCTTCGCTTCGTTCACCCTCAGTTCTATCCTTCTGATCTTACCGCTAATGGTTTTCGGCAATGAATCAGGAAATTCTATTATTCTTGGCACCTTATAATTTGCTAATCGTTTTTCAGCAAATGAAAATATGTGATCTGCCAGGTTCTTACCCGGACTGGCTCCTTCTCTCAGCATAATGAATGCTTTGACTACATACCCTCTGATTGGGTGAGGACTTGCTATTACAGCTGCCTCTACAATATCTTCATGTTCTATCAGAGCGCTTTCTACTTCAAAAGGGCCAATTCTATATCCGGATGCTTTGATTATATCATCATTTCTACCCACAAACCAAACATAGCCCTCTTCATCTTTATATGCTTTATCGCCGGTGTAGTATAAATTATGCCTGAATACCAGTGAAGTTCTTTCCTGGTCATTCAGGTATTCAATAAACAGACCGTTATTTTTCATGGTGTTTAAGCGCACACAAATTACACCCTCCTCCAGGGGAGGGACTTCATTACCCTCATCATCATAAATTCCGATATCATACAGAAACGTGGGCTTGCCCATTGAACCGGGTTTCAGGTCCATTCCCGGTAAATTGCAGATCATGGCAGTGGTCTCCGTTTGCCCATAACCATCACGAATGGCAACACCCGTAGCTTTTTCCCATTTATCGATCACATCGGGGTTCAATGGCTCGCCGGCGGCACAGCAAGACCTAAGGCTTAACTTATATTTACTTATATCTTCCTGAATCAACATCCGTATTACTGTAGGCGATCCGCAAAAAGTGGTGATCTTAAATTCTTCCATTGCCTTTAATTGTTCTTTAGCAATGAAACTGTCTGTTTGATTCGCAAATATGGTTGT
>Ga0123337_10002079_pt1 | contig 23589 bp, 21 predicted proteins | sample frozenSSSSmetaG_FD_89792 | JGI IMG/M metagenome (GOLD analysis project Ga0123337, IMG submission 89792) | Glacier valley bacterial and archeal communities from Borup Fiord, Nunavut, Canada, to study Microbial Dark Matter (Phase II) -... | ecosystem: Environmental > Aquatic > Freshwater > Ice >...
AGTGCCAGTGATCTGCGCGCTGAGGCTGGCGAACATATCCTCTGGGCTGCTGTCGGTTAGCTGGGCAAGGCTGTCGGCGAGGGCGCGACGATCTTCCATCTTCGGCAGGTGGCTGAGGTCGGCGTAGAGGTCGTAGGCGGTGGCGTTGCCCGCCAACAGGTTGCCATTGCGGTCGTAGATGTTGCCGCGTTCGGCAGGCAGGCTCTTACTCTGGAGGTGCTGGTTGTCGCCCCGCTGGGTCAAGACATCATGTTGCTGCACTTGCAAGACGAACAGCCGCCCGATCAGCGCAACGGCCAGCACAACAAAGACGATGAAGGTGCCGCGCACCCGCCAGGTCTTGACCCGTAGGTTCGATTGTGCTTTCGCGCTCTGGATCGCCATCAGCCTTGCCCCTCTATGATCGCAGCGATGGTGGCCGCCTGCGCCCATGCCGTAGGCGGCAACTCGGCTAGCTCCTTCAGCTTGTTGGTCGCCACCGCTGCTTCTTGCTCCACGCCGCGCAAGAAGAATAGCACCCACTCGCGCCACCAGCCATCCTCATTGACAGCCAGCAGGAGCGCGTAGTAGTGGTCGCGGTTGCGCCAGAAGTAGTTGCTCAGGCAGAGCAAAGGTTGTGGCAACAGCCACCATTCGGCCAACAGCAGTTGGATCAGCAGCCGCCCAACTCTGCCATTGCCGTCAATAAAGGGGTGGATTGCTTCAAAGTTCTGGTGGGCGAAGGCGATTTGCACTAGCGGCGGGTTGCTGTCGTTGCTGTAGATGTACTTCTCCAATTGGTCAAGGCAGGTCAGCATCTCATGCACGGGAGGCGGCACATAGGTAGCACTACTCAGGTTGCTGCCACCAGGCCCGATCCAATTCTGGCTGCCACGGAACTCGCCTGGCTCAACCTGCCCATTGCCGCTCATTAGCATGGCGTGGCACTCGCGGAGCAAGCCCAGACTAAAAGGTAGCTCTCGCCTGCGGCTGAAGCCGTGTTCGATTGCCTGCACGCAGTTCAGCACGGCTTGCAGGTCGCTTGTCCACCTCTCGGCTACACTATCAGCTTGCCAGTCGCCCGCTTCATAGCGGTAGAGGTTTGCCAGCGTGGTCTCGATCCCTTCAATGCGCGATGACTGCACCGCCTCCCAGCGCACGAACACGGCGGTCACTTGCTCAAGATTAGAGACGCTGCGGCTGTAGCCCACCAGTTCACCCAGGCACAGGGCAGTATTGACAAGCACCCTAGCCAACTCATGGTCGTACTCAAAAGTAGGCGGCAGGGGGTTTGGCACAAACGCATAATAGGCCGTGTCGCCACGACCTACTTTTGCCACCTTCCCGCTGCTGCTTTGTTTGAGTTGGACGATGCTCATCCCATATTACCTGTTCTATGGCTGCGCTGGCGCGTCACTACTTGCCCCTACCATCTGCGGCGGAGCCTCGGCACTAGTGTTGGTCGCGCGGTCGTCTACCAGCACGTAGATCACGTTCTTGCCCAGTGGTACCATGCCCAGCTTGTTGCGGGCGATCTGCTGGATGCGGGTGCGGGACTTGAGTTCGGCGATTTGCAGTTGCAGGCGATTGTTGTCACGCACCACCGCGTTACGCTGCGCCTCAAATGCGCGCAGGCGGTAGGACTGGCTGGCGACCTGGCTAGTCTGCATCAGATAGAGCAGGCTGATTGCGCAGACCAGCGCAACCGCCAGCAAGTAGCGCACTGCCGGGTGCAGTTCGAGGTAGCGAGGCAGGTGTTGGCGGCGGGTGCGTACCCGCGTAGCAGAGAGGGAGTCGTCGCGTCGGTTGCGCGGTAGCCCCATAGACTGGACGGCCATAAGCAGTTGCTCCTGAGAGGTTAGGATTGGTGCTATTATTGCAGGCAAAGCTGGAAGATAAAAGAGGAAAGAAGTCTGACTACTGACCAGTGCCGCACTGCTTTCCTCTTTTCTCTACCCTCTCTGCCCTAGATTTTCTCGGCTACCCGCAGTTTCGCGCTGCGGGCGCGGGGGTTGTCGCGCCCCTCCTGCTCACCCGGCACTGTCGGCTTGCGCGTCAGCAGCCTGAGCGTCGCTGGCCGCTCATGCGCGTAGATGCTGCCCTCCACATAGCCGCCCGCCTCGCGCTGCATAAACTGCTTGACGGCGCGATCTTCCAGCGAGTGGAAGCTGATCACCGCCAGCCTGCCCCCTGGCTTCAGCAGCCGCATGGCCGCCTGCAAACCCTGGGGCAGCGTCTCCAACTCGCGGTTGACGGCGATCCGCAGAGCCTGGAAGCTGCGGGTGGCTGGGTGGATCGGGTTGCGCGTGCGCCCTGCTACCTTGCCGCCCAGTGCGTCACTGACGATGCCCGCTAGCTGCGCGGTAGTGGTGATCGGCTGCTCCTTGCGGGCTGCTACGATCCGTCGGGCGACTCGGCGGCTAGCTGTCTCCTCGCCATACTCGTAGAGCAGGTTGGCAAGCTCCTCCTCGTCGAGGTCGGCTAGCAGGTCGGCGGCAGTTGGCCCGCCACTTGCGGACTGGTTCATCCGCATATCCAGTGGCGCGTCCGTGCGGAAGGAGAAGCCGCGCTCTCCCTGGTCAAGCTGCATTGAACTGAGGCCGAGGTCGAGCAGCACGCCGTCCACCTCCCCCGCCTCCCAGCCCCATGTGCTGGCGGCAAGCTCTGTCATCTGCGCGAAGTTGCCCTGGGCCAGACGATAGCGGGCAGCGAACGGCTGCAATCGCTCCGCTGCCAACGCCATCGCGCTGCGGTCAAGGTCTATGCCCAGCAGCAAGCCGTCTGGCGCACTAGCCTCAAGCATACCCCCTGCATGGCCGCCCGCCCCCAGCGTGCCGTCAACGTAACGACCACCAGGCCGGATGTTCAGCCCCGCCAACGCTTCTGCATACAGTACCGAGATGTGCATTTGTTAACGTCCACCAACCCCTACCCTGCCCACCCCGCGAAAGGGAGGAGAGAATTATGGCTTAGAACAACCCAACTAGTTGGGCCGAGATGTTGTCAATGTCCTCGCTGACCTGTGCTTCAAGGTTCTGCCACTTCTGCCTGGCCCAGATTTCGATGTAGGTGTTCATGCCCACCACCACCGTGTCGCCTTCGACTTCAGCGTGCTGGCGGAGCATGGTTGGCACGGCGATTCGGCCCTGAGCATCCAGTTCCACATCGCTAGCCCCACCGAAGAAGAAGTGCTGCATATTGCGGGCGTTGCGGTCGGCCAGCGACAACTGACTGAGCCGTTCGGCCAGCTTGTTCCAGGCATCCATTGGAAAGAGGTAGAGGCAGTGGTCGGGGCTACGGGTAAGCACTGCGGTGCTGCCGAGCGAGTTGCGAAACCGAGCCGGTATCGCCAGCCGCCCCTTAGCATCCATAGTGTGTTCAAACGAGCCGAGGAACATCGCTTCTTCCCTCAAAACTAGAACATTCTAGACAAAGAAGACCGGCAGAGTGGGGGAGGATGGCCCCTCACCCGCTCACCGGCTTCTCGATCTGTATGGCGGCTGGCTGCTCCCCTCTCGGAGGGGGGAGGATGGCCCCTCTCCCCTCGCCTGAGCAGCAGGCCGCTGGTCTGCGGTCGGCACCGACGCTATTGGTCGCAAGTGCTGGTTAGGATGAGCGGTCAGATGGCCCCTGCCCTTCACCCACCAGCAAGCTGTACGACCTTGTGTGGCTAGCTGGGTGCTGTGGTCGCCTGGAGTTTAGATGGCCCCTAAACTCTGGTTGCGCTTGGAAGGGAGGAAGTTATCCACTTTCTTCCCCACTTTTCCCCACTTTGCACCCCACTTATCCACATTATACTCATTTTCTGCCAAAATGCAATAGGTAGCCGCCACCAATTTGCCAAAATGTGAAGAATAGTACACGTGTTCTACCATTCTGTGCGCTTGCCAGCTTGCAGCGGTCGTTTGTGGACAAACCCCCTGATTCTGGTGGATAAGAGGGGCAATTTGTGGATAAACCCCTTGACAGACACAACATCTTGTGATACCCTTTATCTTGTGCTTTTAGTCGTCCCCAAACCCAAGATGTAGTCTCCACCAGCCTTCAGCGGCGGGTGGGCAGCTACCTGGCACCCGCTTCGGCTCAGCTTTCTTGCGAATTGGCAAGAACAGGCCGCGTTATCGCAATCGAGGCTAACTTATGCGCTGTCCCTACTGCCACCAGGACGACTCGCGGGTGATCGACTCGCGGGACACTGCCGACAATGATGGCATCCGCCGTCGCCGCGAGTGCATGGCTTGCAGTCAACGCTTCACCACCTACGAGCGGGTGCAGCCAGTCAGCATTGCGGTAATCAAGAAGGATACCCGCCGCGAGGAGTACAGCCGCGAGAAGCTGTTGGAGAAGATCATGATCTCCTGCTCCAAGCGACCGATCAGCAGGCAAGCGATCACCAACATGGTTGACGAGATCGAAGCGACCATCTTCCGCACGGGGGAGAGCGAAGTTCCCAGCCAGATGATCGGCGAACTGGTGTTGGAGAAGCTGCGTAAGCTAGACCATGTGGCCTACATCCGCTTCGCCAGCGTCTACCGCAACTTCCGCGACATTGGCAGTCTGCGCCAGGAGCTAGAGTCGTTGGAGGAGCCGAAGCTGGCTGCTGAACCAGCGGCAGTGTTGGACGACGGCTCGCGGCGGGTGGGCCGCCCCCGCCGTACCGCAGCAAAGAAGGGGCGACGCGCAGCTAGCAGCCTCAAGGAGGTAGCGGATGAACGAAGATCGTTATGAACGCGGCTGGCGTACGCTGGCGCAGTTGGATGCGGTGGGCGGGCAGCGAGTAGTAGACCGCTTGAATGCTGTTGCTCCCGACCTGGCCCGCTACACCGTCGAGTTTGCCTTTGGCGATGTTGTCTCCCGCCCTGGCCTGGAGCTAAAGAGCCGTGAGATAGCTACCGTTGCCGCCCTGACCGCTCTGGGCAACGCGCCCGCCCAACTAAAGTTTCATATGGCGGCTGCGCTCAACGTTGGCTGTAGCCGTGTGGAGTTGGTCGAGATAATCATCCAGATGGCCGTCTACGCAGGCTTCCCTGCCGCCCTGAACGCTGCCTATCTGGCCCAGGAGCTTTTTGCCGAGCAGGACGCGGTGGCAGAGTAGCAGGCAGTAAGTAGTGCTAGGCGGGAAGTGGATAGGTGCGGCCTTGCGCCCGCCGCTGAACATCAATCAACATTTAAGTTCAAGGAGTATATCCATGCGGATCGTTCGTCACTTTACGCGAGAGGGCAGTGACCCCTACGCAGGTATCAACTTTGTAGCACGAACCTCGAAAATCAGCAACCCCGACGGCTCGGTAGTCTTCAAGGCCGAAAACGTGATGGTGCCAGATAGCTGGTCGCAGGTGGCGGTGGACATCCTAGCCCAGAAGTATTTCCGCAAGGCTGGGGTAGCCGCCACGCTGAAGCCAGTGGAGGAGCAAGGCGTACCAGAATGGCTCTGGCGCAGTGTGCCAGACGAGGGCGTAGACAGTAGCAGGTCGTGTGGCGAGACCGACTCGCGGCAGGTCTTCCGCCGCATGGCTGGCACCTGGACCTACTGGGGCTGGCGGGCGGGATACTTCAGCAGCGAGGCGGACGCGCGCACCTTCTACGAAGAACTTTGCTTCATGCTGGCCCGCCAGATGGCCGCCCCGAACTCGCCGCAATGGTTCAACACGGGGCTACACTGGGCCTACGGCATCGTAGGCCCGGCCCAGGGCCACTACTACGCCGACGAGCAGGGAGCAGTCCACCGCAGCACCAGTGCCTACGAGCGGCCTCAGCCCTCCGCCTGCTTCATCCAGTCGGTTAGTGACGACTTGGTGAACGAGGGCGGCATTATGGACTTGTGGACGCGGGAAGCGCGCATCTTCAAGTACGGTTCTGGCACCGGCAGTAACTTTAGCTCTATCCGTGGTGAGAACGAGCCACTGTCCGGCGGTGGCAAGTCGAGTGGGCTGATCAGCTTTCTCAAGATCGGCGACCGCGCAGCCGGGGCGATCAAGAGCGGTGGCACCACCCGACGTGCCGCCAAGATGGTGATCCTCAACGTAGATCACCCCGATATTGAGCAGTTTATTGACTGGAAGGTGATCGAGGAGCAGAAGGTAGCCGCCCTGGTTGCGGGTAGCAAGCTCTGCCGCAAGCACCTGACCGAGATTGCCACCAGCTACCTCAACGCGCACGCCGAGGGGGTGAATGGGCAGGGGCCGAGCCTGCTAGTAGAACACAAGCGGGCGATCCGCCGCGCAAGGCAGGCTGGCGTGCCAGAGGGGATGATCCAGCGCGTCTTGCAGGCGGCAACCCAGGGCTTCGAGGGCTTCCAGTTCCCTGAGTACACCACCGATTGGGATAGCGAGGCCTACATGACCGTGGCTGGGCAGAACTCTAACAACAGTGTGCGGGTCAGCAATGCCTTCTTGCAGGCGGTAGCTGCGGATGGCGATTGGCAACTAACCTTCCGCACCAACGGCAAGGTGAGCAAGACGCTCAAGGCCCGCGACCTCTGGCAGAAGATTGCCGCCGCAGCCTGGGCCTCTGCCGACCCTGGTCTTCAGTATGACACTACGATCAACGAGTGGCATACTAGCAGCAACGATGGTGTTATCAATGCTAGCAACCCGTGCAGCGAATATATGTTTCTGGATGATACCGCCTGCAACCTGGCTAGCCTCAATCTGCTTACCTTCAAGAGCGATGTCGCTGGCGAAGCGGTCAAGATTGCCGACCTGGAGTACGCCTGCCGCCTCTGGACCATGGTCTTGGAGATCAGCGTGCTGATGGGCCAGTACCCCAGTCAGGAGATCGCCGAACGCAGCTACAAGTACCGCACCCTCGGCCTCGGCTATGCCAACCTCGGCGCACTGCTGATGCAGTTGGGTATCGGCTACGGTTCATCGCAGGGCTATGCTATCTGTGCTGCAATCACTGCGCTGATGACTGGGGCCGCCTACGCTCAGTCCGCCGCCATTGCCGGTGAGGTGGGCGCATTCGCTCGCTTCGAGGCCAACCGCGAGCCGATGCTGCGGGTGATCCGCAACCACCGCCGGGCTGCTTACAACGCCGCCGCCGCCGAGTACGAGGGGCTGACTGTCACCCCGCGTGGCATAAGCCCTGCCCTTAGCCCTGCATCCCTGCTGGCAGCAGCCCGTAGGGTGTGGGACGAGGCGTTGAGTGCAGGCGAGGCACATGGCTACCGCAACGCGCAGGTCAGCGTGCTGGCCCCAACTGGTACTATCGGCCTGATCATGGACTGCGACACCACAGGCATCGAGCCAGATTTCGCTCTGGTGAAGTTCAAGAAGCTGGCGGGTGGTGGCTACTTCAAGATCGTCAACCAATCGGTGCCGCCCGCCCTGCGCTTGCTCGGCTACACGGAGGCGCAGATCGACGCGATCATCAAGTACACTATTGGTCACGGTAGCCTGCTAGGTGCGCCAGCGATCAACCATGAGACGCTGCGGACGCGAGGTTTCGACGACGCGGCTCTCCAGCGGCTGGAAGCGGCCCTGCCAACCGCCTTCGAGCTTGAGTTCGCCGTCAACCCCTGGACGCTGGGCGAGGAGTTCTTGCGCGATCAGCTACACCTGACTGCGGAGCAAATCGCGGCTGGCAACCTGCTCGGCACGCTCGGCTTCAGCAAGGACGAGATCAGCGCGGCCAACGACTATGTGTGTGGCACGATGACGGTGGAGGGCGCGCCCGGCCTGCGTGATGAACACCTCCCCGTCTTCGACTGCGCCAACCGCTGCGGGCGCAAGGGCCAACGCTACCTGGCGGCCTCGGCTCACCTGCAAATGATGGCGGCGGCTCAGCCCTTCATCAGTGGCGCGATCTCCAAGACGATCAATATGCCCAGCGAGGCAACGATCCGCGACGTGGAGGAGGCGTATATGCAGAGTTGGCGGCTCTGCCTCAAGGCGGTCGCGCTCTATCGCGATGGCTCGAAGCTCAGCCAGCCGCTCAACAGCGGTAGCGAGGACGACATAGCGGACGAGGAGACGTTGGAGGAGGTAGCCGCCAGCACGCCTGGCTTTGCCGCGCAGGTGGAGCAGCTAGCTGCCAGCTACGCCAGTGAAGTGCAGCAGGCTGTGGTGCGCCGCCGCCTACCGAATCGCCGCAGCGGGTACACCCAGAAGGCGCGCATCACCGGCCACAAAATCTACGTCCGCACCGGTGAGTACGAAGACGGCACCCTCGGCGAAATCTTCATCGATATGCACAAGGAGGGCGCAGCCTTCCGCAGCCTGATGAATTGCTTCAGCATCGCTATCAGCCTCGGCTTGCAGTACGGCGTGCCGCTGGAGGAGTTTGTGGATGCCTTTGTCTACACCCGCTTTGAGCCGAACGGCATGGTAGCGGGCAACGACCACATCAAGATGGCGACCTCGGTGATCGACTACATCTTCCGCGAACTGGCGATTAGCTACCTCGACCGCCTCGATCTCGCGCACATCCCTGGCGACGATGGCGAAGCGATCCGCAGCGACGCGGTACGCCAGCTTGAGCCAACCCACGCGATCATCAACGCTGGACCTGCCGCCCCCAGCAGCCACCTGCGTCCGCTAGACAGGCTGGCAGGCAACGGCCACACTGCCGACGCGCACGCCAGTGACAGCCACGCCGTCAGCAGCCCGCTGGTCAGTAACGGCCATGGCAACAGTACGGCGGTTGCACTAGCCAGCACGATCACTCTCGTTCGTAGCACCGCCAGCCAGCAGGCCGAGGCGAAGCTGAAGGGCTATGAGGGGGAGGACTGCCCAGAGTGCGGCCAGTTCACCCTTGTTCGCAACGGCACCTGCATGAAGTGCGATAGTTGCGGCGCGACGACGGGGTGCAGTTGATCGGCGGAGGGAAGTAGCAAGTAGTAGTAGGGGCGGGTGGCGACACCTGCCCCGCTTGTGCTACACGGGGGATCGCTACTTTCTCTAGCTAGACCCCGTGCTGTGCAAAGTAGCTTCAAAGGACGATCCGCTTGGCATCGTCAGGTTGTAGGCAATGAAAAGGGGGCAGCTTTCGCTCCCCGCAGAAGGCCTCTCCCCTTTTGAGGTCACGCCTATGGCAACTATACACCATCCAATGGGTAGTGTCAGCGATTTTGGGCAACGGCACGCCCCTTGCTCATCAATCCTCATCTCAACAAAGGAGTATTCACAACATGGCTGAAGCAGAACACATCCAGGTACAACACATCCTGATCGGCTTCAAGGGCAGCGTCCCTGGCAAGCCAATCAGCCGCAGCAAGGAGGAGGCCAAGACCCTTGCCTATGACCTCCTGAGCCAGGCCCAGGGTGGAGCCGACTTTGACGGGCTGGTGAAGCAGTACACCGACGACTCGCACCCTGGCATCTATGGGATGTCCAACAAAGGGGTCAAGCCCGCTCAAGGCGAATACCAGCGCACCCAGATGGTACCTGCCTTCGGCAACGCGGGCTTCCCGCTCGAAGTGGGCGGCGTAGGTATCGCCGACTTCGATACCACTACCAGCCCCTACGGTTGGCACATCGTCAAACGCACTAAGTAGCCAATAAGGTGAGAGGGCGCACTACTTCCATGCTGCGCCCTCTACTTCTGCCCCGCGTACTTCTGGAAGTAGCCCTCGTCCAGGCGGCTGAGGGTGTAGCTCGCTTCCTCGATCACGCCCAGTTTGTACTCGATCATCAAGTCTACTAGCTGCTTGCCGTCGATCAACACGATCTGGCGGTCGATCTTTGCCACATACTCCTTTGCTTCGCGGGTAAAGCGGCTGGTGGTGATGAACACGCCGATCACTGCCTTGCGGATACCCGCCAGTGACCCCTCGAACTCCTGCAACATTGGCCGCCCAACCGGATGGCTGGTAGCGTTTGGCCTGGATGTAGACAGTATAGAGGTTGAGCTTGTCGTTGCCCCGCACAATGCCGTCAATGCCCTCGTCACCGCTCGCCTTCGTCACCTGCGCGTTCACCTCCTTGCGCGAGCCGCCGCTGTATCCCATCGCCACCAGCAGATCAACGCAGAGGTACTCGAACAGGCGGGGGGAGGCCTGCAAGATGCGGGCGATCAATTCGTCACCGAGCAGCTTCTGCAAGGCCAGATAGTCAGCCTCGATGCGCTCCTTGAGAGGGGCAGCCTGGGGCGGAGTGGCTAGCAATTCGCTGGTCGCAATCAGCGGCTGCTTGCTGGCTATCCCCTTTGGCAGGCGGCCCGGCTGCTTGCCCGGCTTGCCCCGCAGCGTACGTAGTCCCAGCTTGGTGATCCGCAGCCGTCCCCAACTGGTGCGCCGCAGCAGCCGCAGGTCGCTCAACTCGTCGCGGGCGTTTGCCACCCGGTTGCTGAAGCGTGCTTGCTGCTCATCATCCGCCAGGCCCATGCCGAACTGGGCGGCAAGCTGACTGCTCAACTGCTCTAGCCCATGTTCGTGGCGGTCTTCCAGCGACCGCAGTAGCGTCAGCAATAGAGCTTGCACGTCGGGGATGGACATCGGATTCCCTCAAAAGAGAGCGCACCAAAGTACGCATTATGGTCGCTATTCTTCGCCGAAGTAGTCTAGGTCTATCTTCTTGACAGAGTATGTTACTATCTCGGTCAGTCCCACACCATGTTCTATCATTAGCTCCGACAGCAACTTGCCATCAATTAGTACGATCTTCTTCTCAATACGAGTGACGTACTCTCTGGCATCAGTGGTAAAGGTTGATGTTGTGATCAGCACTCCCTTCCTTGCTCTGTGTCCCTCAAGGCTACCAGCAAATGCCTGTACTATGGGGCGACCTATGGACGAGTCCCACCTCTTTGCTTGAATGTAAATGGCATCAAGGCCAAGTTTGTCCTCTTTGATAATGCCATCTATACCATCATCGCCACTCTGACCGACGGCTTGACCCGCGTCACGTCGGGAGCCACCATAGCCCATAGCCACTAGCAGATCAACAACAAGATTCTCAAAGAAGCGGGGCGTGGCTTTCTTGATGCGTGCAAGAAGCTCTTGCGCTAGTGCTTGCTTCAGGTTTTGGTAGCTAGACTCAAGACGCTCTTCAGGGGTCTGTGTCTGCTTGTCTGTTTCAACAGACGTATCGGTACTATGTTCTTCAATTCCTCTTACATCATTCTTCAGTTCCATGTACTCAGGAAACTGCTGAAGGAACTTCATGTCAATCCGCTTAGGGTTCTTCTTTAGCACATCTATTCCACGTGGCGTAATGCGGAACCTTGCCCGTCCCGTGCTTTCCATCAAGCCAGCTTTTTGCAGGTAACTCCTTGCCCAGCCCACGCGGTTATCGAACCGCGCCTGCTTTGCGCTGGGTAGCATCTCACTGCGCTCCGCATCTGTAAGCTGATAAAACTCTGCCAGTTTGGTGTTGATCTCGTGTTGTATGTGTTCTGCCCCATCAGCAGCAGTTTGCAGCAGAGGGAGCATGATACTCTGGAAGTCGGGGATAGCCACTCTCTGTTCCTCTCCTTACACCCGTCCCGTTGCACTTGGATTAGGGCTAACCAGGTAGATAGCTTGCGGGTCCGCTATATTGTTACCAAGATCGCCCTCATGCTTATGCCATTAGGCTCCTCGATCTGCTGACGTGTCATCGACGCTATTCTTCGAAGAAGTAGTCTAGGTCTATCTTCTTGCCCGCGTAAGTTGTCACTTCAGCGTGGCCCACGTTGGCGCAAGGACTCGTAGAGGGCGATGCTACCTGCGACAGCAGCATTGAGCGACTCGACCTGACCGTGCATTGGTAGGCGCACCAGGAAGTCGCACTTCTCGCGGGTCAGGCGTTGCAGGCCGCTCCCCTCGCTGCCAACCACAATCAACAGCGGGCCAGTAAGGTCAGCACTCTCAAACAGGTGATCGCCAGTCTCGTCTAGCCCCGCTACCCAGACACTTTTGGCCTGCAACTGCTCGATAGTGCGTGGCAGGTTGGTTATCTCGGCGATCTGAAGGTGTTCAACCGCCCCAGCAGAGGAGTTGCTGACCGCGGGGGTGATGCTGGCGGCGCGGCGGTTGGGCAGCAGTACCGCAGCCACCCCCACTGCCTCGGCAGCGCGTAGGAGGGTACCGACGTTCTGGGGGTCTTGCAGGTGGTCAAGAGCGAGCAGGAGGGGATTGGTAGTTACATCCAGGGCGGCCAGGATGTCGTCGAAGTCGGCTAGCGGGTAGTCACTCACTTCCAGGGCAATCCCCTGGTGGTTGGCTCCGCTAGTAAGCTGGTCCAGGCGTTCACGTGGGGTGTTCTCCACCCGCACCGCCGCTGCTTTCGCCAGGGCTATTGCCTGCTCCAAGGTGCTGCTGCTCTCGCTCTTGACCCCTTCGGCCAGCAGCAGGCGGTGAACATTGCGCCGCCCGGCCCGCAGTGCCTCGCGCACAGCATTGCGCCCGTAAAGTAGCTCCATCACTCACCCTCCGTCGGCTGGCGGGTTCTAGCTAGCTGCTGGCGGTGCTGGGCGTGTCGCTCTTGCTGTCGGCTTTGGCTTCGCTCTTGCCCTCTGCCTTAGCCTCCGCCTTGCCCTCTGCCTTAGCCTCCGCCTTGCCTTCTGCCTTGCCCTCTGCCTTGCCTTCCGCCTTGCCCTCTGCCTTGCCCTCACTAGCGGACGGTTCGCTGTTGCCCTCGCCGCTGTCTACGGCACCCCAGCGGCTCGACTTGCTAGCAGTGCTGTCGCTCATATACCAGCCCGTCCCCTTGAAGACGATCCCCGTGGCTTGCAGTACACGCTTGGCCGTGGCTCCACATTCGCAAGTGTAGATTGGCTCGGCATCAAAGCCCTGCCGCTTCTCAAACTGGCTGCCACAATCGGGGCAACGGTATACGTAAATTGGCATTGTACTAGACTCCCCTGGTTGAGTGGCCTGTTTACTGCTGGCGCAAGTACGCCTCTACGCTCAATTGTACCAAATGCCTTAGCACTCTGCAAGTTTGAGTGCTAACCCGCTGGCTGACAGCCAAAAGCCCCCCTCTGGCAACAGAGAGGGGCTAGAACGACGGTTGGTTAGCGCAGGAAGGTGAGGAAGCTGAAGCTGCCAATGAAGGTGGCAGCAAGGAGCGACACCGCGATCAGTGCGCCAGTCAGCACGTCGCTCTGGAAGGTGGCAGCCATCAGTTGACCGTAGCCCGGCACTGCCTTGATCTGCTGGGCAGCCTGCAAGCCCTTTGCCACAATCGGGAAGCTGATCAGCGCGAGTAGTGCGAACCAGGGGAACACGCCAAGCAGCACACCCACGAGCAGACTGACGTAGGCACTGATCGCGATCACCCAACTGAACTTGAGCGCACCATCCACCCCGAAGGCGACGACTGGTGTGTTCTTGTTCGCCAGCTTGTCGGCCCTCCACTGCAAGAAGCTGTGGTTGAGCAGGATCGCCGTGGTCAGCAGGCCAGTGGGCAGGCTAGCGAGGAAGGCGGCCCAACTGATCACCCCGGTTTGGGTATAGTAGGCACCCATCACAGGCAGTACGCCGAAGCTGAATAGCACGCCGATTTCGCCGAGGCCACGCCCGATGTAGCCGTAAGCAATCGGTGGGGCGACGTAGAAGTAGGCCAGTAGGAAGCCGAGGACGGCGAAGATCAACACCTGCCAGCCAGTGAGGAAAGCAAGACCAACCCCGCAGGCCAGGGCGACCGCAAAGAGGATAGCGGTGAGCAGGCCAACCTGCCCAGTGGTCATCACCCCGCTGACCAGCACGCCGCTGTGGGTGGCAACTTCACCTTCGCTCTCCGTCGCCAGGGTGTCGGCCCCACTCTTGTAATCCCAGTAGTCGTTGACTGTATTGGAGGCCAGGTGGGCCGCCGCTGCGCCGACTACGGTCAGCACGAAGGTGAAGAAGTTGAACTGGTGGGTGACGGCGGTTGCCAGCAACGTACCCAGCACCACCGGTAGGATCATCACCAGCACCACCCCAGAGCGGGTCGCCTTCGCCAGCAAGCGCACCTGCTCGCCTAGCGTCTTGTTCTCTACCTTGCCACTCTCGTTAATCCAGCCAAAGCCGCTGCCAGCGGCAGGCTTGAACTTCGGCTGCTCGCTGCCTGCCTGCGCTGCCTGCGCGACGGCGGTGTTGAGATCGCTAGCGGCATTCTCGTTCTGCGTGTTCTCGTTCATTGTGATACCTCTTTCGGCTGGCGCAAACTGTGCTGCGCTGTACTGCTGGCGTGGGCCACCCCGCCCTTGCTGCTAGTGGGCGGCGGCCTCGATCACCTCGGCGGCGTTCACTCCACCACCCGTCCAGGGGTTGAGCAGTTCGTGGCCCGTCTCGGCATCCAGGAAGTAGCGGCGGTTCTTGTCGGCCTCGTAGTAATTGGCGAGCTTGACCTCGGTGGCCTTGATGATCGCTGGGCTGACTGGCAGGTTGTCAATGAAGAACTGGGCGGCGGGAGCGTTGCTAGTCAACACTTGATAGGCGTGTTCCTGCTCGCTTTGCTCCATGATGTACATCTCACCCATGCCCTGGATGCACTCGCTGGGCTGATCCGGGCCGATGTAGAAGCTGACCTTGGGGTTGATCGCCAGGTTCTTGCGCTTGCGGCTGTCGCTTAGCACCGAAGCGTAGAAGCGCAAGCCGAACTGGTCGCTCTCACCCACCACTGGGAAGAACTCGAAGCCCATGTAGAGGCCGGTGATCCAGGGCTGGTTGTCGTCGCTGGTGGCAACAAAGAAGGTGTTGTGCTGGCTAAGAATACGTGTCAATTCCTCAACTTGCTGGCTGTTCATCGCAAAATCCTCTCCTTACGCACTGTCATAATGGCGGAGCGTCTGCCCAGACGCTGTACAACCTGGCCGCTCCAATAGTTATTTTAATCACAATCTGGTCAAATGTCAAGGGCTGGGCATGATCTTTGAGTATGAGAATGGTGAGAGAGCCTCAACCACCCGATTTCGTGTGCCAAAACTGCTCGCAACCTAGTTCTGACGGCTGCCTAGCGGTTTTGGTGGAAAACAAGTTGACATTTGCAATTAGTTGCGCTATTATATAGGTGAGCCACCAGCATAGCAGATTGCTGCTGGTCTCCCGCTCTCCGCTCCTCCCCTCGATTTCTGGCTCATACAACGTAGTGTGAGGCAGTGCTTATGGCATTGTCTCGCTTCTGGCTACCCCCTCAGCAAGCAGGTGCAGCGATGGTAACAAGTCACAATCAGGTCAAGCACGACCTCCCCCTTCCCTTGGTGCCAGTCAGCCACGCCACCATTGACGACCTGCGCGCCGCAATCCAACAGTTCGAGCCAGATGCCGACTTCAGCGTAGTAGAGCAGGCTTACAACTTCGCCCGCGCCGCCCATGAGGGCCAGTCGCGCCGTAGTGGAGAGCCGTACATCCAGCACCCGCTGGAGGTTGCTCTGATCGTGGTGCGCGATGTCCATCTGGTCAACCGTGAAGCTTTGGCGGCAGCCCTGTTGCATGACGTGATCGAGGATACTCCCTGCACGAAGGAACACATTGAGAAGGAGTTTGGCACCCGCATTGCAGAACTGGTGGATGGGCTGACCAAGCTGGAGAAGTCGCAGTTTGGCGAACACAGTGGGGTTGGCTCTGGCCCCGAAGTCAGTGCCGAGCGGCAGGCTGAGATGGTAAAGGAACATCAGCAAGCCGAGAATATGCGGAAGATGTTCCTTGCTATGGCGGAAGATTTGCGGGTCGTCTTCATCAAGCTGGCCGACCGCCTGCACAATATGCGGACGCTAGCCGCCCAGCCTGCCCACAAGCACAAGCGGATCGCCAACCAGACGCTTGACATCTTCGCTCCCCTTGCCAACCGCTTTGGTATGTCGGCGATCAAGAACGAGTTGGAAGACCTCTGCTTCCGCTACCTCGAACCCGAAGCCTACGCCCAGGTGCAGAGCGACCTGCAACGGCGCAAGGCGGGCGACGACCGCTATCTGGCCCAGATGATTGCTGAGATTCGTAGCAGCCTGGCCGACATCGGCATTGATGTGGTGGTCAAGGGGCGTAGCAAGCACCTGTTTGGTGTGTGGCGCAAGATGCAGCGTAAGAACCGCCCCGCGGACGAAATCTATGACGTGCTAGGTATTAGGGTGATCATCCCCTCGGAGGAGGGCGACCTGGAAAGCTCTGCTGTGGGCAAAAGTAGCCCCGGCTGGCGCAAGTGCTACACCGCACTGGGCATCATCCACAGCATCTGGCGGCCAATTATTGCTGAGTTCGACGACTACCTGGGTTCGCCTCGCAACGGCATCTACCGCTCGCTGCACACGGCAGTGCATGGCCCAGACGGTCGCTCGGTGGAGATTCAGATTCGCACCAGCAATATGCACGAGGAGGCAGAGTACGGTCTTGCTGCCCACTGGCGGTACAAAGAGGACTCACCCGCTGACGAAAAGCTGCTGGACAAGATCGCTAGCCTGCGCCGCCTGATCGACTGGATGAAAGACGTGAGTAGCCCCAGCCAGTTTGTTGAGGACTTCAAATCGGAGGCCTTCCAGGACTATATCTACGTCTTCACCCCTAACGGTGATGTGCGCGAACTGCCTGCTGGCTCGACCCCGGTTGACTTTGCCTACCACATCCACAGCGACATCGGCAACCACATGATCCAGGCGATTGTGGATGGCAAGACGGCGAGCTTTAGTACCCCCTTGCAGAACGGCCAGGTGGTGGAGGTGATCACCAACAAGGTGCTACGTCCCGGCCCTACCCGCGATTGGCTGGACGAGAGCAAGAACTTCGTCAAATCCCCCTCGGTGCGGGCTAAAATCAAGCAATGGTTCCGTCGTCAGCAGCGTGACGAGAACATCACCGAAGGTAAGCGCATCCTTGACGCAGAACTGCGAAGCCTGGGCCTTACCCGCCTGAGCTACGAAGATATCGCCTCCTACTTCTCGCGCACCCGCTTCCGTACCACGGATGAGTTCCTTGCTGCCATCGGCTATGGCGAGATCACCGGCCAGATGATCAGCGATAAGTTCCCCAAGACTGTGCTTGATCGGGCTGAAGGGGAACAGGAGGAGGAGGCGAAGGAGAAGATCAGCAAGCTATCGCTGCCCAGCGAGGAGCAGGGTAAGCTGGTCATTGACGGTTCGCGCAGCATCGCCTGGTCGCCTGCCCATTGCTGCAACCCCATGCCCGGCGATGAGGTGACAGCCTACTCGACCAAAGTGAGCAAGATCACCATCCACCGCGCCGACTGTGCCAACGTCGGCGGCTTCGACCCGGATCGCCTATTCAAGGTAGAGTGGGGAACCCACGGCCAACGCTACCCAGTGGCCGTGATGATCAATGCACTCGACAGTTCGGGCGTGCTGCACAAGATCACTGGCATCATCTCCGAGGAGAAGGTAAACATTGCGATGATCAACACCGCCCGCGAGGAACGGCGCGGCACAGTCAGCGTCACGGTGACGTTGGAGGTGAGCGGCGTGTCGCAACTGCGCCAGGTGTTGGCCCGCATCAGCGCGATCAAGGAGGTCTACTCTGCTACCCGCCTGACCAACGAGAGCGGTAGCAGTAACCGACCTCCGCAGCCTACCACCCAGCGTAGCGGCCAGCGGCCCAGCACCCCCTCCGCCAGCCCTCCGCCAGCCACGCCTGCCCGTGGTGGCTCGCTACGAAGCAACCCGCTACGCAGCAGCAACCAGCAGCGCATCATCCCCAACCCACCACGCAGCAGCCGCCTACGCCGCCCAGCCTGAGCCAGCCGAAGATTCAGCAATTCTGTTCGCCCCCTCTTGACATATCCCGAAAGTCGGGTATAATTATGTAAAGAGGAGGTAGAACGATGAGCAGCGACGATCTGCGTCCCAAGCGGGCGCAGCCAAAAGAAGATGATCTGGTGGTGATTGGCAGTCGCCCGCAGCGGTTGCGCCGCACTGCCGCTGGCGCGCCGCCCCCTGGCCCCGCCCCAGATATGAGCGTACTAGAGGGCCGCCAGCCGATCCCAGAGCGATCCGTTACCATGCAGGACTTCCAGCCAGAGTTGTTTACTATTGGCCCCAAAGGGGAGATGCTGCGCCCTATTGCCGACGTGCCAAACCTCGAAGCGAACTCCTCGCTCGAAGTGGCCCGCTGGTGGTATCGGCGGCAACTTGAGCAGGAGAAGCGGCCCTACAATACCGTCGCTAGCTATATGTACGACCTCGCGCTCTTTCAGGACTACGTGGGCGCAAAAACGATTGACAAGATCAACCCGGCTGAGATTGGCAACTTCCTCTCCCTCAGCACCAACAAGTCTACGCGCAAGCGGCGGCTGACCAGCATTGGTGGCCTGTTCCGCTTCCTGATCAAAATCGCCCACGTCCTCACCTACGACCCCAGCGCGAATTACTACCCCGACTACATACCGCTTAAGACCCCTCAGCCACTCTTTGACAACGAGCAAGACAGCATTTTGCTGATGGCCCGCGAGGAGAGCTTGCGTACCTACCTGATCGTCTATTGCCTGCTGCGCCTGGGCCTGACGCGGGGAGAGCTACTTAGCCTCAAGGCCGAGCATGTTGATATGAGTGACCCCAGCCGCCCGATCATCTACGTCTTCTACGACGAGCAGCGCAAGCAGGGCAAGGAGCGCAAGCTGGCCGCCGATGCGGAGTTCGGAGCCGACCTCAGACGCTACCAGGATGAGTACCAGCCCCGCGACCACCTCTTTGAGATGATGCCACAGTCGGTCAACAAGTTGGTAGCCCGCGTCGCCACCGATGCCGACCTCAAGAAGCTAGTCACGCCGCAAACCCTGCGCGACACCTACGCGATCAACCAATCGAAGGAGGGGGCAGACGTGGAGAAGTTGCTGCTGCTGTTGGGCCTCGCCCCCGATGCCCGCAACCGCAACAGCGTGCGCCGCTATGTCAAACTGGCCCAGCCAGCCTTGTGAGCGCAAAGGGGCAGTCTGAGAGAGGGAAGGTAGCTGCTGCCCAGCCCACCTTTCCTCTTTTCGCTTTCCCTCTGCGCCCCCTGCGAAGGAGTATAGATGGAACAGGCGATTTCGAGCGTAGGCAAGCAGGTTAGCGAAGCAACGGTGCGGGTACGCTACGCTGAGACTGACCGCATGGGCCGTGTCTACCAGGCCAACTACTTCATCTGGTTCGAGGTGGGGCGTAGTGCGTTGATCCGCGACTTTGGTGGCGTGTCCTACGGTGTGCTAGAGGAACGCGGCCTCCTGCTGCCCGCCACCGAGTGCTATTGCCACTATATTCTCCCCTGTACCTACGAGGACGAACTGACGGTGCGTACCTGGGTGGCTGAGATGGGCCGCGTGCGCCTGCGGATGGAGTATGAGATCATCAACCAGGCTAGCGGCCAAAGGGTGGCCGAGGGCTTCACCGTCCACGCCTTCGCCGACAAGCAGGGGCGACCCCTGCGCCTGCGCGATCACCCAGAACTTTATGAGCCGATGGCAAGGGCAGCAGGTCTGCTGTAGGTCAGTATTCCAGGTAGGCGGGGGTGCGGCGATCCCAATCGCGCAACTGCGTATCCAGCACGCAGGTAGCCTGCGACAGACTGGCAACCGGGCAGATCGCGTTGAAGCGGTTGATCTTCTCGTTCAGGTTGACAAGGCGGGTGCGGTAGTTGGTTGTAGCGGCGGCATGGCTGCGCTTGAGGCTATCCACCTCGTTCCGCATCTTGAGGATTGGTAGGCGGCTAAGGTTCGCCAGCCGCTGACGGAGCATGGCGAAGTGATCGCCGGCGAAGCTGGTGGCTGCCTCACGGTCGCGCTCGATCTCCTGGGCAAGCTGTACCCAGTCGGGAACAACCCCGTTGTTGCGGAGCAGAGAGAAGGCCATCTTCTGGTCGTCAGGGCAGAGTGGGTTGTCATACTCGCTGGGTGGCAGCGGCGCGCCTTCACCCTTCAGCTTGTTGAACGCGCCCGCCTCTATTGCGTCGTGGATGCGCTTCTCCGCAAGGCTGCCCCAGCGTTCGGTTGCGTTGGTGCCAAGTAGGATACCCTGGCGCAGGGCTTCCTGCTGCTCGTGCTGGCGTTGCGCCCGTCGCTCCTCTGGCGTATTGATCGTCAGTCGCTCTACGTCAAGCGGCTGGTTACTCTGTTCATCAGCCATTGTTCGTCTCCTACCCCTGGCTCACTCCTCGGCTGAGCGACAAACAGTGCGTCTGGGTTACAAAGAGCGGGGCGGGTTGGCTCCCCACTTCTGTGCGTCTTTGGATGACCGGGGCCAATCACCGCTGGAACTAGCCGCGATTGCCGTTCGCGCTGGCCTTGGCGGTGCGGGCAGTCTCGTGTTTCTCCTCGCGCTCGCGCATCTCCTCCAGCTTGATCTTCTCCTCCCACTCGGCGCGCATCTGTTGTTCCTTCTCCAGTTGCGCCTGGCGGAAGCTATCGCCTAGTTCTGAGAGGCGGCCCTTCACCGTGTCGCGGGTCTCGTCGCCACTGGCGGGGGCGAGCAGCATGGCAGTCGCCACCCCGATCCCTCCACCAATCACCACACCGAGCGTAAAGCGGATGAGCTTACCAAACATCGTTGTTTCTCCTCATAAAGTGCTGAGTAGCGGTGGGGGCGGTCTAACCCCCACCACAGCCTGCTCAGCTAGTTGTGCTTACGTTCGCGTACTTCCTGGGTCATCCGTTCGATCAGTTGGTCGAGAGGGACGGGGCCGAGATCTTCGCCACTGCGAAGGCGCACCGCCACAGCGTTAGCATCCCGCTCCTTGTCACCCATTATAAGCATATAGGGAACCTTCTGCAACTGCGCGTCACGGATTCTAGCTTGCATCCGCTCCTTACGGTCATCCACCTCGGCCCGGAAGCCCACTTGCAGCATCCTCTCGGCCACCTCGCGGGCGTAGTCGCCATGCTTGAGGTCGGAGATGGGGATCAGCACTGCTTGCACCGGGGCTAGCCAGAGGGGGAACGCCCCGGCGTAATGCTCGATCAGCATCGCCATCGTGCGCTCCTCCGAGCCGGTCACCGCACTGTGGATCACCACCGGGATGTGCGGCTGCCCATCCTCGCCGATATACTCCATATTGAAGCGGCGTGGCTGCACCAGGTCAAGCTGGATGGTTGACATCTGCCACTCCCTACCAAGCACATCACGTACCATCAAGTCCATCTTCGGGCCATAGAAGGCCGCCTCGCCCTCAACCGCGATGTACTGGATACCCAGGCGATCCATCACCTCGCGCAAGGTGTCCTCGGCCTGCTGCCAGACTGTGGTATCGCCGTACTTGTTGGCATCCTTCGGGTCGTGCAGGCTGAGGCGCAGCCAGTAGTCGTAGAGGCCGTAGGTCGCCAGCACTTCACGCACCACCTTCAGCCGCCGCTCGAACTCGGCAGCCACCTGGTCTTCGCGGCAGATGATGTGCGCGTCATCCTGGGTGAGGCTGCGAACGCGAGCCATGCCAGTCAACTGCCCGCTCCGCTCGTAGCGGTAGAGGGTGCTGAACTCGGCGTAGCGCACTGGCAGGTCGCGGTAGCTGTGCAGGCTCGACTTGTAGAGGACGAAGTGGTGAGGGCAGTTCATCGGCTTGAGTGCGTAGGACTCATCCGGGTCTTCTGGGTCCTCCATCAGCGGGTACATACTATCCTTGTAATGCTCAAGATGGCCCGACTGGATGTAAAGTTCCTTGCGGCCAATGTTGTTGGTACGCACGAACTGGTAGCCATACTTGCGCTGCACCTCGCGCACATACTGCTCCATCTCGTAGCGGATCGCCTCGCCCTTCGGCAGCAGCAGCGGCAGGCCTGGCCCCGTCAAGTCGCTGATGATAAAGAGGCCAAGCTCCTTACCCAGCTTGCGGTGGTCGCGCCGCTTCGCTTCCTCAATGCGGTAGAGGTACTGGTCAAGCTCCTCCTGCGCCCGCCAGGCGGTGCCGTAGAGCCGTTGCAGCATTGGTCGCTTCTCGTCGCCGCGCCAGTATGCGCCCGCCACGCTCATCAACTTGACTACCCCGATGCCGCCAGTGGTGGCAGTGTGGCCGCCCCGACAGAGGTCTTCAAAGTTGTAGTGGTGGTAGACGCGCAACTCTGCGTCGGCGGGCAGGTCGTTGATGATCTCCAGTTTGTAGGGGGCGTGCTTGAACAGTTCCAACGCCTCGGCTCGGCTGACCACGCGCCCCTCAAAGGGGTAGTCCCCAGCGATCACCTCGCGCATCCGACCCTCGATAGCGGCAAAGTCCTCCTCGGTGAAGCGGTGTTCCAAATCTACGTCGTAGTAGAAGCCGTTCTCGATAGCTGGACCAATCGCCAGTTGAATGTCGGGGTACAACTCCTTCAGCACGCCCGCCAGCACGTGGGCCGCCGAGTGGCGCAGCTTGCCTAGCTCGTCCTTTGCGTAATCGGCCACATCCTCACTAGCTAGCGGGTCAAGATGCTTGTTCTCCATATCCTGGGCGTTGAGGCCGCCCACCTGTTGTGCGTTCATCCTCTAGTTCCTTCCTGGTTGTTGCGGAGCAAACAAAAAGCTCCCGTCCTCGCCTGTTGGCAAGGGACGAAAGCTGCTAGCTGACGTGGTTCCACCCTCGTTCGGGCGCACCCTGCTGCTCCTGACAGGAGTGGACAGAAGTGGCCCCTCAAATGTGACCTCTATCGGGGTCAAGGCGGTGAAAGTAGTAGCACCCTCTGTACCGCGCAAGGGCAAGGCGGTTGGAGTAGTGGGTTCATCTCACTGCTGGCCGGTGGTTTTGGCGGCTACTCTCGCGGGGGCGGCTTACAGCCAATGGCTGCCCCTCTCTGACGCGGGTGGTGCGGCTACTCGTCCGACGTGATCGCTTACTTATTGCCAACATTATAGCACACCGCCCCCGCTTGCGTCAATGGCCGAGTGGTTGAGTAAGGAACTCGCAAAGTTCTTCTTGTACCTGTCGTCGGGAAGTCTGATTTGTGCTATAATTGCGCCATCTTCTCCACAGTGGAGCGAAGGTGGGAGCTGCGATGGAACTGCATTACCTGCGCTACTTTGAGACGGTCGCCCGGCTGGGCAGCTTCACGCGGGCGGGTGAGGAACTGGGGCTGGCCCAGCCGTCGCTCAGCCAGCAGGTGCGTGCGTTGGAGGCGCGGTTGGGGGTACCACTGTTCGAGCGGCGTGGGCGGCTGACTAGCCTTACTGCGGCGGGTGAAGCCCTGCTGCCCTATGCCCGCCGCATCCTCGCCCTGGTCGCCGAGGCAGAGCAGGCAGTCAGTGAGCGGGAGGGGGAGCCGCGTGGCCGGGTGGCGATTGGTGCGCCCCCGACGGTTGGCAGTCACCTGTTGCCGCGCACTCTCGCCCAGTTCAACCGCCAGTACCCAGCTGTCGAACTGCAACTCTACGAGGCTGGAGCGCAACGTCTGCAGCGCATGGTGCAGGAGCGTAGTCTCGATCTTGCGGTCGTCACCCGCCCTGGCCCACCCCCACCCGGTGAGGAAGATGCCAGCCTCGAAGTTGCCAGCCTGTTCAGCGAAGAACTGGTGATCGCCGTCAGCCGCGAACACCCACTTGCTGCTCAGCCGGGGGTGGCGATGACCGATCTGCGCCAGGAGTCGTTCATTCTTTTTCCAGTCGGCTACGAACTACGGGCCGCTACCCTGGATGCTTGCCGCAAGGCTGGATTCAGCCCCCACATCTCGCTTGATGGAGCAGAGACTGACACGGCACTGCGCTCGGCAGCAGCGGGGTTGGGCATCGCCCTCGTTCCCCGCCTGGCCCTCACTGGCGTGGGCGACCTTGCCCCCCTCGGCGTCAGCGACCAACGCCTCAGCCGCGAAGTCGTATTGCTCTGGCGGCGCG
>Ga0123337_10002081_pt1 | contig 23563 bp, 23 predicted proteins | sample frozenSSSSmetaG_FD_89792 | JGI IMG/M metagenome (GOLD analysis project Ga0123337, IMG submission 89792) | Glacier valley bacterial and archeal communities from Borup Fiord, Nunavut, Canada, to study Microbial Dark Matter (Phase II) -... | ecosystem: Environmental > Aquatic > Freshwater > Ice >...
TCTACATCTACGCAACAGCAAAACTCGCCAGACTCCCCACCGCCAGGCCCAGCACGAGGTTAAACCCCATAAAGCCCCCCGTCGCCTCCCTCTCGTCCTCCGCGACCGCCTCGCCCGCCCCCATCATCGCGCTCGCCGCCAGCCAGCCATTCGACAGTCCAAAGCCCAGTTGCACCACGAACAGATAGAAGGCGTCGCTGGACACGATCGCGCCCGCCCCGTCCACGCCGCGCACGTTGCACAGCATGTACAGCGGGATAAAGCCCGTCCTCGCGAGCGCCACGGCCGCGAGCGCGAGGGGCCGGTGGGAGAGGGCCGTGGACCAGGGCAGGAGGGTGCTGAGACGGCCGAGGAAGTCGCCGATGTTCCACACCAGGAACGCGAGCGGGACGAACGCCGCGGGCTTCAGGTAGCCCGGCGCCGTCGACGGGTCGTGCACGGACAGGATGCGCGCCGCGAAGACGGGGTAGCACATGGTGACGGCGAAGCAGATGGCGATGGCGGTGGAGTAGGCGGGGAGCTTGGCGTAGAGGGCGGGCATGCTGACGACCTTGCGCGTTGGGGCGGAGGGGTCGGGGAGCGTCAGTGAGGCGAGCGAGGCGGTGAGGTCGGGCGTGGAGGCCAGGCGCGAGGAGAGGAGGCGGGCGTGCCGGCGCACGAGGGGGACGAAGGAGGCGAGGGTGAGGAGGGCGATGAGGGTTGCGGTGAGGAAGTAGAGAAGGGCGCTTGTGGAGGATTGGGGTGGAGAGGAGGAGGGCGCGGAGGGCGAGGGCACGGCGAGCACGGTGATGATCTGCGCGATGGAGGGCAGCACGCCGGCGACGGCCTGGCCTGTCATGATTGCCTGCGTGTAGCTGGGATGGCCGAAGCTGGCGGCGAAGGCGAAGGAGCCGTTCTGCAGAAGGCCGGTGGCCGTGGCGGTCGCGAATACGGTGGTGAGGAGGAAGGCCAGGTAGAGGGGCGCGGAGACGTCGGGCAAGAGCACGGTCGAGAGCGCGAGCAGCGTGAAGGCTACGATGTCGATGAGGAGCGCGGCGGCGATGCGGAGCGGGTACGAGGCTGAGGCTTGCAGGTTCGCGAGGATCAACATGGTGACGAGGTTCGTGGCGGTGCTGATGGAGATGATGCAGGACTGGAAATTGGCCAAGATCCAGGGCGACTGGGCGAAGTGCGAGGCGAAGTAGGGGGAGGCGGCGAGGAACATGTTCCTAGAGATGGATCATCCGGTCAGCGGCTGCCTTGTTGAGGAGGAAAAGGGGGGGAGGAGGGAGGAGGGGGACGAACCAGGCCCAGAGCATGGCGACGCCGAGGAGCATGAAGACGGCGTATTCGAGGTAGTAGAACGGCGTCTCCTCGGGCGGATCGCGCAGCGTCGAGCCATCATCGCGCGACTCCGCATCGGTGTCGTCGCCGGCCACGAGCTGCTCGTACTCCTGGTCATCGATCTCACTGGCTGGATTCTGAAGCAGAGCACGCAACCGCTCCATGATGGCGTTCAACTTCATGATCTGAGATTCGTCCCTGGAGGACCTGAGGTTGCGTTGTGCTATCGGAGACGCATGAGATGTCTCGTCTTATATCCCGAAAGCCAAGTGAATAAATAGATGCAAGTGCAAGACGCAATACCGAGACACCGCCCTCCCTTCGATCAATTCACTCCACGGCGAGCGACCCTGCTGTCGTCACGTCCCACCACGACCGGGACCGCCCGCGCCTAGCCTAGCCGCGCCAGACGCACCTGCAGGGATTCTCTCAACCACCAGCACTTCGGCACTGCCCAAGCCTCCCAAACACTTCTACTCGACCGCCTCAATGCCAAAACAGCAGTATCTTCTCCCTCCGCCTCCATTTCGTGCGCATTTCAGGTGCGCAAAACCCCTCTGCTTCGACCAGAGCCGCTATGGCCACTGCACGACATACTTGCATCGCAGCTGCGGACGGTCACGGGATCGCCTCGAGGTCGCAGATATGCGGCCGGAGGCGTGGGGGTGGGTAGGGGCGCGTCCGGAGGTGAGACGGTGCGATACGAGATGAGATGAGATGAGGTCTGGGATGGTGGGCATGTGCTATTGGAGTTGGGATGCGGATGCGGAGGATTTATACCAGAGGTGATCAGTGATCAGTGATCATGCACGAAATGTAGCAAGCTAGGACAATAATATCTTCATTATTGGTATTCCACCTCCTATCTCCCCCCATCTTTTCCTAGTCATGTCATATATCGCTCAAAACCTCATATCTCTCTCCATTCCAACTCCGGCCAGCCAACTTTGCCCAGCTCATGGCAAAAGTAATATCCCATAGCATACATACCATCCAAGTATATTCGCCATCGCCATCTCTAACAACCTATAGTATGAATCATTTCCCTCTTCCTCCCCAGATAATATGCCCATAAACGCCGGTATCGCACGCTGTACATAAAAAACCCCTCAAAAAGGAATGTCTGTCATCGTAAGGCAACCCTGACGCACTTTTCAGAGCCCGTCTGCTGCTCAAGGACCATGCTAATGCCCATCCAGCCAAATGCCCAATGCCACGAGTAGTGTACGAAAGAAGTAATCAATGAATGTTCGCCTTCACCTCTCAGACCTCAGATTTAGGCGTCGAAATTTCCTCCCCCTCGTCCCTCTCCTTCCCCTTCTCCATCTGCTCCGTCTTCGCGGGCGTACCTGGCGGTTCAGGCGTATAAAACGCAGCCTGCTGATGCTCCCCAGTCCCCTCGCCCTCCTCCTCGTCCGCGTCCTCCACCGGCGGTAACGGCGTGCGTCTTCCCGAATCCGAGAAGCTCACCGCCGCATCACTATCCTCGCCATCATCCATCAATCCTAGCGTCGCCGCATGGGCCGAGAGCCGCTTGTGCAGCTCGCGAAAGCTGCGTGCAGTGGCTGTGTTGGAGCTGGCATTTGATTCGCGGTGGTCGCGGAACTGGAGGGATTCGTTCATAGCGGCCCCGTAGTCCCTTTCGGCGAAGTTGCTGCCAGAGGCGAGTGCCGCGTCGCGGTTCTGCGTCGGCTTCTTCTGGCGCAAGCGCTCGTCGGGGGTCATGTTGGCGAGGGAGTCGCCGAAAGTGATCACGCTGGCCTTCTTGCCGTGAACGACGAAGCTTCCGCTGCCACGAGCGAGATGGTCATCCGTAGCTGTTTCCTCGGAATCTTTGGTCCCAGAAGTTGACTCTTTGCCCTTTCGACTGCGGTGTTGCGTCGGCACATGTGCATCTCTAAGAGTGCGATGGATGCTTCGGCGGATCTTGCCACGATCAGCCTTTTCTTTTTCTGTAGCCTCTGGGCGATCCTTGAAGTCTTCAGCCCCGATTTCTGCCTTAGATTCTGTAGATTTGGTAGCACTGAGGAGTCCAGATTGCTCCAAAACGATGTGCTCATTGGCGTCCTCTTGCGGGTTCGATGCGGAACGGTGAGTATCAACTGTGGCGGTGTGCCTCATACTTGGGAAGGAAGATGTATGCGACAGCACGGGACTCTGCTGAGCGTTAGAGCTTGTGGATTGCTGCCTTCTCATGGTTTCAAACTTCAGCGGTGGAAGTTCCCATGCTGCTTGTGATCTGTGGAAGGCTGATGTGCTGTGCATGGCCGAAGGGGTCTGGAAGATATCATCTATGTTGAATTCTCTGTCCTTTGGCGAAGTCGGTTGAGTGGAAGGTCGCATTATGGGGGTTCGGGGACTCTGCTGAAGTGTAACAGTCGTGCTCTTTTTTGAATCCATCCTGACGAGATTCTCTTGATCAGCGGCTCTTGATGGCGAACCAACTGATGGCATGCTCGTAGGCAATGGAGGTTCGGAGGTGGGCTTGGCCGTCTTGGCCGTCTTGGCCGTCTTGGTCGCATTTTTGGATTCTTCCTCCAGATCCAGAGAAAGAATGTCTCTATGACATCTCAGACGCCACATCTCCATACGACTCCATTTCAGCTTTGCTGACATACGGCCAGCTGCCAATACGACCTGTTCGCGCGTCTTCGGTTGAATCGGGGCCAGAATCTGCAAGTGACGAGCATTTCTGAGTTGGGCGTCTAACTGCTTGCCAGATGTCGCCAGTTTCTCTTCAGCCTCTTTTATCTTTTGCAGCATAATCTCCCTCCTTGCTGCCAAGATATCCTGCGCCATCTGTGTATCAATCTTCCCACTAACGATGTGTACCTCGCCAGTGGGAGTCTGTACAGAACGTCCGGAGCTGGAGCTATCGAGCCTTCTGATTCCACGAGTGCGTTGCCCTTCGTAATTGCCACCAACGACACCACGCATCCTCACACCAGCACTTCGAAACGCAGCAGCGTAGTTCAGCTTCGCCAGCCAATCGTCCATTTCTTCTTCATTGTCCGCCAGGAAAGTCTCCTCAAAGCCTCCATGACGAACAAACAGGAAGGCATGCTTATGCTTCTTATATGTCGAATCTAGCAATGCAACAGCATCATCCGTCGACATCAAAGCATCTGGTTTGAAGGATTCGATTGGAGGCTTGAAGATAACAGGTATGCCATCATTGCCCTGCTTGACATGGCTATCGTGCTGGTGTATCAAACTCCTGATCCAAGTGGTATTGCGGAAGAAATATAGCTGTGCTCCTGTGAGGATTGCGCCCCATTCTTGCCATGGAGACCTAGTCTTTTTCCTCTTCGGATCCTTTCTCCATAACAAGCCAACCTTTGTAATCTTGATATCAACAATGCCGGGATGTGCTTCTTCGGGATTATTGACAATGAAAGCATCAGGACGTGACCTCGCAGATATGATTTGCAAGACTCCGGTTCTGAAGAACGTATTTTGAAGGTCCTCCAAGTTGAGAGACTGACCAGTGCCAATGTAGTTATAGTGCTCTTCCACGTTCATAACTTCTTTAAGGTTAGGTCGCAATGTATCAAGCTTGCTGTCGATAATAAGTGTATATGGGTCAATGGGCTCTTTTGAGGGCCGTCTCATTGGATCCATGCTTGTTCGTGGAAAGAGCCCCTTTTTCTTCATCTTATGCTGCACAATTCGTTCGCCATTGATGTCAAGATCATCCTCAACATGAATAAAGGGAGTATAGGAAATATTGTCATAGAAGCATTCCAGAATTTCATCGAAAATGCCTTCGCCCTGTGTATTTTTCACATAATCCGGCTTCTGCATCTTATACTTGTTGTTCTTGTTAAAAACGTCGGTATGCAAAATAAGGAGAGAAAAGGCAATAAAATATGCTTGCTCGGGCGAAGCGTAGATGCCGGGATTGCACTCATGGTATCTATCTGCAAATGCTTGCAAACATCGATCGATTTGCTGGGTCTCTTTGGGTAACTCCACTTCCATCAGGAGTTTGCGAAGGGCCATATCCATTGGGTCACCGAAAAAGCCAAACCCACGCATATAACTCCTGAGAACCTGTTGTGAGAATGCATCGTTTCCTTTCGATAAGACGCTAGCAACGACCCCTCGGCTTACTGCCTCTTCTAGTCGCAGAAGATACTTAGCTGGGCTATCGTCCTGATGTCTCTCAGGGACAACAATAGGGTCCCTCGAGATTTGGATCGAGTTGTTCTTGGTAGTGCTGGAGAGCGGGCTTGTCTGCCCCGAACTGTGTGGCATTGGGTCTGGCCGAAGACGATGTGACAAGCTGAACAAGTCCCCAAAACTCTTTCTGTTAGTCGAGGTTGACGTCCGACTTGAGGGCAAAGGTGGTGTTCCCAACGGTTCTTCGGTCTGCATATTCCTTAGAGAGGTGACAGTGGAGGACCTGTCCCGAAGTCCGAGCCTAGAGCGAGTAGGAGAAGAGCGGCTCGACGCAGCTGAATCACGTCGGACAAGTGGTGATCCGGGAGCTGCAAACATCATTGCAGCCTTTGCCATCGCAGTGTGGGAAGGAGAAGGCGCAGGTGACGCAAGTCCATTGCCATTTTCTCCAGCTTGTGGCATGCGCAATGCTTGCGCGGCTGCTGAATCCATGCTTTTCCGACTAGCAATGCTGCCAAACTTGTCCGGCACTGACAGTGAATTAGCCTGGTCGTGATGAACCACCTTCGGAGGTAGCGGAAACAGAGGCCCAGGCTTCTTCCGACGAGGGAGACGAAAGAAGGTTGTCGTTGTATGAGTCGTCTGAACGGTCGTGGTCGTTTGCGCGTAGACGGCATGGTCCCCGGAACTTCCATCAGATCTCGAGGATTCAGATAATCGATTGACGGGCAATGCGAGAGTCGAACTGCCTTCGTCATCATATGCCGGAGGTGCCAATGCGGAAACCTGAGTACTGTGACGTTCCGGTTCGTCAAAGGTGACCCTGCCGCCCGAGTGGCCGCCGTCTGACATGGTCTTCCGTCTCTCCTTCTTGGCTGCAGTGACGATGTCGTCGAAGGCAGGTGGTTTAGAATCCGACGTTTTTATGCTCGGTAGCTTCAACCTAGGTTTCTTCTTCTGGGCCGCATTGATATCGAGAGTCGGTGCAGTCGTTATGATCGCTGGTGCTGTTGATGGATGTCAGCTTCTCCTCCTTGCAAGCACTTAGGCGACACAAGCAGTGTATTTCTTTTGCTCTGGACGGTCAAGCATCAATCAATCGAGGAAGGTGAAACTCACGTCTCGGGATTGGAGGGGCAGCAGCAGCTTCGGCCTGCAGCCGCGCCCTCGTCGACAGTTGCGAGTCGGATGCATGACGGAACTTCAACATGGAGAAGCGTCTCTGCCTCACGCTCCCATGCTGTATCGGAGGCGAAGGCGGGCGTTCGTCCGCCAGATTCGAGTTGGGCGAAGACTCAGCTACGACGGAGGATGAGGAGGGAGAAGCTCGGGTTGGGGTTGACGTTGACGTTGACGTTGACAGGTCGAAGAAGTCGGATGGGCCCTTTCTTCGAGGAAGCTGTTCGCTATTTCTCCCTGGCGTCCTCTCAGCTAAAGGTAAAGGGAGTGGTGGGTCCGGGATAAATAGCGAGTGTCGACGATTCAGGTCAGCTTCGCTCGCTTGACCATGACGACGACGCAATAGACCGGGAATGGGATTGATGATGGACATCTCGACAGCATGAGGTCGAGCCTATTTCTATATTTTTATTGAGTGAGGGACATCATGGGCCATGCTGCATCACATAGATTGATGCTGAGAGGAAGGATAGCGATGCGATGCGATGTGGGGGGAAGCAAAGGGGTATGTATGTATGTATATCGCTGACAGCGTCTTGGTATGGAGGAGGCTGGGCTGGTACATACATTCGAGGGGTGGGAGTAAGGGGCTGCACAGACACACACGTTCTGTTAAATTGTAGGATAAGAGGATAGAGGATAAGAGGATAAGACATCTGACATCTTCACGAAGTAGTGATGGTTCACTGTATCACTGCACTGTATCCCTCACTGAGCTCGCATCGTTCAGTTATAAGTAGCTTAGGTACAGCTGTACAGTTGGTATCTGGTAGGTAAGTATGTCGTATGACATAGTTTGTTAAAATGAATTTAAGGAGGTACATATATAGGTATGTTGTATGTATGTATGGTACGTACCTATTCCGTACATACATCCGTACATGCATCCGCCCCCAAGCATGCCAAGCCGATCAATCAACATTCAATTATTCACTTCCCATCTTGCTGCCTTGAACTTGGAAAGAAAGCTCCATTCACCTCCTACAACTCTTATCTACCTGCCCTACACGACCTTCAAGCATCGCTAGAGACCGTGTACTGTACGGTGCTTGCAATCACGCCCGCATAGGACAACATACCATTGCATCTCCGTTGCTTGGAGACAGCCCTTCCCCGCCATGCGCTTCTCCCCGAGTGAGCCCTCGGCCCTCTCGCTATCGCTCCTCCTCTGTCTTGCGCCATTGTCGACCGTAGCTTTCCCATGGTCCCCCAACGAGGGCACCCAGCCCGTTCCAGGACAGCGCGAACCGCAGCAGCAGACTCACAGATCCCACAGATCCCACACTGTGTTCCCTCAGTTGACCTGGCTCCGAGACACTGCCATTGAGGCCGTCTTCGGAGTTACGCCAAAGTCGAAGGAAGCAAAGACTCCAGATCTGGGCTTCACGGGCCGCCGGCGGCCTTCGAGCTCACAACTCCCCGCGACGCTGCTGGCCAAATATGGTGGAGATGTGGTGTTGAGGTTCAATATCAGTACCGTCGAGGAAGAGGCGGCACTGGCAGAGGCTGCGGATACTCTGTTTCTGGATGTCTGGGAGTTCACAGACAATTGGGCAGATATCAGATTGGCGGAGGATGATGTACGCGCTCCTAGATTCTATGATGCGGAACGCTTACTGACTGGATTTACAGGTGCCCTCACTTCTGGGATTACTTCCCACATCCCTCCATAAGGCATACTCCCACCTAATGCCAGACCTCGCAAGAACGATATACCAATCCTACCCATCCATAACATTCGAAGCACCCCAATTGCCAGAGCGACACACGGAGCACTCCTTCACCTCAAGCGTGCGAACAGCAAGCGGCGCAACCGACAACATCTTCTTCCGAGACTACCAGCCCCTCTCCGTCATCGTCCCCTGGATGCGCCTCATGGCCTCCATGTTCACGACGCACGTCACCATGATCAACATCGGGGTCTCCTACGAGGGCCGCGACATCCCGGCCCTCCGCGTCGGCGTCCACCCGACCAACTCGCAAAAGCCGGCCGAGGGGCGCAAGACCATCATCGTGAACGGCGGCTCGCACGCGCGCGAGTGGATCTCGACGGCCAGCGTGACCTACATCGCCTGGTCACTCATCACATCCTACGGCAAGTCGCCGGCGATCACGAAGCTTCTGCAGGAGTTCGACTGGGTGTTCATCCCGACGCTGAACGTGGACGGCTACGTCTACTCGTGGGAGTCGGACCGGCTATGGCGCAAGAACCGGCAGCAGACGCACCTCCGCTTCTGCCGCGGCCTCGACCTCGACCGCTCGTTCGGGTACAAGTGGGACGGGAGGTCGTTCCAGAGCAACCCGTGCTCGGAGAGCTACCCGGGCGACGCGCCGTTCCAGGCGGTGGAGGCGCACCGGCTGGCGGAGTGGGCGCGCAGGGAGGTCGAGACGGACAACGTGACGTTCGTCGGCTTCCTGGACCTGCACTCGTACAGCCAGCAGGTGCTGTACCCCTACTCGTACAGCTGCGAGGCGGCGCCGCCGACGCTGGAGAACCTCGAGGAGCTGGGCATGGGGCTCGCGAAGGCGATTCGGATCTCGAGTGGCGAGTTCTACACGGTGACGTCGGCGTGCGAGGGCAGCGTCGGGGTGGCGCAGCGCAGGAGGGGCGGCGCGGGCGCGCGCATGGAGAGCGGCGGCGGCTCGGCGCTGGATTGGTTCTACCACGAGCTGAAGGTCCGGTATGCGTATCAGCTCAAGCTGAGGGATACGGGCGCGTATGGGTTTCTGCTGCCCGGGGAGGATATTGTGCCGACGGGCGAGGAGGCGTTCAATGCGGTGAAGTATTTTGGGGATTTCCTGATGGGGAATAAGGGGATTGAGAGTCTGGATGGGGAGGGAGAGGGGGAGGGTGCGGCGGAGGCGGAGGCGGAGGTTGCTGTGGTGGAGGAGGAAGACGAGGCGGTCGGCGATGAGTCTGAGGCGGAATCTGAGGCGGAAGAGGATGAGGGGTGGGAGCTGAGGAGGCGGAGACGGTAGGGCAGAGGCATGGATTGGAGATGGAGAGCACAGGCGGGTGCCTCGAGGGCGTTGGCAGACGACGGCGTTACGGTTGCGGTTACGGACGGCGGCGAGAGGCCTCGGATCGGTGCATGCGATGAGTTTGCGGGATGGAGTTCGGACGCGGTGGCTCTTAGGGGTTATGACTCTATATTACTAGGAATGTCCATGTCATTATCATATCATATCATATCATAGAAGGGCTTATGCAGAGCAGATTTTATGGAAAGATAGTATGTTGTTTGTATGGATGTATGGACGTGTGTATGTGTGTATATAGCAGCAGAAGCTGCAGGAAGGCCTACCTACCCTCCCTTCTTGTCGATTGACTGTCGGGCCGCACTCGGGCGCCGGGCGAGGTGCGGGATATGAGGCTATGATGCCGGTGGGACTGGGCCAGGGGTGGGTGCATGGGCGTCCTCGCTCGTTTGGGCAGGCGTGGGCTAGATGGGCCTGCAGTGCGGTGCGGTGGAGTGCCAGCCAGCGGTCCAGCGGATACTCCAGCGCATACACAGATGACGGTAGGTGCATACGGGGAATCTGGGGTAGGGCGGTGAGGATGGGACTTTGCTCTGCAGTACCTCCGTATGTATGTATAACCTGCTTATAATGGATGTGTGTGTATATATATGTATATATATATATATATATATATATATTTCTTCGCCATAAAGCTGCGTTCGTTATGGTCAGTGAGTGCCTTTTCCACAAAAATGCAGCCGTATCGAGCAGAGAAATTGTTTGCTATCTGAGCCAGGAGGAGAGAATCAGAGGCTTTCGTTATAAGTGCGTTTTATATGAGTGCATCCCTATAAAGCGGGAAATTCGTTCGTTGTCTGATCTGAGAGGAAGAGAATACCGCCAACCCCCAGAGTATCGAGGATTTCGGGATAGAAAGGTTAGAGTACATGCTCCGTAGTATTTACTACTCTTGCTGTCACTAATGCAGGCAGGCCTGTGGCTCTCCGAGTGTGCATCAGGTATGTATGGAGATATGTAAGATGTACTCATAGTCTCCCTCCATTGCGGATGAGATGGACACGGAGATGAGACGGAATACTCGGTATGTAGTGGCCGAAGTACACACCGCAATACTTCAAGGAGACGGGTAAAGACGAGGCTGAAATCAGTATGAGAGATATAAACCCCAGCCCTGCAGGCCCGGAAAGGCGAGGACGATGGCATCAGACAGCCGATGGCATCAAGCGCAGCCCCGATGAGGCCTTCAGCGAACAACAGTGCGACTCGTCAGTCAGTCAGCCAGTCAGTCAGTCAGTCAGTCAGCCATGCATGCAGACGACCAGACCAGACCATCTCACCGGAAGGAAGCGCGGGACTCGGGGAGAAGGACCGAGGGAGCGTCTGTTTGCAACTTTCTCTACTGCATGTACAGTTACAGCAGCAGGAGGACAGTCCTCAGCGTGCTCAGTGCTGAGAAGGCGAGAGACGGGGAGGCTCTCACGTCAGAGAGGAGAGGACAGGATAGGGCAGAAAGGAGAAAGGAGAGCAGCCAGACGGAGTGCGTGATTTCTTGAGTGCGTGATTACGCAGGTGGAATGAAACTTGGGTGGGTGGATATGTATACATGTACAAGGGGAAATAACATGTATTATATGTCAAGACTCATGCCTTGATATGTACATACATATGTGTGCTTCATATGGATGATGAAAAGTGAAAAGTGAAAAGTGAAAAGTGAAAAGTGAGAAATACGTGCTTGCACGTGTGCAGTGGTGAAGGGTCACGGTGCCAAGCGCGAAGAGTGCAGAAAGAGGATGCTAGACTAGTGGTGTTTAGCGCACAAAGACGCCATTTTATTGCCGCGCATGCGGGGTCGATGATGGAATCGTGCATTGCCACTGGATTGCGTGCTTACATACACAAGGACATTGTACTATGGAGTACATACATACATACATACATACATATATACGTCTATATACATCTATGTACAACAGAAGAGGAGACACTTCTTCAGAGACTGCTAGGTAGGTACTCTCTCTACAACTGCTACAGTATGTATGTCTACAGTGTCTATAGTACCTATACGTAGATATTATATGTATTATCATATATATGTATATACATACATACCTATGTATATACATATGTACATTACTATCTATCGCATTACTATCTATCGCTGAGTGACGAGATCGCCGACGAGAACGCCGATAAAGCAAAAGGAAAAAGCAATTCTTCTACGCTTTCCCGACATCTTCACATCTCCACGACCATCTCTACCACAGCCCTACCTTAACCTTAACTTTACTTCCTGACTCTATCCGGAGTGCTCATATCCACCTACAGTAACTACGAAGTACAGTACATACATAACTGTGGATACGATCCATCTAGACGCAAGACCTTGCCGTTACTCGTGCCTACCGACATACTACTGACGGGACCGACGACGCACACTTTTCACCACCGACAATCCCTATACCCTCATCTCCTCAACCTTGCTCGACGCGAAACTGTCGGTGAGGATACATACATATATATATCTATATATATATATCTCTCTCTCTCTCCCCACAGCCGACCGGGACCATTTCTGCTTCCAGAGTAGACCGACCTTCTTCTTTAATTTCTGGTCCGGAGCGGGCCCTCGCATGTCGACATCGCACGCCATCTCGCGGCTCTCTCACCTCAGCGACTCCGTCTCCACCCTCTTTGACTCGGTCGCGACCTGTCTCACTCGCCGGATCCGTTCCATTCCAATGTCCGGTCTGTAGGATCGCACGAAAAACTCCCTAGCTGGCGTCCGTCCCAACGACGCGGCGGCCTACTTCAACTTCTCCACTCCCCATACCAGATCTTGTTACGTACAACCACTTGCCCCAGATTCCACAGCACCGCATCGCAGACTCGAGCGCGATGGCGTCTAAATCTCCGGATACCGTCGTGCTCCATCACGGCGATCGCTATCCACCGTCGCCCGTGTCTGGCTCCCACACGCCGTCATCAAAAGCGAGCTCTGCCCCATCCGACGTGGCGAGGCAAAACCGCGATATAGAACACGGCGACCGTCCGAGCAACGAGAGCTGCAACGACGGACACGACGACGACGAGATCATCACGAGGATTGCGAGCACGAGCAGGACCGCGGGCGAGGCGATTGCTCCATTTTTGGCGAAGCATATACCCACCGCGTACGCACCGACGGGCTCGAAACCGGTCGATAGTAGCTTGAAGGACCCGAGTACCAAGTTTTGTTATAGACATCGCCCGGATCTGAAGTGTAGGAGGACAGCGGACGAGCCGTCGATGGATAATTTACAGAGGGTGAGTGCGGCAAGATCTTATGGTTTGCGCAGCGTACTGATATGATTGTAGGAACTCGAGATTCTGTCGCAGGCCGACCAGCAGGGTATCTCACATGTCTGGTCACTCTTCTCGGCGGCGCCTGCGAAGCATCGGAATCTCATGCTACAAGGCATCCTCACCCAGTGCTGCTTTCCACAACTATCATATCTCTCCACAGCCGTGCGCGACCTTATCAGGATCGACTTCATCACCGCTCTCCCATCCGAAATATCCTTCAAGGTTCTCTGCTACCTCGACACAATTTCCCTCTGCAAAGCAGCACAAGTGAGTCAGCGGTGGCGGAGCTTGGCGGACGACGACGTGGTATGGCACAAGATGTGCGAACAACACATTGACAGGAAATGTGTGAAATGTGGATGGGGATTGCCATTATTAGAGAGAAAGAGACTGAGAGACTGGAAGCGGCAACAACAACTCAGAGCGACGGGAAGAGGATTGAATGAGTGGTCGCCAGATCTTACACCTTTACCAGAAGCGTCACAAGAGGCTGTTCCACCGTTAGAGTTGGTTGTGGCACCGAGGAAAAGAGCAGCCTCGTCATTCAGCTCTGACGACGGACTGAGCTCGCCCACACAAGCGAAGAAGCAATGTACGAATGGGCTGGCCGAGTTCGCCGATCCTAATTCCGGAAAGACGCGGTTTAGGCCGTGGAAGGAGGTGTACAAGGACCGCTTTAAGGTGGGCACGAACTGGAAATACGGGCGTTGCACCACGAAGGTCTTCAAGGGCCACACCAATGGTGTGATGTGCTTACAGTTCGACGACAACATCCTCGCCACCGGGTCCTACGACGCGACGATCAAGATCTGGGATATTGAGACGGGCGAGGAATTAAGGACGCTGCGCGGACACACCTCTGGTATCAGAGCGCTGCAGTTCGATGATATGAAGCTCATCAGTGGTAGCTTGGATAGGACGCTCAAAGTATGGAACTGGCGCACGGGCGAGTGCATGTCGACCTACCAAGGGCACACGGAGGGCATCATAACGCTCAACTTCGAAGGCAACATCCTTGCGTCAGGCTCCGTCGACAAGACGGTGAAGATCTGGAACTTCGAGGATAAATCGACCTTCTCGCTCAAGGGCCACAAGGACTGGGTCAACGCCGTCAAGGTCGACTCGGCGTCCCGCACCGTCTTCTCGGCGTCAGATGACTGCACAGTGCGCCTGTGGGATCTGGACACGAAACAGTGCATCAAGGTCTTCGAGGGCCACGTCGGGCAGGTCCAGCAGGTCCTGCCGCTCCCCGCGGACTACGAGCCCGAGGACGACACGCCGGACAAGGACGACGGCGCGTCGAGCACGGCGAGCGCGGCGGACTACCCGCCGCCGGCGGACCTGCGCGCGTCGTACGGCGAGGCGTTCACGTCGCCGTTCGGCAAGGCGAGGCCGCTGCCGCCGCGGTACATGCTGACGGGCGCGCTGGACTCGACGGTGCGGCTGTGGGACGTGTCGACAGGGCGGTGCCTCAAGACGTTCTTCGGGCACGTCGAGGGCGTGTGGGCGCTCGCGGGCGACACGCTGAGGGTCGTGAGCGGGGCGGAGGATCGGATGGTCAAGGTGTGGGATGCGAGGACGGGGAAGTGCGAGAGGACGTTTACGGGGCATGCGGGGCCCGTGACGTGTATTGGGCTCAGTGATAGTCGGATGTGCACGGGCAGTGAGGATTGTGAGGTCCGGCTGTATAGCTTTAAGACGGAGGGGGATGGGGTGGAGGAGGTGCAGGGGGTGGGGAGTCTGTTGCCCTGATGGGAGAGGGGGGAGGCAGAGGGTGGGGGGTCTGTTGCCCTGATGGGAGGTGAGAGGGTTTTGGTTTCTTGTTGATGTACTTTAGCGATGTCTTGTTTGGGGCATGATCTGAAAGGGCGGGGTTAGCCTCGCGGCTTCCGGCGTTGGGGGGTCCTCTAGGTATGCTCTCTGGGATCTCAGGGCGGGGCACCTAGGTGAAAAGCGGCATGGGATATGACGGCGGCTAGATGGGGTGTTATACAAGAAACTCAGATTTTATACTTCACGTTTGGTGTTTTGATGCCTTGACAAATGGATGGATGGACGGACGGATGGGCGCTGTGATGGTGAAGTACGTGAGCACTGAGTCCCTGAGAGGAGAGGCTCAGAGAGGAAGGAGATGGATAGAGAGGCGAGAGGCGAGAAAGAGAAAGAGAAAGTGGGACCATCGGGATGTATTAAGGGATAGGGAGCCTTGATCCCTGGGTCTCCCCTCTCCCCTCTCCCCTCTCCCTGCCTTGGAGATTGATGCAAGGAAGGAGGAAGGAGGAAGGAGGATGGAGGATGGAGGATGGAGGATGGAGGAAGGTTACGAAGTATGTATGTCTCATCTCACGAGGTGGGTGCGGATGTCATGTACCTATGTACATACGTCAGACGTCAGACGTCAGACGCCAGATCAGATGCTGGCTGCGTGGAGCGCTTCGTATGGAAGAAGGAAAGATGGAATAGGAGGAGGGTCTTAAAAGGAGGTTTCGGTTTTCAGAGGATTCGAAGATGCGTAGCTACCTATGCCTATGTATCTGTACCTGTACCTGTACCTGAACAGATGCCCTGTACCTGAGTCGTGACGTAACCCATTTATTTCTTTCCCCTTTTTTCGCCCCCCAGCATGCCTGCGTTACGCGTAACCATCCTCCAAGCCTCGGTCGGTGGTGCTGTGCGAGATAGCAAGATACGAAGATACGACGTACCCAAAATTACGTGCATGCACGCGATACGAAACGAGATGAACTGAACTGAGATGAACTGCTCCTATGTAAGAACATACATACACACAGTAAGGAGTACTACTGTAGAAGAATGCAACTGTAATTGCAGTTTCCCATCTCTACTCTATCTGCTCTGACTCTACTCTCCTCTCCTCTACTCTATCTACTCTCCTCTCCTCTCCTCTCCTCTCCTCTCCTCTGCCCTGCCCTGCCCTGTTCTCACTACCCCGGCACACGACCTACGCACTCTGCACTCTGCACTCTGCACATCCCATCTCACCCCATCTCATCCCATCTCCAGCACCCTCGCGACATGTCCCAGGAGCCCTCGTAGGCGCCGCGCAACGCAACGCTGACCGACCGCTTCTGTTCAGGTGATGGCGTTGATGGTGGCTCTCAAGCGCCAGCGCGTGCGGCAGCTCGTGGCGGCGGCGCTGCTCGCCCTCCTCGTCTACCTCTGCGTCGAGGTTCCGTCCTTCAGAGCGGCCAGGCCGATCGTGGATGCGGCGTACTATCGCGAAAGGTATCCCCTTGTGTGGGAACATGTGTATCTGAATGGTGTGAAACGTGGAGGAGGAGGAGGAGGTAAAGGAGGAGGAGGTAAAGGAGCAGGAGCAGGAGGAGGTACGATATTTCCTGTTTCATTTCATTTCCTCGTTCACTTGCATTTATTTACATTTACACTCATGTCTTAAAGTCAAGAATGTAAACCCACGCCCCACACCTCACCTCACATACCTTGCTGTAACACTTCAAGGGCTACCTCCAGCACGTCAATTGCCTGTCTATTTATTTGTTTTATTAAATTTTGGGATTCTTATTAATCTGTGCTTTTTCTTATACAGCCTGGTACATCCCTCCCGACTGGCTCGACCCCTCCGATCCATTACCCACCACCGTCCTCGAAGCTGCCCGCTTGGCATACACTCGCGCACACGCCCTCTCCCACACAATCCCCTACTCCGCCATTCCCCTGATCGTTCACCAGACATGGAAGGACACGAAGATCAATACATGGGCGCCAGAGCTTGCGCGCGGCGTAGAGCAATGGCTCACCTACGCCGCGGAGACGGGCAACGCGAGTCGGAGTATGGCCTATTTCCTCTGGCTGGATGACGGCTGCGACCAGTTGATTGAGTATGCCGAACCAAACCTTACGTCGACCCTTAAGGCCTTGCCCTTGCAGGTGGAGAGATCGGATGTCTTCAGGATTGTAGTGCTGAACTCAATCGGCGGCATTGTGAGTGTCATTTCCATTTCCTCTTCTCTCGATGAATCCTTCTCAGAAGCATCGAACCATCGTACCTCGTGCAACGCTAATATAAGCTCCCCCACAGTACGGAGATATCGACACCATCCCCCTCCGCTCACCGGCCTCGTGGCTTGACGAGACCGATATCTTGCCCTGGTCTGATCATCAAACAGGCGCAACCTACAGCACAGCCAGTGGCCAGTCGCCTTCCACCAGCCATGATCATCCCGTGCGGCTTCTCCTCGGCATCGAAGGCGACAATGACCCGAGCACCGACACGCACTGGCGCATGGGCTACAGCTTCCCCGTTCAGCTGACACAATGGGCACTGGCCGCTGCGCCGCAGCACCCGATCCTCAAGCGCTTCATTTCTACATTTTCGGCGCGGATCGACGAAATCACCGCACCGTACGGCGGGAACCTCACGGCTGTTGTCGAGGCGGGGGTGCTGAAGAAGGAGGACCCGCTGAAGTTGACCGGGCCCGAGGCCATTACTGCCGCAGCGAGAGGATGGCTGGCGGACGAGGCTGGGCTGAGATGGGAGGCCGTTACGGGACTGCACGATGGAGGGCGGAGTAAGGCGGTCGGGAGCACTGTTATCTTCCCCATCACTGCTTTTAGGTATTTACCCCTTACATTTCATTTCGATCCGTATACGATCTCTTTCCGACTTCCTTCCACTATGTTTGCGCAGCTACTAATTCCGAGAACAGTCCTGGGAGGCCGAAGTATGGGAATATGGGCTCGAAGCCCATCACAGACCCTGACGCGCGGCTGCAGCACTGTGCCCAGGGCAGCTGGAGGAAACTCGATCTGGAAGTCGAGTTCGGGAAATTTTGCAGGACGGCTTTCGGGAGGTGTAGGCACTGGTCGAAGGTCCCTGGATAGTTCGATATTAGGATATATAGCCTCGATATGTGGTCACTTATGAACTTTTCTCCTTTCAACATGATGCTGGCTTCATGACGGTGCTGTCAATTTAAGATATGACATGAAGGTTGGTGACGGCGAATTCGCAGCTCCATCCGCCCGTAATCCAGGCTCTATTGTTCTGATGTAGCACCATGACTACTGTTGTTGAAATTGTCCGTCTCTGCTGTAGCACGGAGGAACACCTAATAATGGCTGCTGAAGCCGTGCACTGTCTGGTGTAAGGGACTATAAGAGAGGGAGGCATAATGGGTTGGATTTTGGTGCAGACTAGTCCCTGCTATTATGTATGGGCTGGCTTGTGGCTATATAGTAGGGCTGGTGAGCGGAGTGCGAGATGCAGCACAGGCAGCGAGTGCGCAGAAGTGCGCCGCTGTATGTGACAGACTCATCCTGTTGGTAGCGTCCCGGATCTCCAAAGCCCATCTATCGCCGCCCTCTCTTTCCACATTATCGCATAAGTCCGTTCGTGACGTCGTAGCCGGCCTGTGCGTCCATATCTCACGCGCTCCACTCATAGCAACCAACGGCATCCAGGGCGATGTCCTCTCATCTCGCATTCTCCGCACTAAGCTCCTTACTCACGCCCCCCTCATCCCTCCTCGCCGCATCCTCCTTCAGCCTCCTCTTGACCAACTCATCCAGCTCCTTCGCCCTCTCCGCCGCCACCATCGCGCAATTCAACAGCGTCAGCGCATCCACCGGCTTCCCGCCCAACTTCGCAATCTGACACACCTCGCCATGCCGATTCATGCTGACCGTCACGCTGCCGTCGCGCAGCGCCTCCTCCGCGGCCCCCGCATCCAGCAGCACGATCTCCTCGTCACCGTCGCCGCCGGCGGCGCCCGCGTACGTCGAGAAGCTCACGCAGAACGGGAAGTGCAGCAGGCTCAGGGGCACGGGCGCGCGCTCCGCGGCCGCGTACACGGTGACGCCCTCGCCCGCGACGCTGGCGTCGGGCCGCCGGAAGTGCTGCAGCGCCGCGAGCACGGCCAGGCACGCCGCGTCGATCAGGTTGCCGTCGAGCGACAGCACGTGCACGTCCGCGCGCACCGACCAGACCTTCTGCGCCGCGAGCAGGCAGAGCGATTCCGTGTCGAGCGCCTGCGAGCGCCGCAGCGTCTTCTCGAGCAGCCGCGAGAGCAGGATCTCCGAGGTCGTGGGGCGGCCGGGCTCGAAGGCCGGGGATGCCATGGGGGAGAGCTCCGTGGTGATGGTGAAGATGCCGTCGAAGGGGCGGTCGGGGAAGGGGGCGGTGACCTCGGCGGAGATGTTGGCGAGGACCCTGGGGGATGGTTAGACTGCTGGTCGGTGGACAGCGGGCAAGGAGGAGAGGATGTGCGTACCTTGTCTTCCCTAACCTGACGTCTGCGACGCCATATTCGTCTCCGAAGGTGAGCTCAATGTCGCGGTACTGATCGAATGCGCGGCCATCTAGTCTCAGTCCCTCATCTAGCGCCTTGAGAATGAACTGCTTCTCATTCAGTGAGGGCTCGACTTCGCGCGGCATATTTGGTGGCTGTGAAACTGCCAAACTGGGTATAATTCTGAGAATCGCGATGGCCCGCTTTCATCAGATACCAAAAAGATATTGCCGCAAGGCGGTCTGGTAATCAGGCTTTAACGAGACTAGCGCGATCGCTGAAGATAGCGGCTGGGGGTCACGAGTGGCTTGGCGTGGATTTACTTGGAGTGCACATTGTTTTGAGAGAACATCAACCTCGAATTTCATCCGCCTTACACCTTACATCTTACATATCAAGATTCAATATGACTACTGGTATGTAACGCATGCGGCTTCTTCTCATTGCTATTTGCTGACCAAGAACAGCTCACAGACCTACCTTTGATCCCGTACGTGGACTGATCCACGATGCGCCTCAACACACATACTAACTCACCTAGGCTGTAGGGAAGGAGGCCCAGCGCGGCCCAGCATATCACCAGCGATTACTTCCAGCACACACACAGCTCAAAGTTCGGTATGCGAGGTCGCTCGGATTCCTGTTTGGCCCTGGCTAACCATGGATGCAGGAAGCCAGGACAAGGCGGAGCCGCGGATCGCGAAGTTCGCGACCTTCGAGCAGAACTTCTGGCGGCTGAAGCTGCGCATTTCGCGAAGACGCGCGGAGGGGACGGAGCGCCACCCCCGGCAGAGATTGCGCCACCATCGGCGAAGAGGCTGCTAGAGGATAGAAGGGCTGGCGATGAGGGAGATCTGGAGGCGAAGCGGAGGCGCATACTTGAGGAGACAAGGGATATAGATGCAGATTCGGATCGCAGCGATGAGAGCGACTCAAGTGAGGAAGAAAGCGATGACGAAGACGAAACGGCCGAATTACAGAGGGAGTTGGAGAAGATCAAGCGCGAGCGGGCGGAGAAGAGGGAGCAGGAGGAGCGGGAAAGGGCAGCTGCGGAAGAGGCGGAGCGGAATCAGGATATTGCGCGCGGAAACCCATTGCTCAATCCGAAGACAGACTTCAACGTGAAGCGCCGATGGGATGACGATGTGATTTTCAAGAATCAGGCGAGGGGGACAGAGGACAAGAAGAAGAAGGAATTCGTCAATGTAAGCTTGATGCGTATTGTATCTCGGCATAGGGCCACTGCTAACACTTTGGTTAGGATCTGCTTCGCTCTGACTTCCACAAGCGTTTCATGAGCAAGTATGTGAGATGAGAAGAGTATCGGATTGGCATTAGCGTTGGCGTTTTGGACTGTAATAATACCTACAGCGCTGGCCTGGCTTGAGGGATTTGAAGAAGAAGAAAACCATGTGAGCAAGATCTAAGTTTGGAAGTGGGATACATAGATGAGGCTCGAGCATCAAAACAGCATAGTTCGATGACAGGATGGAGTCCATGGCGTTGGACGGAAAGCACCGCAGCAGTAGTCTTGGCCGACACCTGCGACTAGCTACTGAAATAGGAGAGTGGGGTAGGTGAACTTGCTGAATAGGGCGGCCGTCTCTTCGGATTTGCCACGCTGAGAATGACCAGATATGGAGCGCCTAATGCGAGCAGTGCATATGTTTGGAGAAACTAATGCAACATCAACATTTTGGTCTCGCTTCAAGGTGGCGACGCATATGCCGACGAAGACAGCAAAATAAACAATTATACTGTGCCAACACTGCTTTCGTGTCTCTTTATCCGCTTATGACGAGTTGTGCAAGCACGTTGGGCAGATCTAATAGAGTACCAATTCGGCTCCGTTGTGGGACAGGACATCGCTCAGCTTAGGATGGGATAGATGCAATGCAGGCGTGCAGGATGTCCTGAATCCTTGTTTTGAGATTCATCTGATCTGATATTGAATCATGCCTGCTATTGTTAGAGGTTCGGAGGAGGAAAGGATTTAACGATCTCCAATCATCTCTTGGTTGGAAGTTGAAAGCCTGCAGCAGATTCACCACTAGAGGACTCATTTCTGCATAGGTACATACATAATTCGGTCTTCGCCTCCGACCTCTGAGACTGGTTTGCTGGAGATGCTCTAGTCGTCGGCAGGGCCCGTTCGGTTTCAATGTTTTTTTTTCCCTGCAGAAGACAGGAGACAGGACTCAGGAGTGGTGGTGAAGCTATGGCTGTGCAGATGAGGAAATCTCGTGAGTCGTCGACGACTCCTGGACCTGGAATAATGGAGGGGTTCGGCGGCAGCGATCGGGTCAGTCTTGGCAGAAAGTGGGAATCCCTCCCCATCCATGATATGATCCATCCCGAGTCGACAGGTCTCCATGCCTCTCGATTTGATGCTTTGCCAAATGCCATCATACTGATGGCTTGAATTATTCTTCTCATTAATTCTCTCACAGGGCCAACTGCTTATTTACTCAAGAACTTACTTCACACACAACTTCATGCTCGTTTGTTCGCATTATTCCAGGTCGTAATTGACCCCGCTGTTCTGTTCAGCTGGACATCAAAATGTCTCAATACCCGCCCGTCAGGTCTCGGCCCATTCGATCCACCACTCCATAGTCCTTGTTAGCCATGGTGTTAGATGCCGAATTAGAGCATCACAGCCACTCAACGTGTTAGCAATGGCGTCAACAGCTACTGCCACAACAGGACAGCACATAGTCTGGGTACATGAGGCTTCTTTGCACAGCCGGAGCACCCGCAGGATCCGCAACTTGCCAGCAAAACAAACCCACCAGAGCTCCACGGAGGCGCTCTGCTCTGCTCCATATGAGCTTCGCAGAGTAAGACATGGTCTCATCTCCGACATCAATTTGCCACCCATCTCCATAGCTACATATGCACGCCTCTAGCGCTCCCCACGCCCTTCTCGTCCAAGACCTCGCGTAGAAGGAGACAGATCGGCATCAGCTCGACATGGCAGGGTCGTCGTCAGTTCAGAGTTTTGCACATCATTTGCAAAATCACCGTCTCCCGCCTTGGTAGGATCCGTGCCAGCCTTGTTCTCTCCATACTCCCTACGCTCGTCGGAGCCCAATGGAATGAAGCTCAGAAATTGCCTGTAGCTACCCCTCCATCGCATACTGATCCTTGCTCTGCTGCGAAGATGCACCTAGAGTATTGCCGGCCACACAGACAGCCCCCTCTTGGATGACGCAACTAGGTGGACTGGGGGGCTGAGGATGCAAGCTTGGGCAAGTTGGGAGACAGCTCTCTTCGTCGATGGCACTATGTTCAGATGCTGTATTGCTAGTCTTGTGGGTTGTCCAAATTTGGCAGAGACCTTGGTGGCTAGGATATAAAACCTTCTCGTTGTCCTCGTTGATCACTCTCTTCTTACTCCCTGCATTGTCCATCACGATACTCTCAAGTCTCAAATTCAAGTCCTCTTTCAATACCCACTTTATAAAGCCTAGCTTTATACTTCCTATCTACAGTCATCATGTCTAGCTACGACAACGACAACGACGTAAGTTCCCATACTCATTCTTTCCAGCTGTCTCCTTCGTCCGTTTCCTCTCACAGGACTCTTCTCAGTCCTCTTGTTATGGTGATGATAGACATGACCTAAGCCCTACCAAATCCAGCTTGCTTTTTCTTGCTGCTTGATGTTCGGCGGTTAATTTAGACTCGTCAATACTAACGCCATGTAGTCTTCCGAGAGACGTGGCAACACCTACGGCGTAAGCTAACCTGAGAACCCCTCGCAGCTGGGCAAAAGCTAGCTCCCAGATCCCCATGTTGACTTGTGTAGTCTGGTGACAACGACTCTTACGGAGAGTCTGGCCGTCAGACCAAGAGCAGCTACGGCGTAGGCTCACCGCATATGCCATCCACATATAGGACTGATCTAACATGCTATCTATAGTCCGGCAAGACCGACAGCTACGGTTCCGAATCGAAGACCTACGGCTCGGGAGACAACGATACCTATGGCAGCAACAAGAACACGTCCTCATACGGTCAGTCCGGCGACAATGAGGATAGCTACGGCAGCAAGAAGCAGACCTATGGCTCCTCGGATAATACTGATGGAGAGACAAAGACGTCAAGCTATGGCTCTGGTGATAACGATACATACGGCGAGACCAAGAAATCCAGCTACGGCTCTGGTGATAATGACAACTCTTACGGCTCGGGGACCAAGACGTCCACCTATGGAACCGGTGACAACGACAACTCCTACGGCTCGGAGACGAAGAAGTCGAGCTACGGCTCTGGTGATAATGACAACTCTTACGGCTCGGGGACCAAGACGTCCACCTATGGATCCGGTGGCAACGACA
>Ga0123337_10002082_pt1 | contig 23561 bp, 18 predicted proteins | sample frozenSSSSmetaG_FD_89792 | JGI IMG/M metagenome (GOLD analysis project Ga0123337, IMG submission 89792) | Glacier valley bacterial and archeal communities from Borup Fiord, Nunavut, Canada, to study Microbial Dark Matter (Phase II) -... | ecosystem: Environmental > Aquatic > Freshwater > Ice >...
AAATATTCTTCGATAAGCCAGAATATAAGGTAAATCCATATATCAAGGGTCTAGATATGTATGCTACTATAACAAAAAAGGATGTTATAGTTGAAAAATTAAACTTTAAATATGATAATATAACATTATCGAGCCATTTAACTATAACTATAAGTATTTTAACTTTAATTATACTATTGTTTATTTTTATGCCTCAAGAATCATTAAGTATGTCAAATATATTAGCTTTAATATTATTTAATTCATAAATGACAAGTATTACTTTTTTTTTTATCTTTATACCTATATTAGCTATTCTTCTCTTAGCTATAAATTTAATATTTGCCCCTCATAATCCATATGATGAAAAAGACAGTGCATTTGAGTGTGGTTTCCATTCTTTTCTGGGACAAAATAGAACACAATTTAGTATCTCTTTTTTTATATTTGCCCTTCTGTTTTTATTATTTGATTTAGAAATACTATTAGTTTATCCTTATGTAGTTAGTGCTTATGTTAACGGTATATACGGATTAACTATAATGCTTATATTCTTTTTAGCTTTAACACTAGGTTTTGCATTTGAATTAGGTAAAAACGCTTTAAAAATAGAAAGTAGACAGACATACACTTTACATAGTAATTATTCTAAAATTAATAAAGTGGTGGGTAGACTTTAAAGTATTACATATAATATACATGTATTTGTATTTATATTTGTATAAAATTTTTATTCGTTTTTTAGTGATATTGATATAATTAAATTTTATATTATAAATTATTTAGTATGCGTTATTTATATAAATAAATAATATTTAAGATTAATTGCTATAAGTTGTGATATTTATCTCACAATATACCTTAAGGTTAACAGTTAGCATAAGGAAAGCAAACATAATTTTTTTTAACTTAATTTATATCTATTATAGGTAAATTACTAGTAAATTCTTTAGTATAATTTATGTTAAAGTAATTTAATGTATTATTATGAGTGGCTTGTGTTGTGGATTAAACCGATAGTTGTTTATGTTATAGTCTTTAAGTAAACACCAACCCACACTCGGTGTTTAAGTAAATACCGAGTGTGGGTTGGTGTAGTAGAAACATCATTGATGCGAATTCTTTACCCAGACTAACATACGCAAAAGATACATTTTTTTTTGATTCAAGTGACTATTTGTCCTCCAAGTAGTGTTAATAAAGTATAAAGGTTTTGCTTTACATATGAGTATTAATGTAGTACAGGCTTTTTTGTATTTATATGTGGAGCATGTATCTTTCTTTTACGGATGTTCCTTTTTTTTTAGTATAATAAATGTTTCTACCTCTTTTATTAGTAATTCCTTTGATAGGTATTTTTATAATATCTACCTGTATGTGTTATGATACATGTACATTAAACAATAAACGTATAAAAATAACAGGCTTAATTACATCCGTTATTAATTTATTATGTTCATTATTAATATTTATACTTTTTGATTTTAGTGCAAATCAATTTCAATTTGTACAAGAGTATTACCAAGTCAGTACATATGATTTATATTTAGGTATAGATTGATTATCTATATATTTTGTATTATTAACAACTATAATAGTACCTATAGCATTACTTTCTAATTGAAAATCTATAAATGAAAATATAAAATCTTATGTAATAATAATATTATTATTAGAAAGTTTATTACTAGGTGTGTTTTTAGTATTAGATATATTATTATTTTATATGTTTTTTGAAAGTATATTACCTCCTTTATTCCTATTAATAGGTTTATTTGGGTCAAGTAATAAGGTAAGAGCTAGTTTTTATTTGTTTTTGTATACATTATTTGGATCATTATTTTTATTATTTTCGATTCTTACTATGTCATCTATAATGGGAACTACTGATTTTGATGCTTTATATAAAACTAATTTTAACTATTCTACACAATTATTTTTATTTTATGGTATATTTATAGCATTTGCTGTTAAAACCCCTACCATCTTTTTAACCTCTTGATTATTGAAAGCTCATGTAGAATCACCATTAGGTGGTAGTATTATTTTAGCTGGTATTGTGTTAAAATTAAGTTTATATGGAATATTTAGACTTATATTACCTTTATTACCTAAAGCTTCTTTAGACTATACATATATAGTATATCTTATAGGGGTTATTACTATAATATACGCTAGTTTTAGTACACTAAGGACAATAGATATTAAAGAGCTTATTGCTTATAGTTCTGTTTCACATGCTGCAGTATACTTAATAGGTGTATTTAGTAATACAATACAAGGTATAGAAGGAGGTATTGCTTTGGGTTTAGCTCATGGTTTTGTATCGAGTGGTTTATTTATATGTGCTGGTGGTGTACTATATGACAGATCCGGTACTAGATTAATACATTTTTACAGGGGTATAGCTCAAATAATGCCTATATTTTCAATATTATTCTTTATATTATGTTTAGGTAACTGTGGTGTTCCTCTTACTTTAAATTTTGTAGGGGAATTTATGTCTTTATATGGTGTATTTGAGAAATTACCGTTATTAGGTGTAATAGCTAGTTCCTCTATTGTATTTTCAGCTGCTTATACTCTTTTCATGTTTAATAGAATAGCTTTTGGGGGAGCCTTCTTTTTAAGCTTAAAAGATCATTATGCTTTAATTGATTTAAATAAACGTGAATTTTTTATGCTATTCACCTTAGCTGCATTTACAGTAGTATTAGGTATATACCCTGCTCCAATCTTAGATGGGTTACATTACTCAGTGTCTACCTTAATATACAGTACGTTACCATGTTAATATAAAATTTTAGTGTTATTTATATGATTGTTTTTGTCTTTTTAATTCTTTTTTCTTTTCTCTTTTTTCTATCTTTTTTTTAGATAATTGCGGGTCTAGTATCTAATCTTATTCTTTTTTTTTTAATTATAAAAAAAATTCTATTATATTATATTCTGCTACTCTATTTATATCTCTACTACCCTACTTATGTATAAACTTATTTTTAATAATTATTCAACATAATATTATGGTTACAAATAAAAAAATAAAAAAAAATGATTAATTTTATACAAGATAGCATATTTAATAATTGTGATGCTCCTAGTCCTTGAGGTTTATATTTTCAAGACAGTGCTACTCCACAAATGGAAGGGATAGTGGAACTGCATGATAACATAATGTTTTATTTAGTTATAATATTATTTGGTGTTGGGTGAATCTTGATATCCATAGTAAATAAATATGTTAGCAAAAAAAATCCTATATCACATAAATACTTGAATCATGGTACATTAATCGAATTGATTTGAACAATTACTCCTGCTTTAATATTAATACTTATAGCTTTTCCTTCTTTTAAATTATTATACTTAATGGATGAGGTTAGTGATCCTGCTATGTCAGTATTAGCGGAAGGTCACCAATGATATTGAAGTTACCAATACCCTGATTTTTTAACAGGAGATGAAGAGTTTATAGAATTCGATTCTTATTTAGTACCAGAATCGGACTTAGATGAAGGAGCTTTAAGAATGCTGGAAGTGGATAATCGTGTTATACTTCCGGAATTAACACATGTTAGATTTATTATTACAGCTGCTGATGTTATTCATTCTTTCGCTGTTCCAGCTTTAGGAATTAAATGTGATGCATATCCTGGTAGATTAAATCAAGTCTCTGTACTTATAAACAGAGAAGGTACATTCTATGGGCAATTTTCAGAAATATGTGGTATCTTACATAGTTCTATGCCTATAGTGATAGAATCAGTTAGTATCGAAAAGTTTTTAACGTGATTAGAAAATCAATAAAAAAAGTGTAAAAATTTTTTTATATACCGCTATAGTTAACTAGTTACTAATCTATCTACTGTTTTTAAATAATAGACTCTCTCCTATGCCTATAAGTGGAGTGGGTACTTTACGGTAGGACATCTAGGGGGGGGAAATATTAAATCCAAATCACTGCTTTTTACTCAATTAATAACTAGTGATAAATGGTTTAAACATGTACCCTCTGGTTCTTTTAACAGTCGTTCTATTAGTGGTCCTTTTAATAAAACATATCAAGATCACTATGATGAAATCTCTTTATATAAATACGATAAAGATTTTGACGGTTTATATAAATACGATAAAGCTTTTGACGATTTATATTTATAATGTTTATAATTAATAGAGTCTGGTTCAATCTTAACCACAGTTTTAATTTATTTCATATTTAATTTATTATTGATATTCAAAAAATAATAAGTTAAATAAATAGGAATTAGCTTAATAGAAATAAGTAAGACTAAAAATAATATAGTCATAATAATCTTGATATAAATTAAAGTATTATTAATATAGGTGTTTGAATCAAACACTTATTCCTAACATGGCATATTATACATAGTGTCTGGAGGACTTACTTATTTCTTATACGGCGTATTATTTATAGTAGTACGTTTTTTATAATAATAATTCTACAAATATTCTAATTTAATATTTTAAATGTGAAGCCTTATCTCTAATATTATAAAAAGTTATATCTCTATAATCCATTTTTTATATTTGTAGTATTACTACAGTTTTTCCCCATTTACTTTAATTAGTAGTCTAAATGATAAAAGACTTCTTTTTTTAATAATGGGGTTAAATAGGTGTTGCAGATGATTCTGTTTTTAAGATATAAAAAGTGAGTTTGATTCTCCCGCACCTAACTATATAGACTTATTACGTGATTATACTAATAATAAATATTTGAAATAATACATTGTTTAAATTAAACTTTTAGAGCATTAAACTTGTTTAATACCGATTAGTGGTATATCTACAAATATTCTCCTTACTTACTTCTAAAAAAAATAAATAAAAAAAAATAACATACATATAACATGAGAATATTTAAAAGTCATCCTTTATTAAAATTGGTTAATTCATATTTAATAGATTCACCACAACCTAGTAACCTTAGTTACTTATGAAACTTCGGTTCTTTATTAGCCTTTTGCTTAATAATACAAATAATAACAGGTGTAACATTAGCAATGCATTATAACCCTAGTGTATTAGAAGCATTTAACTCCGTAGAGCATATTATGCGTGATGTTAACAATGGTTGATTAATACGTTACTTACACAGTAATACAGCTTCAGCTTTCTTTTTTGTAGTATATTTACACATAGGAAAAGGTTTATACTATGGATCTTACAGAGCCCCTAGAACATTAGTTTGAACAATAGGTGTAGTTATCTTTATATTAATGATAGTTACAGCTTTCTTGGGATACGTTCTTCCCTATGGTCAAATGTCGTTATGAGGTGCAACTGTTATTACAAACCTTATGAGTGCCATACCATGAATTGGACAAGATATAGTTGAGTTTCTCTGAGGTGGTTTTTCTGTTAATGATGCAACTTTAAACAGATTCTTTGCCTTACATTTTGTTTTACCTTTTGTTTTAGCTGCTTTAGCTCTAATGCACTTAATTGCTCTTCATGATAGTGCTGGGTCAGGTAATCCTTTGGGTGTTTCAGGTAATTACGATAGATTGTCCTTTGCTCCTTATTTTTTATTTAAAGACTTAATTACTATATTTATATTTATAATTGTATTAAGTGTCTTTGTGTTCTTTATGCCTAATGTATTAGGAGATAGTGAAAACTATGTTGTGGCTAATCCTATGCAAACTCCACCTGCTATAGTTCCTGAATGATATTTATTACCGTTCTATGCTATATTAAGATCTATACCTAACAAATTATTAGGTGTTATTGCTATGTTTAGTGCTATTGTAATACTATTAGCTATGCCGTATACTGATTTAAGTAGATCTAGAGGTATACAGTTTAGACCTTTAAGTAAAATATCTTTTTACATATTTATAGCTAATTTCTTAATATTATTGGTATTAGGTGCTAAACACGTTGAATCTCCTTTTATAGAGTTTGGACAAATAAGTACTGTTATTTATTTTGCACACTTTTTAATAATAGTACCTGTAGTTAGCTTACTAGAAAATACTTTAGTAGAATTAAGTAGCTTAACTGCTGCAAGAAAATAGATTGAAAATAAGTAATTAAATTATATTTTATATTTTAATGTTCCATCTTTAGATATATATTATCTTAACATTGTCATCCTTAAAGCGATAAGTCCAAAAGCATATACTTGCACGAGATGCTTTATAAGATCAAAAGGTGAGATATGATGCTCTGGTTGTTCAAGAGGGACGTGCTATAGAACTACGAAGATCTAACGGGCTGATCACCCAAATAACTTGGGAACTACGCTCCTATTAAAAATAGAGTTTCATGCTGTATATTATACATTAATAGATAGTATGAAAAGGATAATGTAGGCTAGTTTTAGATTGCAGATCTCAAATTAGGAGGTTCGATTCCTTCTTATCCTAATCCCTTCCCCCGATTTAATGACTGAAAAAAAAATTCTAAAATATTTAGACTAAAAAAATATGACAATGGGGAGGGAATCTAAGTTTATATTTATATATGCTTATCACGGAGTCACATAACAGTTTGTTTCAAAAAGATTTAGAAGAGTTTTTAAAAAAGATACCTTCTTATAATCAAATAATTGAACAAATCATAGGAAATATCATTAAATGGCTCATATTAAGATTAGATATACTCAATATATTTATCTTATATAGCATTAATTTTATCCAATCTTAAAACCCTTTTTATTATTAAATATAATAATGATGTACATTAAGTTTCTAATTAAAAAACATAAGAGCCCGTTTAATCCCCAATATATATATATATTTTTAATTAGAAAACAACAATATCTAAAATAATACCGAATAAACATGAATCAAGATATATGTGATATAGTATTAGAAATTAACAGATTATTGCCACAGTTAGCCGATTTTATTTCTCAATTTAAGGCCGTTGTTGTAGATACAGGAATAAGTGTAATATCGGATGCTCAAGGTAATATGTCTATTGATGTACCGATAAGAATGACAGATGCTGAAGCAAATAATATAAGCCTTAGAATAGGTATAATAGATAGATTAATTACCCAAAATGGCACTACAATAAATAGTTTGTTTCAAAAAGGTTTAGCTATAGAAGAGTCTTTAAGAAAAACAGACCCTTCTTATAGTAGTAAATTAATTGAACAAATTAGTATATTTAAAGAATTAAATGCGTCATATAAACATTAAATATTGTTTATGTGGTCATTAAAAAAAAAAAGGATATATATGGCATTAATTATCTTTAAACCTATAAACTTATATGTATTGCTATCTAATGGTATATATTTAATTTTTAATTAGAAAACACTAATATCTAGATATAATATAACTAAAAATTAATGCCACAACTAGTACCATTTTATTTTATCAATCAAGTAACTTTTGCTTTTATTATAATAGTAGCCATGATATATATTTTATCTAAATATATTTTACCCAGATTTGTCCGTCTATTTCTAAGTCGTATTTTTATAAGTAAATTATAAAATAATATAGGCTAAATAGGTCAACACAAGGTTAAGATTAATTACTCAAAGTTTTAAAGTTAGTAGTATGGGTAATACCTAACTTAACCTCAAGTCAACGGTCTTTCTATTTTTCTCTTGGTACCTTAAAAGATACAAAAGGTTTTGCCCTTTTTTATTATATGAAGCAAAATACATAATTTTAGTTAATATAATAAAATAAAAACAATAGTTTCTAAAAATAATATATAATGAATTTAACCTTAGTACTTTTTTTAATCGGGATTTTAGGTTTCGTTTTAAATAGAAAAAATATAATATTAATGCTTATCTCAATAGAGATAATGCTTCTAGCTATTACATTTTTAATATTGGTAAGTTCACTTAGCTTTGATGATGTATTAGGCCAAACTTATGCTATATATATTATAGCAATAGCTGGAGCAGAATCCGCGATAGGTTTAGGTATTCTAGTTGCTTTTTATAGATTAAGAGGAAGTATTGCAATAGAATATAAATAATGTATTTAGCAATAATAACTTTACCATTATTAGGAGCAATAGTTGCCGGGTTTTTTGGTAGAAAAGTCGGAGTTAGCGGAGCACAATTAATTACAAGTTTATGTGTAATTTTAACAACGTTATTAGCAATAGTTGCTTTTTTTGAAGTAGGTTTAAATAACATACCTGTGTCAATAAATCTTTTTAAGTGGATTGATAGTGAATCACTTAATGTGTTATGAGCTTTTAACTTTGATAGTTTAACAGTATCTATGTTGATACCCGTTTTAATAGTTTCTTCTTTAGTACACATATATTCTATAGTATATATGGGTCATGACCCACATAATCAAAGATTTTTTAGTTATCTTAGTTTATTTACTTTTATGATGATAATACTAGTTACAGCTAATAATTTTTTATTATTGTTTGTAGGGTGAGAAGGTGTAGGTGTTTGTTCATATCTTTTAATCAGTTTCTGATTTACTAGAATAGCAGCAAATCAAAGTTCTATGTCTGCTTTCATAACTAATAGAGTAGGAGATTGTTTTATGACGATAGGTATGTTTGCCATAATATGATCTTTTGGTAATATAGATTATAGTACCGTGTTCTCATTAGCTCCTTTTGTTAATGAAAATATTGTTACAATCATAGGTATATGTTTATTAATAGGAGCTATGGCTAAAAGTTCTCAAGTTGGATTACATGTCTGATTACCTATGGCCATGGAAGGTCCAACGCCAGTTAGTGCTTTAATACACGCTGCTACAATGGTAACAGCTGGTGTATATCTACTCATGCGTACAAGCCCTTTAATAGAATACAGTTCAACTGTTTTAATCCTATGTTTATGATTAGGGGCTATAACTACTGTTTTTAGTAGTCTTATTGGTTTATTCCAACAAGATATTAAAAAAGTTATTGCATATAGTACTATGAGTCAATTAGGAATGATGGTTATTGCAGTAGGTTTATCCTCTTACAATATTGCCTTATTCCATTTAGTTAATCATGCTTTTTATAAAGCACTATTATTTTTAGGTGCAGGGGCTGTAATACATGCAGTAGCTGATAATCAAGATTTTAGGAAATATGGTGGATTAAGACCATTCTTGCCTTTAACTTATTCTGTAATGCTAATAGCTAGCCTTAGTCTAGTTGCATTCCCTTTTATGACAGGGTTTTATAGTAAAGATTTTATATTAGAATCTGCATATGGACAATTTTATTTTAGTAGTACAGTTGTTTATTTTATAGCTACTATAGGAGCAATGTTTACTACTATATATTCAGTGAAAGTTCTATATTTAACTTTCTTAGCTAATCCTAATGGGCCTTTAATTAATTATAAACATGCACATGAAGGAGATATTTTTATGAGTTTACCTTTAATTATTTTAGCCGTATTCTCTATATTCTTTGGTTATATTACTAAAGATATGTTTATAGGGTTAGGTTCAGGATTTTTTATTGATAATAGTTTATTTATACACCCATTACATGAAATAATGCTAGACACAGAATTTGCCGTACCTGTTTTATTTAAAATATTACCTTTAGTGTTTACTATTTCACTTAGTGTTTTAGCTATTCTTCTGTCTGAGTTTTTACCTTTAGTTTTAATTAAATTTAAATTCACTAGATTGGGTTATAATATTTTTAGTTTCTTTAACCAACGGTTTTTACTTGAACTTTTCTATAACAAATATATAACTGGACTTGTTTTAAAATTAGGAGGTCAAACTTCTAAAGTTTTAGATAAAGGAAGTGTAGAATTGTTAGGGCCTTATGGTTTAGAAAAAGGTTTAGTAACTTTAAGTAGAAATATAGCTAGCTTAGATACAGGTGTTATCACAAGTTATGCTTTATATATTTTAATCGGACTTATTTTTTATATGTTAATTCCTTATTTATTTATGTTTGATAGTAGTATACTAATATTAGTATCGTTACCTTTATTTAGCCTGATTAAGGTCCAATCTCCTTTTCGTCTCACCTAAATCATTACAAGCAGCACTTTCTCCTTTATTAGGTGTAGCCGCTTGAGCTACCCTTATGTCTACTGGCAGTGCCTTTGATATTTTTTTAGAGAGCTCTAATTTAATTGAACATTATCATTATTGGGATTATATACTTAAGGTTGCACAAGCCAGAGGTGATCTTCCAACTGTAACATCTGCCAATAATACTATGTGTGCAATATATAGTAAACTTCATGAAGCACAATTTAAAGCACCAATAATTATATGTCATGCAAAATGACCTTTTAAAGGTTATTCAAATGATGGATCGGAAATAATCTTGTATAAGTCATTAAAAGCGTATAGTGTTAGTGATCTTATGGGTAATTAAAAGTGTATAATATTAATAATATGCACAGGGATATGTGGCAAATGGTTTTGCATTTAGATTGCAGATCTATAATTTGAGGTTCGATTCTTCCATATCTCTAATATTATAAAAAAGGTTTATCTCTATAATCCTTTTTTATATTTGTAGTATTACTACAGTGAATCTTATAAGACTTAGTAAGTTTTAATGGAAGATTTAAATTAACATAGGTAGACCCTTAGTACAACTAAAGAAATTCTTTATAAAAAATGATACAAGCAGCAAAAATTATTGGGACAGGTTTAGCCACTACAGGGTTAATAGGTGCAGGTGTAGGTATAGGTGTAGTTTTCGGAGCTTTAATATTAGGTGTAGCTAGAAACCCTTCACTTAGAGGTCAATTATTCTCATATGCTATCTTAGGTTTTGCATTTGCTGAAGCTACAGGATTATTTGCTCTTATGATGGCTTTCTTATTATTATATGTAGCTTAGTTATAGTTATGTAAAGGAATCATTTAAAGGTTTATATGCTCAATAGGTAGAGCAAGATAGATTGATAGATCTAGATCTAAGTTCAAGTCTTGGGTATTCCAATTATTGGTTAGATAGGTTAAGCGTTAAATTATACTTATAATATCATTTAAACTCTTTAGATAAATATATTGTAATATTATATTTGTTCAGGTATTACTAAAAGTTAAAAATAAGGTTTTTAATAAGAAGGTACTGTACTCTTTAAGATACCTTTAAATGGTTAAAATTTCTTTTTCTTTTATACTTTACTTATTTAATTAATTAAAGGGTTTATTAATATATATTATGTTAAGTATTATTATAAATTACATGTAGTAAAAAAAAAATAAAAAAAAAATGTTATATTTACCTACTTTAATTTCTATAGTAGAGGTTTTATTAGTTACTGTCCCAGTATTATTAACTGTAGCTTATGTAACAGTAGCTGAAAGGAAAACAATGGCTAGCATGCAAAGAAGGTTAGGACCTAACATAGTAGGATATTATGGTTTATTACAAGCATTTGCGGATGCTTTAAAACTATTATTAAAAGAATATGTCTCACCTACACAAGCTAATCTTATTTTATTTTTCCTTGGTCCGATCATAACTTTAATTTTTTCATTGTTAGGTTATGCAGTTATACCATATGGTCCAGGTTTAGCTATAAATGATTTAAATTTAGGTATATTATATATGTTAGCTGTTTCATCTTTATCTACATATGGTATATTATTAGCGGGATGAAGTGCAAATAGTAAATATGCCTTTTTAGGTTCACTTAGAAGTACGGCTCAGTTAATTAGTTATGAGCTTATATTAAGTTCTGCAATACTTCTAGTAATTATGCTGACAGGTAGTTTAAATCTTACTGTAAATGTAGAAGCTCAAAGAGCTGTTTGATTTATAATACCTTTATTTCCTATATTCATAATATTCTTTATAGGATCAATAGCAGAGACTAATAGAGCTCCTTTCGATTTAGCCGAGGCTAAATAATGTAATATGACTTGGTCTCGTTAAAGATCACTATATGCTGGAAACTCCTGTATATATAGGACAATCAGCAGGAAACCAACAGATCTTTATATATCTTAGTAGGATCCTCAGAGACTACACGCGATCATTAAACAGACAGGTATATGTCAGATCCATACTATATATCCTTATATATAGTCTGTACTTGTATGTTTAATAAGATATAGTCCAACCTTATATGTAAATATAAGAATATTATATTGATTTAAATCCTCTAGATTAGCTATGGAGTCTGAGCTTGTTAGTGGATTTATGACAGAACATGCTGCAGTTATATTTGTCTTTTTCTTTTTGGCTGAATACGCTAGTATTGTTTTAATTTGTGTTTTAACCAGTATACTGTTTTTAGGTGGTTACTTGTATGATATTATACCATTTTCTATGTTTAGTTTAGTTCAATATACTAATTTTGACTATTATATAGAAGAAACATTATACCGTGAACATTTAGGTAATGACCCTTTATTTGAAGGGTTGTACTATGGTCTAAGTTTAGGATTCAAAAGTTGTGTTATGATTTTCATATTTATATGAGCTAGAGCTTCTTTCCCTAGAATACGTTTTGATCAGTTAATGACATTTTGTTGAATCATATTACTACCAATAGTTATTGCTTTTGTAGTTTTAGTTCCTTGTATTTTATATAGTTTTGATATAATACCTAGTAATATATCTTTACTGTAATTTCTATTAAATATTATATATAAATAGGCAGAACCTCTGTTTTTTAAACTAAAAATAGCATCTGTAATATTAAATATTATAATTAAGGATTCTTTTTAAACTATTGTCCTATCTTATTTATTCTTTAGGGTTTCAATTTTGGTTTTATTTGGCTAACCCCAAGCTTAAGCTTGGGCATTCTTATTAGCTCAATGGCAGAGCAGGATACTTCTAATATCTTGATCTATGTTCGAATCTTAGATAAGAAAAGGGTTAATCCAAAGGTAAAGCTAATATAGTGATTTACTTAATAAGTAGGATCAGTAGATTAGTACTTTTATTCTTACCCCCATAATGAAAAAGAATATAAATCGAATAATATGAATAATAATAATCAATTAACAACAAAAAATTCTTTTTTTTTTATACCACTATAGTTAACTAGTACTAGTTTACTATCGACTGTTCCTAAATAATTTGCCCTCCTGGTTTATAAGTAATACTTTACTTTTGAGTAAAAAGCAGTGATTTGGACTTAGTATCTGCCCGATTGTCCTACCGTAAAACCCCACTTCAACTCATATAATAGAGAAGTCCCAGCCGAGAGTCATCTCTTAACAGGAAAAAATATATTGTTAATATCAAGTATATCTCTTTGAACAGAAAGATGATTTTTATCTTCCAATGCTAAGGATATAGGTACATTATATTTAATCTTTGCTCTGTTTTCAGGGTTATTAGGTACTGCTTTTTCTGTATTAATAAGATTAGAATTAAGTGGACCTGGTGTTCAATATATAGCAGATAACCAGCTTTATAACAGTATGATAACAGCTCATGCTATATTAATGATCTTTTTTATGGTTATGCCTGCTTTAATTGGGGGTTTTGGTAATTTCTTATTACCATTATTAGTTGGAGGTCCAGATATGGCATTCCCTAGACTTAATAATATCTCATTCTGATTATTACCACCTAGTTTAATATTATTCTTATTTGCTAGTGGTATAGAAAATGGAGCAGGGACAGGTTGAACATTGTACCCACCTTTAAGTGGTATACAAAGTCATAGTGGGCCTAGTGTAGATTTAGCTATATTTGCCTTACACTTATCAGGTATAAGTAGTTTATTAGGTGCAATTAACTTTATAACTACTATATTGAATATGAGAAGTCCAGGTATAAGATTACATAAATTAGCTTTATTTGGATGAGCTGTAGTTGTTACAGCTGTATTATTATTACTATCATTACCTGTTTTAGCTGGTGCAATTACAATGGTTTTAACTGATAGAAATTTTAATACATCATTTTTTGAAGCTGCAGGTGGTGGTGACCCTATATTATACCAACATCTTTTCTGATTCTTTGGACATCCTGAGGTGTACATCTTAATTATACCAGGGTTGGTATTATTAGTACTGTAATCTCAGCTAGCTCTAACAAGAGCGTTTTCGGTTATTTAGGAATGGCATATGCCATGATGTCTATCGGAGTTTTAGGTTTTGTTGTTTGAAGTCATCACATGTATACAGTCGGTTTAGATGTTGACACGAGAGCTTATTTCACAGCTGCTACATTAATTATTGCCGTTCCTACAGGAATTAAAATATTCTCTTGATTAGCTACATGTTACGGAGGATCTATACATTTAACACCTGCTATGTTATTTGCTTTAGGTTTCGTATTTATGTTCACAGTTGGAGGATTAAGTGGAGTTGTTATAGCTAACGCTTCTCTTGATATTGCTTTCCATGATACTTACTATATTGTAGCTCATTTCCATTATGTATTAAGTATGGAGCTGTTTTTGCATTATTTAGCGCATGATATTTCTGAATACCTAAAATCTTAGGGTTAGATTATAATCAAATGTTAGCTAAAGTACATTTCTGATTATTGTTCATAGGTGTTAATGTTACTTTCTTCCCTCAACACTTCTTAGGTTTACAAGGTATGCCTAGAAGAATAAGTGATTACCCTGATGCTTTTGCAGGATGAAATTTAATAAGTAGTTTTGGGTCTATAATTAGTGTGGTTGCTAGTTGATTATTCTTATACATTGTTTATGTGCAATTAGTAGAGGGTAAAGCTACAAGTAGATACCCTTGATTAACTCCTCAATTCTATAGTGACTCTTTACAAACATTATTAAATAGAAGTTACAATAGTTTAGAGTGAGCATTAACAAGTCCACCAAAACCTCATGCCTTTGTTACTCTACCATTACAAAGTAACGGATTTTTTCTTTAATTCCTATAACGCCATACATACAGTACCAGCAGGTTGTCCTTTAGGCTTAATACCTTTAGCTTTCAGAATAGCTTTCTCAGGTCTTAGTATATCATTTCCATTCTTTATTATTTAGGGTTTCAATTTAGTGGTTTTATTTGGCTAACCCCAAGCTTAAGCTTGGGCATTCTTATTAGCTCAATGGCAGAGCAGGATACTTCTAATATCTTGATCTATGTTCGAATCTTAGATAAGAAAAGGGTTAGTTCAAAGGTAAAGCTAATATAGTGATTTATTTAATAAGTATAATCAGTAGATTAGTACTTTTATTCTTACCCCCAGCTTAAGCTTTTTAAGCTTGAAAAAGAATATAAATCGAATAATATGATTAATAATAATCAATTAACAACAAAATTTTTTTTACTAATGTCTAAGTATATATGTCTTTTTAGAGAAACAACAAGTCCACTTGATCAGTTCGAGATAAGAACCTTTTAAGTATAGAGGCCCCTATATTAGGTAACATGAATATATCAATTACTAACATAGGATTATATTTATTGATATCTGCATTTATTATTTTAACTACTAGCGTATTGGCAACTAATTATAATAAAATTATAAGTAATAGTTGATCAATTAGTCAAGAAACATTATATGCAACAATACATAGTATAGTAACAAACCAAATAAATGCCGTTAAAGGTCAATTGTATTTCCCTTTTATATATACTTTATTTATATTTATTTTAATTAATAACTTGATAGGTATGGTTCCTTATAGTTTTGCTTCAACTAGTCATTTTATATTAGCTTTTGCTCTTAGTTTTACTGTAGTTTTAGGAGCAACAATCTTAGGATTCCAAAAACATGGATTAGAGTTCTTTTCTTTACTAGTACCAGCAGGTTGTCCTTTAGGATTATTACCTCTATTAGTTTTAATTGAATTTATCTCTTATTTAGCTAGAAACGTTTCATTAGGGCTTAGATTAGCAGCTAATATATTAAGTGGTCACATGTTATTAAACATTTTAGCAGGTTTCACGTATAATATTATGACTTCAGGCTTTATATTCTTTTTTTTAGGCTTAATACCTTTAGCCTTTATAATAGCTTTCTCTGGTCTTGAGTTAGGTATTGCATTTATACAAGCTCAAGTGTTTGTTGTGTTAACAAGTAGCTATATTAAAGATGGATTAGACTTACATTAATTATAATGAATACTTGTTTTATGACTAGTCTTTGATTTTTAAAATTTTTTATAAACCATAGATAAGCGTAATATGTCTAATTCGTATAGCTGAATGGTTTATCATAAATTTATGATAGTATGTTCGATTCATGTTAAGCTAAATTTAATATAGATAATAGTATGTCTTAGCTCTATTATTAGAGTAATGTGCTATCGTATACTTAGTGATATAAAAAGTACAGTGCTATTTTAAGATATTCTTATATCTTTTATAATAGTTTAGTAAAGTCCGGTGCTTATTAGATCTGTACACACGGATATATGAGTGTTAAAGCAAAAGCTTTTGGTATAACACAGAAAAAAAAAGTTTATATAAACTTCGATCGATGCAGATAGATAAATATTGTTTATTTTGCAGTTTTTATTAAATAACAAGCCCATGGTTAAGCCTTAATTTAGACTAATAACTTTTACAAGAACCGGCTTAATAGTATCCTAATTGTATATAGTAATTAGTGGATTAAATCTTTAGAAATAAAATATGCTAATTCCTTTTTTTCTTTTTATTGCTTAAGGCTTTTTAATTAGTACGAATTATAAAAAATTTGTTTTTATTTAAAATTCTTTAGTGTTTTATCTAAGCTCTTGGTTTAATACTCCTTTTTTATATGAATGTTAAATTCATATTAGTAGTGATATTTTTATAATTTAAATGATTATTAATATCACTATTTTTATTTAATTGAGTTTGATGATGGCTCTGAATGAACGCTGTCCAAATGCTTGACACATGCTAATCGTACGTCTAATATAATATAAGAGTATTGTGAGAATAAAAGCCCACAAAGCTCTTTATTTAATTAGAAGTGGTGTACAGGTGAGTATATGGTATTTTGGCTACCATAAAGTTAGGGAAAATAAATACCTAATATAAGAAAGGAATTAATTAATTAATTTTCCGCTTTATGATGACAATAAATATCTCGGATAGGTAGTAGTTAAGGTAATGACTTAACTAGCCAAAAATTCCGTAGTCGAGGCTGAGAGGTCGATCGATCACATTGGGTCTGAAAAAACCCCAATACGTATAGTACAGCAGTGAGGAATATTGGTCAATAGCCTAACGGCTGAACCAGCAACTTGGAGGAACGTAAAGTGTAAGCTTGTTATACCTAAAATTAAAAGGTTGATATCGATTATGTCGAATAAAGTTCTAGATAGAATACTGATAATGACATTTTTCTATCTATTTGTCTTGACCAAATTACGTGCCAGCAGTCGCGGTAATACGTAGAAGACTAGTGTTATTCATCTTTAATAGGTTTAAAGGGTACCTAGACGGTATTATTAGCCCAAGAAAGGGTACGATATAACTAGAGTTTTATAGGAGAAGGAAGAATTTATGGAGGAGAGTTAAAATTTGATGATTCCTTGAAGACTGGTAACGGCGAAAGCAACCTTCTATCTAGTAACTGACGTTGAGGGACGAAGGCCTGGGTAGCAAACAGGATTAGATACCCTAGTAGTCCAGGCAGAGAATTATGAATGTCATTGGCTAGATTAATTTAGCCTATAAATGAAAGTGTAAGCATTCCACCTTAAGAGTAATGCGGCAACGCAGGAACTGAAATCATTAGACCGTTTCTGAAACCAGTAGTGAAGTATGTTATTTAATTCGATGCTCCGCGAAAAACCTTACCACAATTTGAATAATCTTTTATTATTTAACGAATAAAAGAAATACAAGCGTTGCACGGCTGTCTTCAGTTAATGTCGTGAGATTTTGGTTAGTTCCATAAAATTAACGTAAACCCTTGCTTTATTTTTAAATAATATTTTATAAAGTAGTTCGCCATTATATTGGTTTGATATATGGGACCAAGACAAGTCATCATGGCCTTGATATTATGGGCTATAGACGTGCCACATAACCCTATACAAAGAGATGCGAAAGTGTGAATTTGAGCTAATCTCAAAAGTAGGTTATAATATGGATTGTAGTCTGTAACTCGACTACATGAATAAGGAATTACTAGTAATCGTGAATCACCACGTCACGGTGGATATTATCTCAGATAGGTACTAACTACTCGTCACGCGCCGAAAGAAGTATGTGTAATAAGTTTGGTGAGCTATTCCTTTTAAATTAAGATAATTGGTTCTTTATACTGGTTTAGTAAATTTTCGTCTGTGTGACTTTGATTGGTGTTAAGTCGAAATACGGTTCGTGTAGTGGAAATTGCACGGGGTTGATTATATTTAACAATAAACTGTATATATGTATTATTATGCAAAAGGAAGGTCCCGTTTGTTGGTATGACGGGTTGAGCTGTAAACTCAATAGCCTTTTGCTATCGAAGGTTCAATTCCTTTCCTTCCTAAATTATATAGTTATTTTAATTTAAATGCGGATTGATGTAATAGTAACATAATTGACTCATGATCAGTATATAGAGGTGCAACTCCTTTGTCCGCACAGATATTTATAATTAAAGCCTTAATTACTATATATACATGTATAATTTAAAGCCTTTGTAGCTCAATGGTAGAGCATAATACTGTTAATATTAGGGTTAGATGTTCGAATCATCTTAAGGGCTATATATATATATATAATACCCTTTAATCTAAAATAAGCATGTGTGTTAGCTTAATTGGCAGAGTAGTGTGTTACGGCCACATTTATACAAGTTCGAGTCTTGTACACACAAAATAATATCACTATAATTTCTTTTACTCACCATACTTATAAAAAGTATATATTATATAAAAATTTTCTAACAGAAAATATAGGAGATTAAAAAAAACTTTTTTTTATTTATGGATTCTCTTTTTGTTTTAAATGAAACTTTTATTAACGGTTATCGTTCTGGTATATTAGATTTTATTTCTTTAGTTTCTATTTTATCGGGTATTTTAGTAATAGTTAGTAAAAACCCGATAGTTTCTGTACTATTCTTAATAGGGTTGTTTTTAAGTATATCTTGTTACCTTATAGTCTTAGGTTTAAATTTTATAGGATTATCTTATTTATTAGTTTATGTAGGAGCAGTTTCTATTTTGTTCCTTTTTATATTAATGTTAATTAATGTAAGAATAAGTGAATTATTATATGATACTGGTAACAGTATACCTTTAGTTTTACTTGTTATACTTGCTTTTAACTACCCTGTGAATAATATATTACCTTATAGTATTATTGCATATTGACATGATACATATAATAAATTAGAATATATTCAATCCAATTATACGATAAACAATATATTAAGTATGAAAGGTATTATGGCAGATAAAGGTGAAATATCATACGCTACAAGTAAAGTATGGGATGGAAACTTGTCTGAAGCTAGTCATATTACAAGTATAGGTAATATAATGTATACTAGTCATAGCATCTGACTTATTATCACATCTATTATTCTATTATTAGCGATGGTTGGTGCCATTGTTATTACAATAAAACAAAAAACAAGATCTTAGTTAAACTTAAAAATAAGTTAAACATATAGAAGAGGGATTAGCTCAATTGGTAGAGCTACCGTTTTACACACGGTAGGTTAAGTGTTCAAATCACTTATCCCTTAGCGGCATAAATACTAAAATCTTTTTTGATTCTATTTGGAAAATGATGTATTTTTTGTATTTTATAAGAACTAAGAAATCTTATAAAAAAGTAGACTTAGAGGCTGGTCAGTAGTTATATATATAAGTACTTATGGCTATTTTATTAGGAAAATTCTGTACTTTTTTAATAAGAAATTAATAATTAATGATGTGATACTTCTTATAAAAAATAGGCTATGTCTAAATTGATGTAGAAAAAAAAAGGGAAAAATGACTAATTTAATAAGAAGTGAATTTCAAGCACACCCGTTCCATTTAGTTTCACCATCACCTTGACCTTTTTTTACTTGTATAGCTTTATTAAATTTAACAACTAGCGCTGTATTAACAATGCACGGTTTTAGCCATGCAGAGATATATTTAGCTTTAGCTTTTATAGCTGTTATTTCTTCTATGTCCTTTTGATGACGTGATGTTATAAGTGAAGGTACATACTTAGGTAATCATACATTAGCGGTACAAAAAGGGTTAAATCTGGGAGTTGCTTTATTTATACTTTCAGAAGGGTTATTTTTTTTAGGTATTTTTTGAGCTTTCTTTCATAGCGCTTTATCACCTACTATCGAATTAGGTGCTCAATGACCCCCTATGGGAATAGAAGCTGTAAATCCTTTTGAATTACCTTTACTTAATACTGTTATATTATTATCTAGTGGTGTTACAGTTACATATGCTCATCATTCTTTAATACAAGGAAACAGAAGTGGAAGTTTATATGGTTTAGTTGCTACAGTACTTTTAGCTTTAATCTTTACAGGTTTTCAAGGTCTAGAGTACACAGTTTCTTCTTTTACTATTAGTGATGGAATATACGGATCTTGTTTTTATTTAGGTACAGGTTTCCATGGTATACATGTTATGATTGGAACAGCTTTTATAGCTGTTGGTTTATGACGTGTGCTTGCTTACCATTCTACTGATAACCACCACCTGGGGTTAGAATCAAGTATACTTTATTGACACTTCGTAGATGTGGTCTGACTATTTCTTTTTATTTCCATATATTACTGAGGTTCTTAAAAAAATTGTTACAATAGTATATGAATATTTAAATAAAAGGATACAAGAAATGCAATATCCATTAAACAATACTCAAACGATAGATAATACGGCAAAAACAGTTTCAAGTGAAGAAACAGGAGGAGAAAGTCATAAAGGTAAAGAAATTGTGTCAGAAAATCTTAAAGAAGTAGATGGAACAGAAACAGAAACAGAAACAAAAACAGAAACAGAAACAGAACCAGAATCAGATGATTCTGATAATTCTTATGATTCTGATGAGACAATAAAACCTACACGGGTTAAAGGTAGACCTATTGTGCCAGAAGATAAACAAGCAAATTTAACATCATGATACACAGATGAAGATTCAGATTCTGAAGATGAAGATAATACAGAAAAACCTAAATCTAATAAAGGTAAAGAAATTGTGCCAGATTCTGAGGATGATAACACAGAAAAATCTGAAAGGGATAAAGGTAAAGGTAAAGAAATTATGCCAGATTCTGAATATGGAGATAATACAGAAAAACTGGGTAAAGGTGGTGAAATTGCCCCTCAATATGAAGAAGAAGAATGAGAAGAAACAGGATGAATATGACGTGAAACATGAGGCTCAGGCTCAGGCTCAGGCTCAGGCTCAGGCTCAGGCTCAGGCTCAGGCTCAGGCTCAGGCTCAGGCTCTAGCTCTAGCTCTAGCTCTAGCTCTAGCTCTTGCTCTAGCTCTAGCTCTAGCTCTAGCTCATCTGAAAATAACGGTGGTGATAGAAATGGTTATAATATTCCTTCTCCTTCTCCTTCTTCTCCTTCACCTTACCTAATTCCAGCTACAACTAGGTCTGGAGGAGAAAACCTTGAAGGTAATGATAGATTTGATGCTAATAATAATTTTAAAATGAGTGTTAGTGAATTTAAATATCTAGATATTGATATGCAATATTACATTTTAGAAATAATAAAAGCTTTGTTAAAATATATTGGTTAAATATCTATCTTAAATACTTAAATTTAATATTTAAATTTAGTACTTATGGCTTTCTCAAAGTAAGTTTTTCTAAATTATATAATGGAAAAATTTAAAACGTATATATTATACGAAGAGACTTTGGCTTAATTGGTAAAGCATGTGCCTTTTAATCACTATTATATGGGTTCGAGCCCCATAGGTCTTAATAATATAAGCGGTTATAAGTTAATGGTAAACCGAACGCCTTACAAGCGTTTTATGTCGATTCGAATTCGGCTAGCCGCAGTAATAAATAAACAAGGGTTAGTAACTTAATTGGTAAAGAACTTTCTTGTCACGAAAGTAGATGTCGGTTCGAGGCCGATCTGACCCGTAATTTAATAAGTTCTCTAAAAAAAATAAGTTAATTACCATTGAAAGGAAAAGTTGCCATTGGTAAGGCGAGATATTTGCTAAATATTGTGTATTAACACCTGGATGTTCAATTCATCTCTTTTCCGTTATATTACCAAAATAAGTATAATTTATTTGAATTTATAGTTAAGTGCTTTAAAGAGCATAGTTTAATTGGCAAAACAAGAAGCTTCAAACTTCAAATTCTCAGTTCAAGTCTGAGTACTCTTGTGTTATGTGATACTTATGCGTTATATATTTTAACTTAAAAATATTAAAGCTGTAATTATAATAAAAAAAAAAGAAATAAACTTTTGTAGTAGGTTCTTTAACTTAATTGGTAAAGTGCGTTTTTGATAAGGATGTTATTCAAGTTCAAGTCTTGAAAGAATCACAGTATAATATTATGTAGCAATAATCTATATTAAGATAAAAGAGAATTGGCCGAGTGGTCTATGGCGGTAAACTTGAAATTTATTTGGTTTTTATAAAATCACATCCGTTCAAATCGGATATTCTCTGTACTGTTTATTATATAAAATAAAGATATATATATAGTGTTGTTAAACGGGTTAGAGCCAGGTTGGTTAGGCGTCTCATTTGGGTTGAGGAATTGTTATGTTCGAATCATAATAACCCGAAAAATACACATATTGGTATTAGTAATGTAATCGATATAGATTTAATGTTTATCTACTATAAATTGTAGTATAAGCAAGTATATAAAGAAACTATTAGGAATGCCTTGCTATATATTAAAGAGAGTTTAATTAAATTTGTGTTTGAAAAAATAAGTTAGCACATGTACTCTTAGATAAATTCAGTAATAAACGAAGTGAATTGAAATATCTTAGTAACTTTAGGAAAAGAAATCAAACGAGATTCTACAATTAGTGTGAATTAAAGTAGAAGAGCCTAGGGTATTAAACAAGTTATTTGTATTAAATAATTTAAAGTGATGAAGATAACTAAGTCACTATTAATACTTTAAATAAGTAAAACGGGCTATAAACCTGTTTGAATATAAAGGGGAACCTTCCTCTAAGGCTAAATATAATATATAAGCGACAGCGTATAGTACTGTGAAGGAAAGGTTTGAAATAGTAGTTTTATAAGCAGCTCAAGCAAAGTTTAAATACATAGTGAGAGCGTACCTTTTGCATAATGGGTCAGCAAGTTAATGTTAGATGCGAGCAGTAATGCCTAGATAAACCAATTATGAAATAATGAATTAGTATCTAAAATTAGACCCGAAGCCTAGTGATCTTACCATAATCAGGGTTATAAAAGCCCGAACGGGTTATCGTTGTAAAGATATCCGATGAATTATGGTAAGTTAGTGAAAGACAATACTGACTAGGATAGCTGGTTTTCTGCGAAACCTATATAAGTAGGTAATTTAAATTACATCATAGCAGGTACAGAACTGTGATCTCAGGCAACTTTTAATTAATATAACATCTTGTTATATTAATTAGTTTTGCATATATCGGGGGATCGTGAAGATTTTATCGGTGAGTATTCGCACTCGGAAGGGCAATGATGAATTTTGAATAATCGGACATAGTACGATAAGGTTGTATGTCTAAAGGGAAACAGCCCAGAACAAGAGTTAAGGTTCCAAAATTATTGTTAAGTGAAATTAAGGAAGTTTCTATCTAATACGACTAGG
>Ga0123337_10002083_pt1 | contig 23556 bp, 18 predicted proteins | sample frozenSSSSmetaG_FD_89792 | JGI IMG/M metagenome (GOLD analysis project Ga0123337, IMG submission 89792) | Glacier valley bacterial and archeal communities from Borup Fiord, Nunavut, Canada, to study Microbial Dark Matter (Phase II) -... | ecosystem: Environmental > Aquatic > Freshwater > Ice >...
AATGAAAACATTGGCGTGCACCTGATGGTTTACGACCATGATGACCTGCGCGGCGCCTTGCGGCCAGACGCCAAAGGCCGCACCCCGCGCGGCGATCTGGTCGCCGTGCAAAAATTGCTGTCTACCCCTATTGAATCCCTTTTGGAGTCTGAGAAGTGAATCGCAGAAATATGCTTTATGGTGGCGTCGCGGCAGCGGCGGGCCTGGCCGGTGCTGGTGCGGCCTGGTGGAAATTCCAGCCCCACGACGTGTTGGCGGGCGAGCCCGAGCGGGCGGCCGAGTCGTTCTGGGGCCTGAGCTTTGACACGCCCGACGGCAAGAGTCTGCCCATGAGTAGTTTTCTCGGCAAGACGGTGCTGGTGAATTTTTGGGCCACGTGGTGCCCCCCTTGCGTGGAAGAACTTCCTTTGTTGGACTACTTCTATCAGGAAAACAAGGACAAAAACATACAGGTCGTGGGCTTGGCTGTTGACCAGCCCAGCGCGGTGCGGACTTGGCTGCAAAGCAAGCCGTTGAATTTTCCAGTGGGCATGGCGGGCCTGGCAGGCACCGAACTGAGCAAATCGCTGGGTAACCAGACGGGAGGTCTGCCTTTTTCGGTGGTGTTTGGCGCGTCCGGGAAGTTACTACACCGCAAGTTGGGCATAGTCTCGCCAGAAGACTTGGCGCTCTGGGCCAAACTCAAATAGTCTGAGTCGCCATCAAACCGCAAACAGCCGATGCCTGTGGGTTCCAGTCAAGGTGCCAGGGGGCGGTTGTGGTGTGCTGACCCGCCTGCAAGGTTCCGCAAGTGTTTCGAAACCGCGGTATTTTCGCTTAACTATCCTTTTCTCCTCACTTTAAGAGTACGCTGCGCTGTGCAAACCAAGCCTTGGCAGCTTGGTTTGCCAGTTTTGGCTTGAGGTACACTCTGCGCTTTCCTGAATCCATCTGGCTGCTGTCAAACGAAATAGTTAACTGATGGGCGCTTTAAAGCGTAAAAGCAGAGAGTAAGTGAAAAAAGAAGGAAGTTCGGTGTGTGCCTCGGTGTTCATGTCGGCTTCCAGATGACTACAAAGCTGCGTGCTGAACTCTTCGCGCCAGCACCTACCGCCGTTGGAGAGAATCTATGGATTTAAGAAAACTCAAGACACTGATCGACCTGGTTTCAGAGTCTAACGTGTCTGAACTTGAGATTACCGAAGCCGAAGGCAAGGTACGCATTGTTAAATCCAGTGGCGCTCCTGTTGTGATGCAGCAGCCTGCCATGGTGGCTGCCCCCGTGGCGGGCATTCCTGCCATGGCTGAAGTTGCACCAGCGGCGCCGGTCGGTCACGCCGTCAAGTCGCCCATGGTAGGCACTTTCTACCGTTCTGCCAGCCCCGGTGCCAAGCCCTTTGTCGAGCTCGGCACGGTGGTCAAGGAGGGCGAAACGATCTGCATCATTGAGGCCATGAAGATCCTCAATGAGATCGAAGCCGACAAGGCGGGCACCGTGACCAAGATTCTTTCAGAAAATGGCCAGGCCGTGGAATACGGACAGCCCCTCTTCATCATTGAATAAGCGCAAGCGGGCACGCTGCCCGCTTGCACAACCAGCCCGACCAGGCCCTTCGACGCATGTTCAAAAAAATACTGATCGCCAATCGCGGAGAGATCGCTTTGCGGATTCAGCGCGCCTGCCGGGAACTCGGCATCAAGGCCGTGATGGTTTACTCCGAAGCGGATCGCGAGGCGAAATACATCAAGCTGGCTGACGAGTCGGTGTGTATCGGGCCCGCTGCTTCGGCCCTGAGCTATCTCAATATGCCCGCCATTATTTCGGCGGCCGAAGTGACTGACGCGGAAGCCATTCACCCCGGGTACGGCTTTCTGAGCGAGAACGCCGACTTCGCGGAGCGGGTTGAAAAGAGTGGCTTCAAGTTTATTGGCCCTTCGCCGGAGTCGATCCGCATGATGGGCGACAAGGTGTCCGCCAAGCAGACCATGATCAAGGCGGGCGTGCCCTGTGTGCCCGGCTCTGAAGGCGCGCTGCCCGATGACCCGGTCATCATCAAGCGCACCGCCAAGCAGATCGGCTACCCAGTCATCATCAAGGCCGCTGGCGGCGGCGGCGGGCGCGGCATGCGCGTGGTGCACACCGAAGCGGCGCTGCTGCACGCGGTGCAGACCACCAAGGCTGAAGCGGCTGCGGCGTTTGGCAACCCCGAGGTCTACATGGAGAAATTCCTGCAGAACCCGCGCCACATCGAAATCCAGATTCTGGCCGACCAGTACAAAAATGCGGTCTGGCTGGGCGAGCGTGACTGCTCAATGCAGCGCCGCCACCAAAAAATCATCGAGGAAGCGCCTGCGCCGGGCATTCCGCGCAAGCACATCGAGCGCATCGGCGACCGCTGCGTCGCGGCCGTCAAGAAAATCGGCTACCGCGGCGTCGGCACGTTTGAATTCCTGTACGAAAACGGCGAGTTCTATTTCATCGAGATGAACACGCGCGTGCAGGTCGAGCATCCGGTCACGGAACTGATCACCGGCATCGACATCGTGAGAACCCAGATCATGGTGGCGGCCGGCGTCAAGCTGCCCTTTGTCCAGCGCGATGTCCAGCTCCGGGGCCATGCGATTGAATGCCGCATCAATGCGGAAGATCCGTACAAGTTCACGCCCTCGCCGGGGCGCATCACCACCTGGCACACGCCGGGCGGGCCGGGCGTGCGGGTCGACTCGCATATTTATGCCAACTACTTCGTGCCGCCCAACTACGACTCGATGATTGGCAAGATCATTGTTCACGGTGATACGCGCGAGCAGGCGCTGGCCCGCATGAGCACGGCGCTGGCGGAAACTGTGGTCGAAGGCATCAACACCAATATTCCGCTGCACCGCGAACTGATGGTCGATGCCAAGTTCATGGACGGCGGTACCAACATCCACTACCTTGAAGAGTGGTTGTCAAAGCGCGAACGTTAAGGCCCGCCAATGAGCATGTATGAACTGATTTTGCTGGCGCCTGTGCAGGAAGTCGAAACGCTCAGCGAGGCGCTCGATGCGCTGGATGCGCTCAGCGTCTCGGTGGAAGACGCCGACGCCCATACGCCTGCCGAGCAGGCCTTGTTTGGCGAGCCCGGCATGCCGCCGCCCAAAGCGGGCTGGGAGCGCTCGCGCATGGTGTCGCTGTTTGCGACCGAGGCGCTGGCCCGTGATGCCGCCTCGGTGCTGGCGCTGCAAGAATTTTTTTCCGGTTGCCAGCTCGTCGCCGTGCAACCGGTTCCCGAGCAGGACTGGGTACGGCTGACGCAGTCGCAGTTCACGCCGGTTGAAATCACGCCCGATTTCTGGATCGTGCCCACCTGGCATGAGCCCCCTGCGCAAGCGAAGCAGGTGATACGGCTCGATCCAGGGCTGGCCTTTGGCACCGGAACCCACCCGACCACGCGCATGTGCCTGCAATGGATAGCCGGGCAGGGCGCCGCAGGCAAGTCGCTGGGACGGGTTCTGGACTACGGTTGCGGCTCGGGCATTCTGGCTATCGGTGCGGCCAAGTTTGGCGCGCTGGACATCGATGCCGTCGATATTGACGAAGCGGCTGTCGGCGCCACGCGGGCCAATGCCGAGGCTAACCATGTCAGCCTGCAGGCGGGTCTGCCCGACAAGGCGGTCGGCGCCTACCAGACGGTGCTTGCCAATATTTTGGCCACGCCGCTGAGGGTGTTGGCGCCGCTGCTGTGCGCCCATGTTGAAAAGGGCGGGAATCTGGTGCTTGCAGGTATTCTGGAGCGTCAGGCCGATGAGCTCAAGGCGGCCTATCTGCCTTATTGCCAGCTTCAGGTGCACCAGCAGGAGGATGGCTGGATCCTGATGACTGCGCAGTTTTGAGCGCTCGTCGAACGCGCGCATAGACCTTGTCCTGCAGCCGCAGTTTTGCGGCAACGACCCTCCTACAATACAGCGCTAAATGAGCCTGATTACGCGCTGCCCCGCATGCGGTACGATGTTCAAAGTCGTGGCCGATCAACTCAAAGTCTCGAAAGGCTGGGTGCGCTGCGGGCATTGCGCTGAGGTGTTTGACGCGTCAGCGTATCTCCTAGCGGATGACGCTGTGGCGCTTGCGTCTACCGCCTTTACGTCTGATGACGCGGCCGTGATCGAGCAGGCCGGACCGCCGCTCCCGTCTCATGGAGGGCCAGAATTAGAGACTTCGCCCGATCCCGTCGTGGCATCCCCGGAGCCAGCGCCAGCGCAGGGTGCGTCGACGGCTGACCGTTTGCCTCTGATGGCGCCGCTGGCGGGGCAGAATGATGCACAGGCGCGCGCTGACGCATTTAATCCGGCCAGCTGGAAGCAGGCGCGACAAGACCATCCCTACACAGCGACGCAGGCAGAAAACGTTGATGCGCCACCGCGCCTGCCGGAACTGGTGCGCACCGCCAGTGTGGATGACTTCGGCGCAGGGGGCCCGGACGTGGCCGATGCCAAACCGGCAAATGCCGATGCAGCGCCCATCGACGTGGTGAATACCGATACGCAAGAGGATGTCTCTTTTGTACGCGATGCACGGCGCAAAGCCTTCTGGAAAAAACCGTTGGCACGGTGGTCGCTGGGGATGATGTCTTTCTTGTTGCTGGTGGCGCTAGCTTTGCAGTGGACGATGCACAACAAAGACACTATGGCAGCGCGGCAGCCGCAACTCGCCCCCCTGCTGCAGACGCTTTGCGCTCCGCTGCGCTGTGAAGTCCGGCCACCACGTCGTATCGAGTCGGTGTCGATTGACAGCTCAAGCTTTAGCAAGCTCGGACCGGATGTCTATCGCCTCAGTTTTTCGCTCAAGAACACTGGCACCATCCCCTTGGCATTGCCCGCGCTGGAGGTCACCCTGACCGATACCCGGGACCACGCGCTGGTGCGCCGCGTGCTGGTGCCAGCGCAGTATGGTACTGGCCCGCTGGCCGCTCATTCGGCACTGGCGGGAGCAGTCACCATGAAGGTATCGGGCGAGGGCGAGCCTGCGAGCGCGCCATCAATGCCCTCTTCTGCGCCCTCGTCGGCCTCCGTTCCCTTGCGGGTGGCGGGCTACCGTATTCTGGCTTTTTATCCCTGATTGAAATTAGAACTGAGAACTGAATGTCTGCTGTAATTTGTGGCTCCCTGGCGTTTGACACCATCATGACTTTTGAGGGCCGTTTTTCCGAGCAGATCCTGCCCGACCAGTTGCACATTCTTAACGTGTCTTTTCTGGTGCCCGCCCTGCGCCGTGAATTCGGCGGTTGCGCCGGTAACGTCGCCTACAGCCTGCAGCAGCTCGGTGGCACGCCCTTGCCCATGGCCACGCTAGGGAGCGACGGCGCCGGCTACCGGGAACGGCTGAAGGCGCTCGGGATCAGCACCGAATTTGTCCGTGAAGTCGGCGATACCTACACTGCGCAGGCCATGATCATGACCGACCGCGACAACAACCAGATCACCGCGTTTCACCCGGGCGCGATGATGCAGGCCCACATCAGCCGGATCGAGGCGCGCAGTGATATCAAGCTGGGCATCATTTCGCCGGACGGTCGCGATGCCATGCTGCAACATGCCGAACAGTTCAAGGCGGCGGGTATTCCGTTTGTATTTGATCCGGGCCAGGGCTTGCCCATGTTTGACGGCCAGGAACTCTCACATTTCGTCGAACTGGCAAGCTGGGTGACGGTCAACGATTACGAAGCCAGAATGCTCTGTGACCGCACGGGGTTTTCCTGTGCCGAGATTTCCCGGCGCGTGCAGGGCTTGGTGGTGACGCTGGGTGCCGAGGGCTGCGAGGTCTGGGAAGATGGTGACAAAACAGTAGTGGCCCCTGTCAAGGCCGAGGCTGTGATTGATCCAACAGGCTGCGGTGATGCGTTCCGGGGGGCGCTGTTGTTCGGGCTGGAGCAGGGGTGGTCGCTGGTCCGTTGCGCTGCGCTGGGGAATCGGGTGGGTGCGCACAAGATCGCCAGCCGTGGCGGGCAAAATTACACTCTGAGTTCTGATCAAATAGAAGGGTAGTCCCATGGCTACATGTATTGATTGCTATTTAAATGATAGCATTTGACGGCATGCTAGCGGCTGAATGATTGCCAGGGTGAACACCGACAGGACATAAAAAAGCCCGATATCTTGCGACATCGGGCTCCAGTCAGAAAGCCGTGATGGTTTAAGGCTTGCTGGCTGTTGGAAACGGCCAGGCCGCTTGTGGATTCAGGATTGTCTGGGCTGCTGGGGTCGTGGCTACTGCAGATGCTTTGGTCGCGGGCTTTTTCGTGACCTTCTTTGCCGCAGGCTTTTTTGTGACTGGCTTGGCTACCGGCTTGGCAGGGGCCAATTTTTTGGCGGCTGGCTTGGCAACTGTTGCTGTTTTAGCGGGTGCTTTGGGAGCGACTACTTTTTTGGCAGCCGCTTTTTTTGCAGCAGTTACTTTTTTGGCCGGGGCTTTGGCTGCAGGTGCTTTTTTGGCAATGGCTGTTTTAGCCGCCACTTTTTTCGCAGGCGTTTTTGTTGCGACTACTTTTTTGGCGGGGGCCTTCGTAGCCGGCGTTTTTTGGGCGACGACTTGTTTAGCTGCCACTTTTTTCGCTGGTGTTTTTACAGCGCTCGCTTTTTTGGCGACGACTTGTTTAGCCGGCACTTTTGAAACTGGCACTTTTGTCGTTGTTGCTTTTGTCGCTGGTGCTTTCTTGGCCGCTACTTTTTTAGCCGGCGCTTTCTGGGGGGCAGCTTTTTTAGCCGCAGGTTTTTTCGCAGTTGCCATAGTTTTCTCCTCGATCACGTTGCTAAGAGCACTTCACGCTTGGAGGACGAGAAGCGATTCAAGGCGTTGGGCTGTCGATAACGAGAGCCCAGCGCCGCGAACACAGAAGCAAGACCCAACATGCACTCTGAGGTGCTGTCATGGGTCGTTGCAGGTTTCAAAATCATTGTTGTGCGTGTCTTGTGTCAGTCAATCCCAGGAAAGGGCGCCACCCGATTGGTACTCAATCACACGGGTTTCAAAAAAATTACGCTCTTTTTTCAGGTCAATCATTTCGCTCATCCATGGAAACGGATTCTCCTCGTTGGGGAAGAGGGTTTCAAGTCCAATTTGGGTAGCGCGGCGATTGGCAATGTAGCGGAGGTAGCCTTTAAACATGGAGGCGTTGAGCCCCAGTACACCGCGCGGCATGGTGTCTTCAGCGTAGCGGTATTCTAGTTCGACCGCCTGCATGAACAGCGCCTTGATTTCGGCCTTGAACTCTGCGGTCCAGAGATGCGGGTTTTCCAGTTTGAGCTGGTTGATCAAGTCGATGCCGAAGTTGCAATGCATGGACTCGTCACGCAGGATGTACTGGTATTGCTCTGCCGCGCCGGTCATTTTGTTCTGGCGCCCCAGTGCAAGAATCTGCGTGAAGCCCACGTAGAAAAACAGGCCTTCCATCAGGCAGGCAAATACGATGAGCGACTTGAGCAGGGTCTGGTCAGTCTCTAGGGTACCTGTCTTGAAGTTAGGGTCCGAGATCACTTCGATGAATGGAATCAGGAATTGGTCCTTGTCCCTGATCGACTGCACTTCGTTGTAGGCGTTGAATATTTCGCTCTCGTCCAGGCCCAGCGACTCTGTGATGTACTGGTACGCGTGGGTGTGAATGGCTTCTTCAAAAGCCTGGCGCAACAGGAACTGCCGGCACTCAGGGGCTGTGATATGGCGGTAGGTTCCCAGCACGATGTTGTTGGCTGCGAGTGAGTCAGCCGTCACAAAGAAACCCAGGTTGCGTTTGACCAGGCGGCGTTCGTCTTCGGTCAAGCCGTTAGGGTCTTTCCAGAGCGCGATATCACGCGTCATGTTGACTTCCTGCGGCATCCAGTGATTGGCGCAAGAGGCGAGGTATTTCTCCCACGCCCATTTGTACTTGAAGGGCACCAACTGATTGACGTCCGTCTGACCGTTGATGATGCGTTTGTCTGACGCCTTGATGCGCTTTGCCTTGCCCGGTGCTACCGCAGGATTTGTGCTGGCCGGGGCCAAGGCGCTGTCGTACAGCGTGCGCGCTGGTTCTTGGGCCTGAGCAGGGGAATGTGGCGGAAGCTCCATCGAGCGGCTGTCGGGCACACCGTTGGCGAGAGATTTCTGCAACGATGGTTTGACTTCTTCGTCCCAGGTCAACATAGTGATTTCCAATATTTCATGATTATGAAAGCAGCGATAAAAAATGAGAAGTGTTCATTCAAATCGCTACAAACTAGTGTTGTTCAATTGCGTCGAGTTCGCCTCTAATTGCACGATAAATTTCAGCGTGCGATGCGTCACTCTTTTATTGGCAGGCCTCGCAACCAGGGTCGTCAATCGCACAGAACTTGATGTCGGTTGCAGGTGATGCATTTCTCTGCGCTTGCGCCGCCTCAGCGGCCGTCTCCAGCGCGCTCATGCCACCCGCTGCGGCCTCTGAGCCTGACGAAACGGCGTTCATCTTGCCCGCTTTGACGGTGGACTTTTCGACGTGCGTGGCGCTCATGGTACGCAGGTAGTACGTGGTTTTCAGTCCGCGCAGCCAGGCCAGCTTATAGGTCTCATCGAGCTTCTTGCCCGAGGCGCCAGCCATGTAGATATTGAGCGACTGTGCCTGGTCAATCCATTTCTGGCGGCGGGCAGCAGCCTCAACGATCCAGGAGGTTTCGACTTCAAACGCAGTCGCGTAAAGCGCCTTGATGTCTTGCGGAACGCGGTCAATCGGGCGCAGCGATCCGTCAAAGTGCTTAAGGTCCACCACCATCACATCGTCCCATAGGCCGAGGCGTTTCAGGTCGTTGACCAAGTAGCCATTGATGACCGTGAATTCGCCCGACAGGTTGGATTTGACCGAGAGGTTGCCGAAGCAGGGCTCGATGCAGGCGTCCACCCCAATAATGTTGGAGATGGTGGCCGTTGGGGCAATGGCGACGCAGTTGGAGTTACGCATGCCGTCCTGGGCAATCTTCTGGCGCAGGGCCTCCCAGTCCAGCGTGACTGAACGATCGACTTCCACATAACCGCCGCGTTCTTCGGCTAGCATGTCCAGCGTATCCAGCGGCAGTATGCCTTTGTCCCAGAGCGAGCCTTTATAGCTGGCGTACTGGCCGCGTTCCCTGGCCAGTTCGGTGGAAGCCCAGTAAGCATGGTAGCAGATCGCTTCCATGGAGGTGTCGGCAAATTCAACGGCAGCTTGCGAAGCGTAGGGCACGCGCAGCTCGTACAGGCAGTCCTGGAAGCCCATCAGGCCCAGGCCGACCGGGCGGTGGCGCATGTTGGAGTCACGCGCTTTCTGGACGGCGTAGTAGTTGATGTCGATCACGTTGTCCAGCATGCGCATGGCCGTGGTGATGGTTTTCTTGAGCTTTTCGTGGTCTAGTGCGCCGTCCTTCAAATGCTGGACCAGGTTGACCGAGCCCAGGTTGCAGACAGCCGTTTCAGTTGCGCTGGTATTGAGCGTGATTTCGGTGCACAGGTTGGAAGAGTGCACGACGCCCGCATGCTGCTGCGGTGAGCGGATGTTACAGGCGTCCTTGAACGTGATCCAGGGGTGGCCGGTTTCAAACAGCATCGACAGCATCTTGCGCCACATGTCTGTTGCCTGCAGCGTGCGGGATGGCTGGAGCTCGCCGCGCTCGGCCCGGGCTTCGTAGGCGGTGTAGATTTTTTCGAATTCCTTGCCAAACTTGTCGTGCAGGTCTGGCGTGTCTGAGGGCGAGAACAGCGTCCAGCTGCCCTTTTCCATCACGCGGCGCATGAACAGATCAGGAATCCAGTTGGCGGTATTCATGTCGTGCGTACGGCGACGGTCATCGCCGGTGTTCTTGCGCAGTTCCAGGAACTCCTCGATGTCGAGGTGCCAGGTTTCCAGGTAGGCGCAAACCGCGCCCTTGCGTTTGCCGCCCTGGTTGACCGCCACGGCGGTGTCGTTGACCACTTTCAGGAAAGGCACGACGCCTTGGGATTCGCCGTTGGTGCCCTTGATGTGCGCACCCATGGCGCGCACCGGTGTCCAGTCGTTGCCCAGACCGCCGGCAAACTTGGACAGCAGCGCGTTTTCCTTGATGGCATCGTAAATGCCGCCCAAGTCGTCGGGCACCGTGGTGAGGTAGCAGGACGACAGTTGCGAGCGCAGGGTGCCGGCATTGAACAGCGTCGGCGTGCTCGACATGAAGTCAAACGACGACAGGATTTCGTAGAACTCGATGGCCCGCCCTTCGCGATTCGTTTCATTGAGCGACAGTCCCATGGCAACGCGCATGAAAAACGCCTGTGGCAGTTCGATGCGTTGCTTGCGCACGTGCAGAAAGTAGCGGTCAAACAGGGTCTGCAGTCCGAGGTAGTCAAACTTCAGGTCGCGCTCCGGCTTGAGCGCTGCACCCAGTCGGACCAGGTCAAACTGCTGCAGTCTTTCGTCGAGCAGCTCGTTCTGAATACCTTTGGCAATGAATTCGGGAAAATACGTTGCATACCGGGTCGTCATGGCGGCCTGGTTGACTTCCTCGCCCAGCACTTCCTTGCGGATGGTGTGCATCAGCAGGCGTGCGGTGGCGTAGGTATAGTCCGGGTCTTTTTCAATCAGGGTACGGGCTGCGAGGATGGCCGCTTTATAGACTTCTTCGATGGGCACGCCGTCGTACAGGTTGCGCATGGTTTCCGAAACAATCGGGTCTGGCTTGACGTCAGCGCCCAAGTTGGCGCACGACGCTTCAATCAAGGCCTGAAGGTTACGCAGATCAAGAGCGACCTTTTTACCGCCATCCATCACATGCAGCAAGGGCGCAGCTGGCGTTGGGGTTTGCGGCTGGCTGGCGCGTTCCTGGCTGCGTTTTTCACGGTACAGCACATAGGCACGGGCAATCTCATGGTGGCCACCGCGCATCAGGCCCAGTTCAACCTGGTCCTGCACATCTTCTATATGAAAGGTTCCGCCGCTGGGACGCGAGCGCATCAGGGCGCGAATGACGGCTTGGGTCAGGCTGTCCACGGTTTCGCGGACGCTGGCCGAGGCCGCACCCTGCGTGCCGTGTACGGCCAGAAAAGCCTTCATCATGGCGATGGCGATCTTGTTGGGCTCGAACGGAACCACACCGCCATTGCGGCGAATGATCTGGTAGTGGGCGAGCGCGTCGGATGCTGCCGGGGCGTTGCCATGAACAGGATTGTGGGCTGGAGCGCCGGACGGAAGGGGCACGGCATAGGGTGCTGTTTGCATGTTTTTCCTCTTATGTTTTGCTGTGTTGGACAACGGGTCTGATAGGGCAGGGCAGATTCGGCTGTGTAGAAAATCAGCTCTAGCCATGAGTGATTTTTCTTTGTCGCAGGGGCCGAATCACTTCAACCTGACTGTTGGTTAGACACTATACCTAGGGTCTGCAGGCAGTGCAACCACTACCGGTAGTGTATCTGTAGCCTTGAGACGTCGTTCGCTTTGATGGCTTTTATTGTTGTTCTGGCGGCTTAAAGACTGGAAGTTCGCCCTGAGTCGGCGTCAAGGCTTGATGGAATCAGGCTTTGGCAAGACCGGCAAAGCACTGGTGCGGCTTGCCGCAGGTTTTTGCCTGCAAACGCTGGCAGGGAGTGGGTAAGCCCATTATCCGTGGGATGCGCTTGTGGCAAAAAAGGTGGGAATATGACGAAGGCAGTGATGAATTTTTCAGCAGACCACTGGCAAACACCGATCGGGCAAAGCCAGTGAATTTTGTAACAAAAGCCAGTCAAAGCCTGGACCGGGATCCTGCTTGCGCCCGGCGGCAATGTGCTCATGCCCGGCAATGTGTGCAATCGGATAGGCCTGAATGAGCGCCGCGCACAATCCAGCCAGGGTTTCGTACTGGAGCGCTTCAAAGGTGCTGCCTTCAATCCCTTCGAGTTCAATGCCGATGGAGTCGTCATTGCACTGGCTTCGTCCCCGGTAGGCGGATTCGCCGGCATGCCATGCGCGCTCACCGCACGCCACAAACTGCCACAAGGCGCCCGTACGGGTGATGAAAAAGTGCGAGGACACCCGCAGGCCACGTATGTCCTGGAAGTAGGGGTGGCCATCCCAGTCAAGCTGATTGGTGAACAGGCGCTGCACATTGCCGTTGCCAAACTCCCCCGGCGGCAGGCTGATGGAGTGGATGACGATCAAGTCAATGGGTGCGTTGGCAGGACGGGGGCCGTAGTTGGGCGAAGCCAGCGCGCGTGCATAACGATACCAGCCTCGCTCCCACAGGGCCGACTCGTCAGCGAGGCCGCAGCGCTCAGGCATGGTCATCAAGCGCATCGGGTGCGTCGTCATGGCTTGGCGTCACGATATTCAGCCGGGCAATCCGGTAACGGATCTGGCGCAGGCTCAAGCCCAGTTTTGACGCGGCGGCAGTCCGGTTGAATCCCGTCTCCTGCAGTACTCTGGACAGGATGCTGCGCTCATGCTGGTCCAGGAAATCCTGCAGATTTTCCGGAATGGCGACATAGTCTTCAGGCGGCGCATCGAAATGCAGTGCGCTGCCTTCCCCGAGGGCGACCGCACGGTGCAAAATGTTTTCCAGTTCCCTGACATTGCCATGAAAGGGAAGTGAACCTAGCTGCGCCAAGACAGAATCCGTCAGTTCGGGCATGCTGAACCCGGACTCCCGGCAAATTTTAGACAGCAGGGCATGGCAGAGCGCCGGCAAGTCTTCGCGCCTTTCGCGCAGCGGAGGCACCGCAATTTCGATCACGTTGAGCCGGTAATACAAATCCTGGCGAAAGACGCCCGTCAAAACCTCCGCCGCCAAGTCTTTGTGCGTTGCGCTGACGATGCGCACATCGACCGCGTCTTCGTGCGACGAGCCCAGCGGGCGCACGGTGCGTTCCTGAATGGCCCGCAGCAGCTTGGATTGCATGGCCAACGGCAGGTCGCCGATCTCGTCGAGAAACAGGGTTCCGCCTTTGGCCATCTGGAATAACCCAAGCCGGTCCTGTGTCGCGCCGGTGTAAGCCCCCTTGCGTGCACCAAAAAATTCGGCTTCGAGCAAGTTTTCAGGAATTGCACTGCAATTGACCGCTACAAACGGACCCGTCCCGCGGTGGCTGCAAGCGTGCAGGGCGCGCGCTACCAGTTCTTTTCCGGTACCCGATTCACCCTGGATCAGGATGGGCGCCATGCTGCTGGCCGCTTTGACGATGCGCGACTTGACGCCGCGCATTGCTGGTGATTCGCCCACCAGCTTTTGCAGGGCGGCTGAAGCCTCGCCGGAGGGCAGTGCGGCTGACTTGCCAGCCTCCGGGGCACTGTGCTCACCCTGGGCTGGCAGCACCCCACTTCTGGTGCCTTGAATGGCTGACGCAACCACACTGCGAAACTGCTTGAGGTCGACCGGCTTGGTGAGATAGTCAAATGCCCCCGCCTTGAGCGCTTCCACCGCATTTTGAGCAGAGCCATAGGCCGTGATGACCACGCAGCGCTCTGCACGCTGCTGAGTCGCCAGGTCACGCAGCAGTTCCAGCCCCAAGCCGTCGGGCAGGCGCATGTCGGTGATGACCGCGTCGAAGCGATGTTCCTTGAGTTGCGCGCGTGCCTGCAACAGATCGCCAGCCGCTTCCACCCGATACCCCTCCCTGAGCAGCGTCAGTTCGTACAAGGTACGCAGGTCCGGTTCGTCATCAATGATGAGGATGCGGGGCGCGGGGGTGACAGGTGCTTGCAGGCTCATGGTTTCAGACAATCACGGTATCAAAAGAGGGCGAAGCTGCGTTCAAGGGTTGCGAAGCGGCTCTGAATACGACAAAAAACTCATTGCCCTCCGTGCCTGCGCGGTGCGTACGCTGGTAGCCAATCAGGGCGCCGTAGCGTTCGCACAGCTCCCGGCAGATATACAGGCCCAAGCCGCTGGATCGGCTCTCGGAAGAGAAAAAAGGCTCGAACAGGTGTGTCTGTACTGTTTTTTCCAGCGGCAGGCCGTCGCTCCACACCGCCAGTCGGGCTTGCCCCGGTGTCACCGTCTGGGTGCTCACTTCAATGGCATGGGTGGACGTACTGGCATAGCGCAGGGCGTTGTCCAGCAGGTTGACCATCAGGCGCCGCAAGTGTTCAGGCTCAAACCAAACCACCGCATGGGCCGAGTCGGTTGCCACGTGCATCCGCTGCATTGCTGCGTTTTGACGGGCCCAGTCTGTGGCGATGCCAAGGACTGCGTCATCCAGCAGCAGCGTGCTCGTCCGGGGCGCCGGCAGCGCGGCCTGCGCGCGTGAAATATCCAGTACTTCATCTACAATTTTGGCCAGGCGCTGCGCATTTTGCCCGATCATGGTCGTCAACTGGCGCTGGCTGGAATCGTGCAGGTCTTCTTCGAGCAGGGCATTGGCCTGCGCAATGGCGGCCAGCGGGTTCCTGATTTCGTGGGCTACCGCAGCCGACATGCGGCCCATGGCCGCCATTTTTTCGGTCCTCACGCGGGCTTCCATTTCACGCAGGTCTTCAAGAAACATCACGCACAAGTTTTCTTGCGCGTCACTTTGGGATTCCGCCAGCCGCGTGCGCACCCGAAGCCGCCTAGCATGGCCCAGCGGGTATTCGAGGCCGATGTCCGCTTCTTGAGGGGACTGCGTTGCAAAGGTTCGATGTGCCAGGTCCGCCAGCGGTTGCCAGGCGGATTCTGTGGCGAGCAGGAAGGGCACGCGGGCAACGGCATCCTGCGTGGTCAGCAAATGCCTGGAGGCCGGGTTGGCCGAATGCACCCTGCCGTTGTCATCGACCACCAACACGCCTTCCGCCAGCGTTTCAATCACCAGTTCATTGACCTGAGTTTGCATGCGCGCAGCGGACTGGCTGGTTTGGGCCAGCTTTTCTTCGCGCGCCAGTCGCAGGGCCAGCTGATTGGCTAGCAGCGCCACCAGAAAAAACCCCGAGCCGCTCAGGGCGGACTGCAAAAAGCGTGCATTGGCGTCGCCTGTCGATTGAATCGAATTCCACCAGGCATCGCCGAGCAGCAGCAGCGCCACGCTGGCCGCTGTGCCAAAGGCCAGCAAAATCGGCCCCAGCACCGAGGCCAACAGCACCGGCAGCGCAAACAGCGGGGTGTAGTTGATGCCGCTGGACGGCAGGAAATTCAGCACGGAGAATGTGACGACGTCCACGCCTATGGTCAACACCCAGTGCATATCGAACGTACTGCCGGGCGGGCGGGGCCGGGCCCACAGCCGAACGGCCAGCGTGGCGCACAGGTAGGCAACACACACCGCGATGGTCCCCTGGCCGCTGGTGTTGCCAAAGGCATAGATGAACGCTTGCAGCAAGACCAGTACGCTGGCAATGGCGATGCGGGCCGTCATGAACACTCGCCAGAGACGGCCGAAAGAGCCTGAATCGGGCCCGGCCTGCCAAGCGCCGGAATTTTTTTCTTCGGAGTCGAGCCAAGTGTGGACTTGGGGGGGCATTCAGTCTCCGGCCTGGCGGCGGTGCGCCTCGCTGCAATACAGGCCTTTGCGGCCTGTCAAAGCCTCAGACCGGGGCAGATGCACCTGGCAGACGTCGCAAGCCACCACTTCCGTCGCTTGGGCGGCCTTGGCAGCAGACGCCGGGCGGGTCGCGTGATTGCTTTGCGCGGCCTTTCTTTCTGCCTGCCGATTGTGGCGCCAGAGCCAAAAAACGACCAGCACCAACGCTGAGACCAGCAGGTATTTCATGTACGCCTCAAAATGACTTCAAGTACAAAACTGGAACCGGCATAGCCCAGCAGCAACAGGCCCGCGCCCAGGTACAGCACGCGAATGGCTTTGAGGCCACGCCAGCCCAGCCGGGCACGCCCGATCAGCAAGCCTGCAAAGACCAGCCAGGCCAGCACCGAAAACACCGTTTTATGATTCCACTTCCAGGCCAGGCCCGGCCCGTACAGGGTTTCGGCAAACAGCCAGCCCACCAGCAAGGTTGCAGAAAGCAGTACAAAGCCGGCTTCGACAAAGCGAAAGGTCAGGCGTTCCAGGGTCAGCAGCGGCACGCCCGTATTGCTTTGTGTGGCCAGCCGGATGGCGCGCTCAGCCCGGGTCATCAGCCAGCCATGCACGACCGCAGCGGCAAACAGCCCGTAGGAGGCGATGCCCAGAGCCCAGTGCAGCGGCAGCCACGGTGACGCAATCACGTGATAACTGGTGCCCGGAAAAATAAGCGACAAAATAACCGCTGCGCTGCCCAGCCCGGCCAGTGCCCAGTGGGCGCGTAGCTGCGGAAGCAGGCGGCTTTCAATGGCATAGACAGTCAGCACCAGCCAGACCGTCATCGAAAGGGCAGGCGCAAAACCAAAGCGGGGCGGCGTTCCCAGCAGGCCCTCGGCCAGGGTCAGCGCGTGCAGCAACCAGGCGGCCAGCAGCAGGCCACGGCTGGCGCCCGAACCCAGCCGGGGGGGGGCCAGTGCAAGCAGTGCGTAGGCCAGCGCGGCGCCTGCCGCTGTTGCAAGCCACCACCAAGCGTTCAAAGCTAAAATCATGCTTCGAGTTTAGCCTTTAGTCGGGTCGTTCATGACCTTTTTGCTCCCCGCGCGGAGTCCCTTTTCCCCGTTTTTCTCCGGACCCTATTGATGGCTACAGCCCTTGCCGACAAGTTATCCCGCCTCGTCAAGGAAATGCGCGGCCAGGCCCGCATTACCGAATCCAACGTGCAGGACATGCTGCGCGAGGTGCGCATGGCGCTGCTGGAGGCTGACGTGGCCCTGCCCGTGGTCCGTGACTTCATTGCCCGCGTCAAGGAAAAAGCGCTGGGTCAGGAGGTCATGGGCTCGCTCTCACCGGGCCAGGCGCTGGTCGGCATTGTCAACCGCGAGCTGGCCGCCACCATGGGCGAAGGCGTCAGCGACATCAATCTGGCGGCCCAACCGCCTGCGGTGATTTTGATGGCCGGCCTGCAGGGTGCGGGTAAAACCACCACCACGGCCAAGCTGGCCAAGCACCTGATTGAAAAACGCAAGAAAAAAGTGCTGACGGTGTCGGGCGACGTGTACCGGCCGGCCGCGATCGAGCAGCTCAAGGTGGTCACGCAGCAGGCGGGGGCCGAATGGTTTCCGAGCACGCCGGACCAGAAGCCGGTCGACATTGCCCGGGCCGCGATTGACTACGCGCGCAAGCATTTCTTTGATGTGCTGCTGGTTGACACGGCCGGCCGGCTGGCGATTGATGAAGCCTTGATGAATGAGATCAAGGAGCTGCACGCGGTGCTCAAGCCGGTTGAAACGCTGTTCGTGGTCGATGCCATGCAGGGCCAGGACGCGATCAACACGGCCAAAGCCTTCAAGGACGCGCTGCCGCTGACCGGCATTATTTTGACCAAGACCGACGGCGACTCGCGCGGCGGCGCCGCCCTCAGCGTGCGGCAAATTACCGGCGCACCGATCAAGTTCGCCGGCACCAGTGAAAAACTCGACGGCCTGGAAGTGTTTGACGCCGAGCGTCACGCCGGCCGCATCCTGGGCATGGGCGACATCGTGGCGCTGGTCGAGCAGGTAGCGGCCGGGGTGGACATGGCGGCCGCGCAAAAACTCGCCGCCAAAATCAAGTCCGGTGACGGCTTTGACCTCAATGATTTTTTGAGCCAGCTGCAGCAGATGAAAAATATGGGCGGCCTGTCCAGCCTGCTCGACAAGCTGCCCGCGCAGATGGCCGCCAAGGCCGGATCGATTGACATGGACAAGGCCGAAAAAGACATCAAGCGCAAGGAAGGCATCATCCAGAGCATGACGCCGCTGGAGCGCCGCAAGCCCGAGATCATCAAGGCTACCCGCAAGCGACGCATTGCCGCTGGTTCAGGCGTGCACGTTCAGGAGGTCAATCGCCTGCTCAAGGAGTTTGAGCAAATGCAGGCCATGATGAAAAAGATGAAGGGCAGCGGCATGATGAAGATGATGAAGCGCATGGGCGGCATGAAGGGCATGCCTAAGTTCTGAAAATGCTGATTTTTTAGATAAAAACAGGCGTTAGCGCAATAGATACGGGCGCCACAAGCTATCAAAAAGATAGCTTGTGGCGCCCGTTGGCATGTCAGAAGGCGCTGGCCCGTTCAGGCCGCTTTCAGCTTTGGCGTGGCCCGCTGGCTGGCATGCAGCCAGGCACGGCGCAGCACCGCGGGTGAGCGGGTTTCTTCCGGGATCAAGAGGTAGTTCTGCGCCCGCATCGCCGTGCCCACGCCGACCTTGCTGGTCAGCACCGTCATCGGAATCGACAGCAGAAGCGGCAGGCCGACGGGCAACAGCCAGACCAGCGCGCTGGCATCGATCAGCGCGATGCCGGCAGCCAGCACCACGACCACAGCGCTCATGGGTGCGAGTTGCTGCAGCGCATGGGTCCAGGGCACGGCGGCTGCTTCACGCGGAGGCGATTTCCATTCCAGCTTCAGGCCGGTCATGGCAATGACAACAAAAAGCGAGTGCGCCAGCATGCGAATGGGTGCCTGCAGCAGGGCGATCAGGGTTTCCAGCAGCGCGCTGCGCAGCAGGCTGGCGGTGCCGCCATAAGCCTGTTGCTGGCGATTGATCAGCACGGCAGCCAGGCCCAGGATGCGCGGCAAAAACAGCATGCTCAGCGTCCAGGCCCAGAGCGACAGCAACTCGCCCGGCAGCACGTCCCAGTTGCTCACCATCGGCGAGCCCGAAAGCCACAGCGCCGTACCCATCGTCATGAAACACAGCCAGATCGGTGCTGACAGGTAAGCCATGGCGCCGGTGGCAAACATCGAGCGGTGCACCGGATGCATGCCGGGCTCGGCGATCAGGCGGGAATTCTGCAGGTTGCCCTGGCACCAGCGGCGGTCACGCTGCAATTCGGCCAGCAAATCAGGCGGCTGCTGCTCGTAGCTGCCGATCAGGTCAGCCACCAGCCATACGTGGTAGCCGGCGCGGCGCATCAGCGCGGCCTCGACGAAATCGTGCGACATGATGCTGCCGGCCATGCCGCCCGTGCCCTTGATGTGCGCCAGCGCGCAGTGCTGCATGAAAGGCTCTATGCGGATGATGGCGTTGTGGCCCCAGTAGTGGGACTCGCCCATCTGCCAGAACTGCATGCCCAGCGTGAACAGGCGGCCGGTCACGCGCGAACCGAACTGCTGGGCGCGTGCATGCAGCGTCACATGGCCGATGGCCTGGGTCGCGGTCTGGATGATGCCGGCAGTGGGGTTGGCGTCCATCAGCTTGACCATCGACACCAGGCAGTCGCCGCTCATCACGCTGTCGGCGTCCAGCACCACCATGTAGCGGTAGTCCTTGCCCCAGCGGCGGCAGAAATCGGCCACGTTGCCGGCCTTGCGGTCGGTGCGGCGCTTGCGCAGGCGGTAATAGACCTCGATCTGCGGCTGCTCGGTCTGGCTGGCCAGCTGGGCGCGCAGGGCTTCCCAGGCGGCGCGCTCGGCCTGGATGATCGCCGGGTTATTGCTGTCGGACAACACGAACACGTCAAAAGCCTGCACATGGCCGGTCACGGCCACCGATTCGCAGGTGGCGCGCAGGCCGGCAAACACGGTGCGCACATCCTCGTTGCAGATCGGCATGATGATGGCGGTGCGCGTGGCCTTGTCGAGCGTGTGGTGCTGGACCTTTTTAGCCGACAGGGTGTGGGCATCGCCGAACAGCGTGACGTAAAACCCCATCATCGCGGTCATGAAGCCGGTGACCACCCAGGCCGACAACAGGGCAAACAGGGCCAGCTGGCCGTATTGCAGAAAGGCGTTGTCGTAGACAGGCTGCATGTCGGCAAACAGCGACGTCGCCAGCACCGTGCTGACGAGGGTCAGCAGCATGAACACGGTCCGGCGGCGCTTGGCCGCGTGCTGCCACGGCTCCTGCGTTTCGGCAGGCGCGCGCCGAGGCATGGCCGAGCTGGTCAGCTTGACGAACGGCAACAATGCTGCCGTGCCCAGGCTGTTCCAGAAACCGCGCCACGGACGCGGCGCCATGGAGCCGCGATGGACCGGCGGTGCCGTGACCGCATTGGGATGACGTTCTTCACGCAGCAGGCTGCGCCGATTCAGTTGGTGATCAGGTTGGTCCATGTTTCGCTCAGGGTTTGGTTGTTGTGTTGGAGAAAGGCGCGCAGCTCAATCGGCTGGGCCGGCTCGGCGGTCTTGAGCCGCTCGACCCGCAAGGTCATGCGCCAGGCGCCGGTGGCCGGGTTGCGGTAAGCCAGGCTTTCCACCACGCGGGCGTTGGCGCTGGCCGTCGTGATGGCCTCTACCTTGGCGTCTTCGGGCAGGGCGTCCAGGGCCGGGCCGGCAAAGTCGATGACAAACTGGATCTGCTGGCCCAGCGCGTCGGCGCCGAGCTTGGAGTAACCGGTGCCGCGGCGCGATTGGGTGACCCAGCCGTTGGGCGGCAATTGCTGGTTTTTGCCCTGCCAGGCGATCTGGTAGGCCAGGTCGATCGACTGGCCGGGCAGGGGCAGTTTTTCAGGCACCCAGTAAGCCGCCACGTTGTCGTGGGTTTCGTCGGGCGTGGCGAACTGCAGCAACTCAACCCGCCCGGCGTCAAAGCCCTTGAGCGGCGTGACCCAGGCGCTGGGACGCAGTTCGTAGCGCGCTTCGGTGTCTTCGTAGCTCTTGAAAGTCCTATCGCGCTGCATCAGGCCAAAGCCCTTGAGGCTCTTCATCTTGAACGAAGTGACGAGCGGCGAGGCTGGATTCTGCAGCGGGCGCCAGAGCCATTCACCTTCGCCAGTCGCGATCATCAGGCCGTCCGAGTCATGGACTTCAGGCCGAAAGTCGCCGGGCCGGGGCTGGTTTTCGCCAAAGAAAAACATGCTGGTCAGCGGTGCTAAGCCGAGCGTGGTCACGGGCTTGTCGGTAGCCCGCATGAAGATGCGGGCCTGCACGTCAGTGACGGTCTGCTCGCCCGGCTTGACCTGAAACCGGTAGGCGCCCGTCATGCGCTCCGAATCCATCAGGGCAAAAATGGTCAGGGGGCCGCCTTCCTTGGCGGGCTTTTCCAGCCAGAAGTCGGTGAAGCGCGGGAACTCTTCCTTGGCCGGACCGGCCGTGTTCACGGCCAGGCCGCGTGCCGACAGGCCGTAGCGCTGGCCAGCGCCCAGCGCCCGGAAGTAGCTGGCGCCCGAAAACACGACCAGCTCGTCCTTGTAAGTGGGCGAATTCAGGTTGCTGAAAGCGCGGACACCGCCGTAGCCGAGATCGCCCCAGCTTTTGGGTGACAGCTTGTTCTTGCCAAAGTCGAACTTGGCCGGGTCATACGGCATGCGCTTGACGCCTGCGGTGGTGATTTCATGGACGCGAATCGAGTCGCCATGACGGCCAACGTGGAAAAAATTGGCTTCGAAGGGCAGCTTGTCGGGGCGCCACAGCGTGCTGTCCGGTTTGAAGCGGATGTCGCGGTAGTCGTCGTAGTCCATCGTGGCCAACTCGGCCGGTACGGCGTGCGAGGCTTCCTTGAAAGGGGATTTGGCGCGCTGGCCGGCGAGCGTGGCGACATCCTCCAAGCTCCAGGCATGGGCCAAGGGTGCGCTCAGCGCCAGTGCGCTGGCGCAGGCCAAGGCGGCGAAACGCGCTTGCGGCGCGAATCCGCTGAGGCGTTTTGAAAGACGAAAAAAGGCTTGCATGCCATCACTAGGGCAAACCCTGTGCCAGCTTGAAAAAACCTTTTTAAATCATAGGCTTGGAAGCGATGCGAAATTTTTAACCGGGAAAACCCTGAATAAAATGGCAAAAAACCCGGTTTTTGTCGCCAGACAGCGACAATATTCCTGTCTGGTTTGAAAAATCCTTTTAAATCAAGGACTTGGCTTGTCGCCAGAAAGCGACTTACTCTGGAGAGGGCTGCGTGCTGTCGGCCTTGAAGTGGCCGGGCGTCAGGCCATGCTTTTGCATCAGGCGGTAAAACTCGGTCCGGTTGCGGTCGGCCAGACGGGCGGCATCGGCCACGTTGCCATCGGTCAGCTTCAGCAGTCCGACCAGGTAGTCGCGCTCGAATCGCTGCTTGGCATCAGCAAAGGTCAGCACCTGCACAGTCGGCGAGCGCAGGGCACGCTGCACCAGCGCCAGCGGCACCAAGGGCGTGGTTGATAGGGCGCAGACCTGCTCCACCACGTTGTAGAGCTGGCGCACATTGCCCGGCCAGGCGGCGGTGGTCAGGGCCTTGAGCGCTTCCGGGGCAAAGCCGCTCAGGCGCTTGTCATACTTTTTGGCCAGTTGGTGCAGGAAGTGGTTGGCCAGCAGCGGAACGTCTTCACGGCGTTCCGACAGCGGCGGCAGGGTCAATGTCACGACATTGAGCCGGTAGTACAGGTCGGCCCGGAACTCACCCTCCGCCATGGCTGCGTCCAGGTCGCGGTGGGTGGCCGAGATGATGCGCACATCGACCGGAATCGACTGGCTGGCGCCCACTGGCCGGACTTCGCGCTCCTGCAGCACGCGCAGCAGCTTGACCTGCAGCGCGGGCGGCATGTCGCCGATCTCGTCGAGCAGCAGCGTGCCGCCGTCGGCCGCCTGGAACAGCCCTTTGTGATTGCTCGCCGCGTCGGTGAAAGCGCCCTTGACGTGGCCGAACAGTTCGGATTCGAGCAGGGCCTCGGGAATGGCGCCGCAGTTCACCGCGATGAAGGGCTTGCTGGCGCGCGCGCTGGCCTGGTGAATCGCATGGGCCAGCAGTTCCTTGCCGGTGCCGCTTTCGCCGCGCAGCAGCACGCTGGCGTCCGAGTGCGCCACCATTTGCGCCTCGGCCAGGGTTTCGGCCATGCGGCTGGATCGGCTGATGATCTGCGTTTGCCAGGCCTGCGGGCTGCCCCGCTGGGCCGAATGGGTGGGCGCGCTCAATTGCAGCGCCTGCGCAATCTTTTCCAACAGGCCTTTGCCGTCAAACGGCTTGGTCAGGTAGGTGAACACGCCGCGCTCGGTCGCCTCCACCGCATCGGGAATGGTGCCGTGCGCGGTCAGCAAAATAACCGGCAGCGACGGGTGCTGCGCGCGAATGTCATCAAACAGCGCCAGGCCGTCCTTGCCGGGCAGTCGCACATCGCTCAGCACCAGCTGGGGCCGCTCGAGTTGCAGCTGGGTCAGTGCCGCTTCGGCAGAGGTGACCGCCGTGACGCGGTAGCCCGCCGCTGTGAGCCGCATGGTGAGCAGGCGCAGCATGTCGGCGTCGTCATCCACCACCAGCAGATGGGGGGTGGCGGTCGTCATGGTGCGGCCGGACGTTCACGCCGGGCGGGCGAAGCGGGCGCGGCCGGGCGGCTGGTCAGGCTGCGCTCAATCGCCTTGAGCGCCTCCAGGCGTTCGTTGCTCTGGTCCAGCTTGCGCTGCAATTCGCGCACCTGCTGGGTCTGCTTTTCAAGTTGTTCTTCGAGCCGGCGCTGCTCGCCATAACGCGCCGCCAGCAGGCGAGCCAGCGAATGCAGGGGCTGGACTTCCGCGCTGGCATTGCCGAGTACGCGTGCCAGCAGTTCCTGGGCTCGAATCAGTTCCGGCAGCTGGCGCAACTGGCCCAGCGCAAGCGCCAGTTGCAGTTGCGCGGCAGGAGTTGACGCCTCGCCGCGCCGGGCCACTTCAGCGCCCAGTTCCGCCGGCGTCATCAGGCGCAGCCGGTCCGCGTAGGCCAGCATGCGCAGCGCGGCGTCTTGCGCGGGCGTATCGGAGG
>Ga0123337_10002084_pt1 | contig 23548 bp, 31 predicted proteins | sample frozenSSSSmetaG_FD_89792 | JGI IMG/M metagenome (GOLD analysis project Ga0123337, IMG submission 89792) | Glacier valley bacterial and archeal communities from Borup Fiord, Nunavut, Canada, to study Microbial Dark Matter (Phase II) -... | ecosystem: Environmental > Aquatic > Freshwater > Ice >...
GGAACTTTATTCAGTTCTATTTGTCATCACAACATATTCTAACCTATCTGCCAAACAACTCAGATTTAAACCCAAAATGTAGAGACGTATGGCTTAAGGAATTTGCGACAGGTAAAACATTGAAAAAGAATTGGAACTTTAGAAAACTTGTTAAACATATGGACAATGGATAGAATGCCGGTCTGTAACAGCACATCCGAATGAACATTTGTGGTAAATTGCTCGCCCATAGCAAATCGGCAAAACGTTAACGCTCATTTTATGACAACTAAAACAATATACTTATTGACCCTCTTATTTCTGACTTGTGGACAAAATAGTGCAGAAAACAAAAGTGTTGAAACTGAATCAAGATTTTCATTAACAATAAGCACTTACAATCATGCAGAACAAATTTTCAACGGCACGTTATCCTATGAATTGACAGGAAACTTTTTGACAATTAGCAGTCGAGCTTTGTTTTCTGTGAAAGATACCATCTTACTTAGGAAACCGGTAAATGCAAGTTCAATGAACCAGATTCAAAATATTAGCCTCGACAGTTTAAATGACTTTTACTTTAATAATTGCGTAGCGTTAACAAGTGGAAATGAATATTATATTTTAACAACCAATGACACGGTTAAAAGGACTATTCACCTTCATCACTATTATATTGACCAAATAGAAATGCTTATCAATGAATTAAACAAACAGATACCGGATAATTTGAAAATTAAATATTTAACAAGGGAAACTAAACAAGACTGCAAATGAGAATGATTTCTATGAGGCGTTTTGCAAAAAAGCGTGTTCAGTGCTTAAATGAAGCTTTTTGCTTAGTGTCAAATTCAGTGCTGCGAAATCGCCAACATCTTGTAGCTGCAAACCGTTAGGCGTTATGCTATGAGTGACACTGCAAACCAACAACAGACGAACGAATGAGACAATCATTACTTGAGCTTATAGAGAAAACAATTGTTTACCAGTATGACTTGCCAAATACAACAGCAGGAATAACAAAGACTATTATTTCAGTTGGCAATGACCAATGCTTCAAATCAATAGACAAAAACGACTTCACCGAAATTATTTATAACTCCATATTAGAATATTCATTTAACGAATTTGAAATTGAAAACAAGGACTATGATAAATTACACTACATAGCCTTACAAAAAAGATTAAAATACAACCCAGATTTAGACCTTGACCAAAAGGTAAAATATGGCTTTTTAGGAGAAGTAATATTGTTTAGTGTGTTGTATGTTTTATTTAAGTCTCAACCCTTGATAGCAAGAGGGTACTTTTATAATCCATTGGAAAATTCAGAAACAAAAGGATATGATTCTTACCATTTGATTGAAAATAATAATCAAACGGAACTTTGGTTTGGAGAAGTTAAATTTCATAAAAACTATAAAACTGGAATTGATAGCATATTTAAAAATATTGACAAAGCTATTTCGGACGATTATTTGAAAACAAATGTATTTGCAATTTCAAACCAAATTAATAATCTTCATTATAAAGGTTCTAAAATAGAAACAGTCATAAAAGACTGGGAAGAAAACCCTTATTTATCTATAATTGAAGAGCTTAAGCAACATAATATGAAACTGGTTTATCCAGTAATGTTATTGTACGAAGAAGACGATTTAGGATATGATGATAGCATTAAAAATATTCCAAAATATATTCAAGAAAAATACACAGCTAATACTTTCAGTATAACAGTTGACTATTCTGTTTTTTTTATTTTGGTTCCAATGAAAGACGTTAAAGCAATTAAAGAAGAAGTAATCAAATGGATAGAATTGAAGAAACCACTAATGTCCTAAGACAAATCAACAAATTCAATTCAAAAGAAATATCTGATGATGTTCTTATTAAATCCGTATGCGATTATTTTAACGAAATTAAAAATGATTCATTAAATCAGTCTGACTTAAAATTTCTAAAATATATTTCAAATGTTGCAGGAATACCGCATTATTTCGACATATTGAATAGCCAATTCAATCAAGAAACAGAAATAGAAGAATATAATTTAAATACTTTTTCCTCATTGCTTTACGAAAGCACTTTATATACAAATGAGAATTTAAAAGTCCATAAATATCAAATGAAAATTATGGATTTGTTTCAAACTGGAAAATTGAACAGGTATTTTTTGTCAGCAAGCACTTCATTTGGAAAAACACATATTGTTTTTGAAATTATTAAAAAAATGAATTATAGAAACGTAGTTTTAATTTTCCCAACTATTGCTTTGCTTTCTGAAAATTTGGAAAAATTAATATCGGATGAAAACTATGAATATTTTAGAAGAAAATACAAAATCCACACCTTAAGTGAAGTAACTGAATTTGAAGAAAATAATTTATTCATTTATACCCCTGAAAGGTTCTTGTCTTTTAAAGAAAAAAATCCAACGAGCATAATCTTTAATTTTGCTTTTATTGATGAGATTTATAAAATTGACAACGAATATTTACTTGATGATGAAGTAAAAGAAAATGAAAGAGATGTTGCATATCGTTTGTCTGTATTTTATGCTTTGGAAAATAATGTTGATGTATTATTAGCTGGGCCTTATATAGACTTTTATGATTCTCAAAAAACAGGATATAATGATTCTTTTGACAAATTCCTTACTCAAAATGAAATTGAATTAATCAACTATAATCAGTATGAAATTGTAAGTAAATCCTTTAAGGATATTAAGTCTAAAAAGCATATTGATATTGATAAATTTTTAGAATTCGATTTTGAAACAAATAAGAAGACAGATAGACTAATTGAAATTGTCAAAAAGATAAATGAAATAAACGAAAATACAATCGTTTACTGTTCGACAAGAAATTACACAGAAACTTACGCAACAACACTTTTGGAATCGGATGTTTTCAATAATCATTCAGATACTGATTATTCAGATTTCATAAAACATATATCTAAAAATTTCAGCAGAGATTGGACAATAATAAAAGCATTGCAAAAGGGAATTGGTGTTCACCACGGTTTAATACCAAAGTATATTCAAAAGGAAATTATATCTTTATTTAATTCGGGTCAGCTAAAAGTATTGCTTTCAACAACAACCATTACAGAAGGTGTAAATACTTCTGCTAAAAATTTAATAGTATTACATAGTAAAAAAGGAGATAAAGAACTCAAGAAGTTTGATGCCAAAAATATAGCAGGAAGAGCTGGTAGATTTTTATATCATTATTCTGGCAGAGTTATAGTACTTCAAAACGATTTTATGAAGGCAATTGAATCCGAGCCCGAAGGAATTAAGCATAAAAACTATGATTTACAGGCACCAAAAGACGAAATAGATTTGTTCTATTCCAAAGACGAATTTCTTTCACAAGCTGACCAAGATAGAAAAACAGATATAAAAGCAGAACAAGAAAAAAGAGGCATTCCTGATGAGATATTCATTTTATACAAAGTTGTAAGTAGGCTTGATAAGATTACACTTTATGATGAAATTAAAAAATTATCGGTTTCAGAAATAGAATCAATAAAAACACTTATCAGAGTTATTAATTACAAAATGGACATTGACTATGATGGCTTTCAAGTTATCTTGAAAGTAATTCGTCCAATTGTAAAAAATCAGAAACTAATATTTTTAATCGACTATAAAGGCTTGAATGGAGAATTCTCGACACTCACTCATTTATTGCATTTTTATTTGACTGGTGGTTTTATTGGCTCTATTAAGTATAAGATTTCTCAAAATGTAAAAATTGATAAAGCCATTTCAGACACAGCCGAATTTGTTTATAACACATTGAAGTATCAAGTTGTAAAATATCTTGGGGTTTTCAATATTATGTATCGTTTTATACAAGCTCAAGATAATGCTACAGAATTTGAAGACATTTCAGGTATTGACAGACTTTTAGTTAAACTTGAATATAATGCTTTGACAGAAAATGGAAGAATTGCAAGTGACTATGGTGTACCTTCCAGTGTAGTGGAATATTATGAAAATACAGATAAATCAAAAGACATTAAAGCAAATTTTGACAATTACGAAATGAAAATATTTGACAGAATAGAAACAATTATTAATGGAACAGACAAAAGCACAAACGCCTAACAGCACCTACCCAAAATGAGGGGTTTCGTGTTCCAAAGACAGATTTGTGGTTAATTAAAAATTATTTTTTCAAATCAAGTTTTGTGGTAAAAGCCCGCCCATCAGAAATCTGCAAAACGTTATAAGCCAATTTAAGACGACCAAATGACAGTAAGACAACGATTTAAAAATGCAATAAAACGCGGAACAGGTGAGACGCACCTGTTAATGAAAGCTAATCCCGAAATTGACTTTTCACGTGACATCATTAAAGCTGCATTAACAAATTTATCTTATGACAAGCAATCAGAAGGAAGTCGTGCAGATTATGTTTTTGAACTAATCGAGCTTTCAAATCAAAAGGAAAAAATAAGACAAGTAATTTTACAAACACTTGCGACTGAAAGGCAAGACACTTGGGCTCTTTATCAGCTTTTTAACTTAGCAGTAAAGTTTGCACAGCAAGGCGACAATGAAGCGAAAAAAGCTATTTATAAGCGTTACTACAAAAAGACAATTCAAGGTTCAGAATGGGTTGGACAAAACGCACTTTTAGAAATTGATGGTTTGGAAGGACTAATGCACATTGCAGAGACAAAGGGAAAAGTAATTCTAAAAGACCCGGAAGAATGGGAAGACAGTTGGACAGTTGACTACTTTCAAGAACAAAATCCAACCATCAAAGTGTATCAGGAGTTGGAGAAAGCAAGTAAATCCAATAAATATATTAAGACCTACCTCGACACAATAAAAAAACACAAAGCGATATTTCAAAAGAGAGAACGACTGAAATATAATTATGAAATTGTAACCGAGAAAATAAACAGCAAAGCAATCGTTCCCTTGCCACCTGCGGGAGCAAATGAACTTTCAAAGAGAGACATCAAAAAACTTGCTGACGATTTTTTAAAAGAAACGGACCGTCTAAAACTTGAAAAATATATGAGAGTGTTTGACAGGGTAAAATTCCCCTACGACTATCAACCACTTTTAAAACTTGCAAAGGGCAAAAACAAAAAAGATGACCGACTTGTCGAGTATGCAACAGGTTCATTGAAATATTTTTCGGGTGCTGACATTCGGGAATTCGCCATTGAGAAATTAAAAAAAGTAAAAATCCCTTCTGCCTATTTGGACATGCTAGTTTCAAATTACAAAAAAGGAGACAGTAAACTACTAACCGAAATCATAGCAAGATGCAAAAACGAACATGACATTCACAGTATCGTTTATTGTTACATCAACATTTACAAAGCTAACAAAACAAAAGAATGCAAAGAGCCTTTGGAAGCAATATATGACAAACTAACCTGTGGCATTCATAGAGCGGACATCATTAAAATACTTGTTGAAAATAAAGTTCTTTCCATTCGTTTGAAAAATGAAATAAAGTTTGACAGCTATGAAGATATACGAAAACTAATATGACAGAAAGAAAAACGGCTTATAACAGAATCTAGCTGCAAAATATTAAACGACCGTATTACGGACATAAAAATGAAATACTTATTGACCCTTATATCCGCTTTTATCTTTAGTTTCTTCACTTATGCACAAACGACTTATGTTTTCTTTGGCTCCTACAGCGGAGACACTTCGACAGCTGGGATATATATCTATAGGCTGGACACGAGTAATGGTAAATTATCAAAAATCTCAACAAACAAAAGTATTTTTAATCCAAGTTATTTGACTTTATCTCCCAATGGGAAATTTTTATATGCCTGTACAGAAAGCCTGACAAAAAACGCTGGAAGTGTGAGTAGTTATGCATTTGATGCTAAAACAGGTACGCTAAGTTTTCTGAATTCTCAAAAAAGTGGCGGAGAAAACCCTGTGTATTTGACGGTTCATGGAAGTGGTAAATGGTTAATGAATGCCAATTATACCGAAGGGAGTATTTCTGTATATCCACTTGCAGAAGACGGAAAAATAAACCCTGCAACACAAGTTTTGCAATTTACAGAAGGCAGTGGTGTGAATCCTAGAAGACAAGACCGCGCCCATATTCATGCAGCTGTTTTTTCATTAGACCAAGCATATATGTTTTTTCCGGATTTAGGTGCGGACAACATCAGGTCGTATACATTTGATAGTTTGAATCTACAACCACTGCAAAAAGAATATGTCATCAACTCAACGCCCGGAAGTGGTCCGCGACACTTCAGCTTCCACCCAAATGGACAATTTGCCTATTGTATTGAAGAATTGGCGGGAGCAATAAGTGTCTATACCTACAAAAATGGTCAATTGGACAGTATTCAGAGAGTTTTTACGCATCCAAAGGGTTATAAAGGATTTGTGATGAGTGCTGACATTCATATTTCACCTGACGGCAAATTTTTATATGCCTCTAACAGAGGCGACCAAAACAATATCTCAATTTTTTCCATCAATGAAGACGGGACTTTAAAAGAAGTGGCTTATCAATCCTCATTAGGAGAACACCCGCGCATCTTTGCTATCGACCCAAGTGGACATTTTTTAATTGTAACGAACTTAATCAGCGGAGATGTGTTTGTATTTCGGAGAAATATAAGAACAGGTTTACTGACAAGAGTGGGTAAAAAAGTGAAAATCAAGAATGTTTCTTTTGTGCAAATAAGAGAATACTAAGCAAGCAGCTATGGTAGGTTTGGCAATATGGAGACTGAAGTGCTGTTATAAAACATTTGTGCTGAAAATCCTCAACATCGCCTATCCGAAAACTTTTAGCACACTATACCATAATTTGCATGATAATAAATTTACCCATTATGAACTTAAGCTTTAAATTAATCCTCACATTATTCCTATTCATCCTTTTCGGATGCTTTAAGGATGAAAGTAAAGATCAATGTAAGGATTCTAAAACGATTGTCAGAACTCATGATTTTAATTCCGACTATTATCCACATGTAATGATTTACAAAGATTTAGAAAATATCCGGTTTCTAAAAAACGGTGTTGACACCATATTGTTTTACGGTGATCGCATAAGAGTTATAGATGAAATTGTTTCGGCCCAAAAGGGCTGTGGCAGGGAGTCTTTTAAGGCTGTGATGCAGTCATTTAAAAATTTAACAGGAGATAGCATAGTGCTTTTTTACAGTGTTATGCTCAATTACTCTTTAAGTATTGATCAATTCACCGTAAGTTTTAAAGATACACTTTTTAATCAATTCTCTGAATACATTGTTAAGTGCGATTCAACAGTTACTGTTCTAGGAAAATCTTACTGTGTTAGAAAGATGCTTGCTGATAATGGGCATGGATTGCCATATATTTATTATGCAAAAGATTATGGACTCATCAAGGTGTATCTAAAGAATGATGTATATGAAAGAATTCCATAGATGTCTTATTGCTTTTAATTTATGGTTTTATTACGAGCAAGACCGGCTGCTAACATCGGGTTTTGAAATAGGCGGTGAAGTGCTTAAATAATCCCAATAGCTAGCGGGAATGTACTTCGTGTCAAATTTGAGTCTTGAAATCGGCTTCTTTACTATGTGCCCAAATTTTAGTGGCAAACCTATAACAACAACAAAAACAAAAAGCCATGGGACATTTAGATTTTTTTAAACGAAATAAAAAATCAAAGAGTGAAACGGTAAAGACTAAAAAACCTTTGCCTCAACATATTTTGTTTGCGAACATCGTTTTAGAACTTATTAGCCCGACAGCTGAACAATTTGGGTTTCTAAGACATAGGACAGAAATCGATACCCATTTTACGACCATTATTTTTCGCAAAGATAAACAATATATAAAAGTCAGTGGTTCGACTTATCCGACAGACTATCCATATGCGTACAATATTGTCCTAGGCGAAGGTGACAGCGAAGACTTTTGGGAATGCCACTGGAACTCTATCGCATTATGGCGACTTAAACATAAAATAGACCCGACAGTCGAAGTAAAAGAATATGAATTTCCGCTTGGCGACCAAGTGAAGTTAAGTGTTTCAAACGCTAAGAAAGAACTCATAAAGTATGCAGACACATTTTTGCGTAGCGACTTGACTTTGTTTTATGAGACGCGTTCGGAGCAAAATAAAGGCAGAGAAAAAATATAGCTAAACCATGATGGCAGGGAGAAGGGCGAGCACTCATATCACCTAAGCAAGATGAGAAAATCCTTCAAACTGCAAATGCTTTTTGCAAAGGTGCGCTTTGCACAACATTTTTTCCATCTGTGATTTGGTTCAGTACAATTAATTTAAAAGGAACTTGACGAATGAAAAAATTATGGTGTTGGCGCTGTCAAATGGAAATTCCTATGCTTGGCGATGCTGAGTATCAAAAGGCTCAACTTCTTTATGAAACAGGGATGAAAAACAATGGTGTGAGCCTAAACAATAAACAAGAAAGATTTAAAGCACTTTTGGACTACTACTTTGAAGTGACAGGTTTTAAAGAGACAGAACCCAATGCCATCATGCACCACCGAATCGAGCAGTATGGACCACCTTGTGAAAATTGTGGTAAACCTTACAGAACAAAACAAGCGACATTCTGTGCGGCATGCGGAAATAAGAGGAATTAAAAGTGCCGAATATGGGTTTTACGCCCATGGACAGACTGTTTTCGCTTTCAGAAGTCCACCGAAACAATGGACAGAATAATAATCACCCAAATCTGCAGAACGTTATGGGATATTTAATACAAGCACATGATAATTAACATGAGAATCAGATTAAAAGCAAAAATTTTCTATATTACAGTATTAATATTACTAACAGGCACAACTTTGTTGGCATTGTATGACGGTGGTTATCATATAGACGGAGGAGCAATTGCAGGTATTGTATTCGCAAGTATTTTGACATCCTTATTGCCATTTTATATTTCAATGAATTTATTCAATAAATATGAGTTAAGTCATAATGAAATGACTCACTTAAAAGCTTGGGGCTTGACAATTTATTTGTTCTGTTTTCCAGTTAAAAATTGGATTATTTATTGGAATTTGATTTTGCTATTAAATGGAGGCGGCGGCTGGTCATTTGGTTAATTGTAACTTAATAAGCAAGACTGCGGTAACCGAAAGTGTGACTCTCCGAATGAATCCGCCTAAGATGAATGACACGAAGTTAATTTTCACACAGGCCAAACTTGTATGATGATTTTCGCAGCAGATTTTAAACCACTACTTAAAATGAAAGAACAAAAAGACTTTTGTAAGGAAATAGATGAAATTCTTTGGAATGATTGGAATCCAATCGGTTTAAATAACACTGCACCAAGAGATGAATATCAAGGTTATACGCCTACGATATTGAAATTAAAAAACAATGGTGCTGACAAAGAAACTATCGCTAAAACATTGCATGAAATAGAAACAGGCACGATTGGCGTCATAGGTAATATTGAACACTGTCGACAAATTGCCGACAAAATAATTAAGTTGAAATGATAATAGTAAAAGAATTAGAAAACAGCATCTTTTCAATAGACAAGGTTTTCCTGCGGTGCTACAGCGCGATAGAGTTCCAAAATCTGTTTTTATTGGATGAAATAGGAGAATTTCAAATCAAGTTTTGTGGTAAAAGTACTGTTCTTCGGGTTAGCCTAAAACGTTATGTATAATTGTAAACGACCTTGACAGACTTTGAAAAAATATCGCATCTCATTCGTTTTGGACTCTCGTTTCATAAAATGACGGTTGAGACCATCATTCAGTGGGCTGACCGTAAAATAAATGAGCAAACTGACAATGATTTATTCTTTGACCTTTCGATAGCAGGAACAGCGAACAAAATAGTTGAATTGCTCTCTAATAAAGTCTCCTGGAACTATAATAACAAAGAAATAAGAACTCTATTGTTGAGTTATTACAGGACATATCTTAAAGAAAATTCAGAAAGGTGGCTTGACATTGAAAAGGAACTTTTGGAATATTTTCATCTATTAGAATATGACAACAGTAATGAAAGCAGTCAAGATTTTCTTTATTATCTGGACGATGATTGGCATTTAAGAAAAGAAGGCTTTGGAGGTCTTCTTTCAATGCCGGCATATCTAACGGAAAATTTAGCTGAATTTAACGCCTACGACAATCTAAAAGAATTACTTAAACGACAAGGACTGAGCGGCTATGAAGTATAGAACAACTGCAGTAAACAACACATTGGCAATAGGAGAGATTTACCTGAAGTGTCGCTTGGCGGTCTGCTTCGTGTCGAGTTCATTGATGTCAGACATTTTTCTTCTCTGAAATCGCCAAACAACCATTAGCTAATGCCAAAAAATGATCAAACAACTTCAAACAGACCAAATAAAAGGTATATGACAAAAGTGTTAATTACAGGTGCAACAGGGAATGTAGGAATAGAGGTTATTAAATCTTTGCACAACCTAAACCATCACCTTGACCTGTACGCCGGGCTTAGAAACCTGACAACTGACGGCAATAAGTTAGATGATTTCAACATCAACTTTGCACAATTCGATTTTACCGACTACACGACATACGAAACTGCTCTCAATGGTTGCGGCATCCTTTTTTTATTGCGACCACCGCAAATTTCAGAAGTGGAAAAATATTTTAAACCTATCATTGACGCTTGCAAAGCCAAAGGCGTGAAACATATAGTTTTCTTGTCAGTTCAGGGCGTTGAGAAAAGTAAAATAATTCCACACCACAAAATTGAAAAGCTAATTGTTGACAGTAAAATTCCATATACATTCTTACGACCGGCTTATTTTATGCAAAACTTTACGACAACTTTGCATAACGACTTGGTCAATAAGAGGAGAATTTATTTGCCAGCGGGTAATGCAAAATTCACACTCATAGACGTTCGTGATATTGGTTTGGTTTCAGCAAGTATTTTGACTAATATATCTCAGCATATTAATAAATCATACGAATTAACTTGTAAAGAAAAGTTTAGCTTCTTGGAAATGGCCAACATATTAAGTGACATCTTACAGACGAACATTCAGTATAAATCACCAAATCTCATAAGCTTTTTTCTAACAAAAAGGAAAGAGAATACCCCGACAATGCTGATCCTTGTGATGATTATGCTTCACTATTTCCCCAGATTTCAAAAAGAGCCTGAAATAACAGATTGTGTTGAAAATATCACTAATAATCAACCAAAAACATTTGAACAATTTATAAATGACCACAAAAAAACACTTACTGAATAACAAGATACACTTTGGATAAGAGCGGTCTTGCTACTTTTTTTGCGTATTTATGCTCAAATGCATAGCTTGGACTTAACAAAAAGCACAAGTACTTATAAAAATACTTGAATCATGACAATAGGGAAATCAATTAAATGGGCTTTAGTTATTCTTGTGACTGGACTTCTCTTTTTCCTTGTTTATTGGTTTGTGGTTTTTTGCCAGTCAGGCTTTTTTGCGAGTTCTAGCAAACAAGAATTAATTGAAAATTATACAACTAAGGAAAAAGAAATTCTTGAACTGAAATCATTCTTTAATTCCATTGTCCCTAACGGATACCATGTTTACATAGAGTTTTCTGGAAGAAAACAAATTGACTTATGGGTCTATGAAACTGAAAAGAAAGATTTAGATGGCCGTAGTGTTGTTTTGTTTCAGCAATGGGGTATGAATCCATACAGCGACAAAGAAGAAGCGGCAACAGCAGACGACAGTACGGAATACGCTCCAAAGACAAAATCGCTTGCACTTGTGAAACAAAAACTAAAGTGGACTGACGTTACTTTTAAGCGGATTAAGGAAATGTTGGACAACGCCAACTGCATTTCTGTAGCAAGTGGAGAGCCTGCTGAAATTGGTTTTGCGAGAAGCGGAATGGGTAAATATTCTTATACAATCTTTGACACTTCTATTCCAGAGAGTTTAAAAGCTGATTATAATGGCGGTTGCACTTCTATTCTTTATAATGACAAGGTGGTTTTAGAATACCATGGAGGAGCAATTGGCTCGCAATGCTTTCCGGACTAATAAATTGATAAATACAAAAAACAACCGACTATAACAGGTGTTTGACCAAAAAGCAGGTTCTGTTCTTCGCATTATTCCGACAGGCATAAAGTAAACAATCAAAATGAAAACCGGAGAAAGAATAGAATTAGAGAATGAATTACTTTGGAAGGTACTTGATACGGGTACACCCGGTTGACCGAAAACTCCGGTAACAATGCCTAAATGCAGGGATATTGAATGGTGAAAATTGAAGATATCATTTGAAAACATACACTAAAACAGAACAACTTGCGTTTTGCGTCAGTTTGAAAAACCTCAAAATTAATGAAATAAAGAAATGATACCGAAAGCTAGGCGATTGCGCCTCTGAAGCGCCAAATTCGTATAGGTAAAAAACCCTTGGAAACATGATGGACGGGATTTAGGCACAACATTTGACAAATGATTTACATACAATTCAATTATTAAGTTTAAATCCAAAAAATCATGACCACAAAAACCATCTTATACGTTAGTCTCATTATCGGTGTATTATTCTCGGGGTGTAAAAAATATGGGGAAGGACCTTCTTTAAGTTTACGTTCAAAAACTGCCCGTGTAGCAAATACCTGGAAAGTTGACTCATACACCATCAATGGTACGGATAAAACATCCGCTCTTACAGGTATAAATTATACCGAAACATACGACAAAGACGGAAATTTTTCATATAATTCATCAGCAGGCACAGGTTCAGGAAAATGGGAATTTCAATCCGACAAGGAGCAAATAAAACGTTCCGGTGTATCGGGTAAATCTACAGAAACACTGTTTATTTTGCGACTGAAAGAAAGAAAGTTCTGGTATTATTATTTAGATGGTAACGACAGGCACGAAATTCACTTAGTAGAAAATTAAGATCTCCTTGCGTAACAGCACCCACCCACAAGTGCTGTATGTAAATTTCATGTGAGTGAGACCTTTTAGTGTTGCAAAACACCAGTTTTAGGGAAGTGCAAAACGTAAACTGTAATTGTAAAAACCAATGAAACGACTAAGTTTTTTCCTCTTAACTGTCTATATGGGGACAACTGTTTTCGGACAAAAATATTTGACTGCTGATATTAGAGCTAAAGCGGACAGCATTTTGAGAAGTTATGTTGGCGATACGGTTTTTGCAAATTATTGTTTTTATGACACGGACACATATTATGAGTACACAGACATTTTCGGACAATCAGCTTGGGAGACATTACATCAGGTTAAAAAGACAAAGGGGAAATTTGTAAAATTAGATGTGCGTTGGCATTTAAGTATTCCGTATCCAACATGTGTAGCTTTCGACAGTATAAAGGGGGTAACATCAATCATTTTGGACAGCTTATTGCGGCCGGCGCAAATGCCATACTTGGACTTTGTTCCTGACTTTTATTCCACTAAAGGTATTTGTTATCTCATGAAGAGAGAAGAAGCGCTAACAATAGCTAAACGCCAAAATTTAAAGACAAGTATTGATACGCTTAAAGCGAATATAAAATATGACAGTAAAACAAAAACCTTTTCTTGGCAAGTAAGTCAAACTTTGTGGACTAAAAAGGACGCATTCAAAAATGATTATGGAGAAATTGAGGTAGTTACAATAGATGCATTGACAGGTGAAATAAAGTCACATCAAACGATTTTTTTCTCCGCTATATATTAATTAAAAAGTCGCAGCAACCCGACAAGAACCCACTGTTACAGGCGATTTTACCGAAACCCGCGCAAACAATCCCATGAAATTTGACAAATATTTTCCAACTACACAACTAAGGCCCTATATCAAGTACTTTGTCGTGTCGGAGAATGAAAAGGAAAATGAATATAAAGTATTTCCATCCTCCGGACTTGTAATAGGTTTTCAATACAAAGGGAAACTTGCAAACATAAAAGATAACTCGGAAACTACACTATCTTCATCAGGAATAACAGGAATTATGGATGCTTACAAAACATTTAAAAATTCGGCAAATATAGGAACGGTACTGATTTACTTTAGTGAAATTGGCTTTATTCATTTTGCATCACATCCAGCAAATGAACTTTTTAATTTAAGCCTGACATTAGATGATGTTTTTGATAAAAATAGTGTAAATGAAATAGAAGAGAAATTAGTAATAGCTGATTCAGATATTAAACGAATAAAAATTGTTGAGCAGTTTTTAGTCTCACAACTGCAAGATATTCAAACAGATAAATTGGTTGTTGAAGCGGTCAAACTTATCTATCAAACTAAAGGAACTATGCGTGTAAAAGAGTTGAACGAAAAACTACATATCAGCCCAAGTTCCTTTGAAAAACGATTTAGAAAGAGGGTTGGAACCTCTGCTAAAAAATTTGCCTCCATAGTTCGTTTCAATTCGGTACTTGACAATCTAAAAAAAATGACAAGACTAACAGAAGTTTGCTACGAAAACAATTTCTTTGACCAAGCCCACTTCATTAAAGACTTTAAACAGTATACCGGCGATACTCCAGAAAAATTTAGACATTTTTTGTAGAAAAACGATTTTTTACAATGACAAGTATTTTAGATGTTGCACCTTTGCACTGCAATGTGAGGGTAGAGGCCGTTAGAAATTCACTTAAAAATCCGATAATTATTTTGACAGCGATAAACCTTCTGATTGCTTATAATTTAATCATTCGTTTAACCATTAAAAATCAGGAAAAATGTTTACAGTAGAACAAATTAAAGCGGCTCACAGCAAAGTAAAATCAGGGGCAGACTTTCCTTCTTACATTAAGGATATCAAGGAATTGGGTGTTACTCATTATGAAGCATATGTATCAGATGGACACATTGACTATCACGGTGCAAACGAGCATACAGCAAAAGTGCCTGCAAAGTATGACCCATTAGTCATTGCACATGCTTCAAAAGACGAAGAATTTAAAGCAGAGTTATTGGCTCACCAGCAAGGTAAAACAAGTTTTTTGACTTTCATTCAAATGTGCGCAACTTTTGGTATCGAAAAATGGACCATCAGTATGGAAAAGATGACCTGTACGTATTATAACAAAGCCGGAAACGAAGTTTTGGTTGAGCAAATTCCTCAATAAAAAAAATGACTAACGAACGCAGAAATATTGCATGCCTAAGATAAGGCTTTAAATCCTGATCCCAAGCTGCTATTAAAAAACGCTAGTCATAATTAAGAGGTTCGAAACGCTTTTGTAAACGTATAATCATAGATCTTTACATTTTTTTATCTGACGAAGCTTTGATGTCATTTCCGGTTTGACAGTTTGGGGCATGAAACACAAAAAAAAAATGACAGCTCACGAGTTAACATAAAAAATGAGGGCTTAGTCCCACCCTTTTATAATCTGCAAACGTTAGCACCAGGTATAAGTACAATAAAGTAAAAAGTTAAGAATAATGAGCGTAGCATTTTTAATTGTCATCATCATTCATGGATTAATCCATTTACTTGGATTTGCTAAAGCATTCGGATTTTCGGATGTAAAACAGCTGACACAACCTGTTTCAAAAATATTTGGAATAGCTTGGTTTTTTGCTTTTTTACTTCTGATGACTACAGCTCTGTTATATGTGCTTGGAAGCGATTATTGGTGGGCAATCGCATGGGTAGCTGTACTAAGTTCCCAAGTGCTAATAATTAACTTCTGGCATGACGCTAAGTTTGGAACATTTGCAAACGTGATGATTTTGATGGCATCGATTGCAGGATATGGGACATGGAGTTATGATGGAAAATATAGACATGAAGTAAAAATCGGGTTACAACAAAAAGAGTATTTTACAAATAGCGTACTGACCGAGACTGACATACAGCAGCTCCCTGAGATAGTGAAGAAATATATGCGTTATACAGGTTGTATAGGTAAACCAAAAGTCAATAACTTCAAAATAGAATTTGTAGGTAAAATCAGGAAAAATGAACAATCAGAATGGATGCCATTTACTTCTGAGCAATATAACTTTATGGCAACGCCTACCAGACTGTTTTTTATGAAAGCCACGATGAAAAATCTTCCTGTAGCAGGTTATCACTGCTTTAAAAATGGAGATGCTTTTATGGACATAAGACTGTTTTCCTTATTTAAAGTTCAGTTTCAAGAGGGAGCGGAAATGGATAGGGCAGAAACCGTCACCTTTTTTAATGATATGTGCTGCATGGCTCCTGCTACACTTATCGATAAACGAATTTCATGGACAGAAAAGAGTAAAGATGTAGTTTCGGCAACATTTACAAATAACGGCATATCGATAAGAGCTGAGCTGTACTTTAACGACAAAGGAGAGCTTACGAACTTTATTTCTAACGATAGATATGCCGCAGATGCAGGAAAAAGATTACAATGGGCGACTCCTTTGAAAAATTACAAGGAAAAAAATGGGTATAAATTAGCTGATTATGCAGAGGCAATATACACATATCCTGATGGAGACTTATGTTATGGAACATTTAATGTCGCATCGGTAAAATATAATTGTGATGACTAAGACGACTTTGACAGCACGAAACAATCAAACAAATAAGCCTGCTGCGAGCACAAACTGCCAAGATGCGGGCTGGCAACCAATATGACTTAAAGCCGATGGATCGGCAACATAAATAGATAAAAAACAATGGAACTTACATTTAGACTAAAAAAAACACCTGATATTGTATTTGATTATCTGACCGATATGCAAAAATTCGTTTCTGTACACCCGGTTATTACTCACATGGATAAAACCGGGAATGACAGTTATTTAGTTCACGAGACGCTAAAATTTGGATTTATTCCTATTTCATTTACGTATCCTGTAATCATTGAAAAGCATCCGGTTGACAAGATTGTGATCATACGTGCCACTGTGATGAAGCTAACTAAAATTGAAATGAGATTTGTTTTAACTGCAGACAATGACTTCACGGTAGTTCAAGAAAGCATACAATTCAAATCGCCTCTTCCGGTAAAATCTATCATGCAAAGTATTTTTAGAAAGCAACATAGCCAACTTTTTAGAAATATTGAATTGGAAGGAAATGAAACAGAAGAATATAATAAGACGTTTTAGTACGCCGAAATCTCCAACTACTTGTAGGCACAAAATGTAATATGCCGGGCTAAAAATAATGGATAACCTAAAAATTAACTTGACAAGACAAACGATTTTTTGTAAATTTACAACGTGAAAATGAAGAAATCTGTGCATCTCGACTTTATAGTTGACAAGTTGACAAATTCTATCCAAAATACAGTTTCGGGTGACAGTTTTGATACAGAAGTTTTACGTTTGACTCATGCGGACTTGAAGCAAACAACAAAAAACACGGCTGGAATTTTGACTGGAAAACAGAGCTCAACGATAATACAAAAGAGGTCTTTAAGTTGACAATTCCTCATAATCCCAATATTATTCAAGGTATGCTTAGTTTGACTTTAGAGCATGACCACGTTTATATGCATTTGCTTGAAAATGCACCGTTCAACATTGGACAAAATAAGCTTTATGAGGGGGTAGCGGGCAATTTAGTTGCACATGCTTGCAAGGTGTCTTTTCAGCGAGGCTTTGATGGTTTTGTGGGCTTTACAGCTAAGACAAAACTTATAGAACACTACGAAAAAACTTTGGGCGCCTATGCTTTGAGTGGCCACAAAATGATTATTCCAACTCAATCGGCACAAGTACTTATTGACAAATATTTTAAATCGTAAATATCATGGGACATATAAAAGAACCTAAAGGGGTTGACTTTGTCATTGCAAGCGACCCTTTGACAGACAAGGACCGTCAAGAAATTAGTGAGTATATTCGCAAGTATAAAAGCAAGACGTTGGCGAAAAAAACAAAATTAGCTATAAATACGAAGCAAAAAAAAGTAATTCGCGATTAACCTTACCCCAACTACAAAGTGTTTTCTGCAGAAGACGTATTCAGGATAGCAATTGCAAGACATTAATAAGCTATGTATACCAATAAAAAACAGAACTATATGAGAAAAATAATTTCATTTATGCACATGTCGCTTGACGGTTTTGTGTCAGGACCGAACGGAGAAATGGACTGGATAAAAGTTGATCAAGAGATTTTTGATTATGTTGGTAAGCGGATAAGCGAAGGTGATACTGCCTTGTATGGAAGGGTCACTTATCAGATGATGGAAGGTTACTGGCCTACTGCAGCCGACAATCCGAAAGCAAGCAAGCACGATATTGAACATGCGAAGTGGTATAAGAATGTTCACAAAGTTGTTTTATCAAGGACCATGGAAGACGCAGGTTTGACTAACACAAAAATTATTAGCGACAAGCTTACAGACAGAATAAATGAAATAAAACAAGAGCCAGGTGAAGACATCTTGCTTTTTGGCAGTCCGACAGCCACACATGCACTTATGCAAGAAAACTTAATTGACGGCTATTGGCTATTTGTGAATCCAATCATTCTTGGTCAAGGCATACCATTATTTGCAGACATTAAAGACAAAATACAACTAAAACTACTACATACCCAACAATTTACTTGTGGAGTAACTGAGCTGAATTTCATCGTGGATCGCCCATAACAACGAACTGGTAACAGGCATTTTGGCAAAAAGTAACCTAAAGTGCTTAAATAAGAGACGATATGCCTAAAAATATAATAATTATAACTAATACAACAACATGACTTGGACACATATTTACGACCTGATATTAAAACTAACGACCATGTTTCTCTCGGTAATTATTGTCATACAAATTCCCTATTTGGAGGGCGGAGGTGTTGTCTTGCGAATCATACTCATTGTTGTTGTGTTCTTTGTTGTTTACAACACATTTGTAAGGACATTGGCGACATACTTATATTGTAAGTTGACACTTAGAATGAATGTTGAACTGGCTCAAGCAAAGCGACTTAATGACGCATTTTCACCCGTATTTCCGTTACAGTTGAAATGGCTTCCAATGAAAGAGTTAAAAAATATTGACGATACAAACAAGTATCAAATCGCTTTAGACACCTATAAAAATTGGGAAGAAGAGAACAAGCAAAATCGAAAACAACAATTGCAAGATTTCAAAAACGCCGGACAGAGAACTAAAATACTAACGGTGATAATGTATGTATTGGTCGTCTATTTTATGATTGCCGGGTTCATGAATTTGCCGCCGGCCAATTATTTGACTCTAGCATATGGTCAACTATTGAACACAAATGCATATTATCCGTTTTTAAACAGTTTGATTTTAGTGATCCTGACAATTTTACTCTTTAGAGCATTGGACAAGAATATTAAATGATAACAGCGAAAGTATATGATAATTAACAATATATTTGCAATAGTTGATAGGTAAATCAAAACTCTCGGCAGTGTTGAGAGAAACCAATCAAGACCTAATAAACACGTTTAAAGACAGCTATGTTTTTGAATTCTTGAGCTTACCTGAGCCTCACAGTGAAAGTGATTTGCAACATGGACTGATAAGGCAAATGAAAAATTTCATTCTCGAACTCGGTAAAGACTTTCTATTTATAGGAGAAGAATACAAATTACAAGTGGGGAACAACGATTTTTATATTGACCTACTATTCTACCACCGTGGACTACAGTGTCTGGTAGCTTTTGAACTCAAGGCAGACAAGTTTAAGCCAGATCATTTAGGTCAGCTAAATTTTTATTTAGAAGCGTTAGACCGGGATGTGAGGAAACCTAATGAAAATCCAAGTATTGGAGTTTTATTGTGCAAAGACAAGGACAGCGAAGTTGTTGAATACGCATTAAGTAGGAGCCTATCTCCGACAATGGTTTCAGAGTATAAAACTCAGCTTCCGGACAAGAAAATTTTGCAACAGAAATTACACGAACTGTTTGACAATGAAACGGATTAAAAATAGGACCACCACTCCTAACAGCATCTGCCCTAAAGTGACTTAGCCAAGGAACATTTTTGCGTTGTTTATTTATCCTTTATCGGTAAAGACAGTGTACAGGCTCACCCCTTCAATTGATAAATTAATCTAAAAAATCATCATGATCTTCAACAAACAAGTTGAGTGTCAACTAAAGCACAATACACCTTGAACAAAAAACAGCCTTCTAAAAGAAGGCTGTTTTTTGTTGTATAAGAAGCTTGATGCGTTTTTAGCACACCGTGTGTTGATTTGAAGATATCAATGGTGTATAGATAAACCAAAAGTTGAAACACCACTCGATAAATCAAGGAATAATCCAAGTTTGTCATTGAGGTGATATTCCGCTCCGATATGCACATCCAAATACAAAGGTGTTGAACCTCGATAATTATTGCGATAGACATATTTGTCGCCGTAATAATCACTGTCCCAGCGGGTATGCACAAAGGCTACACCTAATGAACCTGCCAGATAAAAATCCCACTTGGAGTTGGCATTCAAGATGTCGTCAAAATAATAAGTTCCTTTGACGCCAATAGGCACAACGGTTTCGCGGTAACGGTAATAACGGTAAGGGTAGTTTTTGTTGCCCCAGTAATAATCATTTCTGTAAGAATAATAACTGATAAAAGGCGCTAATGTGAAGTTTTTTGCCACATCAAATTCATAATTGGCGTGAAGTACACCAATCGAATGATTGACATAACCATAATAACCGACACCTAATCCCAGATTCAGGGTTTTGCCATAAGAAGATTGTGCAGACATATTCGCGCGCAGAGCACATAATACAAAGAATAGAATGATGGTTTTTTTCATATAAAATAATAGTTTGAGTTGTTTCTGTTTTTCGGGCTGCAAATTTAGTGTATTTTTTTCATTGGTTTTTGATTTTGTGGAATCATTTTCAACGGATTAATTTGAGTAAATTGTGCTTAAAAAACAAACCTCCGTTTTTATCGTGAGATAAAAACAGAGGCCGTTTTTGTTTTATGCATTTGTGATCGCTCTTGTCAATTTTAATTCGTCTGGTTTGTCACTTATACTTGGTATAAGTCAAAAGTGTGACCGCTTTCAAATTTGATGATAATCAGTTTGTTACGGGCGTGCCAAGAGGGTTTTGCCTCTCATATTGCGAGAAAATTCTCAATATGAAAAAATATAGAAGAAGTTGATAGAGTTTTTTTATCTGATAAATTTAATTTATTCAAAAAGTGTAAAATTAGTCAGCAAATATCCCGGAAATGCGCAGTGGTAATTAATGAATTTTTACCACCGTTACTCCGTCGCCACCCAACTGCTCAGTTTCATGTTCATATCCATCCACAAAAGCGATAGATTTTAAATGTTCAATAATCAATTTGCGCAAAATACCATGTCCTCTTCCATGGATAACCCTAAGCGTAAACATGCCAAGCAAGTGGGCATCATGAATCCAATCGTCAAGTTGTTTAATGGCATCTTCACCTCTTATGCCTCTTAGGTCGAGTTCTGCCCTGAATGTGCTTTGTTTTTCAAAAAGACGCGCATTAAAAGTGGCAGTTTTAGGGATGTGTTTTTTATCCGCTGTACTATTATACAATTGTTCAAGCGGAACCCACATGGTAATATGTCCGAATAAGACGTGTGCCTGGTCTTTTTTTATCTTGAGTATTTCTCCACTCACCGGATGAGTTTCATGGCGCACAATAGAACCTACTGCCAATGGTTTGTTGGAAACAACATGTTCTTTTTTAGGTTTGGGTGTCTCCCTGACCACAGGTTTTATTTCTTCACGGAAAGTCGTCAGTTCTGTTCTCGCTTTCTGAGTTTTCTCTTTATTGGCTTTGCTTTGCTGAATCACCTTGATGGTTTCTTCAATGCGCTGGTTAGCTTGGCTGACAAGTTCTGTGGCCTTGGTTTTTGCCTCGTTTAAAATGGTAATTTTATTGTCGTTTAATGAAGATTTTAACAAGCTGTAATCCTCTATCAAACGCTCCAAAACCTTCTCTCTTGCTTGCACTCTTTTGTTGGTATCGGCAAGTTCCATTTTGTTTTTTTCATTTTCAGCGAGCAATTCGTCCAAATCAATATGTTGTTTCCACTGATTGATTTTTTTTGCACTGTCGATAATCTTTTTATCGATGCCAACCTTGGCTGCCACCTCCAGCGCAAATGAACTTCCCGGTTTGTCTAGCTCCAGTTGGAACAGAGGTTCAAGATGTTTGAGGTCGTATAACATACGCGCATTCTGAACGCGGTCGGTCTGGTTGGCCCAGGCTTTTAAATTGCCAAAGTGTGTGGTAATGATTCCAAACGCTTCTTTTGATAACATCACTTCCAGTATAGCCTGTGCAATCGCGCTACCTATAGCGGGGTCGGTGCCGTTTCCCAATTCGTCAATCAGATACATGGTGTGCGGATTGGCATGTTCCATGAAGTTTTTCATGTTTAACAAGTGACTGCTGTATGAGCTCAAATTGTTTTCTATGGATTGGTTATCGCCAATATCGATAAAGACCTGTTTAAACACTGGCATTTTACTGCCCTCATCCAATGGTACGGGTAAACCGCATTGATACATATACTGCAGCAGTCCAATGGTTTTTAATGCTATACTTTTTCCACCGGCATTAGGTCCTGATATCAATACCATGCAGGTATTTTCTTTGACATTAAAATTAAGCGGTATAGGTTTTTTGTTGTCTTTCTGCAGCAGGATATATAATAGGGGATGCCTGGCATTGATGAGGTTGATTTCATCGTTGTTCTGAATAGGTAAGGGTTCTCGGGCGGCAATTCTGCTGCTGAAATTCGCCTTGGCCATAGTGGTGTCGAGAAAAGCGGTATATTGAATATGTTGCCAGATACTGTTCTTATAAGGAGATAATTGTGAAGTCACATGTCTCAATATATTCTCAATTTCTTTTTTTCGTTCAAAAGACAATTCTCTGAGCAGATTGTTTTCTTCAAAACATTCTATGGGTTCTATATATAGGAATTTACCACTTTGGCTATCGTCGTGCACAAAACCCTGAATCTTCTTTTTAAATTCTGCGATAATTGGTATCACCAAACGTTCATTTCTGATGGTAATTTCGGTATCACCGGCCCAACCGTTCTTTTTAGCCAACTCAAATTTTGAGAGCAGCATTCTTCTGACCTCTTTTTCTTTTGCATTGATTTTTTTATGGATGGCCCATAATTCAGGGGAGGCGTCAGGTCTTATTTTTCCTTCCTTATCCAGAATATCAGCCAGCATTTTTACCGGTGCTGATAAATCCGTCAGATGACTTTGTGCGAGACAAAGTTCAATAAAGATTTCTTTTTTGTTTTTAAAGAAAGATAAATTGCCTTGCATGGCCACTAAACCCAGATAGATTTTTTGTAATTCATCTTCATATAAAATCAATCCTTCTTTATCGAGTTGCTGAAGGCAGGCTAATATGTCTTCCAGGTTTTCCGGCAGTTGAAGCACATAACCGTGATGCCCTACAAGATTAGCTTCTGCTATCTGATGAATCGACAGGTGTATTTTTTTTTGCTGAGTGGAAAAACTGATTTTATCAATGGAAATTTTCCCAAGGTCAGTTTTACATTCCGACTTCAGTAATTCTTTTATTTTGTCAAATCCCAGTTTTTCTTCAATGTTCCGGGGGTAATTATCGTGTTGCAAAGTGCTGTGGTATAAATGTATTGTTAATATGGTTTAAA